>RRZT010629503.1_pt1 | contig 26079 bp, 24 predicted proteins | sample 2165551 | NCBI WGS metagenome assembly RRZT01 (sample SAMN10456910, study PRJNA506462) | wastewater metagenome | biome: wastewater; feature: sludge; material: wastewater sludge; isolation source: wastewater sludge with Escherichia coli K12::gfp cells carrying plasmid... | place: USA: Moscow, Idaho... | reverse complement strand
TCATCTTCTCTAGTGATTCGTTCTATTAGATGGAAATCAACTTTAGTATGCATAAATATTTTTATAGTAAAAAATTAAGAATACAAATATATGTATTATTTAAACAATAAGTCTAAAATTACAATAACAATATAAATGACTGAATATCAATTACAGTTCCTTGGATTCCGGAATTTTATAAGTTTGGATATTCTTTTATGTATTAACTCATATTTTGTATTTCATCATGAGATTGCAAAAGATTTGCAACCCTTTAAATTTGTGACTAATCTCAGGTTACAAATTCTTTTTGTGTTGAAATATCAACTTTTCATCACAATTAACACACTGTATGCCAGTCAATAAATAATTATTGTAAAAATAGATCTCTCAGTCTGAGAATAGCCTTGCTCTAAAAGATAGACCTTTGTCTCAAAGTAATTTGAATACAAAAAATATGGAGCTAGACGATAATAAATTTGATAATAGCATGGAGCAGATTTTAAACCTATTAAAAGAAGTGCTCAAACTACTAAAAGCAAAGAACAGGCTGAATGGCGAAGATATACTTGATAATCAAGATGTATGTCAGATACTTAAACTCAGTAAACGTAGTCTGCAACGCCTCCGCAGTTTAGGCTTATTACCCTATATGCAAATAGGGCAAAAGACCTTCTATCTAGAATCGGATATTATGGACTATATCCAAAAACAAAAAGATGATAAGAAAACCCTTCCTAAAAAAAGGGATGATGAAATCCGTGAGGATGATTGATGTTTATTCTTACTCATAATTATTTTTTATGGTTGGTTGAACCCCTCCGCTGAGACAGCGTGGGGGTCCTTTTTTATTATCTATATGCACTTTGATATTTCATACTACCAAATGAACGCCAAACACTGCCACCGAATAGGAAATCAATACATCCTGCCGATTTTCGTTTTACATTAGCCTCCGATAAAATTTATCATCCCGTTATCCCCGGGAATTTTATAAACAAAAGAGGCAGTGCCTCACTAATTATCCACTGTTTCAAACAGCGAGAGCAGAGTCAAATTCTGTTTGAACTCTGCTGAGTCGTGAGAAACAACTAATTCAATTAAAATTATTATTATGAATGGAAAATTAAAAGACCAGTCCAAAGAACAAGATGTTCTGTTGGTCACAGAACAAGGCAGCACCAATCCGAAAGTAGTTACCGGATTGAACGAAGACGGCACACCCAAAACCGTAGAACCCAAGAAAGAAAACGAGCCCGAGTTCTTAAAAATCGACAAGCATGACAATGCATTAGAAAACTTCATGTCTAATTTTATGCGCCAGTGCAAGGAACCTACCCACTTCCATTTCTTCAAAGTCCCGCTCAATGCAATAGACAATATCGCAACTATTCTGAGTAATATGCTCAAAAATCCCGAGAACCCATCCAATAAAAAATTCATGGATGAAATCCGTGTTTTACCTGAAGCCTTTGCCAAGAAACCGTATCAGGCTATTGATGAAAGCCGCATCGACTGGTCACAATTCGAGAAAGTGGGCGTTACCAAAGACATGATAGATAAAAAGACATTGGATAACCTGCTCAACTGGCAGAAAACTCCAGCCTTATTACCTATCAGAACAGAAGTCGGCGATAGCTATATCCGTACCGATGCCCGATTATCCTTACGTGAAAATACTGATGGTAAACTTAATCTTGTTGTCCATGCCGTGCGTAAAGAACCACAACTTGATGGCTTCATCTATGGAGTACGCCTACAGGAAGAAGATAAACAGAATCTTCTCCAGACTGGTCATGCCGGACGTTTGGTAGAGATAGAGCCTGTCAAAGACCAAAAGATGATGGCTTTTCTCTCAGTCGATAAGCTGACCAATGAATTGGTAGCCGTGCGAGCCGATAAGATCAAGATCCCAAACGAGGTCAAAGGTGTAACGCTAAATGATGAGCAAAAGAAGAACCTATCCGAAGGCAAAGCCGTCTATCTGGAGGGAATGACTTCTAAAAATGACAAAATGTTCAATGCTACGGTACAAATCAATGCCGATCGCAGAAGTTTAGAGTTTAAGTTTGACAATACTCCCAAACAGAACCAATCGCAACAACAGAACCAGCAGGAAGGCTTCCGCATTCCGACCAAATTATTGGGAGCAGAACTTTCCTCGCAGCAGCAAAAGGACCTAAAAGAACATAAGACGATCTATGTGACAGGTATGACCGATAAAGTCGGAGAGAAGTTCAATGCCTATATCAAAATTAATACCGAAAAGGAAAAACTGGACTTTTTCAAATGGAATCCCGATAGAGCCAAGAAACAGGGAGCAGAGGTCAAGCCTGACAATGCTTCCAATACACAAGTGGCTGTCAATTCTGAAGGCAAGACTAACGAAGCTACCAAAAATGTTAAAGAACCTCTCAAAAATGGACAAACTGCTCTGAGCGAAAAACAACAAGAAAAGAAAGAGGAGCAGAAGAAAGAAGTCAAGAAATCCAAAGGAATAAAAATGTAACGGTCTCAGACCTTTCTATTCTATAAATATTCAAATTCCATTTGTCAATAGGTTGAATATTGTTAACTGTATTCCACTGGCATATTATCACATTAAAATATTAAAAATCTATGATTGCAATTATAGCAGAAAAACCTTCGGTAGCCCGCGAAATCGCCGCTATCGTAGGAGCGAACGATAAGAAAGACGGATACCTTTCCGGTAACAATTACATTGTAACATGGGCATTGGGCCATCTTATCGGATTAGCCATGCCCGAACAGTATGGTCTACAGGGCTTTGTGAGAGAAGAATTACCCATTCTACCTCAAAAGTTTAAACTGGTGCCCCGACAAAAACGAATTGGCAAAGAATACCAAGCTGATCCCGGAGCGTTGAAACAACTAAAAGTCATTCGTTCAGTATTTGATCAGTGCGACAAGATTATTGTCGCTACCGATGCCGGAAGAGAAGGATGTTTGATTTTCCGATATATCTATCATTACCTGAATTGTCAAAAGCCTTTCGATCGTTTATGGATCAGTTCTTTGACTGATAAAGCTATTCGGGATGGCTTACAAAACCTCAAAGCCGGCAGCAGCTACGACAAACTCTACGAAGCTGCTAAATCCCGCAGTGAAGCCGATTGGTTAGTAGGCATCAATGCCTCCCAAGCATTAAGTATCGCAGCGGGACAAGGCGTTTTCTCACTCGGGCGTGTACAGACACCAACATTGGCAATGGTCTGCTCCCGATATCTGGAACATACAAACTTCACACCTGTCCCTTTCTGGGAGCTACGTTTGGATACGTCCTCCGGCAATCAGGGATTTACTGCCACCACCAAAGACCGTATTGAATCTCGTGGAACGGCTAAAGAACTGCATGAGAAACAGAGACTCCAAAAAGCTGTCATCGTCCAAAGTATCGAAACCAGAGAAATCGTACAGGAAGCACCCTTATTATACGACCTGACCACTCTGCAAAAAGAAGCTAATAGTAAATATAGCTTTTCGGCAGACAAAACCTTGTCGGTGGCTCAAAAACTCTATGAGGCTAAATATATTACATATCCGAGAACAGGCAGTCGTTATATTTCCGACGATGTATTTAACGAAATACCTGCTTTGATTGAAAAATTGGCAACACATCCTGTGTTTGGCTCATCTGCCGAAGCAATCTTTTCTCAAAGTCTGAATATACACAGTGTAGATACTAAAAAAGTAACCGACCACCATGCCCTGCTCATTACTGAAAATATCCCCGGCAACATTGGCTATGATGAGCGTAAAGTCTACGACATGATTGCCGGGCGTATGCTCGAAGCATTTTCTCTAAAATGTATCAAAGACCAGACGACCGTCATCTTGAATTGTGCCGATGTACTGTATACAGTCAAAGGCTCGGTAACCAAAGTAGCCGGATGGAGAGATGTTTTTGCCAAAGAAAATAAAGAGCAGGAGAAAACCGGAGAAAAGGAACTGCCAATGCTCTCCGAAGGACAGGAATTGGCTGTTAGTCGTATTCAGCTATTGGAAAAGTTAACCAAGCCTAAGTCACTACATACTGAGGCAAGTTTGCTTAGTTCGATGGAGTCAGCCGGCAAGGATTTGGAAAGCGAAGAACAACGCCAGGTCCTCAAGACTTGCGGTATTGGTACTCCTGCAACACGAGCATCTATTATAGAGACGCTCTTTGGGAGGGATTATATGATCAGAGAGAAAAAGTCACTTGTTCCAACCGAAAAAGGTTTAGCTGTCTATCATGCAGTCAAAGATAAACGTATTGCCGATGTAGAAATGACGGGTATGTGGGAAGATACCTTTGCCAAGATTGAAGCAGGAACAGCAGATACTGCGAACTTCAAGAAAGGAATAGAAGTGTATGCCACACAGATAACCGATGAGCTACTGAACGCTTCCTTGTCCCTACCCAAGCAAGAAACGGTCAATTGTCCGAAATGCGGCCTTCCGATCAATTTCTATCCGAAAGTGGCAAAGTGTTCGGGAAATAATACTGCGTCGGGTGCCACGCCTGATTGTGATCTGATACTTTTTACCTCCCTTGCCGGAAAGACCTTATCGAATGATGTGTTACAGCTATTGTTGCAAGGTAAACAGACTGCTACCATCAAGGGTTTCAAAAGCAAGGCAGGCAAGCACTTCGATGCAGCTTTGGTGCTGGACGAGGAATACAAAATCAAGTTTGTATTCGACAATAGTTCATATAGAGGGGGCAAACTCAAGAAGAAATAGGCCTAAAAAAACGGTGCTTGGGTATCCCTCCCAAGCACCTCACTAATTATCCAACTTATCCAAGTTTAACCCGCTATGTCTCTCGACATCATACGAAGAAAACAGTTATGAACAAATTGAAGTGAGACAAAGGTAGGGATTTTTTTAATCATCGCATATAGAAACCATTATGAAGAAAAAAGATACTAACCCGATGGAGCTATCCTATTACAGATTAAGCCTGTTGTCATTTCTGAAAGAAAGCCATCCGACACTGGCTACCGATACCGATTTTATCAGGAGCAGAGCCGATGAAGCATCCGAAGCCTACTCTGATGCTGTCAAAGACGGTCTTTCCCATATTGAAGCCGAAGAACTGGCAAATCTGACTCTCTTTCGGGGATTGCTCTTTTCCCGACACGATACTATCGTCCATGTGTTGTGGAACGAATTTTCTGATATTATTCCGCAAAGTGAAGCGGAAGACTATGCAAAGAAACTGCTCTCCCTATGCGAATCTGTCTTCTCACAGTACCTACTTCCTTATGTTCTCTCTGATGAGTTTATGTATTCTCCCGAGTATAATATGCTCTATACCGAATTGACCGGATGTATTGACCTGTGGCTGGAAGAACATGGCATACAATAAAAAAACGCATCTGCGGGCTAATATAGAAGCCATCCGTACTGTCCTTGCTCTCGAAAGGGAGCAAAGGACAGCTACCGATGACGAGCGATTGATTATGCAGAAATACTCGGGATTCGGAGGATTGAAATGTGTACTGAATCCGGCAAATACGTTGACTGACACGCAGTATTGGACAAAATCTGAACTCGATCTTTTTCCGATGGTGGTCGAGCTGCATCAGGTTATACGGGATAATACAGCATCGGAGAAGGAGTACAAAGCCTATTTCAACAGTATTAAGAACTCGGTACTGACCGCTTTTTATACACCACCTGAAATTGTGCAGGCATTGGGTAATGCCATTGAGGAAGCAGGCATAACTGTTAATCGATTTCTTGATCCATCGGCAGGTATGGGAGAGTTCTCGCAAGCTTTTTATAATGACAACAATGTAGAAAAATTCGCTTTTGAAAAAGACCTGCTAACCGGAAAGTTATTATCGCATCTACATACAGAAGAGAAAGTCAATATCGAAGGGTTTGAAAGTATTGAGAACCGATACAACAACTATTTCGACGTGGTAGCCAGCAATATCCCTTTTGGCGATATAAGTGTTTTTGATGCGGGTTTCAATAAAAAGAGTCCGTTACACAAAGATGCTACTCGTACCATTCACAACTATTTCTTTCTAAAGGGAGTCGATACCTTACGTGAAGGCGGACTGATGGCTTATATCACTTCACAGGGAGTGATGAATTCTCCGAGCAATGAGCCTATCCGCAAATGGCTGATGAAAAATACCAATCTGGTATCAGCTATCCGTTTACCCAATAACCTCTTTACCGATTATGCCGGAACAGAGGTCGGTAGCGACCTGATTGTTTTACAGAAGAATACAGGAAAAGAAAAACTGAATTTCTGGGAAGAACTATTTGTGACTAGTTCCCTACACCGGGAGACAGAAACCTACAACAACAATTATTTCTACAACTTGGGGCGTGTGGTACAAACCAAGAGTACTATCGGCACCGATCCTTACGGAAAATCTGCTCAGGTATTTTTGTATGAGGGCAGTATGGCAGAAATGGCGGATTATATGGGACAGATGCTTAAAAGTGATCTGAAAGCCAATCTGAACATAGATTTATACAATCAGCATTTGCTTGGTTATGCCAAAAAACAGTCCGAATTGGAAGAGGAACGAAAAGGTACACACGAGTTAGATTGGGAAGAACATTCGCTCGGTTTTGAGGACGTACTTTCGGATGAGCAGTTGGGAGACGTCCACCAAATAGGAAAGGAACAATCAGTTTCTTTCGAAGCCGAAAAGAAAAATATTCCCGAGCAAATACTTGAAGTCAATGTCTCTGAGCCTGTTTTATCCTTATATGATCTCTTCGGTTTTTCACAGGAAGAACGCAGTCAAATAAAACCCGTTAAAGGGAAGAAAAAAACTGTATCTACTAAAAATGGGAAACCCGTACAGCTCAGTATGTTTTCTTCTGATAACAAAAGGACTTCAAACTCAAAAGTGATAGAACAACCGAAACTGAGTTTAGAGCTTCGCCCTTATTCGGGAGCACTTGCTGTATTCCACAAGCAAGGCTCTTTAGTCGAAGATCAAGGGCAGATAGGCTTTCTGAAAGAACGTTACAAAGACGGAGCTGAATTTCAGCCCTTGGAAATAGCTTTTGACCAAAAGGCAAAGATCAGTAGATATATAGAAATCAGGGACTTTTATCATACACTGTATAACCATGAAGCCAAACATCTGACCGAGCATGCTTCACTTCGGAGCAATCTGAATTTGGTTTATGACAATTTTGTCAAACGATATGGCAACCTTAACGATAAACGAAACCTTGATGTTATCAAAATGGATACCGGAGGACGGGAGATACTCTCGTTAGAACGTGCAGTTGATGGCAAGCTGCAAAAAGCAGATATATTTTCCATACCCGTGGCTTTTAATCCCAATGAAATAAAGGTTGTCGATACTTCCGATGAAGCCCTGATCGCCTCTTTGAATAAGTACGGAGAGGTACATTTAGACTATATGGATTCTCTTTTACCGTCTAAAAATAGAGATGAGATCATCCACGATTTGGATGGACGTATCTTTTACAATCCATTGGTACAGAATTACGAAGTTAGCGACCGCTTTATCGCAGGCAATGTGGTCGAAAAGTCCGAATTGGTCGAACGTTACGTACTGAATCATCCCGATGATATCCGTTCCCAAGTGTCACTAAAAGCCTTACAGGATGCTATTCCACAGCCGATCAGATACGAAGAATTGGATTTTAATCTGGGAGAAAGGTGGATTGGAACGGATGTCTATGAGAAATATATTGGAAAACTCTTCGAAGTGGATGTCGATATATCTTACTATGCTTCGCGCGATGACTATACGGTTAAAGCCGATAAGAGCAACCTGATTATCAACGAAAAGTTTGCAGTACAGGGAGAAAGTAAGCTATATACAGGTGTTCATCTGCTCAAACACGCCTTATTGAATACAACACCGAATATTACCAAGACTATCAAAGTAACTGATCCCGAGACCGGAGAGGACAAAAATGTAAAAGTACCCGATGGGCAAGCCATACAAATGGCCAACAGCAAGATAGACGAGATGCGTAATGGCTTTTCGGACTGGTTGAATGAGCAATCGCCGGAGTTTCAAAACGAACTAGCCGATTCGTATAATAAAAAATTCAACTGCTTTGTGCGTCCGCAGTATGATGGCTCCCACCAAACCTTTCCGGGATTGGATTTGAAAGGTTTGGGCATTCCCGATTTATATCAATCTCAAAAGGACTGCGTCTGGATGCTCAAACAAAACGGCGGGGGCATCGGCGATCACGAGGTGGGGGCAGGTAAGACTCTGATTATGTGTTGTGCCGCCTACGAGATGAAACGACTGGGGCAAGCCAATAAGCCGATGATTGTCGGATTGAAAGCCAATGTACACGAGATTGCAGCAACATTCAAAACAGCCTATCCCAATGCGAAGATACTTTATCCGGGTAAGGAAGATTTTACTCCTGCCAAACGGGTAAAAATCTTCAATGAGATTAAGAATAATTCGTGGGATGCTATTATCCTCACTCACGATCAGTTCGGTAAAATACCTCAGTCTCCCGAGATGCAGCAACAGATATTTCAGGCGGAATTGGATTCTGTGGAAGAGAACCTCGAAGTATTACGTTCGCAGGGAAAAGATATTTCCCGAAGGATGCTCAGAGGCTTAGAAGTCCGTAAAGCCAATCTCGAAGTAAAATTGGATAATCTGGCGGATACGATTAAGAACCGCACCGATGATGTAGTAGACTTTAAGATGATGGGCATTGACCATTTATTCGTAGATGAATCGCATCAGTTCAAAAATTTAACATTTACGACCCGTCATGATCGTGTGGCAGGGTTAGGTAATGCCGAAGGCAGCCAGCGGGCCTTGAATATGCTTTTTGCCATCCGCACCATACAGGAAAGGCGAGATAAAGATTTGGGAGCAACCTTTTTGTCGGGAACAACCATATCTAACTCTTTGACCGAACTATATCTTTTGTTTAAGTATCTACGGCCAAAAGAATTGGAGAAGCAGGGCATTAATTCTTTTGATGCATGGGCAGCAGTCTTTGCCAAGAAGACCACCGACTATGAATTTTCGGTTACCAATCAGATTGTACAGAAAGAACGCTTCCGCTATTTTATCAAAGTGCCGGAACTAGCATCCTTCTATTCAGAAATCACAGATTATCGGACAGCAAAAGATATTGGTATAGACAGGCCTGAGAAGAATGAGATATTGTACAATATCCCACCGACACCACAGCAGGAAGTGTTTATTGAAAAGTTGATGCGGTTTGCCGAAACCGGAGACGCTACCATACTGGGTAGACAAAAACTATCTGCTTCGGAAGAAAAAGCCAAGATGCTGATAGCAACCGATTATGCCCGAAAAATGTCTTTGGATATGCGAATGATAGACCAAGCTTACGGCGACCATGTCGATAATAAAGCATCTCATTGTGCAGCCAAGATAGCGGAGTATTATACCAAATACGAAGCGAATAAGGGAACACAGTTTGTATTCTCGGATTTGGGAACATATAAACCCAATGAGTGGAACCCCTACTCGGAAATAAAACGCAAGTTGGTAGAGGATCACAAAATCCCTGCACATGAGATACGCTTTATACAGGAAGCTAAGACTGACAATGCAAGAAAAGCGATGATAGAAGCCATGAATGCTGGACGTATCCGTGTACTGTTCGGTTCGACAAGTATGCTCGGAACAGGTGTAAACGCCCAGAAAAGAGCCGTTTGTATCCATCATATTGATCTGCCGTGGCGGCCAAGCGACTTGTCGCAACGGGACGGAAGAGGCATTCGTAAAGGGAATGAAATCGCCAAACTCTATGCCGATAACAAGGTAGATGTATTGATTTATGCCGTAGAAAAAAGTCTGGATGCCTATAAATTTAACCTATTACAAAACAAGCAGTTATTTATCAACCAGTTAAAGACTAACAATATGGCTACTCGTACCATTGACGAGGGAAGTATGGACGAAGGATCGGGTATGAATTTCTCGGAATATGTAGCTGTATTATCGGGTAATACCGATCTGTTGGAGAAGGCCAAGTTAGAAAAGAAAATAGCCGCTTTGGATAGTGAACGGCAGGCGTTTAATCGCTGTAAATCATCGGCTATCTACAAGTATGAGGATGCTACCCGTAGTATTGATGGCAATAATGAAATGATATCCCGGATAACAAAAGACCTCCAATCATTCAAGGACAAGGTACAGATAGATAACGAAGGGAATAAACTCAATCCAATAAAATTGGATAATCTGGATAGCATCAATCCAAAGCTTATTGGTGAAAAGTTGAATCAATTATCTGATAATGCCCGCACCAATGGCGAGTATTTTAGGATTGGTGAACTCTATGGATTCAAGTTATTGGTCAAGACTGAAGAGAGTCAGAAGGAAGGGGCGGCATTCAAGAACAATCGTTTCTTTATCGAAGGAGAGGGCGGAGTCAAGTATAATTACAACAATGGGCATATTGCTCTTGATCCTTTGCTGGCGGCTACTAACTTTATGAAAGCATTGGAGAGGATACCGACCCTATTGGAAAAATATCAGTCGGAGAATCAGAAGTTAGAGAAAGACATGCCGATACTGAAAGAAGTTATTGCTTCGGTATTTAAGAAAGAACCTGAACTGAAGGACTTGAAGTCGCAGTTAGATTCGCTTAGCAGGCAGATAAATCTGAGTTTGGAGAATAAGGATAAAACCGAGATAGCACAACAACCGGAGAAAGTGGCTCTTAGCAAGGGTACGGTTTCGGCTAATGCAGAGTCTCCTCCCAATAAGTTTATTTCCGTAGAAACAATATCCAATATTCGTTCCAACCAGCCCATGTCTATCAAAGATGTTATAGAAGCCAATCCCGGACGAATTATTATTGCTAAACCTAATACAGGAACTAAAAATTCGGAAGTGGAAAAGCCAAAGGACGAGCCGAAGAAAAATAGGGGTATAAGAATGTAGAAAATATAAAAACCATTTAATCAACAAATTAATTAATTAAAACCAGGAAATTATGTATGACATCTATGAGATTTTAACAAAAGTATTTGTATCGGCAGCAGGTGCCCTGATGTGGTGCCTATTGGTCACTTTCTGCTGTATGTGTATTGAATATCTGTTTTTCAAAAAGCAGATAAGGCCCCGTTTGACAGATAAAGAGGTTATCCTAATAAAGGAAGTGCTGGCAGGACATATCAGCCTGCCATTGGTAGCCAATGACGGCCTGTTTGTCGAATGTGTGGATCGGATAGAACATATCTTCGAACGGTTTATCACAAGAAGCAGACAACAGTCTGAGAAATTGGAAAAATTGAGTGAAAAAATATCAACAACGCAAGTGGAGAATACTCCGATTGACTTTAATTATCCGCTACTTGAAGAAATACAGAATACATTGGAAGTTAAAGAAAAGAAACAGGAGCAAGAGAAGCTATTGGCTTCATCACTAGATATATTCAAGCTTCCGACTAATTGTTACAATGCCTTTCGTTATTCGATGTCCTGTGAGACTGTTAGGGATGTCTTACAGGTTATGCTCTTTTTTGGCTCTCGAAAAGCTTTGCTTCAACTATGTTATGTAGGGGATACATCGGTAGACAATATAGAAGCTATCATGTTGGATAACGGACTGATTTATATGCAGAATTATGAGTATAAGTCACAGTACGAGGATACTAAAATATTGGGTGAATTACGTAAAAATGAGAGATTCCCTCGAAAGAGGAAAAAATAATCGGATTTGATTGTTTTGTGTTCGAAACCAGCTATCTTTTACAATACGAAAGGTGGCTGGTTTTTTGTTTATAAATCAATCCCTTAAGTTTATAAATCATTTTTTTATATAATCATATTACAGACTTCACCCATAGATAACTACTCAAAATGGAACTCGAAAATTGAGATCAGAAGAGTTTGTTTAGCCTCATTTTATGGCATTATCAGCATCAGATTGTCTTTGTATATGCATACAGTACCTTATCATAAGATAAATTACTCATGGCAATTACTATGAAGGCTACCGGTAGATTAAGATTAGACCTTGAAAGAACGCGAAGGTCTAAAAGCAGGAATTACATGAGCCGGGATAATGATAGTTGTATTTTTTGATATATTCCGGGCAGTTTTTTCCGCTCTTTGTTTAACAATGAAGCTACCAAACCCTCGCAGGTAAACGTTCTCATTATTACCTAACGAATCTTTAACTACTTCCATAAATGATTCAACGATTTTCAAACTTGTTGCTTTATCAATACCTGTATTCTTCGCTATTTCATTTACAATTTCAGCCTTTGTCATTTCTTTGTTCTTTGTATTGTTATTAGTTTATACGTTCAAAAATAGGCAAAAACATTGATATCTAATAATCTGTCTTGATGGAACTTATTTTTACCCTACCAAATGAAAATATTGAGCTAAAATTCATCTTGACATGTTTCTATCCCAGATATATCTTTTTCAAGAACTCATCTACCTCAGATTTTATTTTTGCATATTTATCGAACGAACTGTCAAACATTCCTTGTTTGATAGGCAGCCAATTATCTTGCATTGCTTCTGCTTCATTGAAGAAATCCTTATAAATCGTTTCTGTATCAGTTAGAGAATCTCTCCATCGTCTCCATTTATATATCCCATAAGGAGTCCATTTATTATCAAGTACAGGTTTAATCTGAATCCAATAATATAAAGACAGGAGATATTCAAAAATATCAAAATAAGATTCATACTCAATTTGATTGACAGTGGATTCATGAAATTGAGTGCTAATTGTTTTACACAATAAATCGCTAAATGGGGTGTGGTAGTTTGCCTCTAAAATGGAATTAAAATTCTCTTTGTTAAATAAAAAACCGTTTGCTTCTTTAATTAGCAATCTCTCATAAGAACGAGAAAATTTGTTGTCTGGCTTCTTTATTTTAAATAGCTTATCAAGAAGATTATATTTCTTATATACTAAAGCTGCTATTCCTACAGAATAGAATAATAATGCTACTGACAGATAATGCAGTTTAATAGTATCTTCACGAAATGCTTTGTTACTATGGTATGGAGGTGTTGCCAGTTTTTGTATAGCGGATATAATTATTTCATGATGCTCAGTGTCAGACCAACGAGTGATATTTATCAATAATGGCTGTAAAACAGAAATTGCATCAGAATGAATCTCATTAAAATAATCAAATGTTTTTTTATCGAAATGGACATCATAACGAGCTTTATCATTTATCTTCTTATATGCTTTTTTCACTTCCTCTTCAACAAGTTCTTCTAATTCGATAAAACTTTTGGAATCTTTCAGATATTTCTTTGCTCTGGCAATAACAATATCTTTATTCATCGGATTGGAGGCATTTATACGTTCTAAAGCTGTAATTTTTTCGTATAAACTATAGAAATAACTATCGGCGTCATTAATCTGCAATGTTATCCCTTTTCTTATTGCCGCCAACTCTGTTAGTTCATTATTACATTTTCCGACATGTGTAAAGTAGTATGGATAACGAAAGTTATCAACAGCTCTCAATATATTTACAATTCCAGTATCCCATTGAGCTGACCAACCACAAGTAATCAGACCAAAATTTTGAAAGACCTCATTCAGCAAGTTCTTCATTGCCGAAGGATAATCGGATAACTCATGTTCTGTATTTAGGAAACGGCTGTCTAAATAATCTCCATTTACTTTAATTATGATATGATCCGTATGCACTAAAGGTTGCATTCCCTTTGTATCATCATTATGGGTAATCGTGTATGGATTTATATTTTCATCTATAAATGCTTTTTCTAACAAACGATCAAAATTAGGAGTTATAATGACTTTTATATACCCCTCCTTGACTAGCTTTGCTATATATTTATGAGCCCTTGTGGGTTGTACATCTCGTCCTTGAGAGGAATCACTTTCAAAATATTTTTTTAATAAATTCATCCGCTCAGAAGGAGTGATCACAAGTTTATCCAATAAAACTGAATAGCTTGGTTCTTCTTTATACTTCGTAACATACCAATTATAAGGATCATCGTTGGTCTCCTCATCATCTGCGGCTGCTATCTTCGCAATCAAATCCAAAACAATGTCCCAACCTGTATAAATACCTGAACTACGAGAGATCCCGGAACCGAGAAACAATGCATAAACTCCTTTATTCGACTGAATAGAAAATGCTTGTGTTGTTAGAATATTATCTATCATTATATATTTTCTTATTTTTTATAACTCAACAGTAAATATTGTCACGTTCTATGTCTATTGGTTTATTATCGTTTACAGAGATAATTGACAAATCAAAGTCAGATATATCTTCGACTGAATAATTGATACTGAGAATAAGTTGAGTAAACAACTCTTCCCGTTCAATCGTAGTGTGTACAGTTTCCAGAAAAAGGTACTCTCCCGTCTCATTGTCATAATAAGCAGTATCATAATCCTCAAAACTGATATCTGCTGTTACATCGAATGATATTTCAACATAATATTCTGCATACTCCTCTTCAATATCAATAAGGGAGAACCCTGTTACGGTTATATTTGAAACTTTGTGTTTATTGATTTCTGAATCATCCCTAGCTTCAAAATATAAATCATTATTGTTAAGTGTATTTGCAATTAACTCTTTAACTGAGTCTATATTCTTCTCGAAAAGCCTGTCAGTGAATGTGACTCTGTCTTCCATTGATTCCTTCGATTCTACAACATACCTCAGTACAGTCTCAATGTCTTCAACCGGTATTATGTAAGGAGACTTATAGTTCAACCAATCTTTATCAGAACTGATAGTTACCATTTTTCGTAATAATCCACTTTTACACCACTGCTCAATAGAGGCCAATACAAAAGCATCAGGGAATTCATTCTTTTTCAGACCTTCTTTGAAAGGAGGATCTTCTTTAAAATAATTATCAAATATTGATTTTATATCAACTGTATCATACGGGATTATATTAATTGGAGTATCTTCTACCAGTTTATCTATTCTTTCACAGAGTTTAGATATTTCCGAGTCATAGTTTATTTCTTTTTTTAATATTTTTAGCCATTCTGCTGTATCAGAGTTCCTAAAGATACGAATAGAAGTTTCATTATCCTTTAGAAATTTTTTAATATGGGACTTAGATTCAAGAAATCTTTTCTTTATTCTTGCTTTTACTTCCTGAATGATAATCTCGTTTGAGTATAAATTTATCCAACCATCTTCTGCATTCTTCAGAAGAATCTTTAATTTAGTGCCTTCTAAAATATTATTTTTTTCAAAGACAGAAGTATCAAGGAATATATCCTTACTCTTCAATTCTTTTTTTTCCATATGTATAGCGTTTTATACAAAAATAATTATAAAATTCTCAAAATGAAGCAAACAACTTTGGAATACGAAATTATATATTCCGTAACAGAGCAACATTTGAAAGAAATAGAACAATGGTTATCTGACAAACAGAATGAAAGTGTATCGCCAATATATAATCATTGGGACTTTATCAGTGCAAAACAGAAAACTGAACAGATGATGTGTCTGAAAGTAGATGGAATAGTTGTAGGTTTCATTACTTGGATATCTGATTTTAATTACCCGCTTCAATCAATTGAATATGCTGTTATTTGTGATAGGTACCAGCAGAAAGGTTATGGTCGCTACTTAATAAATAATTGTTTGAATCTGTTTGTAGAGAAAGGGATAAAAGCTGTAAAGCTATTATCAGCTACAACAGAATCTGATATTTTCTGGAAAAAAGTAGGATTTGAGCGATATCCTCAAGAATATAATAACAATAGATATCATTATAAATTTATCGTTGATTCACAAAAAAGTATTTCTAGGGATAAGGCTGATGAAGTTATTGAAATATGGGCTACCTATTCTTCTGATGTAAATGTATTACCATCCTACATATTTGAAATTATATACAAAACAGACTCCAATATATTAAAGACACCAATTATAATGCTATGTGACGATAATTGGAGAATAAGATGGAGCAAAAAAGAAAAAACACTTAAAGATTGCAAGATTAAAAAATTTTACAAAAATGGACTATTTGCATTAGGAGAGATACTTATTATTGATAAACTGGATAGAGAGGATATAATATAAAGTTCACACTACCAAATGAACGCCAAACCCTGCCAGTTGATTGGAAACCAATGAAGTTATCAATATTTTCATATTCCTTTGTTCTTTGTCATTTCCGACAATCAGATTAAAACCCGATAAACAAGAAAAAGATATGGAATTTAAAATAATCGAAGGCCGGACCTTTGAGCGAATAAAAAGATGTCTTCATGAATTGGTGGAAAGAAGCAAGAAATTAAGTCCTTCACGAATTGAAGATGAATGGTGGGATAATCAGGATGTATGCCGCTTGTTAGGGATATCGCTCAGGACGCTCCAAACGTATAGGGATAAAGGATTGATCCCATATTCGCAGGTAGGGCACAAGTGCTACTACAAAGTAGAGGACATTGAACGCTTTATGGAAGAAAATAGAATTATGCATCCTGTAAAAAAGTAAACTATGAATCTGAATGATATTCTGAGTAGCAATTCTTCTGAAATTATTGATCTGTTCAACACTATCGAAAAAGCAAACGAAAATATAACAGCCAATATTGAAGCTCAGAAACCGATGTTATCCAGTGAAATATTCCTTGATAACAACGAGGTTTGTAAAATGCTTCGTCTATCGTCCCGCACCCTTCAAGATTATCGGGATAAGGGTTTTATAGCCTTTTACAAGATAGAGGGTAAGATATTATATAAAATATCAGATGTGCGGAAAATGTTAGAACAACATTACTATGACCCATGGAAACAGAAACGATAACTGTATTACCAACCACAATAAATTTAAACAGTATTCAATAGGTGTTTCCCCCGACTTTTTCAGTTTGGTTTTTCGAATGAAGAAAAGCACATTAAATGTTTACCATTTCATACGCTAAAGTTTAATAGATTAAAGATAATTATTAGTCTTTTAACGAGTCTCAAAAATAAATATATCAGTGAATTAAGAACTAAATCGCAGTCATTTTTCTGCAACCCGAGATTGGTTGCAATTTTGCACACAATTTGTTGCCTAATATTGCCGAGAAAGTGGGAAATTGCATAAAATAGAAATTCATTAAGTGTTTAATTCTCGGATACTTATCGTGTTTTAAATCATTTAAAGGTGGTACTGCTTGGCTCTTATTGGCATCTACTGATTCTATTACAAATAGCCTAAAATCAATATATAAGTGCTATAAGCACCATAAGAAATCACCAAGAACCACAAAAGTGGGCACTAGATTGATCACTGTGAAATCTTCATACTCTTTTTATATTAATCTGCTTTTCAATTATTAACTCTTTGTCGTTTTAATAATTAACCATATATTTATAGCAAAATAAACCTATGGAAACATTTGAATTAATAATTGGAGGTATAATCTTAATTGCTATGGCTGGAGGTTCAGTATTTGCATATAAGAAAACTCGATCTAATAAGTCATCAAATAAAAATATCACTATTCAGGGGAACGGGAAAGTAGTAGGTGGGGATGATAACTCTATAAATATAGATAAAGAATAAAATTATCTCTCTATGTCAACGATGAAGGATATTGAAATTGGAGGAGATGGTAAGTTAGTAGGAAGAGACGATAACTCTGTAATTTTGAGCTCTACTACGATAAATCATTCTCCATCTAAAACAAAATTATCTGTATTATTTGACAAACTAAAAGAACAATCTGAGAAAGAAGAACAAACAGAAGAAGTTTCGGATGAGCTAAATTATTATATCACAGATAGAGATGTAATTGGACTTGAACAAAAACTTATAGATGGTAATTTAGATTATCTATATGACGATGCAAGTGAGTTAAAAGATGCCTATACTCGAAAATTATATAAATATCAATTATATGACTCCGCTCAAGAGATACATGTTTTTATACTAGGCATAATCTGTGAAAAATTTAGAAATTTAGTTTATCCACTAATCAAAAAAGGCGTAGACCAAGCTGTTATTTCTGAAATAATCTCAATTAAGATTGTTGATCCTATTATAAAAACAATTTTAGAACAAGGATGTAATGATATAATGGGGTTGTCTCCTAGAGATATAGATGGAATGATCTATTTTCTTACAGGAAGATGCCATATTAAATGGAAATTATGATTGTTTATCATCAAGCTTTTGATCTATATCACACAGCGTATCGAATGATACAACTTCTCACTTATTTTAAAAGAGGGGAATCTGTAGAAATTGATAGACTACGTATTTGGGATTACTACTTATTATTTCCTATTGAAATTCAAAGAATTAAGTTTTCAGTTGAAGAAAAAGAGATAAAAAATTATATAAGCCAATACATAACAAAAGGAGAAAAGACAAATTCTTATGAAATAATATTGGATAGTCGAAAAATGTTTGAGAAGATTAAACCTTATCAAATGGCTGCATTAAAAAGTCTGGCATCATATGGAATTATTAATCTTGATTATTTCACAAGCGAAAAAGTAATGGCAATATCTGAGAACATATTAATAGAACATGCACCCCTTTTTGATCCATTATCGATAACAGAACAAAATGCAATAAAGCTTCTTACTTCTCATTATTATCTAATGTCATTAAGAACTTTAAAAGAAAAAACTAACCTCACAGAATATAGATATGATGCACAATAATCTTTTTGTTAATAGATTAATTATATATACAAAGGATAATCTTATCGCATATGATGAGGAATTTCACCATGGGATTAATATCATAAGAGGTAAAAATAGTAGTGGGAAATCAACAATTATCCACTTTCTTTTTTATGCACTAGGTGGAGCTTTCAATGAATGGGTGAAAGAAGCCAGAGAATGTTCAAAAGTATTGGTTGAAATAGAAGCTAATGGAGCTACATTGGAGCTACATTAGTACTAATGAGAGAACTTAATTTTGATAAAGATGGAAAATCAAATTCTCAAGAGGCAATGTATGTTTTTTGGGGTGAACTCAATGATCTTACTGCAGAAAAATGGAAAAAGTTTAATTTTAAAACATCTCTTCATAGCTTAAGTTTTTCAAATGTACTTTTTGATGCTTTGGAAATCCCCATTGTAAAAGGAGAGTCTAATATAACGATGCATCAACTATTAAGGTTACTGTATATCGATCAAGAATCGCCCACTAGCTCTTTGTTTTTATATGAACACTTTGATACAAATCTAACAAGAGAAACAGTATCTGATTTACTGCTCGGAATTTATAGTCAGGAATTATATGATAAGAAAATAAGAAAGGATGAAGTTGAAAAAGAACTTGAAACTACAACTCAAGAGATCAAAGCAATAAGAAAGTATATTGACAATCCATATTTACTTATTCCAAGCCATATAAAGACAATGATTCAATCAAAAGAAACTGAAATTGAATCTGTTGCTCAAGAGGTATTAAAGCTAAAAAACGAAGAAAAGGCTGTAAGATTTACCCAAAAAACGAAATTAGAATTTGAAGTCCTCAATAAAGAAGCTGTAAAACAGAGGGAGAGCTATAGTAAACTAAAAGAAGATACTCGAAACTTAGAGTTTGACATTGAAGATTCTAATGAATTTATAGATGAACTGAATAATAAGTTGAGGGCAATTAGAAATTCAATAGCAACACGGGATTTTTTCCAAGGATTTAATTTAGAGTATTGTCCTGAGTGCTTATCTTCTTTAGGAAAAAAGATAGATAAAGAACATTGCCATCTATGTAAACAAAAGACAGATGAAAGTTTTGGAGTAACTCAAGCTCGTAAAATAGAGCAAGAGATTAGATTTCAATTAAAAGAATCGTCTAATCTATTACTAAAAAAAGAAAGAAAATTAATTGATATGAAGGCTGCTTTAGAGGTCGAAAGACATAAAGTATTTCAGATTCAAACAAAAGTAAACCAAAGTCTAAAAGATGTTAAATCCACAACGAATGAAAGAATTGATCAACTTTTGGTTGAAAAAGGTATGTTTGAAGGTGAAATATTACAATACAAATCATTCCTTGAAAAAGCTGAAATATATCAACAGTTAAAGGATACAGAATCGGCTCTTCTTCAAGAAAAAGAATCTATAGAATTTATAATAAGCCATATAACAAAAGAACAAAATAAAGATAGAACTAAAATTAACAATGTTGTGGAAAAATATGGACTTAGTCTTCTCAAAAAAGATTTAGAGCGTCAAGAAGAATTTACAAAAGCGACAGAATTTAATATTGATTATAAGAATAACATTGCATTCATATCTGACCGAAATGAAAGATACTCTTCTAGTTCAAATTTTTATCTTAAAACATCAGCTAGATATGCTATCTTTTTGGCATCTTTAGATATAGCAAAAATGAGATTCCCTCGATTTATTTTTTGTGATAATATGGAAGATAAAGGGATTGAGCCTGCCAGAGCTCATAATTTTCAGAAAGTTTTAGTTGATATGGCGGCGGAGCACACTATCAACTCATACCAACTGATTTATACTACCTCTCATATTTTAAAAGAATTGGATATTCCTGAATATTGCGTAGGAGAGTTTTATACTGAAACGAATAAAAGTCTCAAAAACGTATAAAATTAGGCAATTAAGTGGAATCAATTCTTCTCAAGCTATGTGTTAAGTTTAGTCATCGGGACTTTTACAATTAGAAAAAAACTGCTTTGATTGCATCATACATATAATACTTTACCTGATCAGGATTATTTAGTTTTTTTGCGTTTTACAGGTTTGGTATTGCGTTTATAATCGTTGTTGATGGATATTATTTCAGGTTGTTGTCAATGCGGTTATATATAATGCAGATGGGGATTGTCCATGTTGTTGTGTCTGACAATAATATATTGGGTGTTTTTAATATCCATCTCCTGCATATGTTTTTTAGCCAACTTACAGTCAGCCTGTGGCTGTCGTCAAGAGAAAAGGCTATAGCCTTTTACAAGATAGAGGGCAAGATATTATACAAAATTCTGATGTGCGGAAAATGTTGGAACAACATTACTATGATGTATGGAAACAGAAACGGTAACTTATCACATTTCTGTTTCCATTCGTAACTATTTTAATTAAGAGAGAAAGCATAGTCCGTTGTCAGAAAGGAAGATAACAATCTTTCCTGTTTCAAAATCCGCTCCATAAACCATTCTCTCAAAAAATATGCTTGTGCAGAGCATAGGCGAAAAGACATAGCTATAATAACCTCCATATTAACCTCCTGTATCTCATATACTATACTATTATTACCTTTGATTACTCGATGAAATCTACATGTTTTCTCTGTATGTACTATTTTCTTTTCCACAATAGAGTTTATACAGATCTCAATTTCAGGAATATATACTCCGAATAGCTCGCACAATTCATTTTTATCCATCCAAACCGTCCCATTGACAGGGCGGAAGATAACATCCGCTTTATTGGCTTTGCCCATTTCAATGATGAGTCTTCCTTTATTCATGTTGTTCATATCTCTTGTTGGTTTTTAAGTTCGTTATTATTACTTCCTTCTACATTAGCAGCTAGTTGGTATTTCCCAGCTATGCGTTTTTCCAAAGCCTGCATATCTTCGTCAATCTTCTGTGTGGTAATCTTGGCATAAATTTGCGTTGTCGAAATATCTCGATGCCCCATTGTACGGCTCAGCGTTTCAATCGATACACCATTGGTCAGGCAGATTTGGGTGGCCCAGCTATGACGGCTCATATGATAGGTGAGATGAGTCTTTAACTTACAAGCCTTGCGAAGATCTTCCAGATAAAAAACAATCAGCGAATAGGTTCCTACATTAAATACTTTGCCATTTTCCTTAGGCGTACCATGTTTTTCTAAAATAGACAATGGAATATCCATCAGCGGAATACAGGCTTCGGTTCCGGTCTTTTTACGTTTCTGCCGAATCCATTTTGTCCCTTCCTTATCGGTTACAATTTCGTCCCATTTTAGATTACGAATATCTGTGTAAGCCAGGCCCGTAAAGACTGAAAATATAAACAAATTGCGTACAAGGTTGACTCCCTTATGCTCTATGGGAGTCTGCATGATTTTGTCCAGATCTTCTTTTGATAACCATTTGCGGGATGCTTCCGGCTTTCTAGTTCTAAAATCAGTAAAGGGATTACGGCGGATTATCTCTTTGTTGACAGCACGACGGACAATCCGTTTGAGATTACGGACTCGTTTTTCAACAGTTTCAGAACTCATTCCGACATTCACACGCAGATAAAAATCAAAATCTTCGACAAAGGAGTAACTTAAATTCTCAAATGCAATATCTTCCACATCGTATTTGTATTTTATAAAGCGTTTGAGACTTTGATACGAACATTGATAGTGTTTGTAGGTGGACCTCTCTTTTGTGATGCCTATACTCCGAAAAACTTCATCGTTATGCAGTTCATATTCTTTGAGGAGCATGGTCTGATTGACTCCGATACCCTGAATGGCATTTTTCAAACTCTCGGCTGTAACATATCCGTTACGTTCTATCTGAGAATTGTAATGGGCTGAGATAGTCGTTCTGAATTCTTCCAACTTACGTTTTATCCCTTTATTGATTTTATCTGTACCTGTTGGAATACCTTCGGCAGCGGACCATAATTCCGGTCCTATTTCTTCGCGGGTAGAAAATTGAGTTATTTTTCCGTCGAGGGTTATACGTCCAAGAATCGGGCATCGTCCATTCTTCTTGATTTTTTGTTTATTGATATAAAATAAGATACTGAATGTGCTACGCATAGTTTAGTGTTATTTTGTGATACAATTATAATTGATGCTTGGTTAGTCTACCAGAATATATTTACCCTTGATCCGCTCGGATAATAAGCGGATATCTTGTGCTATTTTATCCAATGACAATTCAGCATAGATTTGAGTAGTTTTGATATCCCGATGCCCCAACATACGACTGACCGTTTCGATAGGGACGCCCTCGGAGAGCGTAATCAAACTGGCAAAAGTATGGCGTCCTTGATGGTAGCTGACTTTCTTCTTGAAGCCGCATCTTTGGGCTATAACATTCAGGCTATAATAAACTGTTCCAACGCAGGGCATCGGGAATAGTTTCCCATCTACCCCTTGTCCCCGATACTTTTCGATAAGAGCCAAAGGAATATCCATCAAACGGACATGGAAAGGTGCCCCAGTCTTCTGACGTTTATCTATAATCCACTTACTGCCATCTTCCATCGTTACAATCTTCTCGGGAGTCAGATTCTTTACATCTATATACGACATGCCGGTAAATGAAGCAAATACAAACATATCACGACTGATAGATTGTAAGCCGGGAGGTATATCGATGGTTATAATCTGATCAAGTTCTTCCTTACTCAGGGTCTTGTGCTTATTAATAACTGCATCCGGCTCAAAACCATAAAAAGGATCTCTTCCGATGATACCTAAATTCACTGCGTTTCTTACTACTTTTCGAAAGAATACAATATATCCGGCAGTTGTACTCGGTTTGAACTTGCGGTCTATACGCAAATGAAGATGATATTCTTCGATAAAAGAATAGGTTAAAGCTTTGAATGGAATATCGCTCAGATTGTATTTCGCACGTAAGAAATGACGTAAAGCATTATAAGATTTTTGATAATGATTATAGGAAGACAGGCTTCTATCAAGACCCACGCGCAGTAACATAGTGTCGTTCATCTTAGCAAAATGGTCAAGGACAGCACCTCCGGTAGAAGCAATTCCTTGAATAGCATTTTTGACCTGTAGCGCTGTAACTGAACCTTGATTTTCTTTTATCTCTTTATATCGAGAGTGGATTAATAAATTGATTTTATCAATCTGTCGGTTTATATCCAATGCGGATCTGCTCTTACCTCCCATACGTCCGGCCTTGACGTCCCAAAGTACTGCATCTGCATCTATTTTCAGGCTGAATTGTGCCATCGTTTTACCGACGGTTATCCGCCCCATTACAGCGGAAAGTCCATTCTTTTTCGTTTGATTTTTTTTCAGGTAAAATAAAACCTTTACTGTTGTTCCCATAAAACTCATTTTCTTTAAAGTTACTTTCAAATGAGCTATATGATACTGTGTAAATCATTGATGGATAATGAATAAAACTCCTGGTTGAAATTTAATCTCTGTAGTTTTACTCTAACTTCATTTTTTGCATAAAAGCAGGTTTAAAATCTGCATTTTTCTCCCGTTTTACCATTCATAAATAGGTAATGAATTGGTAACGGAAAGTTCGCCGAAGTCTGCTTCCTTTTGCGTTATTACGTTTTTCAATCCGAAGCAGAATAATGAATTAAAGTCTCTCTTACAATTAGTTACCTTATTATTCTGAGTTTTTCTTTATTTCCAAGTATTTGTGACCGCACTCTGCAACGTTTGAGAGCTAATGGAACTATTATGTACTCTGTTATTTCGGGGAAAAACTATTACACCATTGCTGAGATAAAACGTGTACTCAAAGAACGTTTGATAAAATCAGATGAGGAAAATCTACTCGAGCTAATTCAGCAACACCAAACATATCAGCAACAGAGGAGAAGTAGTAAACCTAAAAAGCTATAACCATGATACGTGTAGATGATGAAATATTTGAGTCAAATATCTTAGGTTTGGCCAAGCTCTTGAAAAGAATTGAAGGTAAGATAGACAAGCTAACTATCAATAGCAATACTATTATGGACGAGCGTTTGTTTGATAATCAAGACTTGTGTCTCTATTTGAAGGTTAGCCCTCGTACACTTCAACGCTATCGGATGGATGGTTTACTGCCGTATCAGGTTATTAGGAAACGAAACTACTACAAAGAGTCTGATGTCAAATTGTTTGTGGAGAAATACTTTGATGGAAAAACAGAACTAACTGACGCTGATAAGTGGCAAAGGAAGAAGAAACGTCGTGACGACGATACTTGTTGATATTTTGTAACTATTTAATGAAGTCTATCCCTTTCTGTCGTGATGACAGAAAGGGATTCAAAAAAGTATATTATACAACTCTTGTTATAAGTAAATCTCTCATCTCTTTAATATAAGTTGCAGCTAATTCTTTACGTTGCTTTTTAGGATACCCCTTTTTGTTGTATTTTTTGATAAGTTCTTTTTTTAAAAAGTCATCCCACACATCATTAAAATCAGTTTCAGGTATCTCGACAATCATATGTTCTGAAACTTCTGAAACTTTTTGGTCTTCATTACTTATTGCTATTCTTAAACCTTTTGATTGGAGTATTGCATCAATCGTAATCAAAAATTTAGGTATGGGAAAAGCAATCACAAAGATATGTTCGACTGGTTTCGTAAATTTAATGGATAAGTATATTATCGATTTATTGAGCAATGAAAGATTTTTAGCCCAAACAATCTCAATATCTCCAGTAATATTATCGTTCGCATGTAAGCTGATGATATCATTCATATAGTCTGATTCATCAGCTTTCAAAACAACAGCTGCAATGAATCGTCCTTCGGCAAATCCACTTGCTGCCATTAAACCCTCAGAGCTTATTTGATATACATTCTTAGGGATTCTACCTATTCTCTTCATTTATAATATCTTTAAGTAATAAAATATCTGTACTCTTCTGATTACCTTCATTATCTGAGATGAAAACACTATATTTTTCTATTCTTGATTCCTTTAAGTGATTTGGAAGAGTAAAATTAACCCACCCTATTTTAATATCTAATGCATCTAATCCAATACTAGTAGGCAATTCTTCTAAATTAGAAACCTCGTTATTGTTCTCTAGTTTAGATTTGTCATACATTATACTAACTGACCTTTCAATCAAAGATTGATCTAGATAGAACAATTTTAAGGAAGGCGTCAGTGTGATACGCTGTTTGGATTGATTAGTAACTTCTATGTTTAAAAGTATATTGATAGTTTTACCATTGATAGACCTAAAGCCCTGATTGATATATACTGAAAATCTGTTTATAGATTGATCAGCTTGTTTCTTATTGATTTTGTAGTTTTTATAGAGAAATATAGGTGCTAACACTGCAGGAATACCCATTAATATTCCTATAATTTTAGAATTATTATCAATAATCTTCCAACAAAAATCCATTATCTCTTCCATCTCACATTATTTCTACGATAATTAAATATAAGAACATTATTACATCTTTCGATTATTAAACAAAGATTTTGTTTCAAAATTA
>RRZT010802563.1_pt1 | contig 26125 bp, 29 predicted proteins | sample 2165551 | NCBI WGS metagenome assembly RRZT01 (sample SAMN10456910, study PRJNA506462) | wastewater metagenome | biome: wastewater; feature: sludge; material: wastewater sludge; isolation source: wastewater sludge with Escherichia coli K12::gfp cells carrying plasmid... | place: USA: Moscow, Idaho... | reverse complement strand
GGTAGTTCCATCTTCTCTAGTAGTTACAGAGACCTTAGTTAATATAAATTGGTAAGTATCTATCAATATTCTATAAATTCCATCTTCATATAAAATATTAAATTCCTTTTTTTCTTCTTTATTAATTTCCATCTTCATTCTCCTCTTCTTCTTTTATAAATGGTAAACATAATTTCTTATAACTGCAATAAGAACAATGCTTACCCTTTTGTGTTACAAATATATTATTTTTTGTACATGTTTTAATTAATTTTAATTTATCTTTTAACTCTACATCAAAATTATTATCTTCAACCTCATCAACATTTATGAAAGATATATTTGTTTGTGTTTTTAATACAGTAATATATAACATATAATAATGAATTTTAATGTCTTTATGTTTATATTTATTTTTAATAACATCTTTAAATAATTTTTTATACATTAATATCTGATTAATATGCTCTTCATTTAAGGATTTAACTGTAGTAGAACTTGTTTTTATTTCTACTATAAGCCCTTCTTTCTTTTCTACATCGTATGAAAATACATCAAAAAATCCTTGTAGAATTATATTCTTAAATTTGCTTGTAAATATCGCTTCTGATTTTAGGGTATCATTTATACCTAAATTAGAATTTAATTCAATGAGGGCTAAAAGAATGCTTTCAAAAGTATCTCTAATATTACATAGGTAGTTATCTAATCCTTGTGTATAATACTCTTCTTCATAAAAATTTTCATCTTTTAAAGATTTCATAGATTTACCTGTGTACTTAGTACTTAAATTTTCTAATAAAAGTGAATACTCTTTATTAAATTTTACTATTAAAATATTCCTATCACTTACATTTTCTAACATCTCATAAAGAGAATCTCCATCGAAGTTAAAATCTTCTCGTTGATTCCAAAAATAAGATTTTACAGAGTTTTTATATAAAAACTCAAAGAATTTAACATAGAAATTACCTAAATCTATGGCACCATCTTCCTGTATTACTCTCAAATAATACTCTATTAAGTTATGTATAGTAGAGCCATTTACTAGATTTAAATGCAATTTCTCTTCTTTTGTAATTTTATCTATATATTGATATTTATATTTTTTATTACAAGTATCAAAAGTATTAATTTTAGAAATGGAAAATTTTTCTATTTGTATTTTTTCTTCTTTCATTCTACTCACTCCTTTATTAAAAATTTATTTATAATTTTTTTTAATAATTTTCTTTGATAATCTAAATTTATAAAATATAATCTAAATCTAGATATATTGAATATTTTAAATTTTATCTCACTAAATATAATATTTTTTATATCGTAAACTTTATTATCTATATTGACTCTTTTTGCCCAATCAGAATCCCCTCTTTTTATCAATCTATAGGTACATTCTAATATAGGGGTATTTACATAAATAGGTAAAATATCCATTTCTTTATAAAAATTTCTTAATTGAATTAATCCTTTATAATCAATAACATATATATTTACCATATTTTGTACAACTTGGTCTGTAGTAGACCAATAAACATGTCCATATTTAGATTCATATATTGCTATTGCTTTATTATTATTTTTATCTATTTCATATTGTTGGTGAGTAGATTGAGTATGGTCATCGTACTCATCTCTTAAATCTCTAGTTGTAAAAGATTTAATAATGTTAGCATTTAAATCTATTGCTAATTCTTTTGCTAAAGTACTTTTTCCACTTCCACTTCTACCTATTATAGCAATAATTTTAGTATTCACAACTAAATTCCTTTCTTCTTCTATTTTTATCAGAAGTAGTGTGGTATGCTCTACATTCTGTACAGTAGTACCACCTCTTCTCATTATGTTTTAATTTTCCTCTTTTTAAATCACCACTAACAACAGCAATTCTTAATTTTGCTTCCCATTTTCTCAATTTGACTTTTTTACATTTATTTCTATTTTTATTATTAGTTGAAGATTTCATCATAATCAATATTTTTATTACTTGTATCTTTTAAATAATTAGTTGATTTTTTAGAAAAAAAGTCATGCTGAGTTCCTGAAACATCGATTCCATTCATTACAATAGGATTTATTTCTTTAACTTCCCAATAAGGTTCAAATCCTAAATTCATAAAACCTCTATTCATATTATACTTTAAGAAATCTTTAACTTCATTTATTATACCACTTCTCTCTAAATCTAATTCTGCATAAACCTCTTCTATAAATTTAATTTCATTTTCATGTAAAATTAAAGAGTAATTTACTAGCCAATCATACCAAAGTCTTTGAATCTCTTCTGGTTGAGCATCATATAAATTTCTTGCTAAATACCCTATAAACCCTCCATGAATGGACTCATCTGCTACAATTTTCTTTATAATATCTGCAGAACCTGTTAATTCTCCTTCTAATCCTTCAATATAAACTGGTAAGAAAAACCCTGAATAGAATAAATGAGATTCTAAATTTATAGAAGCACAATATACTTTAAACAATTCCTCATCTGTTAAGTCTTTTTTATTTGTTAATTCATACACTTCATCAATTAATTTTGCCTTTCTTTGTAAAATTTCATTATTATGTACCCAATCAAATACATCATTAATTTCATTTTTAGTCAATAATGTAGTAAATATTGTTGAATAAGACTTTGCATGGATTGTTTCCATCATAGACATAAAAGAAATAACACACCTAGCAGGGAAATCTTCTACATGGTTTATTAATCTAGCCATTCCCACATTACTTTGTAGAGTATCTAGTAAAGTTAAACCCCCTAAAATTTTTGCGTAAGTATCTTTAAATACAGGTGTCATTCTTTTCCAACTACTTACATCTTTAGATGGAACAAATTCAGTATCAATCCAAAACTGCTTCAAATTTTGTTCCCAAAATTCCACTACTACCTCTGGTGCCTCATCCCAGTTCAATGCTTTGTAAAAATCTTGTTTCATATTATAACCTCCTTAATTTTTTGTTGATAAAAAGGTATCAACTTAAATATAATATATCATAAATATACCAATTTGTCAATACCTTTTTTAATTTAAACCATACAACTTTCGCATGTATCTACATTATTAGTTTGTATAATGGTCTCTTCTCCCATTAATTTTTTAAAAATAGTTCTTATATAATATAAAGATTTTAACCCTATATTATGAGAATATATTTGCATTTTTATTACATCTGCTATACTATATTTTTCAGTATCTACATGTAATGTTATTGATATTGCTTGGTCTATATGTTCCTGACATACTCTCATTAAATCAAGATATTTATATATATCAATATCATATGCAGATTTATATAAATGTTTATTTTCATTATCTAAGTAAGGCATAGGATAAATAGTTTTACTTGTTCCATATTCCCTAACTTCAACAACTTTAGATACAGGTGTTAAAGAAGGTGTAGCATTCATTAGATATCCTGTAGATTGGTTAGGTGCTATAGCCATCCTATAAGAGTTATATAATCCATATTTCATAACATCTTCTTTTAATTTTTTCCAGTCTGTAGTATAAGGTATGTATATATCTCCAAATACCTCTTTTATTTTGTCAGTTTCAGGTGTAAAATCTTTTTCTATATATTTATCAAAATAAGTACCTTTAGCATACTCTGATTTATCAAAATCTTTAAAAGTTTCATCTTTTTCCCTTGCTATTAACATACTTTCTCTCAATGAGTAATAATTTACCATAGCAAAAAATACATTACAAAAATCTTTTGCTTCTTCTGATTCATAATCTATACCATTTTTAACAAAAAATCCATGAAGATTCATTGCACCTAGACCTATACTATGTAATTCATCATTTGCTTTTTTTATAGAAGGTACTTGTACAATATTAGTCAATTTAGATACTTTATTTAACATCCTTATTGAATGACCTACTGTATCTTTAATAGATTTATTTTCCATGACATTAGCAATATTTAAAGAACCAAGCACACAATTTATATCTCTTTTAAAATTTTCACCTGTTGAGTATACATCATCTTTTATTGAAGTTATTTCAGATAATTGAGCAATTTCAGTACAAATGTTAGAAAAATTTATAGAACCTATATCTTTTAAAGGGTGTACTCTATTAGCATTATCTTTAAAAAATAAATACGGGTAACCACTTTGAAATTGAATATCTACTATAGTAGTCAATAATTTCATTTTATCTACTACCTTTTTTTTGACATTAGGATTATCCATTAATACATCATACATTTCTGACATATTCATATCATCCAAATGAATACCATATTCTTTGTATACTGTTTCAGGATAAAATAAATGTAAAACTTGCTCTTTATTCTTACATATATCATAAAACTTATCAGGAATAATTAACCCAATAGACAAAGTTTTTAATCTAACTTTCTCATCTGCATTTACTTTCTTAGAAGATAAAAATTCTTCAACATCTGAATGAAATATGTTCAAATAAACTGCACCAGCACCATCTCTCATCCCTAGTTGATTAGCATATGAAAAAGTATCTTCCAATATTTTAGCAACAGGCATTATACCACTTGCCCTATTTGAAATACCTTTTATAGCATCTCCTCTACCTCTTAATTTAGATAAATTTATCCCTACTCCCCCACCTAGAGCAGATAATTTCATAGAAGATGTTTGAACATACCCTATTGAATTTAAAGAGTCATCAGTCTCTAATAAGAAACATGATACTAATTCTCCTGCTTTTAATTTACCTGAATTTAAAAATGTAGGTGTTGCAGGTTGATATTCTTGATTTATCATTATCTTAGCATAATTAAATGCTTCTTGGATATCTCCATCTGCTATATACAATGCTACAATAGAAATTCTATCTTCATACCTTTCTAAAATTTTATTATCTTCAGTATCTTTTAAAGCATACCCATCATAAAATTTAGAAGCAGAGGTAAAACTTTTAAATCTAAACTTCTTACTATACACATATTTAAATAAATTCTTTATATCATGAAAAGAATATTTATTTAAAAATTCAGGGTCATAATATTTATTTTCTATCATGTAATCCAATTTTTCTTTTAAATCATGAAAAAATACTGTATTTTTATTAACATAATTTAAAAAGTAGTCTTTTGTGGCTTCTTTATCTAAATGTAAATATAAATAATTCCCATTAGAATCTTTTATATTTACTTTGTTGTTCAATATCATATACTTCTTGCTCATAAATCTCCTTTATCATTTCTACATATTTTTGTACTTCTTCTTTATTTCCTGATAATTCCACTTTTAATCCTTTTTTTATACCGTAGTTTTCATTTATCGTGTCAACTGCTAACCCAAAATCATTCTTACCCCAATTTTTCTGACCTGTAGAAGATACTGTTAAAATATTATTTTTATTATTTTTAACAAAATTTAAGGTTCTATGAGGTATTCTTTTTTTCTCATCTTTACCATCTTTTACATATCCATTAGTCCAAGTTACTAAATGACCTCTCTCATTACTTCCTAACAATGAGTTGTCATCTATTTTTATAACATATACATCTTTTTTTAAATCCTCTATTAAAACTTTAGCAACTTTTTTTACAAATCTTTCCGTATTTCCTGTCATAGAGTCATAAAAAAGAAAAATTCTAGGGTCTAAATTCTTTTTAGTGTAGATAACATCAAAATTTTTAAATTTTACAGAATTAAAGGGTATTGATTCTTCAAAATATTTACTAGCACTTAAACCTAATTTGGTATCTCCTATTTCTGAATTGGTATAAAATAAGGATACAATCCACTCATCTATTAAATCAGAAAATAACTCAAGTATACTACTACCTCCTATGATAAAAGTATCTCTATTATTTTCTTTATCTTCATCTAAAATATCTTGTACTCCTTTTCCAGAATTTACAAAACGAGTATAATATCCACTTTCTTCTAAGATAGTTTTACTCTCTAGACTTTCAGATAAAATTACATTATTCCTATTGGGTAAAGGTTTATTTCCTAAACTTTCCCATGTTTTTCTACCCATAACAATAGTATGGTTTTCTGTAATCTTTTTAAAGTTACCTAAATCTTCTTTATCTTTAACTATAAGATTATTATTTTTTCCCATAAATCCTTTAGTATTTATAGAAAATATTGCCTTTATCATACTGCTACCTCTATTCTTGAAATTTTTTCATAATTAGTATAATTAATTATTTCTACCTTATCTAATGTAAAACTATTAAACCTCTCCCATGCTATTTGTAAATCGTGTGTAGGATTATCTCCTAACTCTATTTTTAAAGTTGTTTCATTTAAATCTGTGCAAGTTTCAAATCTTTCTTGTAAAAAATTAGAATACAATTCATAATGCTTATCATATAAATGTAAATCTTGTACAAAATGAGTAAATATATTAGGAACATATCCACAACTTTTAGCAACTAATATTAATAGAAAAGCATATTGAACACAATTCCATCCACCTGAATGCCCTGCTACTAAAAAATCACCTGACCTTTGAACTAAAGACATATTTAATTCATTTTTTTCCTTATTCACACTCCATAAAGTTTGGAATGCACATGGTGGTAGTAATGTATTATTTAATTCATTAAAATCAAACATGTTAGTCATTATTCTCCTATTTAAGGGATTTTGACAAAGTTCTTGAAATAAAAACTCTACTTGGTTTAAAAAAGGTTTATCTCCAAATATATCTTTATTATTATTTAAAAATCCATTATATTCTTTATTTAAAATTGCACCGTAACTTTGACCTATACTTCCTGACTCATCTGCCCAAGAATCCCATATATGTGAATTTAAATCTTTTATATTGTTGCTTCTTTTTTGATATATCCATAAAATTTCATCAAATGCAGATTTACTTGCTATATATCTAACATTAGAAATAGGAAATAAACCTTCCTTTAAGTAGTATTGCCTAACATCTCCATAAATACTATAAGCATACGCATTATCTTCATTTAACCATTTTGCTCTAGTCATATTTAAATTTTGATTTTGTATTATATCTTCGAATTGAGATTTAAAATAACTATTTACATCATTTTTTCTCATTTAAATCCACCTCTTTAATTACTTCTTTAGTAGTAAAATCCCTAATAATACACTTTATATAATATTTATTATTAGGAATTTTTTTTAATAATTTATCTAAACTATTTATATCTATACTCGATGAATAATAGAAATTTTCTGGAGTATTACTAATGAACTCATATCTATACAAAGTCATTAACTATTCCTCCATATCTTTAAAGAAAATCCGAAATGTGTGAATAAATTTTTTAATGAATTTATATCATAAACTCTATATGAATTTATATCACCATTTAAATTTTTTATCTCTATGAAATATTCTAAAGAATCTCCTTTATAATTTATACAAAAACTCTTTATTATATTACCATCTTTACTGCTTTCCTGACTAGTAACGTATTTGATAATCTCTATTAACATAAAATTAATCTCCTTAAATTAAATATTTTTTGTACTCCTGCATATTACTTATATTAGGTTTAAAAAATAAATTACTTTTAATTATTTTTCCATCTTCTCTATAAACTGGATTCCCATTTTCATCTAATTTACTCATATTACTTTTATGTACTTCAATAAATATGGCTAAAAAATCTGAATCTTCTATTTTTATATTGAAAAGGTTATCTATTATTTTTTTAAAGTTTATATAATCTTCATAAATTTTAACAGGGTCTTTATCAAATACCTCGCTTACATTTTCTATATTATTTCCCATATAAATATACATTATATCTGCTAAAGCATCAAAACTTTCAAGTAAATTATACTCATCAAGTGCAACCTTTAGTTCTGAAATTTCTTCATCATATAATCTCATTTTTAAGTTATATCTATCTTTAGATATCTCTGATTGGTTTATAAAAGTTTTTTGATTAAATGAATTATAAAACTCTAATACAAGATTTTTTAATTTATTTATAAAATTAATTTTATACCTTACATCCCTCTTAAATTCTTCTGAATCACTTAACCATGTATCATTAAAATTTATTATAGGTAATTGTCTAAATCCTTTTTCCCTTAAAACTTCTGTCATATCAATATTAGAATCTAAATCTATTTCATAAAAATCTATATCTAACATATTTAAAAAAGATTTTAAATCTTGACACTTACTACATCCCTGCCTTGAATATACTGTTATACTCATACTTACTCTCCTCCTAAAATTTTGTTTATTATATTATTATTTAAAGCATTCATTACTAAAATATCATCTTTATCTACATAATAAGTGTCTATTCTAGTTTGCCTAAACACATAAAAACCTTTTCTATTAAATCTTAATTCTCTGTATCTTATAAGTAATTCTGAATCTTTAGGACTATTATAATGTTTAAAAGATTTAGATATGTTATTGTTTATAATTACAGGAATTGCCAATACAATCATTTCACCTTTGGATAGACTTAAAACAAGTCTATCCTCAGGTTTTCTGGCTTGTAATTTTAAAGTACCTAATATAGGTATATAGTGTTTAGAAAAATTTAATGAACTTATATTGTCCAATTTTTCCATCTACTTTACCACCCTTATTTTTACTTTTATTACTCCTTTATTTACATCTCCTATTTTTGAAAATGCTCCTTTACTCATGTCTAAAATTCTACCATACTTAGCAAATCCTCCTGTGTCATTTACTCTACACACTATAGACTTACCATTGGATAAGTTGGTTACTTCTATATTAGTACCCATTTTATGTGAATTTGAAGCACAAGTCATTTTAGCAGAATTAAAGATTTCTCCATTGGCTGTTTTTCTTCCATTCCAACTCTCTCCATACCAACTGGCATTTCCTACCATTTCTTTAGTGAAACTTAAACTAGAAAAAACGATAAGAAGCATAAAAATAATTTTTTTCATTATCTAGTTACCTCCATATTTAATTATGTAGCAATTTTGATAAATCTAAATAATTACTCCTTTTGTCATTAGGTATATAAAGTGGTATCTCAACCCCACCATACGACATAAATTCAATGTAATTAAAAGATTTTTTTGCCTTTATATCTAAATATACTTTTAAAGAGATAAAGTCTAATATATTTATCATCACAACTTTATTCAACTCTCTAAAATGTATTATTAAATAACCTTTTTGTCCATTATCTTTTAAGGCTTCTTTATACATACCTTCTTCTTGCTCTTTACTTAAATTAGATAATGGAAATGATTTTCCTTTTACAGATTTTAATTCTATATAAAATAAATTAACTCCATTATATACAATAAAATCACAAGGATTATTATTTTTTAATTTAACCCATATTCCATTTCTTTGTGTCATAGAATTATCTTTTAATCTTATAATACTATAAGATTTATTTAATTCAACTGATTTTCTAAAGAGTTGTTCAAATTTTTGTCCAATTCCTCTATTTGTGGTTTTACTTTGCATATTATATTGTTTCCTTCTATTAAATTTATTTCAGTAATTTCAATATCATTAGTTATCTGTTCTTTATATATTTTTAAATGATTTTTTAATGCTTCTGTATAATCATCACTTTCTGTTAATCTAATATTTTCTTTAGGGTCATAACTCATTTTTGTATTATTATCTACAATAATCAACTTACACCATATATGGTTTTGATTATTTACAAAGGTTGTAGTAACTTTATACATATTTAATGTTAAACTAATTCCCATGTACTTCCTCCTATTTCCTTTAATGTTTGAGTATTTAAATTAATTAAATAAAAATCAAAATTGAAATCAAAATGTTCTTGTAATATCTTATAAGCAATAATATCTTCTTCACTAAAATTAGAATTATTAGAGACATGGTTATGGATAATTACAGGTTTTTTAACCTTATATGTATTTATCCAGATTTCTAAATCTTGTGTATTAAATGTAGATAGACTTTTAGAGTTCTCTTCTAGTATAGTTAAATCTTTGTATAAATAATTATCTAAATCTACTACTAAAATATGCTCATTTTGAAATTTTTCAAATATTTTTTTTAAATAATTAATTTTATTGATAGTCATATAAACCCTCTAACATATGATATGTAGATTCATATATATCTATACAAGTATCTTTTAAATCTTTATTATTCCCTATCCCCATAAAAAATTCCTCTTCAAAATTAAATCTTATATCTTGAGTTAATTCAGTAAGGGGATTAAATGCCTTTTCAGGTAACATGTTTCGTAGGGTATGAAAAATTTCAGACATACCTATCATAAGTCTCCCTGCCTCAAAACTGTTTTCTAGAGAGTTTAAATTTTCATAATATACTTTATAGTAAAATGTAAATACATCATCTATTATTGTATACCCTATTTTTATTATATCTTTATTCTCTCTTTTCCATATTTTTTCTTTATTTTCTTCTTGTTCTTTTCTCAATTTTTTTTATCTCCCATTCAGTTATATTTTGTATTGTATACCCTTTTTCTCTTAGTTTTCTAATTTTTGTACAGGTTTTAGAAAACATATTTCGATTATATTTAATATCTGACTCAATGTCAAACCATATACCTACTTTATCTTGAATTGATTTTAACTCTTTTTCTGTTAAATTGAGGGATAATAAATATTCCCTAACTTTAAATTCTAACTCTGCTTCTTCTTCAAAAATAGTCTCATCAGGTATATCATCATACTCTACCTCATAATTTATATCTTCAAAAGTTTTTCTTTTAGTTAATTGATTTATTAATCTCTTACACCTATGAAAAACTTGAGTAAACATATAAGATTCCAAATCTCTATAGACTTCAACTTTATTAGTAATCAACTTATCCTCAACACTTAATATATAAATTAAAAGTTCTTGGTATAAATCTTCGTAATCTGCTATACCTACTTTAAAGTTTCTAGGAACAATTTTATGAATCATTTTTAAATAGTAATCGTATGTAAATAATTTAAATTCCATAATTATCTCCTACTCGTTGTATAGTATCTTTTGTACTAAACCATGTTTTCTATGAAATACTAAACCAATAGCACCTTTTTTACTTCCAACATATCCTTTTCTAAAATGCCATTCATCTGGCTCAGATAATGTAGGTAATCTTATAAACTGAATACCCCCTATATCCTCTACACTATAATTATGGAAATGCCCACTTATAAAATAACAATGCTTACTAACCCCAAATAATTCTTTAACTTCGTTTTGAATAAGAAATGGTTTATTAGTTTTTGCTTCATTTTCTAAATGTCCTAGTCCTATAAGACAATCTCCATGAGTTAAATATTTTCTTTTCTTAGGGTCGCTATTAAATTTTATATTTGGGGAATCTCTAAAATAAGACTCTAATGCGTGAATCACAGTGAAAGAAGTAAGTTCATCATGGTTTCCTTGTATTAGTGTAACTGAAATTTTAGAAAATGATGTGGATAACTTATATATAATCTTAACTAAAGATTTAAAACTTTCAACATACATCTCATAATAACTATCATTTGCATCTTGAGGTGTGCCTTTTGTTGTAGTTTTACTTAGAGTATCAATATTAAACATATCTTCTCCTATAATAAAATTTACATCCTTAGCATTAGTTTTACTACAAATTACATCAACACACTTATGTAATTTTTCTAATGCAATTTTAGTATTATATATATCTCCTACAGATTTATTTAAATGTAAGTCTGCTATATCTAAAATCAATAGTTCATCTTCTGCTTTAATACAATTTTCCAAAGGTTTTAATGTACCTATAGAATGTTTATCAATACTAGAAATATCTTTACTTAATTTATTTAATACAGTTGTTAAAATAGAAGTATTATCTAAATTTATACTCTTTCTTTTAAAAGTTGCCCTAACTGAATAAAGTTGAATTTTATCTTCTTTACTCTTTAATCTACTTTCCCATTGAGATACTCTATACCTATCTATTTCCCACTCATCCTCATTTAAATTAAATTTAGATAGTATTATACTTTCAGTTATAGGTACATCACTCTGTATGATATCTTCAACTGTCAAAGTATTTTTATTGTATTCAATAGTTCTTTTAAACTCTGTATCTTTTAAGTCTTTTGTAAGAGGTTCTTTATTTATACTTAATAATTTCCAACCCTTACAAGATTTTCTATATCTCTTCCTATTAGGATAATTAGGGAGAGTAACCATAAGAGAATCTTTTCTTACGTTTAATTTTATAAGTAACTCCTTAAATTCTTGCTCATTTAAATCTAATATAGATTCACTTTCAATATTCTTTATCTTGTACATTTTTATACCTCTTTCATATTATTACCTTTTGAAATATCTATTTTAAATGTAACTCCATTAAAATACTCTATTTCAAAATGCTTTTTTAATAAATTTTCTATATAATCATCTGATATACTAATATCTACAGATAGATAAACAGCATCATATATAGTTGTCATTAATAATATTTTCTTATCTAACTTTAATTTTTTTACTTCCTTAAAAAAAGTTACTAAAGATTTATATAATACCATTGCATTCTCACTTTGGATTATATAATTTGTGGACTTTCTTAATTCTTTTATTGCCTCCCAATTTTTACTATTATAGTCTTTAGGAGTTCTCCAATCATATCCTTTAGCATTTCCCATGTATAATCTTTGACTGTGTTTACCTTCTATATATCCATTAGCACATAGAAAATCTTTATTAAAATCCATAAATTCTTTTATCTTTTGATTATACTCCATATACTCTTCCAATACTTTAGATGCTTCAAATGTTGTTTTTCCTATATTATTAGCAAGACCTTTTACACCTATCCCATATGGAAGTCCAAATCCTACTGCTTTAGCATCAAATCTATAAGAAGGAAAATAATTTTTTAATATATTTAAAATTTTAATTATATCTACTCCATTATTATTTAAATCTCTTAAAGACTTACCATTAAATTCAGGGTCTAATTCTTCTTTTTCAATAATATTATCATCTATTATTAGTTTATCTCCCCATATATTATATGCCATAGAAGAGTGCAAATCTAGACCATTATTTATTGCATATATAAATTTAGGCTCTTGAGATAAAGCACCTAGTATATATAATTCAGCACTTGAATAATCAAAAGCAACAATTCTATGGTTGTCATGTCTTGGAATTACACATTTTTTCAACTCTGATAATTTTCCTCTACTAGGTAATTGTTGAAAATTAACTGAATTTTGTGCAATTCTATGAGTAATAGTTCCTTGTAAATTTGAATTAGGGTGGTTTAAAGGATATTCTTCAAAAGTTAAGTTCCATAACCCCTCGCTATCTTCTGAACCTACTCCTAAAAAACTAGTTACACCTTTATTATATAAAGAATATTCCAAGAAATCATTTACTAATGGTATATGTTTATAATAATCTAAAAACTCTTTGTCTAATTTAGGACTTTTATTTCCTTTAGCATCTGCTTTATTAAATTTTAAAGGCTCTAATTTAAGTATTTCTAAAAATAATATCTTTTTTTGTATAGGACTGTTTAAGTTAAATTTACTTTCTAAACTTAATTTATCTAATTGTTTTTGAGTTATATATTGAGTTTTATCTATATACTTATTTAATTTTTCTATATCTTTTTCTACTTCTTTCTTATTTTTTATTTTTAATTCTTTTTTTTCCATTTCTTTTTGTATCTTTAGCCTTAATAAAATACTCTCTACTTTTTTTATAGATTCATTGTTTAAAATACTTTCTTTTTTTTCCTTTACTATAACATTCCATTCACTATTTAATTCTAAAATAGTATCTCTATTAATTCTTATACCATTTACTTTTGCTTCTATATATATTTTTGTTGCCTCATGTTTCAGTTGTAATAATTCTTTTATATTCCAACCTGAATTTAAGGCTTCTTTTACTTCTTGTTTTAAAGAAATAAATAATCTATAAGTAGCAACTACATCATAAACACCATATGGAGCAAGGGTATCATCATCAAATAAATCATACTCAAATTTTCTTATAGGTATATGCTCTTTTTTACATATAGAATTTTTTATTTTATTTAACTCTTCTTCATATCCATATATTTCAGGGTAATATGTTTTACATAATTCTTTTAAAGATAAAGAATTTGATTTATCCTTACTTTCTGCATACAATAAAACATTGCTATGTAAAGCATGGGCAAATATGTAAGTGTCATAAGTCCATTTAAACTTCATATTAAACATATAATTAATTTGAGATATATCGAAATAAGCATTATGTAATACAATTTTACTTTTAAAACTGTTTATAAGTTTCAATAAATGTCTTACCTCTTCTTTTGAAAAATTTCTTGTTACAAAATATGCCCCTTCTTTATCTGAATAAGCAAAACCAAATCCTAATAAATTATTTTTATATAAATTTAAGTTTTTGGTTTCAATATCAAAAGCAATTATAGTATCTACTGAGTCAATATTTTCTTTGAAATTTAGTAAGTAACTTAAACATTCATTGTAGTCTTTTAGAACAATTTTATTTATATTAATCATACACACCATACCTGTCTAAACATTGAGTGTAAAAACTACAAAGATTTTTACAATAAAAATTATCTGGACTAAAAATATCATTATACTTGTTAGATATTTCTAATTTTAAAATATTTTCAATTCCCTTTAATAACCATAGTATTGCTTGATTTTTAGTTTCATCATTAAAAGGTATCTCTTTTAATCCATTATATGTAAAATTCTTATCCTCCCTATAAAATAAAGTTTTACTTCCTTTATTTTTTTCATATTTTAAGAAATCCCAATAAAGTTTTATATTTTTATATCCTAACGATTCTAAGGCTATTCCATATAGTATTAACTGGTTTTGATGTATTTTCTTTTTTTCACCACTATATTCAGTAGAGGTTTTAAAGTCTACCACTCTAGTAGTATCTTTTTCTTTTACTATTAAATCTACATATCCAATAAAATACATGTTATCTACCTTATCTGAATTAGATATATTAGATAGAGGTAATTTTACATAAGTTTCTATCTCTATATCATTTTTAAATCTTTTTAAATTTCTTAAATAATTTATATAATATTTTTCATGTTTTTCTACTGAATCTTTATTTTTATCAATATTTTTTTGAATATTAATATCATAGAAATATGATTTAGATGTTATATCTCTATACATAGATAAAAAATAATCAATAGTCTCTTTTTTAGATTTTGAGGAATTTAAGAACATTTCAATACATGTGTGCATTAGTGTTCCTATTTCTGTATAAATATTTCCAAAACTTTTTTCTTTATCTATATATCTATACTTATATTCATATTGACAATTAGATAGAGTTTGTAACTTTGAAAATGATATTTTAATGTCTGACATTTTACCTCCTATTAACTTATTATAACATAAATATACTCTAATGTCAATACTTTTTTCCGTATTTTTTTATAAATTTCATAAATTCTTTTTTACTAGTAACTTCATCTAACAAACATGACTTATCTTTTAATGATGAAGAATTTACTATAATGTATTCAATATTTTCAAATTTATCTATATTTTTTTTTATATCCTTTATATTTTTATCTTGGTCAAATAAAATAATAACATTAGTAATTCCATTTTGTTTTAATAACTCAATATGATATTTTGAAATACTACTCCCACCTATTGCTAAAACATTCCTTATACCTAATTGATATGCCTTTAGTACACTCTTCTCACTTTCTACCAATATAACATACTTTTTAGATTTTATATCACTAATATTAATATCATATCCAAACAATACCTTTGATTTTGGATATGGTAAGAGTGGATAATACTTTATATCATTTTTATCTAAATTCTCTTTATTTAATCTTCCTATTAAACCTACTAAAGTATTGAATTGATAAATAGGAATTAATATTCTATTTGTAACATCATCATATCTAATATCAAAGACTATTTGTGTTGCCATATTTATATTATCTTTAATAAATAAATCAGATATGGTAGGGGTAAATGAATCTAAAATCATACTAGGGTATGAAACTAATTCTTTATCCTCTCTTTTTATTTTCTTGTTTTCCTTATTTAAAGGGATTGTAGTTCCTCTTAACCAAGACATAAGTAAAGATATTGACTGGTCTTTAGTTATACTCATTCTTTTACAGATTAAATCTATAATATCTCCATTTTCATCGTGCTTAAAGTCTTTATAACGTAAACTTTCTAAATCTAATACGCAAGCAGTAATATTATTTCCATCTAAACTATTAAATCTATACTGATTTCCATTAACTTTGTATGATATATTTAAATTATTAAAAATCATTTCAACACTCTCATGAGTTTTAATTAAATTTAGTAACTCCTTTAAAGACATTACTATCTCCCCCCATCATAAGATAGTCCTGATACTTCACCTATCTCTGTAAACCATACTTTATCAAAATTACTTCTATAAAGTATTATTTTTTTATCTTTTCCATGTCTATTTTTCCCTATAAAGAGTAAAATATATTTCTCATTATATTTGGGGTCCTCTATCTTACTTTGAACATCTATATATTTATTTTGAGAATAATCAAATTTTTGTACAGATAAACTTCTTATTTCTGAAATCTCAACTTCTCTAAAATAAAGAGATACTTCTGCAACTTCAACTATACTTTTTGCTTCTGCTATACAAGTATGGTCTAAGTATTTTCTACCATATGTATGTAAGGCAAGTTGAACAGTTGCTAAAATTCTTAAATTATTCTCTTTTGATACTCTGTCTAACATTTGAGATAAATTAGACATTAAATGATATTCTCCTTTGGTCTCTGCTTTCATTGTATCTATAAAAACATTTTTATAACCCATTCTAGAATATTTCAATAAATACATTTCTATTTCCTTTGGGTCAAAAGAAGGCATAAATATAAATTGAACTCTATTTTTTAAATCTTCTTTAATATATTCCTTAACATCTATTAAAGTTTCCTTTTCTTCATCTGTCAACATATTCTCATTGATATGTTTTCTACTAACATATCTATTCTTAGTTTCGTATGAAAATTCATTTCTATGTCTATTAAGAACAAAACTTATATAAGCAAGTCCCATAATGGTCATGAACACTTCTTTATTTTGTTCATTTGCAATAATAAGAATCTTTTCATGTTTTTTACCTTCTTCATCTTCTGCATTTAAAATAGGTAATAAAAACATAGGTATACAATAAGTTGTTTTCCCTGTTCCACTATAACCACCAAAATAAGTAACTCCTTCATGAAACCCAGAAGTCATGTAATTTAATATAGGGGTATTATTTAATTTTAATCCCTGTGATACTCTACCCTCTAATAACTTACTGAATATATCATCTATACCCTCTACAAATGAAGATTCTTGTATTTTATTATTTATTACTTTAAAACTATCATCTATTATAAAATTGAATAATTCTTTTATTTTTACAGGGTCATTTTCTATTTCACTTAAATTATTTAAAAATACCTCAAAAGAATCTTCACCATCTTTAGTAAAAGTATTTAATATTTTTAATAACCCTAAATTTTTTAAATATAATGTAAATGTACCTTTTACATCTAAATCTATGTTTATATTTATTAAATCTAAATTAAAATTTATTTCATTAATTTCTTCTGTTGTATATCTATTATTGTTATTTATTAAATCTCTAACTAAATCTGTAGACAAAGAATTATAATTATATTTTTCATATAATATTTCTGCCAAATTATATAAACTTCTATGTTCAGATTTTAAAAAGGTTTCAGAATTAATAGAATATCTAAAAGAAGTGTAATTATTGTAATCTTTATATATTAAATAAACAACACTTCTCTCTAAGTTTATGACATCTAACTCTAATTTACTTCTATAGTCCATTGTTTATATACCTTTCTATTAAGTTATTTTTAACTTGTTTTGAAGGAACATTTACTACTACTCCATTGTATATTTTAGATAAATCTCTTTCAGCAGTAAAAACCTTATTATAATTGTTTGTAAAGATAAGTATATTCTCTTTCACATACTTTAAAAGATAATTAGACCTAAAAGACAAATCAGGATTTAGTTTAGAATTTCTAAATTGTATCATTTGTTGTTTACTGGATTGTAAACAATAAACTGAAAATCTAGAATCTATTAATTTCCTTAAATCATTAAAATATTTCCACACTTTGACAGGAACAGTCTCATCCTTATTAGGTTTTAATATTTCTACTATTAAATCATTCATAGTATTCCAATAGTGCATATCACTATCTTTTATATATAAAGATATTAAATATGTCTCCATATTTTCTTTATTTTTGAAATAAATAAATCTAGATTTACCTCTAGGCTTAACAGAGAGAGATAAAGATTTATCTATTATCTCCCCTGTTAATTTATCTTTTACTCTACTATCTTTATTCATAAACCTACTCCTTAATTCCAATCAAAAGGGTCGTCATCATCTTCATCTTCATCATTATCTTCATCATACATATTACTATTAATATGTTTATTTGTAGGTGTAGAAGTATTTTCAACATCTACTGTTTTATTCTCTAAAGAAGAAGAGAAATCTGTCATATCTTCATCATCATTGCTAGGAGTTTCAAATTCATACTCCTCGTTACTTGTATTGTCTATTATTTTTTTTAACTCTAATTTATATTTCTTATCATTTCGTTTATTTTTCAATTCATTTTCTATTTTTTGTCCTACACCTATTATAAAATCATTATCTACAATAGTTTCATATATAGAAGTATCTTCATTTATATGGAACATGTAAAGTTCATATTTAGTATTATTATTTTTATTGATTGATACGTAATTTTTTACTCTCTCTAATATTTTCTTTTTCATATCCTCATTACAACTATCATACAATTTTCTTGTTGTAATATCAAGAGAATTTAAATCAAATTCATTACTTGTTTCCTCTTCTTTAGAAAGTTTATAAGATACCCTTATTAACCCTTTATAAGATTTATTTAATTCCTCAAAATAACCTTCGATAACATCTAACCCTTTAAATAGTCCATCAGAATACTCATCATTAGTTGCTAATAACGGTGTTTTTACTTTTATAAAAACTTTATCACTATATGTGAAATTATAAGGTAAGTAGTAGAATATCTTTCCTACCCCATCTACAAGTTGTAAAGAACTTCTTTCATATGCTAATGTTTCTGTTACCAAGAATAAAGGTTTATTTGTTCCTTTTAATATTTTGATATTTTTTATTTTATATTTTCTAACTATATTTCCATTATAAAATTCATACTCTATTTCACCTTCAACTTCTACATCACTTTTCAAGAGAGAATCTAAATTTTTTGTAATATGCTGTACCCATTCATATGGATAATTAGTTTTAAATTCTTTAGTAGAAGTACCTATACTTCTAGTTTCCCTTACTCTATACTTAGTTTCATCAATTTTTTCACCTTGTTTGAAACTTTTTTTGACATAATTGTTCTTTTCATCTTTGATAAATTGACCATTTGAATCTACTTCTAAAAGAGTTAAATCTCCATTCATCTCATCTATTGAAACATTAATACCATTTAATTTAAAATGAATAGATGTTCTTTCCCAATTTAAATTTTTCTGGCTCTTCATTACATAAAATTTTTCACCACTTTTAGTTGGTCGTAATTCCAATTTACCTATTGCTTTAAAAATTTGTTTTTCTCTTAAAAACATTTTTACTCACTCTCCTCATTAATATCTAGACCAAATTTTTCTAATTTATCCATTATATAAGCCAAATTTAAAGGTTCATATAATTCAAACAAACCTACAGGGGTCCTTAATCTATCTAATTCATCTATCCCTCTAGTTTGAAGACAAAAATCCCCATTTTCATTTTTAGATGTAGAAAGTATATATTGAAAAAATCCTTCAACTTCTACAGTTCTATCCACCATTCCAGATTTAGTTTTCATAATTTTACCACGTGTCTCAGCCTCATTCACATATCCTGTGTGAGACATTACAATAATATTCTTGTCATCTATACTAGACAAGAAAACTAATAAATCTACTATCTGTTTAGCAAGTGTAGTATACTTATCATATCCCTTTTCTTCTGCATGTTCAAAAATAAAGTTTGTAATTAAATATTGAAAATCATCAATTACAATATTTTTGAATGGTAATTTTACACAGTAATTTATCATTTTTAATGCTGTATTAAAATCTTTTAACACTAAATAATTTCCTGAATCATACTGTTTTCTTGTTTTACCTTTAACAATTTCATCTTTAAATTTTAAAGGGGTATACATTTTTTTAAATCCCCTAAAAGGTAAATCTTTTTTATGGGTAACTAACATTAAAGTTTCCTTTGGGTCAAGCCTATACCCATAATCTTTTGCTTCAGGGTCATATGAACTTGGTGCATTAATACTTGATGTTTTTCCTGTACCACTATGACCTAACACTAAAATATTCATTTACTTTCCTCCTTAATTTTTTGATATAAGTAATCTTAGCACATTTATTTTTATTTGTCAATATTTTTTTTTATATTTTTTATAATAGGTTGCAAAAATAAAAATTTAATGTCCTATAAAAGTAAGAGCATATGTTTTTACATTAAATAAAAATAATTTTATAAAAATTAAAAATTAGGTTGACAAATAAAAACAACTATGCTATAATGGTGATGTGGAAGTTCATATAAAAACATTCCCAAGAATATAAATAATATAAATGGATATAAAAAATTTGTATTCTAAAACTACAATTGAATAGAGGTTCTGTCTAGTATAGAGTAGCAGTCCAACGTATTGAGAACTTAGGAGAAGTCTGTCCTCAATTCAGTATTCTTACCTCATTAAATAATAAGAAAAGTTTGGCACGTTTAGAATTTGACAGTGCTAGTTCTGTATAAAGCATAACATTTATGCTACATATGTTATATCATAGTGTAGAGGTACTTAGGTACATAAAGGTATTAATGTTATCAACTAGAAGTGATGTTAGAGGTCGTGTCCAATATAAATTACGATTCATTGCGAAATAAAATATGTTTAGGGAACTATTTTTTATAGTTCCCTTTTTTATTTTATGGGATTTTTCCCTCTAAATTAAAGGGGGGTAGGGGGGTTTTACCTTAAGTATTTAGGTTTTTGAATTTATGAAAAAAACCTAAAATATAAGTAATAAGTAATAAGTAATAAATAATTGAATAATATCAATAATAAATAATTGAATAAAATCAATAATAAGATAATTGAATAATATCAATAATAAATGATTTAATTTACTTATTGAATAAAATCAATAATAAGATAATTATATAAAATTCAAGTAAAAAATAATTAAATATAGTAAAATATGTATACTATAGGTTGCAAAAATAGAATATTAATGTCCATTATATATGAGGAATACAAATTTTGGAGGTTAAATATGAAAGGAATAACACATCAAGAGTTATATAAAAGTTTATCAAAACTTGAAAATATATCTCAAGATAAAGCAAAAAAAATTATGAATACACTATTAGATATACTTAAAGAAAATATAGAAAATGGAAATTCAATAAACTTAAAAGGTATTGGTACTTTCAGTGTTATTGAAAAAGAACCAAGAGAAGCATATGACCATTTTAGAAATACAAAGACTAAAGTACCTAAAAGAAGATATTTAAAGTTTAAAACTTCATCAAATATAAAAAAATATTTTTCAGATGAATCTAGATTATAATGGCTTTTGAAAAAAAAATTTTTGCAACAAAAAAAGAATTGAAGTTGGCTTTAATAAATTTCTTTGTAGATGAAAGTGGTAGAAAAGTAAGTAAATACAAACTAAGAAAAGATAAAGAATTTTTAAGAGCAATAAAATATAAAGGTGTATTATTATCTAGTGGTACTATAAGTAATTACTGTAAGTCATTAGAAAATATAGAACCAGTGGGTATTATTAATGAACAATTTCTTTTTGACTACCATAAAAATATCACTAAAAGAATATCTCAAGAAACTACATTTGAACAATTTAGTAAAAATAAACTGGCTCAAGGAAAAGGTTTTATGTCAGATAGAAGTAGATATTTAATGATAGCAGAAAAATATTTAGGTATATACCCTGATTTTAGCCACTATGAAGATACAGTTATTAAGAAATACTTAATAACTATGTTGGGAAAAGATGAGTTTGATAAAATTCTTTTAGAGGTATAACAATATGTCAAAAAACATTAGAAATATGTCAAAAGAAGAACTAATTAATGAATATCAGAAAATGTCTGATTTAATTTTACAACAAAGTCAGAAATTAAATACACTAACTGAAACTATTTTATTAAAAGACCAAACAATAGTTGATTTAAAAACTAAAATAGATAATATTGAAAAATTAAATAATCAATTATTAACAGGAGAAGATATAAAAAAGGTTATTTTAAGAGAGTATGCTAGAGAGAAATCTTTACTAAGTATATTTCATGAATTATCAAAAGTAAATAGCAATGTAACTTTGGAAGTTATAAAAGATATAATAACTAACATTGATAAATTACCTAATGATTTATTACAATATTTTAAAGAAGAAAGTTCTTTTTATCAGAAAAATAAAAATTTATTTTCAGAGGATTTTAAGAAAAATATGTTGGAAAATGAATTAGAAGATGTATCTATGAAAATAAGTATGTTGCTTGATAAATTCATATCTCAAAAAGATTTAGATGATGAAAATTCTAAAGTATTATTTAAATTATTGGATAAATATGGAATGGTAACAAAACAAAGAATAGAAATAACTAAACAAATGGAATTTAAAAATCTCTACACAAGTCAAATAGAAAATAAAGGAAGTACTCAAGTACAAAATATATTTACAAATATAGGTAATATATTTAATATTTCTGAATTAGACACTCCTACAAGTATAATAGGAATAGCAGAAGAGGTAGAGAATTATGGAAAATAATTTAATAGTAGATGACAATAGTAAATTTATATTTACTAGGCAAGGGGAATGGTTAATCCCAATAGGTAAAAATTTTGATGTAGAAACAGGTAATTTTGAGACTTTATTAAATAACTCATACATGAAAATATTTATAGAGTATGTAATCAAATCTAGACAAGAGATAGACCCTATAACTAATGAAGTCATATCAAAACCACTTTATCCTTATCAATGGGTGGCATGTTTATTGCCTATAATTTCAGTATTTGAAGAAAAGGGAGAAAAAATACTAGAAGCATTTTCCAGACAATCAGGTAAATCAGAAAGTATAAAAGTTTGGTTACCTTTTATTTTATTATTCACCCGTAAATTTTTAAAAATAAAACATAAAACATTTACAGGTATTTTAGGCTCATATAAGCAAGATACAATAAATAAATTAAGACAAGAAGTAATTCCTTACATATATAATGGAATTAAAGTATTTAATGAAATTTATCCTACAACACCTTTAGAAGTTGAAGTAGATAATCAAAATAAAATAGAGTTAAAGATGGTAAGAGGGGACACTAAATTTGATTATTCAAATTGTTATTTTATAACTTTAGGGGTAGTCCAAGATTCACTATCATCTCATATTACTGTAATAGATGAATCAGGGTTATGTAAAGCAGATATTTTTAATTCCTCAATTTCACCTTTTTCAGTATCAACTGGAGGGACACAAGTATTTATAGGTGTGCCTAGTAATGACCCTACCTCGTTAATTCAACAAAGGTTTGAAAACGAGGGTATAGTAAAATTATTATATGATTGGACTAAGTGTTATACTTTAATGTCTTTAATATCAAAACATGATGCAGATGTTTTTAAAAAAGCAGTATTAAGTGAAATAGATTCAACAGGTGGACATAGAGCAATAAATAATAGACAGAATTATTACATGGAATTTTCTGCTACAACTGGAAGGTTTCTATCTCAAAAAATTATTGAAGAACATAATATGTTTTGTTTAACTGATTTATCTTTAAAATATAAAGATATAAATTCTCAGCATATAAATACTAGAGAGTATAAAGTTGGGAGTGCTGATATATCTGCTTCTGCAAAAGGAGATTATTTTGTATTATCATCTGGAATGTCTTATTTTGATGATACTACAGGTAGATATATAACAGAAGTAAAAGATATATATACAATAAATAAAAATCAAGATAGATATACAGCAATTCAAAAAGCACATATTATATGTGATTACATTATAAATAATCAATTAGATGTATTTATTATAGATGCTACATCTCAACAATTGCATTTTGTTCAAGTATTAAGGGAAACAATGCTAAAGAAAGATATACCTACTTTATTAATTCCTTTTAGATACACTAATCAATCTAAAAGAGAACTCTTTTCAAGATGGGAGGATGCTTTATATTCTAACACTTGTAAACTCCCCGTAGTAACTACCTCATGGGAGACTAAGAAATTATTTGAAGAAATGATAGATTTAATAAAAGAAGTAAAAGAAGGAGGGCTTACTTATCATGCACCTGATACTTCAGATGCTAGTGATGACCATTGCAATGCTATTGCTTTATTGAATAGAGCATTATCCTATAGGGATAAGGCTATGGCAGAACAGGAGACTTTTGATGATGGAGGTACTAGAGAATGGTTACCTCATAAAGCAAGATATATAGAGATTATGAATTTAAAAAATAATCCAAAGAAAACAAGAAAAGTTGTAAACTTGTTATATGTTTAAAAGAAGAGAGGAGGATTTTATATTAGTAAATATTTAAGTGAGAATTTTTCATATAGTAATAATACAAAAATATATTCTAAATATGGTACTAAGATTGGTGGCACATGGAGAAGTGTTGAGAGGTATCTTTATAATGAGGATATGTTTTTCAGATTTATAGAATTAAATGTTGTAAATGATTTTTTAATAGGAAATGTGTTTGAACATTATAAAAAGTTTTTCCTAAAAGACACAGAAGTTAAGTGTGTTGGAGATGTTGAAGATATACATAGAAAAATGTTAGTATATTTAAATTATATGAAAATTGTAACAGAGGATATTGCTTTAATGTGTCCTGTTCCTGATACTTTTGACATAACTCAAGGTTTAACAACAACTCAACTAAGTTATTTAACAAAGTTATTGAAATATTTAGAATGGCAACAAGAATTTTCTAGTATTGTTAGAGAACTTGAGATAAAAGGAGATGTATTTTATCAAATTTACGAAGAAAATGGTATACATAGATATGAAAAATTAGATACATTAAAAATGAAAGAGATTTATTATGAAAAAAATAAGCCGTCTCATTACATATATGAATTTGAAGATTATATAAATAAATTTGATGCTAACTTAGGTAAAATGGATACTGAAGTTGTATTAAAGAAAGTTATATTTACTGAAGGTGGGTATTATCTTTTTGATGGTATAGAAGAAACACCTAAATTTTTCAGAAATAGTGAACTTATGGGAGACATGATTCCTATAATACATATTAAAAGTATTGAACAAAGAGAAGATTCTTATTTCTCTAAAGTTCCTGCTAGTGAATACATAGACCCTATATTGTATTTAATGGTTATTGATACAGATAGAAGGGCAACGAATAGACAAGCAGGGTTTCCTAGAATATTTGTGGTGAATGGGGAAATTGATGACAATTCTAGTTTTGATGCTGGTGGAGTAGTTTATGTTAATTCTTTAAAAGACTACACAACAGCAGTACAACCTGAAATCATGATTAAATCAATTGAGATAACAAATTCTTTGAGTTCTCTTAAACAAGAATTAGAATATGTATCTGATTGGTTACATAGAGCAGTAGGTTTAATACCTCCTACTTTGCAAGTTAGAATGTCCAGTTCAGATAGTTCTAAAGCAATTGCTCAATTTAGAATAAAACAAGAAGTTAAAAATAAAAAATATATGCAAAATGTAAGAGATTCATTCTCTTCTTTTTTTATGTTAAAATTGAAAGAAAATTTTAAGAAAGTAAAAGTAGAAAATGTTTATTTAGAAATACCTAAATTATTGACAACTACTAGTGCATTTGATAAAAATTTATTAATTGCTCAAGAAATGGGTATGGGTATGACTACTATAAATAATGAGTTACAAAAACAAGGACTAAATGAACAAGAAATTAAAAAACATTTAGAAAATGTTACAAATGAGGTATATCAGGCATCTGGTAAAGATGTATCTGTAACTCAATCAGTATCACAAGATAATAATAATTTATCTAGCACAGAAGTAACACAAGTTGATAACAAGGTTAAACAATAATTGGAGG
>RRZT011911161.1_pt1 | contig 26126 bp, 19 predicted proteins | sample 2165551 | NCBI WGS metagenome assembly RRZT01 (sample SAMN10456910, study PRJNA506462) | wastewater metagenome | biome: wastewater; feature: sludge; material: wastewater sludge; isolation source: wastewater sludge with Escherichia coli K12::gfp cells carrying plasmid... | place: USA: Moscow, Idaho... | reverse complement strand
TCAACGCCCGGTCAGCCCTCGACCCAGGCCCCATCGGTGCAGGCCGCCACGGTGATGGTGGCCACCGCGATCCCGGTCACGTTGTCCACCCCGGGGCAGCCAGCAGCCGCGTTGCCGGGAGTGGCGATAACCACGGTGCGCTCGGTGGCCGCGATCCCCTCGGGGCTGTCCACACCGGGGCAACCGGTGGCTGGCCTGCCGGGAACCGTGAGTGCTGGGGGAGTGCGGCAAGAGGACGTCGAGGTCACGGCCACCTTGTCCACCCCGGGACAGGCATAGCCATTTCCTAGACACGCTAGACGCTAGCGCGCTAGTGTCTAGCGCATGGAGGAGCAGCTCGATCTATTCTCCGCCGACACCCAGGAGGACTCCCATGACCGACACCAGCACCCAGTACCGCGAGCTGATCAACGAGTGGTTGGACGACCCCGACCTGGACCCCCCGTTGACCGAGCAAGCGATCCAGGACCTGATCGACGAGATGTCGCGGTACCACTGGCAGGCACGGACCACGATCATGCTCAACGACCCCACCACCCCGACGGAACAGGTCGAGGCCCAGACCCTGAACCGGGTCCTGCTGGAGTTGTTCCTGACCCCCTTCCTGGGGATGGAACCGGAAGAGGACGACTTCGACACCGTCCCACTGCCGACCCCGGCCCAGTTGCTGCACCGGATCGTGGAAGAGGAACGCGAACACCCTCAGCGCTACTGACCGTCCGCCCTCCCACCGGCGCAGTCGGCCGCGTCGAGGCGAACCTGGCCGCCCTACGAGTGGCCACCCAACTCGTCGCCCAGGAGCGGGCCGCCACCGACGAGGAGCACCGGGTACTGGCCCGGTGGTCCAGCTGGGGCGCGGTCCCGGGGATCTTCGACCCGACCCAGCAACGGTGGGCCCGCCACCGGCAGGAACTGGCCGATCTGGTGGGGGAGACGGCCTACCGGGCAGCAGCGCGGACCACGCTGAACGCCCACTACACCGAGCCCGACTACGCCGCGGCGATGTGGCAGGGGCTGCAGCAGTTGGGTTTCACCGGCGGCCGGGTGCTGGAACCGGGCTGCGGGGCGGGAGCATTCCTGGCCACCGCGCCCCCCGACACCGATCTGGTCGGGGTGGAGTTGGACCCCTCGACCGCTGCGATCGCCGCAGCGTTGCATCCTGGCGCCACGGTGCACGCGCAATCCTTCGCCGACACTCGCCTGCCCCCCGACACCTTCGATGCGGTGGTGGGCAACGTCCCGTTCGCCAAGGTCACCTTGACCGACCCGCACCACAACAGCGGGCGGCATTCGATCCACAACCACTTCATCATCAAATCCCTGGCCCTGACCCGGCCCGGGGGACTGGTGGCGGTGCTGACCAGCCGCTTCACCCTGGACGCCCGCAACGACACCGCACGCCGCGAAATCGCCGAACTCGCCGACCTCGTCACCGCCATCCGGCTGCCCACCGGCGCCCATTCGGCCATGGCCGGCACCGAGGCGGTCACCGACCTGCTGATCCTGCAACGCCGCGACACCACACGCACCACGCTGCCGGCCTGGGTGCGGGCCGCGGAATGGATGGACCTGCCCGATGTGTTCGTCAACCAGTGGTTCCACGACCACCCCGACCTGATCCTGGGCAACGTCAGCATCGGCGCGGGGATGCACGGCGCGGCCACGGTGACCATCACCCCCACCAGCACCAACATCGGCGCCGACCTCACCGCAGCCATCACCCGCGAAACCCAACGCGCCCACACCGAAGGCGTCACCTGGACCCCCGCCCCAGCCGTGGAGGTCACCGCCGCCCGGCTGCAGCTGCCGCCACCGGACCCCCAATGGTGGGACGGGCACCTGCACCACGACCCCGCCAGCAGCACCTTCGTCGCCGTGGATCGCGGCTCCTGGGCAGCAGTGAAAGTCCCCGCCTCCGCCGGCAAAGAGTTGCGGGCCCTGCTGGCGCTGCGTGACACCGCAGCGTCCCTGGTCGACGCCGAACGCCGCGACCAGCCCACCGCCACCCTCGAGGACCTGCGCACCGACTGCCACCGTGCGTGGACGTCCTACACCGACACCTACGGGCCGCTGAATCGGTTCACCGAATCGCGCACCACGACCAAGGACGGCGAGTCGATCACCCGCCGCGTCCCGGCCGCGGTACGCATCTTCACCCGTGACCCTGGTGCGGGACTGGTACTAGCGTTGGAGGACTACGACCCCGGCACCGGCGCCGCCACCCCGGCCGCATTGCTCACCGGCCGGGTGATGACCCCCACCCGCCACGTCGAGGTCGCCGACGACGCCACCGAAGCCGTGGCCATCACCCTGGCCGAAGTCGGCCGCATCGACACCGACCGCATCGCCGCGCTGTTGGGCACCGACCCCGACACCGCGCTGCGCCAACTGCACGGCCTGGCCTACCGCGACCCCGACACCGGCACCCTGGTCGCGGCCAGCGAGTACCTGTCCGGGGATGTGCGCGCGAAACTGGCCGCCGCGATCACCGCCGCCCACACCGACGACACCTTCACCAGCAACGTCGACGCACTGCGCCAAGTGCAACCACCCGACCTGGCCATCGCCGACATCACCCCACGGCTGGGGGCCACCTGGATCAGCCCCGAGGACCACCAAGGGTTCCTACGCGACCTGCTCGACGACCCGCACCTGGTGTGCGTGCGCGTCGCCCCAGGCCACTGGCACATCACCGGCCGCACCTACACCGTGGCCGCGGCCAAAACCTGGGGCACCGACCGACTCGCTGGCCCCGACCTGGCCAAAGCGTTGATCGAGCAACGCCCCCTGATCGTCTACGACACCACCCCCGATGGTGGCCGAGTCCTCAACCCCGATGCGTCGGCGGCCGCCGAAGACCGCGGCACCGCGATGCAAGAAGCGTTCGCGGAATGGGTGTGGGCCGACCCGCAACGCGCGATGCGACTACACGCCACCTACAACCGCATGTTCAACCAACTACGGCTGCGCGACTACACAAGTGAAGCCGACGCCCTGACCCTGCCCGGCCTGGCCACCACATTCACCCCCCGAGCCCACCAACGCCAAGGCGTGGCCCGCATCCTGCACCAACCCACCACCGGCCTATTCCAAGCCGTCGGCGCCGGCAAGACCGCCGTCATGGCCATCGCCGCCATGGAACTGCGTCGCCTCGGCCTCGCCAACAAACCCGTGGTCGTGGTGCCCAACCACATGCTGCGCCAGTTCACCAGCGAATGGCTGCAGCTGTACCCGGCCGCCCGACTGCTCACCGCCAGCAGCGACGACCTCACCCCCGCCACCCGGCGCCGGTTCATCGGCCGCGCCGCAGCCGGGGACTACGACGGCATCATCATGTCCCACTCCGGATTCCAGCGCCTACCCGTGGCCAGCGACACCGAAGCCGACTACCGGGCCCGCCAACTCGACACCCTGCGCACCCACCTACACGCCCACAAGGACAACCCCGCAGTGCGGTCCACCGTCAAACGCATGGAACGCAAACTCCTGGCCGCCGACGAGAAACTGAAGAAGCTGCTGGCCACCGGCGGCCGCGACCCCGGCCTCACCTTCGAAGCCATCGGCGTGGACTACGTGTTCTACGACGAAGCCCACGCCTGCAAGAACCTCGCCACCACCAGCGTCATCCCCGGCGCAGCCGTGGACGGATCCGGCCGCGCCTCAGACCTGGCCATGAAGATCGACTACCTGCGACGCGCCGGCCGCACCCGCATCGCCACCCTGGCCACCGCCACCCCCATCGCCAACTCCATCACCGAAGCCCACGTCATGCTGCGCTACACCGCCCCCGACCTCCTAGCCACCTCCGGCACCGAAGCCTTCGACGACTGGGTCGCCACCTTCGGCCAGGTCACCACCGAACTGGAACTGTCCATCGAAGGTGGCGGCCGATACCGGCCCAAGACCCGGCTGAGCAAGTTCGCCAACGTCCCCGAAATGCTGCGCATGATGCACCACGTCGCCGACGTGCGCACCGAAGCCGACCTCAACCTGCCCATCCCCACCATCGCCCCCGGCCCCGACGGCCGACCCGGACCGACCACCATCCTCGTGGCATCCAACCCCGCCCTCGACACCTACATCGCCGCACTGGGAGACCGCGCCGACCAGGTCCGCGGCGGTGGGGTGGACCCGGCCGAGGACAACCTGCTCAAAATCTCCACCGACGCCCGCAAAGCCGCCCTCGACATCCGCCTGGTCACCCCCCACGCCGACTCCGCCCCCAGCAAGATCGCCGTCGCCGCCGACCACATCGCCCGCATCTGGGGTGAGCACCGCGGCACCCTGTACCCCGACGCCGCCACCGGCCACCCCCACCCCAGGCCCGGCGCGCTGCAACTGGTGTTCTGCGACATGGGCACACCCAGGACAGACGGCACCTTCGACGCCTACCACCAGCTGCGCGACGAACTCACCGACCGCGGCCTACCGGCCGGCGCGGTCGCGTTCATCCACGACGCCGCCACCCCGGTAGCCAAAGCCCGCCTGTTCGCTCAAGCCCGCAGCGGCGACATCGCCGTACTCGTCGGGTCCACCGAGAAGATGGGAGTGGGCACCAACGTCCAACACCGCCTCGTGGCCCTGCACCACCTCGACGCCCCCTGGCGGCCCGCCGACGTGTCCCAACGCAACGGCCGCATCCTGCGGCAAGGCAACACCAACCCCCAGGTCCACATCCACACCTACGTCGTCGAAGGATCCATGGACGCCTTCATGTGGCAAACCCTGGAACGCAAAGCCCGCTTCGTGGACAAGATCATGCGCAGCGACCTCGACGTGCGCGAACTCGACGACATCGGCGACACCGCCTTGTCCTACGCCGAAGTCAAAGCACTCGCCTCCGGCGACCCCCTCACCTTGGACAAAGCCAACGCCGACGCCGCCCTGGCCAAATACACCCGCCTGGACCGCGCCCACACACGCACCCGCACCCAACTGCAACGCATCATCGACACCGGCCCCACCCTCATCGCCGACCTGCAACGCCACCAGGCCACCGCCGACGCTGTGCTCGCTACCGACCCCGCGACCCTGGCCGTGGTCGACCGCACCGGCAGCCCCGTCGACGTCGGGGTGATCGCCCACACCATCCGCAGCGCCGTCCGCGGCCGCTACAGCCCCGCCACCATCCCGTTGGGCCACCTCGCCGGCCTGGGGCCCGACCTGCCGATCACCGTCACCATCGGCCCCGGCATCACCCCCACCGTCATCCACCTCGCCACCCCGCTACCCGGCCACGAGGCCTACGGCGAAACCAGCCGACCCGACGACCTCGAGGCCCTCACCGCCGCCGTGGACCGCATCCTCGACCGGCTACGCACCCGACTGCACGACGTACCCCCCCGCATCGCGGTCGACCTCGACACCCACCGGCGCAACCTCGCCGCCGCCCAAGCCACCATCACCACACCGTTTGCCCACACCGACGCCCTGGCCGCCGCCCGCGCCCGCGTCGCGTCCATCGACACCCAGATCGCGGCCAAGTCCGCCGCCCAAGACGCCGCCGCCGTAGCAGCCACCGCCGCCGCGGCACCCACCGCGGCGCCACACACCACCCCACCCCCGACGCGCTAGCGTGTAGCGGGAAACACCACAGAGAGGCGGGACCACCCCATGGCCACCAAAGACGTCCGGCAGATCAACTGGCGCGCCACCGCACCCACCGCCGACCTCCTCGACCTCGCCATCCTGGTCCGGCAAACCGTCGACAACGACCCCACCTTCACCGTCAAGAAAGCCGCCGAAGAAGCCATCCGCTCCTGGGCCGTCGACCAACTCGCCGACCACCCCGACATCGCCGCCCGCTCCGCTGTCGGACTCACCCTCGGCGCCGCGACCGCCACCCGGGACCTACCCGCCCTCACCCACTACCTCCGCGACAACAACCTCGACACCATCGCCGACGCCCTCGACACTCTCACCAACCCCGCCGCCGGCTACACCCCACCCGCCAGCACCCCGGCCATTGCTGTGGAATCAGCTACTGCCCGGCACCGCACTGGCCCCAAACAGTAGAAGGTGTCGTTCACCCCTTCGGCTGGACTCAGTCATCCCAACGGTGTCAGCGGCGTTGTGTCGGACGCGGGTGCGACCCTTAGCCCCATGAGCGACATCGACACAGCCCGCGACCAACTGAGGGCGGCCCTGGCCAACGCCGACGCCCACCGGCCACAAGACGCCGGCACCCTCACCGCTGACCTGGCCTACCTCGTGCCCGTGATCGCGACCCTCACCGCAACCATCAGCGAACACCTCGCCGGCGCGGAACGACTCCCCGGCCTCTACACCACCACCGGCGGTAACCCCCGCGCCGAACTGCACCAGGCACGCGCCCAACTCGCAGCCGCCCAAGAAGCCGCAGACACTCTGGCCCAACGCCTCGACGCCGCACACAACACCCTCGCCGCCCTCGGCCACGGCCCAGCAGGCGAGCATCCCCTCGCCGCCGTCGAAGAGCCACGCGAAGGCATCCAGCAGGCGCGGCGATGGCGCGCCCCAGAGGAGTAGGCCCTAGTCCTCAGGCAGTCGGACGGTGATACCGTCCCGAGGCATGACCCCGGGGATCCGCGTCACCTTCCATGACGGCACGACACAAGATTTCAGAGCCCGGCGTCTTCGCCTGGTCGACCGGGTCCGTAGGCGAGCGCCCAGCTACCGGATTGGCTACGACGTGGCTCCCCAGGACTGGCTGATCGTGTACGAGGACACCCACACCGAATCAGGCCAGCACACCGAACGTACGACCAAAGCCCGGTTCAGCCCCACACAGTGGACGACCGTCGACCCCGTCTAGGAGACTGCTCGGCGGGGCCTCGGACGGAGTTCCGCGGCAGGTTTCGCGCGGCCAGGGATCGGCCAGGGGCGATGGGAACAGCGCACGCGCAAGCGACTCGTCAGGTCGCGCATAGGTCGGCCCCGCTGTGTTCCGCGGGGGAGCGGGCACAGTGGGGCCGAGTTCCAGTGTCAACGATCCACCAACCGATGCCGACTGTTCAGACCGTGACAGTCGCCACAACTCCACACCATCCCCGACGGCGGCAGTTCCAAGGCTCGCCGGATCCTCGTCGAGGCGTAGCCAGGGTCGTACATCTTCCTGCCCGCGATCGAGGTGTGGAACACCCTCAATTCAGCGCGCCGCTGGTACAACACCGCGTTCTTGCAGGCCGCGCGCTCCAACTCCGCCGCCATCCACGCAACCTGATCCGGCCACGGAGTCTCGTTCAACAAGACCGCTTCACGGATCGACGCCATCGCCATCTTGCGGGACTGGTGCCGGAACGCCCTCGGAAGAGGGGTCCCGTACACGATGCACTTGGGTCTGGGGAACGACTGCTGAGTGATGCGTCGCATGTCCTCCATCGCGGCTTTGGCGGGGCACGCGACAGCGCAGCAATGTGTCGGACCTGACCACTACCCTACGTATCAGCAGCATGAGCGATCATCGAGAAGGGGATGCGCGATGAACGAGCCGTCCCCTGCGGAGCCGCGACTGGAAGATCTCGTTCGCGGCGTACGCGTTCGGGGCGTGGCGGGGTCTGCGGAAGTGACTGTGGAGACCGTCACCTGGCATGGCTCGAATGCGGTGACAGTCGCGTTCCGCGACTCCGCCGGACACCTAGACGAAGCGATTCTGTACCGCGATAACGAGCCCGGGCTTGCAGTGAGCAGCGCCGGGCCGGCCGCGAACTTCGACGCAGACGGCGACGAGTTCAAGCTCGCCGCAGAGGCCCTGCGCATCCGTATGGCCGGCCGGTTTGACCCCATGCTCGCGGTAGCCACGTCCCTGGTAGAACCGCTTCCGCATCAATTGCAGGCTGTCTACGGCGAACTACTGGAACGCACACCCCTGCGGTTCTTGTTGGCCGATGATCCCGGTGCCGGCAAAACCATCATGGCGGGACTGTTCATCAAGGAACTCCTACTTCGCGGCGATTTGGCGCGCTGCCTGATCGTGGCGCCGGGCAGCCTAGTGGAACAGTGGCAAGACGAACTGTGGGAGAAATTCTCGCTGCGGTTCGACATCCTGACCCGCCAAATGATCGACTCCAGCATCGACGGGCAGGCCTTCACCGAGCACCCTCTCCTGATCGCACGAATGGATCAGCTCTCCCGGTCGGAGGAACTGCTCGCGCAACTGGACAACTCGGATTGGGATCTGGTGGTGGTCGATGAGGCCCACCGCATGTCGGCGCATTACTTCGGCCAGGAACTGAAGACCACCAAGCGCTACCTGCTCGGACAGATGCTCGGCCGTGTCGCCCGCCACTTACTGCTGATGACCGCCACCCCCCACGCAGGCAAGGAAGAGGACTTCCAGCTGTTCATGGCCCTCCTGGACGGCGACCGCTTCGAGGGCCGCTTCCGAGACGGTGTTCATGCGATGGACGTCGACGGCCTGATGCGACGCATGGTCAAGGAGGAGCTGCTCACGTTCGAGGGCAAGCCGCTGTTTCCCGAGCGCCGAGCACAGACTGTGCCGTACGAACTGTCCGACTCCGAACAGGACTTGTATGAGGCGGTCACCCAGTACGTGCGCGAGGAGATGAACCGCGCCGAACAGCTTAAGGCAGTAGGAGAAGGCCGGCGGTCCAACACCGTCGGATTCGCACTCACCGTGCTGCAACGCCGTCTCGCCTCAAGCCCAGAGGCGATCTGGCGGTCATTAGAACGCCGCCGCCACCGACTCGAACGCCGCCGCCAAGAAACAGCCAACGCTCCCGACGAGCAACCATTGGCGATTCGGTTGGGCGAACTCCTTGGCCACTCCGACCGGGCCGTGGAACACACCATCGAAGACGACCTCGACGACCTGGACGCCACCGAACGCGAGAACCTCGAAGAAGACATCGTCGACGCTGCCACAGCGGCCAGAACCGTCGCCGAACTCGACATCGAAATCAGCATGCTGAAGGACCTGGAGGAACTCGCCCGCCAAGTGCGGTTCTCGGGCCAAGACCGCAAATGGAACGAACTGCGGACCCTGCTGATCGACGACGACCTCATCCACGACGGGTCGGGCAACCTGCGGAAGATCATTATCTTCACCGAACACCGCGACACATTGACCTACCTCACCACCCAGATCCGCCAACTACTGGGACGACCAGAAGCGGTCGTGGAGATCCACGGGGGGATCCGCCGCGAGGAACGCCGCAAAACTCAAGAACTGTTCACCAAGGACAAAGACGTTCAGGTGCTGGTCGCCACAGATGCCGCCGGCGAAGGATTGAATCTGCAGCGTGCGCACCTCATGGTCAACTACGACCTGCCGTGGAATCCCAATCGCCTAGAACAGCGGTTCGGTCGCATCCACCGCATCGGCCAAACCGAGGTGTGTCACTTGTGGAATCTCGTGGCCATCAACACACGCGAAGGAGCGGTGTACTCCAGGCTCCTTGAGAAAGTCGAAGAGCAACGCCGCGCGTATGGCTCGGGCAAGGTCTTCGACGTACTCGGCGAGGCATTCACCGAGGCGCCGCTGCGCGACCTCCTCATGCAAGCCATCCGCTACGGCGAGCAACCCGAAGTCCGCGCCCACCTCGACCAAGTCATCGACGCCTCCGTCGGCGACGGCATCGACAAGTTGATGGCCGAACGCGCGCTGGCTGCTGACACCATGAGTAGCACCGATGTCGCTGAGATCCGCATCGCCATGGAAACCGCACGCGCCCGCCGGCTACAACCTCACTACATCCAGGCCTTCTTCACCGAAGCATTCCGACAGCTCGGCGGCCGCATGATCGAACGCGAGCCCAGCCGCTTCGAGATCACCCACGTTCCCGCACCGGTGCGCGACCGCGACCGCGTCATCGGAACCCGGGCACCGATCCTCACGCGCTACGAACGCGCCACATTTGAACGGGACCACATCGACCTCCCCGGGGGCCCCAAGGCGGACCTCATCGCACCCGGCCACCCCCTGCTCGACGCCGTCATCGACCTCGTCATCCAGCGGCATGCCTCGGCGCTCAAACAAGGAACCGTGTTAGTTGATCCCAACGACTACGGCACCGCGCCGCGCCTCCTCGTCGCTATCGCCCAGGAGATCACGGACGGACACACACCGCCGCGTACCGTGTCCAAACGCTTCGACTACGTGGAAATCAGCCCCGATGGCACCACGCGGGCCTCTGGTCCCGCCCCGTACCTGGACTACGAGCCGCTGCCCCAGTCGAAACAGCCCACCGTCGAGGAAGTAGTGGCCCAATCATGGCTCGCCCAAGGCCCCGAGGCCCTGGCAGCGAACTGGGCCATCACCCACGGCGCCGCCGCTCATCGCCATGAGGTCGCCAGCAGAATCAACACCCAGGTCGCCAAGACACGTACCCAGGTGCGAAAGCGTCTCACCGACGAAATCAACTACTGGGACGCCCGTACCCTCGACCTGATCGACCAAGAACACATGGGCCGCACCCTCAAGATCTCCCCGCAGACCGCCAACGCCCGCGCCCGATCCCTAGAACAACGCCTCGCCGCCCGCATGAGCCAACTCGACGCCGACGAGGCCCTGGCAGTGAGACCACCTCACATCAGCGGGATGGCGCTTGTCCTGCCGGCCGGGCTCGTCGCCGCCGGCGGCGGAGATCAACCCCCCAGGCACGCGCACGAGACCAAAGCAGTGGAACGACGTGCAGTCGATGCGGTCTTGGCTGCCGAACTCGCCCTCGGGCGAACCCCCACCGAGATGCCCTTCAACAACCCCGGCTTCGATGTCCTGAGCCAAGACGACGGCCACGTCATCACCATCGAAGTCAAGGGCCGGATCCTAGGCGCGGCCGACGTAACCATCACCAAGAACGAGGTCCTCATGGGCAAGAACCGCGGCGCCGACCACAGGCTCGCCCTCGTCGAGGTCCACCCGGACGGCCCGCAGCTGGATCAACTGCGCTACATCGTCGACCCATTTCGCGACGCCACCGACCCAGGATTTACCGTCACCAAGGTGACCCACGACTGGGCCAAACTCTGGGGACAAGGGGGCGATCCCGAGTGATCCACACGCAGGAACGGAAGTACGCCATAGAGCGGGTGGTTGTCGACTTCATCTCGCGCTCGCTGCAACCCCCTGGACTGACCACCAGGCACACCGGCCGTGGCCACCAAGTGGACTTCGAAGTGCTCGACGGCACCGGCGCTGTCTGCGGCTACGGCGAGATCGGTGAGGACGCCTCCGAAGAGATAGAAGCCATGACCGCCTATCTGGCGAAGCACGGCGGCGAGTCTCTGGCACTACCCCAAGACTCCGGACACTGGATGGTCGAGTACGCGCCGCACACGCAACTCCGCACCGCCGACCCGAGCTTGCCAACGATCGTCGCCATGGCCAACGCACGCGGGATCACCGAACTCAGTTGTGAGGCGGGCCAGCGAGATCAAGAACTACGAGGCCTGTGTCACGGCTCCGGCATTCGCTCACTTCGCAAACTGGCCGCGGCACCGGACGAGGCCTACCGGTATCTATCAATAGCAGGCGACGGGAATCTGAACTCCGACATCGACCACATCTCGACTTGGATGCAGGCACGCCTCGCGTGCACGGACATGAAGGGCAACGCCGAGAAGTTGCATGACAAGCCTGGGCAACGACACCTCGCCCTACTCGTCGGAACAGCCACCGACACCACGGTCCACGGCCGCCTCAGTGGCCTGTTCCCGATGCGCGGCACTCCGCGGGCCTTGGCGATCCCCGACCCGCTGACGGACGTATGGTTGATTGCAGCCGGCCAGCTCGGCGTCTGGTGGAACGCGTCCGGCCGCGTACGAGTCAACACGTACACAGAGCGACGAGAACTGGCCCAATGAACTCACCCCATCCCACCAAGAAGAAACTCATCGAAGTCGCGCTGCCCCTCGAAGCGATCAACCGTGAGTCCGCCCGGGAGAAGTCCATCCGCCACGGACACCCGTCCACGCTCCACCTGTGGTGGGCTCGCCGACCACTGGCGGCCTGCCGGGCGGTGTTGTTCGCGCAACTCGTCGACGACCCTTCGGCGCACCCGGATCAGTTCCCGACCGAAGCCGATCAAGAAGCGGAACGACAGCGCCTCTTCGGCATCATCGAACGACTCGTCGTGTGGGAGAACACCACCGACGAAGAACTGCTGGCCGAAGCGCATGCAGAGATCCTGAAGTCCACCGACGGCAAACCCCCACCGATCCTGGACCCGTTCGCCGGCGGGGGCTCGATCCCGCTGGAGGCCCAACGCCTGGGGCTGGAGGCCCACGCCTCTGATCTGAATCCGGTGGCTGTACTCATCAACAAAGCACTCATCGAGATCCCCCCGCAGTGGGCCGGGCGGGCCCCAGTGTTCCCCGGCGCAGCCGACACGAGGATGGGGGACTGGCCGCGGGCAACGGGCCTCGCCGAGGATGTGCGCCGCTACGGATCCTGGATGCGCGACCAGGCCGAGCAGCGAATAGGCCACCTATACCCCAAGGCGACTCTGCCCGACGGATCCAGTGCGAACGTCATCGCATGGATCTGGGCGAGAACCGTCACCTGCCCCAACCCGGCCTGCCGAGCGGAGTTGCCCCTCGTATCAACCTACTGGCTCAGCAAGAAGAAGGACCGACCAACCTTCCTGCACCCAGTCGTTGAAGCTGGGCAAGTCCGTTATGAGATTCGCACCGACAAGGCCGGTCCCAGCCCCCCCCCGAAACAAGGGCGCGGGGCCAAGTTCGCCTGCGAGGTTTGTCGGGATATCGCGGACGATGCGTATGTCAAGCGTGAAGCGATGGCAGGACGGATGGGTCAACGCCTTCTTGCTGTTGTCGCTGAGGGGAACCGGCAGCGGGTCTACGTCGAGGCAACGCCAGAGCAGGATGCGGTTGCGCGAGTGGAAGCACCGCAGGGCGTGCCCCGAGAGTTGCTCGCCATCGACCCTCGCAATATTTGGTGCGTGAACTATGGGCTAGCGACTTTCGCGGACTTGTTCACGAACCGCCAGTTGGTGGCGTTGACGACCTTCTCCGATCTTGTGGGCGAGGCCCACAAGAAGGCCATCGCCGATTCCGAAGCCGCCGGCATGGCCCCTGAAAACGCCGCCGCGTACGCGACCGCTCTAGCCCTCTACCTGGGTCTGGCCTTTTCCCGCACTGCCGATTTGAACAATGCGATCGTTACCTGGTCGAACAGCAGGGATCAGGCCCGCAATCTGTTTGCGCGGCAAGCTATCCCGATGGCCTGGGACTTTGTGGAGGTCAGCCCGTTCGGTCATGCGGCCGGGGACCTAGGAATCTCAATATCGACGGCGGCCAGAGTCATTGAGAACTTCTCGGCACGAACGCCTGGGCGGGCTGTACAGGGGGATGCGACTGAAGTGATTGTTGCCGGCGCGGCCGTGTCCACCGACCCCCCCTACTACGACAACATCGGCTACGCGGACCTATCGGACTTCTTCTATGTGTGGCTGCGGCGGTCGTTGACGTACTTCTTCCCAGCCGAGACCGCGACGCTTCTGACGCCCAAGAGCCCGGAGTTAGTGGCGACTCCATACCGATTCGGTGGATCGAAGGCGAAGGCAGAGAAGCACTTCGAGGACGGCTTCATTGAAACGTTCACCCGGATCCGGGAACAGCACGCCCCTGGGCTGCCATTGACGATCTTCTACGCGTTCAAGCAGTCCGAATCCGACGCGTCTGGCACTGCATCGACGGGCTGGGAGACGATGCTGAACGGGTTGATGCAGGCAGGGCTGATGGTCACTGCTACGTGGCCGATGCGGACAGAGCGGGGAGGGCGGATGATCGAGGTGGGAACCAATGCGCTTGCCTCTTCCATCGTTCTGGCGTGCCGTCCGCGCCCCGACACCGCTGAGGCTGTGAACCGCCGCCAGTTCCTCCTCGCATTGCAGCGGGAGCTGCCGTTGGCGTTGAAGCGGCTGCAGCAGGGAAGCATCGCACCAGTGGACTTGGCGCAGGCAGCGATCGGACCGGGAATGGCGGTGTTTTCCCGCTACGCCAAGGTGGTCGAGGCTGACGGTTCGTCGATGACCGTGCGCACCGCGTTGGCGTTGATCAATCAGGTCCTGGATGAAGTGCTGTTGGAGCAGGAGGGCGATTTCGATTCCGATTCGCGGTTCTGCGTGAAGTGGTTCACCCAGTTCGGATGGAACGACGCGCCCTCGGGTCAGGCCGATGACCTGTCACGGGCGACGAACACGTCAGTGGATCGTCTGGTTCGTGGCGGAGTCTTCCGGGCTGTGGCGGGCAAGGCGCGGCTGGTCCATCCTGACGACCTGAGCTCAGGCTGGGACCCAGCCACTGACGAGGTCGTATCCGACTGGGAGGTGGTCGTTCGCCTCGGTCACACGCTTCAAACGCAGGGGATCGAGGAGTCGGCTCGTCTGATGCAGGCAGCGGGTTCCAGGGTCGACCTCGACACGGTCAAGGAGTTGGCCTACCTGCTGTACGCGGTGTGCGAAAAGAAGGGCTGGACAGAGTCCGCGATCCTCTTCAACGGTCTGGGTACCTCTTGGGCCGACCTCTCCGCCGCCAGCCAGCGCGCTGATGCATCCCAGAGCGCGCAGTCGCAGATGGAGTTCTAAGGGGGACAAGTGGCCAACTATCGAATGATCGCTCAAGTGCCGGATCACCGCGATCTGTCGGAACGTCTTGAGGAGCAGATCTATGCATGGGTGAGATCCAAGAAACTCGATGCTGACTCCATCGAGTCAGGGCAGGTCACTGAACTCGGCGCAGCCCAAGCCATCTGGCTCACCGAGGAGCACCAGGACGGGTCGTCAGTGGGGCGATTCCGCCTACGGGAGTCGCGAGGCTGGCTCACAACCGTGACAGCGGAGTTCCCCGGAAACGATCGAAACGCCGCTCAGCTCTGGATGGAGGTCGACGGACCTCGAAGGGATGACTTCAGCGCAGTGCCGAGGCTCGCACGCAACCTCCTAACATGCGTCGACGGATTCGACTCCAGGGCTCGCCTAACACCTGAGCCGACACTGGTTCGACCAGAGGAAGTGGATGAACTGATCGACGTCCTATGTGACCCAGACCGCCGAGGGGTCACCTTCGTGGCGGGCAGCGCTCTGGGGCTTCCGTTCAACGCCTGGCGCACTCTAATTGATGACGTCTTGAAGCAGACCGTGGGTTCGTCATCCAGCTACCTCCTCGACGAACGAGCCACGGAACTGTTGGCGGAGCAGATCGGCGAGCGCCATGCAGTTCCTCCGGGCACTATCCGCACCTACAAGCCGGCGCTGGATCCTGCCTCATACCTAGATGCTCGCAGGCACCGGATTCTGGGCACTCAGCGACTGGTCGACGACCGCCCGGCCTACCTCGCCAAATTGCTGTCCGGGGTGGCGCGAGAGCAGCAGCTGGCAGAGCCGCTGCCCCGTCATCTCACCCGCTTGAGCACCCGTCTGGCGAAAGCGGAGAACGACCTCCTGACCCGTTCAGCCTTCACCGTCTCCGCACCTGTCGCAACCGTCCCGCCCTCCGGGCCTTCCTCGCCCGAGAGGTCTGGGGACGGTCCACGGGGAACGTCCGTACCGAGCTCCCGGGAGGGTGGACCGCACGAACCGACACCGACCCGAACCCCCTCGCGGGCCAGCGAGACGGCGCCTACCTTCCTTGGCGCCCTCAGCGAGGGGGTGCGCGACCTGTTCCAGGACGCGCTGGACTCGACCACGGTCCAGGCGCTCTTGCGCCTAGCGCGCTACGGCCGGGCGGCAGAGGCTCACCTGCCCGCCCTCGAAGCCCGTTTGGAGGAACTGACCACTGAGCTCGAGGCGGCGATCGAGCAGAGGGACGACCGATTCGCCCAGGTAGACGATCTCGAACTGGCGTTGGCCGAAGAAGCAGAAAAGTCCCTGAAGAGTGCTGATCGTGTGCGATACCTGCAGCGGCGGTTAGAGGAGTCTGGTCAGGGCGAGGCGGCCTGGAGCGAGGTCCCCGCCAGCGAGCGGACGGAGGTCCCGGAGGACTACGAAACACTCATTGGCGCAGTCAACGACCTGGAATGGGTCGAGTTCACCGGCGACTCAGATGTCCTCTTGTCCCTGCAGGATCATGACCCCCTCGGCAACTGGACCCGCAAGACATGGGAAGCGCTGCTGGCGCTCGACGGTTACGCCGAGGCCAAGCACGCGGGATTCGCCGGCAGTTTCCACAACTACCTGACAAGCGCGGAGACGGAAGGCCCGAAGATCGCGGTCAACCGTTACAAGGCGTCGGAGAGCGAAACGGTTTCCAAGAAGTGGCGTTCGGAACGGGAGTTCCCCGTGCCGCCAGGCGTCGATCCGACAGGACGGGTCTACATGGACTCCCACATCTCGATCGCACTGAAGCGGTCAACCTCACCGCGTCTGCACTTCCACGACGCCACCGGGAACGACGGTCGCGTCTACGTGGGATACATCGGACCCCACTTGACCAACACCCAGACCTGAACCCACGATCAAGGAGACCCAGATGGCAATGAGTAACCGGGAACGCGTAGATCGTGCCTTCCTCACACTGCGGGACGGCCTGACGGTCTTCATCGACCAGGTGACCGGCACCGACAGCTGGGATATTGCCGTCTCGGAGTGGAAGGGGAAGAAGTTCTCGCGCGATGACGTGCAGACGCATCTGGTGTTCATCACGGAGAAGTTCAACGAAGTCTTCAAGCCGTACCTGTCCTATGCAGCGCGTACCTATGCCAACGAGTTGCGCGACTTCCGCAACAAATGGGCTCACCAAGACCCATTCAGCGGCGACGACACGTACCGCATGCTGGACTCTGCTGAACGGCTCCTCACCGAATGCGGCCAACCCGAAGCCGCCGATCAGGTCCGCAAGTCGCGGCTGGAACACCAACGGCTCGCTTTCGAGGCCGAGACCAAGAAGTCACTCAAGGAGTCGTCCCTCGGGACCGTGGCAGGACACGGACTGAAACCATGGCGGGACGTGATTCACCCCCATACGGACGTCGCCTCAGGGCAGTACACAGCGGCAGAGTTCGCAGCAGATCTACATGTAGTGGCGTTGGGTGAGGCGGCGCCGGAGTATGCCGATCCACAGCAGTTCTTCTCCCGCACATACCTCACTGAAGGGCTCAAGGACCTACTGACCCGAGCCGCCACACGTTTGTCCGGCGACGCCAACGCCTCACCGATCGTGAACCTGCAGACCAACTTCGGCGGCGGAAAGACGCACTCGATGCTGGCGCTATACCACTTGGCATCCGGTACACCCGTCACTTCCTACCCCCAAGAGGTGCAGGAACTGCTCGTCGGGATGGAGATTCCGGCTGAGGTTCACAGGGTTGCCCTCGTGGGTACCCACATGGCCCCGGGTCATCCGTCGATCAAGCCTGATGGAACCGAAGTCAACACGTTGTGGGGGGAGTTGGCCTGGCAATTGGGTGGGCGGGCCGCCTACGACATGATCGCTGGATCTGATCAGACCAGGACCAATCCTGGTGATGCCCTCCGGCAGTTGCTGGAAGCGTATTCCCCGGCGTTGATCCTGATTGACGAGTGGGTTGCGTACGCCCGTCAGTTGTACGGGCGTGAGGATCTTCCCGGAGGAACCTTCGACACGCAGTTCACGTTCGCGCAGACCCTGACGGAGGTCGCCAAGTCCATCCCGGGTGTGCTGGTGGTCATCTCGATTCCAGCGTCGTCGGATAATCAAGCCGGTGATGGCGCTCACACATCGTTGGAGGTCGGCGGCGAGAACGGCGTTGAAGCGTTGAAGCGGCTTCAGAATGTTGTGCGACGGGTGGCGGATCAATGGCGCCCAGCAACAGCACACGAGTCGTTCGAGATCGTGCGACGTCGCCTGTTCGAAGAGCCTGATGCCGCCGCACGCACCGACATCGCCGCCGTCGCGCGACAGTTCTCTCAGTTCTACAGCCAGCACTCCGGGGAGTTCCCTCGAGAGGCCCTGCAAACCGACTACGAGCGACGGATCAAGGATTCTTACCCGATCCACCCGGAGTTGTTCGACCGGTTGTATGAGGACTGGTCGACGCTGGAAAGGTTCCAGCGAACCCGCGGAGTCTTGCGTTTGATGAGCGCGGTCGTGCACGCGCTATGGGCGGCACAGGACTCCGGGCCGCTGATTATGGCTGGGTCAGTTCCGCTGAACGTAGCGAAAGTGACCTCGGAGTTGACTCAGTACCTGCCGGACTCGTGGAAACCAATCGTGGATGCCGATGTAGATGGTGACGGATCCATTCCCGTGACCATCGATGCGGAGAAGCCGCTGCTGGGTCAGCGTTCGGTCACTCGCCGCCTCGCCCGCACGATCTTCGTGGGGTCCGCTCCCACCGTCGGGACGGCTCACAAGGGCATCGAAAAGCCTCGTGTGTGGCTCGGGACAGCTGTGCCGGGTGACACCGTGGGCAACTTCGGCTCCGCGATTGACATGCTCGGCCAGCGAGCCACCTACTTCTACATTGAGGGCAACCGCTACTGGTATGACACCCAAGCCTCGGTCACCCGCGCTGCCGCCGACATCGCCGACAGGCTGCGCCAACACCCCGAGGATGTGTGGGTGGAGATTGTGCGTCGGCTGCGGGATCACGAGGGCCGTGCCCGCGGCGACTTCGCTGCTGTTCACATCGCACCGGACTCCACCGCAGATGTGCCGGACACGGATGCCGCGAAGTTGGTCATCCTGTCGCCGCAGTACCCCCATCGACGCAATGCCACGGATTCGGCCGCGTTGCAGTTCACCGAGGATCTGGTGGCTCATCGCGGAAGCGCACAGCGCACCAATCGGAACACCGTGATCGCGCTGGCCCCCGATGACAAACGTCTAGAAGAACTCTCGGACGCAGTTCGCGACTACTTGGCATGGAATCAGATCAACTCCCGCGTCACAGAGATGAATCTGACCGCCCAACAAGTGGCCCAGGTCGAAACGCGACGACGTCAAGCCGACCAGACTGTTGACCTGCGGATTCCCACGGCCTACGTGTGGGCGATTGTTCCTGTCCAACCGGACCCGGCGGCACCGTCGGACCTCGATGTCCTGAAGGCCGAGGGTGCCCAGGATCGGCTGGCGGATCGAGTCAGCGCCAAGACCCGCCAAGCGGGGCTGCTGGCAACTACCTATTCGCCAAGAAACATCCGCATGGAACTCAACCGAGAGTTGGCGTCGGTGTGGGAGAGCGGTCACGTGTCCGTGGGGGATCTGTGGTCGTACTACGTCAGGTATCCGTACCTGATGCGACTGCGTGACCGGCCGGTGCTCGACGCCGCGGTACGTGACGTACTCACCGAGCTGACGTGGGAGCTCGAGGGCTTCGCGCTCGCCACCGGCTACGACGAAGCCACGGAACAATACTCCGCACTGACACTGCCGGCGGCCGGAGCAACCTTCGGCATGATCACCGACACGACCCTGCTAGTAGACCCAAAGCGGGCGGCCGCCCAAGCGCCGCCCGAATCGCGGGAACCAACTGGACTCGTTGCCACAGTGAGCGCAACGAAGTCAGGCATCGATGCTTCCGGACGAAGTGCGTCGGCCCCTGAGTCGGCGACGGGACCGACCGTCTTCCATGCCGCAACGAGTCTGGATCCTGAACGCTACGCCAGAGACTTCGGGCGGATTGCGCAGGAGATCATCGCCCGACTCGGCGACGCGACTGTCGAACTCACTGTGGAGATCAGGGCCAAGAACCAGGATGGATTCGAGTCGGATGTCATCCGTACCATCACGGAGAATGCCCGCACCCTGCACATGGATACGTACGGTTTCGAGGACCACTAACCCGGACAACCGGCCGAGTGCTTTGGGGGCTCCGCAGTGGGGTCCCGCTTGCTTCGGGACGTGCAAGTATGGAAGCTGAGCGGTGAGACGAAGGGGTACCCGGCCAGCCGCCCCAGATGGAACAGCGAGCGGGGCGTGGCGGTGGACCGTCCGCTTACCTTCCCTGACGGTTGGGATGTGGTGATGACAGAGGCTCTCCTCTTGTTGGCCCAAGCCCTTGGTGAGCCGGTCGAACGCATCCGTGAGACGTTGGGCGCAAGTTGGAGTCGCTATCCGGAGGACTTCGGGTCCATCGAATCTATGGGCCCATCGGGCGAGCGAGCTGACGATCCGATGGTGATACCCGGTGCCTCCACCTTCGCTACGGGCGAGCCACTGGACGCCTTCATCACTGTCGTTCCCGAAGTTGTCGCATTTGTCTTCAATCCCGCTGGCCAATGGGCTGATCCCGGCACCCTGGTGTACGTGGCCTCCCGACCGGGGCCACCGGTCCCACTGGGTGCGCCCGACACGATCGAGCATCTCGCGGTCCGGCTGAAGCGGGTCCAACGATCGGCTCGGGCTTCGCTACGACGATGTAAGAACTGCCACCAACGAACTCGGCCCGAACTGTGGTTCGGTGACGGCTATTGCCAGGCTTGCGCCAGCACGGAACTCGGCGTGGCCTTCTAACCCAGCACCCGTGATGGGTTAGAAGGCCAGAGTCGTACATGGCCGCCAAGCGGTAGCAGCGGCGGGCACGACGTCACGTCCGGTTGGGGTACACCCCAACCGGACGTCAGCGCTGTGACCGAATAGGCCCTCACCGAGGAGCAGGTCATCGACATCCGCGACCGCATGATCGCCGGCGAAACCAAGGCCGCGTTGGCACGGGAGTATGGCGCGACTGACGGACCGTCTCAGAACCGTCACGGAGACGAATCGATTCTGGACGCGAATTTCGACAGGCGCCAGACCGCGCTCGGAGCGCCTCAGACGTGCGGAACCGGTCGGTTTCGGACCCAACCAACGGTCACTCCTGGAAAATGGGTGTCACGGTGGCGATCCTTGGGCTAGAGGCGAGGGCTATGCCTTCCGCGCGCCACCGGACTGCGGTCCCGGATTCAACCTCCACATGGGAGAACTCGGTGACGATAGTGCCTCCCACAGCCTTGACTGCCTGCGCCAAGGCGCTCTTCAAGGTTTCGAGAGCAACCTTTCGTCCGGGCAGCTCGACAACCACCGACCCAATAGCCGTGAGTTCCGACGTATCCACCATCGGCTCAAGGAAGAGCACCCCCGCGGCTTGCGTCCCCACCAGTTCCCCGGCGCTGTACCAGGGCCCTTGATCGTCGGGCAGGACATCGCCAACGATGCTCCTCAGGTCGCCAGCGGTCCGTTCAAGGGCGGACAGGGAGACGCCGTTGATGGGGGCGGTGCGCGCTGCCATCGCGTTGCGCAGTCGACGCACTCCCGAGGTCAGCGCGGCCACCTCGGGGATTGGCTTGCTCCCCACCGCAGCCTTGAGTCTGCGATCATGCAACGCCTTCCCCCACGCGGCGCGCGTAGGTGCCGGCAACACGGACCAGGCGAACCCTTCCCTCAACGATTTCAGAGTGTCGTACAGGATCACGAGCGACGCTCGGACTCGAGCGTCAACGTCGAGCAGGTCATTAAGCAGCATTACCGGCAGTTGCGGGGCCATGTCGAACCCGAGCAACAGCTCTGGCCGCAGCTGTCGGTCCTCGACGTCGACCTCATCTTCAATATCCACGTCATTGGACGAGTAGTCGTCGTTAGGCGGCTCAATGAGCCGCAATCCGTCGGAGACTGCGTCGGCCGCCCGCTCCAACAGCCAGTGCATGCCGGGCTTGTCGGAATACTGCCCGGTCAACGTGTATCGCCAGAGTTCGCCCGGTGGCAGTTTCTGCAACGCCAGTTCACGCAGCCGTTGTACTTGCTGATCGGCCCTGTCACCGACGCGGTCACGTGCGGCAGCCCAGCAACGGCAGAGAGCGCGGGCCTCCCATGCAGATGGCGGGACCGTATCGAGGGGGTCGCGGCGCTCCTGGGGCGGAAGCGCGAATTGCTGCCGATAGCCAGGCACCCACCTCAGTTCCTTGATGGGATCCCTGGCTGGGTCATCCAGTCGGGCCAGGGCCGCCCAGGTTTCCAGATCCCCCGGCGGCATCACCGGGAAGTGGGAAGAGACGGCACGGACGGTGTCCGCAGCGCGATGTGGCTGCATGCCCGCACGAACCATTGCATAGGTCCATTCCCCGGCCAAACTGCGCACCTGGTCGTAGGGCATGAGCGGCCCCAGGAGCACGAGCTGATCGGGGGCGAGCTCGCTTTGGTGGCGTTTGAGCTGACCCTCGTGCGCGCTGGCGGCCACGGCATGGAAGAAGATTCCCAGCGCGGCCTCTGCCGTCTTCGCGGCGCGCTCCCAGTCCGGCTTGCTGTCCCGGGCACGGCCAGCCAAGAGCGTCAGGTGGCGGGCGGTCTCCAGGTATCGGGCTGACCAGAGGGTGGCAACCTCGATGTCGGCGTCCCCGTCACCTGGGAAAAGGAACATGTCCGGGGCGTAGCGGGCTAACGACGCCAACTTACGTTCGTAGCGCTCAAGGTCACTGGACGTCGTCGATGCGCTGCTCAGCGGCGGGTAAGGGCCGATCTGCTGTTGGATCTGCTTGAAGGACAGGTCGGCCATGTCGGTCGGCAGGCCGTCGCGTTCAGCAAGCAGCTCCAGCCAGTGGCCGTAACTGGCTGGATCGTCTTCCTGCAGCATTCGGGCGAACAAACTGCCAGGCTTGAGGCCCTCGCCCTTGCGGGGCTTCTCCCCGGCCTCTCTCAGTTTGCGATACATGGTGTCGGGGTCCATTGTCCCGTCAGCAACACCGCGGGTGCCGCAGATCAACCGCTCCAAAGAAGTGTCCTGCAGGTCGTCGCCCTGGCCGATGCGCAGCGCCAGCCGATCCACCACTTTGCGGCGAGTCTCGGCGGCCTTTCGTTCCCCTCGGCGGGGCCCCTGGATGACGGCGGGCATCTCGCTGTTGTTCATGTTTTCCAAAGTGCACCAACCTCCGCACAGACAGAACGTCGGGTTATAGCGCGCTCACCCAAGACGACGTTCCACAGATCACGACATTGCCCGATTCTCAAAGTACCCCGGGAGCAGGTTCCGGGTGTTGGGACACCAACCCATCAAGAGAAGGGAGGAACAGCCATGCTGTCCCTCGTCATCAATCCGATCGTCATCCGGGCCATCGAGACGGTCGTGGTCACCGCCGCCGCCGCTGTGACCGCGCGGATCATCGAGGAGGTGCTCGACTGATGATCACTTGCCGCAAACTTCGCTACCACAGCCCAGACGATGCCTTCCAGGCGCTGAGTGAATGTCGGACCAAGGCGGCGCTGGGCAACCAGCGGCGCCGGGAGTCCGGCCTCTACCGCTGCCCGCGCTGCCAAGGCTGGCACCTGACATCCACCGTCCCGCCCACCCACGAATGGAAACGATCCGCATGACCACACCCACCGCCGCTGGCCCCTACGAACGGGGCCGCCCCAGCCGTCGAACGCCGCCCCCTCGGGCCGGCACCTACCGGATTCGCACTGCGGCCGGTGAGCTGCGCTACCTGGGCGAAACGGCCAACCTCGCCCGTCGCCTCGCCCAGCATCGGCGCACCGGGCGACTGCCCACCGACGGCATCTTCGAATGGAAAGCTGCCGTCGAAGGCTCCACGTGGCAACAGCGCCGCGCCGTCGAACGGCGCCACATCGACAGGCACCGGCCACCGGACAACCGCCGACGCGGCGGCGGTGGCCGACCACCGCAAGACACCTGAACGCAGGATCTCTGATTTGTCCACCTCCTTCCGTGGAAGGTCGTCTTCACCTGCTTCCGTCATGCGCTCCTCAGAGTGTTTGGTAGTAGTCGCGAATGATCGCCGCCATGAGTCGGCGACGCTCGGTGAGGAACTCCTTGTAGGAGCCAGCGTCGACCTCTGGCAGGAAGTCAGGCACGGCGTTCCGTGCAAGGTTTCGTGCCAAATCGCCGGTCTCGGTGATCTCTCCGAGGGTGAGTTTGCCGGTCTTGATCTGCTCGTCGACTTCGGCCATGTAGACGGCGGGTGGTTTGTTGCTGATGCTGATGTTGATTGACGTCTCGGTCAACACGTAGTTGGCGACCTGGTTGTAGTCGCCGCGGTCGGGATAGCCGTTCTTCTGCAGGTAGTCCTTGGGGACGATGTGGTGGATGTCGCCTGACTGCTGGGTCATAGCCGCGACGGTGATTCCTTTGGAGAGGAACCCCCGGGAGTTGTTGGCGACTTGCGCAGCGAGGAAAGTCTGGAAGAAGGGGCTGACCGTGCTCGTCGTCTCTAGGGCGGCGGGAAGAGCGACGGCCCAGAACGCATCAGAGAGCTCGGACTCCTCGACCTGCTTGAGGTAGTTGGCAGCACCCTGCTCGCCGATGCGGCGGATGTCTTGCTCCCAGGTCGACTCGAAGCTCCCGGAGTGTCGGCCGGTGAGCATCGACATCACGAACCAGCGCTTCACGATGCGCTTGCGCTCGCCCTCGCTCATGTCTTTGTCGTCGCGCAGGCGGAGATAGAGCGCATAGGCGAAGTTGAGCGCGTTGCGGGAGTTCACCATGCCCGGGCTGATGAAGCCCGCCGACTTGATGAGCATGAGGAAGTTGTCGAAGTGGAAGTTCTTGACGATCTTCAGAAGAGCCGCTTCCAACTTGTCGTAGGCGACCGGAATGCGTTCCTCGTCAACCTTGCGGGTCTCGGGGTCGCGACCAGAGAGCTCACTCACGATGCTGGAGGCCTTGCCCCGGCTGAAGCCAACCAGCCCCGCGACGCGGATGATGTCGCTGTACTCGGGGTCGTAGAGGTCTTCGGCCTCGTCCTTCAGCCAGCTGATCGCCTTGAGGTAACTGGTGGCCGCGAACTCGCCATCGTTCTCCTTGATGTCGGCGTAGGCGTGCGGCGCGACAGCCAAGTGGCAGAAGTAGTCGATGAGCTTGCGGAGATTGCGTCCGCGGTCGCCGTAGGTGGCGATCTTGCTCATGGCGAAGTCGGCGCTGCTGAGGGGCACACCCTTGGAGTTGATGCGGATGAAAATCTCGGAGACAGTCTCGACGTCGAGATCATCAGCAAGACCGATGATCCCTATTTGGGCGTTCTGGATCGCCCCGAGTTTGCCGAGGTTAGTCTCGAAGATCTTGGGGTCGACACCGGGATTGCGCTCCATGTATTGGCGCGCGAACCCCAGCGGCGAGTCAGAGTTGAAGTACTCGCTGATGTCGGAAATCCATTGGGGATTCTTCCCAATGACGGGGGTAAGAGTCGCGAACTCTTCGGTGATCGGATTGAACGCAACGACGATCCGGACCGACTTGTACCTCTTGTTGATCACCTTGAGGCCCGCCACGGCAGCCCGGAGTGCCGTGATGCGCTGCTGACCATCGATGAGGATCTGCTGGTGGGCCGCGACCTGGCCGCCCTTGAGTTTGGCGCCCACCGACTGCCAGGTGATCAGGTAGCCGACGGGGTAGCCCTTGTAAAGGGAGTCCATCAGGTCGCGGACCTTGACGCTGTCCCAGACGAATGGGCGCTGGAGTTCGGGTATTGCGATGCGGTCGCTCTTGACGTCAGTCAGCAGTTGCGTGACCGCGGACTGCGTCACCGAGTACTTCGCCATACGTGATCTCCTCGTCGTTGCAGCAAACGTTAGTCGGGAGTGCCGACATGGAGCAGAACTAGTGCTCCAACTCGTCCCATCGCGGCATGGTCAGGAGTCGGCGTGCCTCACGACGTTCAGCGGCGTGCGCCGGGTGTCGGACCGACGCGGACCCTGCAAAGGCCGACGATGGCGCAGGCAGCCTTGACATCAACACCAGGCCGAAGACAATCGTCGGGTGGTACACCCCCGAACCGGGGGCACCGTTACCTCCGGGTACCGATCGTGACGTGAACGCGGACGGCAACGAATGCGCGACCCTCAACTTTGGTCGACATACGGACGTCCCGGCCGTGATCGACGCCGTCAGTCACGTTCTCACCCTCGCCAGGAGCCCCCGGATTTCGTCCGTCGAATCACGCCTGAAGGGAACTCCCTTCGCTGCCGTCCCGGACGCTTCTCATTTGAAGATGCCGTCGATGGCGCGGTAGGTGCGGTTGGCGGCTGCGGACCGTCGTTGCTCGACGGCGGTGGAATCGATGTAGGCCTGGCTGGTGGTCAGAGATGCGTGGCCGAGCAAGGCCATGATTTCGCTGGCGGTGGCGCCGTCGTCGGCCAGGCGGGTGGCGTAGGTATGTCGTAGGGCGTGGACCAGGGCGCCGGGGGAGCGGCGGTCGCCGACGCCGGCGGCGCGCATGGCCTGGTCGACGAGGTATCGCAGGCCGCCGCGCTGCAGCGGTTCG
>RRZT010317658.1_pt1 | contig 26137 bp, 19 predicted proteins | sample 2165551 | NCBI WGS metagenome assembly RRZT01 (sample SAMN10456910, study PRJNA506462) | wastewater metagenome | biome: wastewater; feature: sludge; material: wastewater sludge; isolation source: wastewater sludge with Escherichia coli K12::gfp cells carrying plasmid... | place: USA: Moscow, Idaho... | reverse complement strand
AAAGCAGGATTACGAAGAATTTTACCAGGAAGAGATGGGATACCGTCTTCTTATGGATTATCCCCCGGCTGCCCATATGATGGCAGTGCTTGGTTCTTCGGAGGATGAGAAGCTTCTTGAGACAGCCATGCACTATCTTGGTCTGTTTACAGGAAAAATATATGCGGGAAAAGATCTTCATGTGATCGGTCCCGCCCCTGCGTCTGTAGGGAAAGTAAAGGATGTATACAGAAGAGTACTTTATCTGAAACATGAGAATTATGATCTGCTTGTCCGAATAAAGGACAGGCTGGAGGAATATATAGAAATCAATTCCGGCTTCAGAAAAGTTAATATACAATTTGATTTTTCATAAGGCGAAATACCGGAAATAAAGGGCTGCGTTAAGGTGCAGGGCTTTGAAACAACGGGTATTTCCAAATTCAAAGATAAAGGAGATAACACAGAGATGGCACTTAGAACAATCAGAACAGAGGGAGATTCCGTTTTAGAAAAAATCTGCAGACCAGTAGAGAAAATCGACAAACGTACAAAGGATCTGGTAGGAGACATGCTGGAAACCATGTATGACGCATGCGGTGTTGGCCTTGCAGCTCCCCAGGTGGGTATATTAAAGAGAATTGTAGTGATTGATATTGGAGATGGTCCAATTATTCTTATCAATCCGGAAATTCTTATGACATCTGGTGAGCAGACTGGCGAGGAGGGATGTTTAAGTGTTCCGGGAATGTCCGGTCAGGTTACCCGCCCAAATTATGTGAAGGTAAAAGCTCTTGATATGGATATGAATGAGCAGATATATGAAGGAGAAGGACTCCTTGCCCGTGCATTTTGTCATGAGCTGGATCATCTTGACGGAAAAATGTACACACGTCTGGTTGAAGGTGAATTACATCATGTAAGTTATGACAATGAGGAGGAAGAGGAATAAATGAAAATTGTTTATATGGGAACGCCGGATTTTGCAGTTAATCCCCTTCATGCACTGGCTGAAGCTGGCTATGAGGTGACAGGTGTTGTGACCCAGCCGGATAAGCCGAAGGGAAGGGGAAAGAGCATGCTTCCCACTCCTGTAAAGGAAGAGGCATTGAAACATGGGTTCCCGGTTTACCAGCCTGTGAAGGTACGCGATCCGGAATTTTTACAGGTTCTTGAGAAACTGGATCCCGATATTATTGTGGTAGCTGCCTTTGGACAGATCATTCCCAAAAGCATTCTGGAGCTTCCGAAATACGGATGTATTAACATCCATGCATCCCTGCTTCCGAAATACCGCGGTGCAGCTCCTATTCAGCAGGCAGTTATTGATGGGGAAAAGGAGTCAGGTGTTACGATCATGAGAATGGGAACAGGTCTTGATACAGGAGATATGATCTCAAGGATCGTAGTGCCGATTGCAAAAGATGAGACGGGCGGAACTCTGTTTGATAAGCTTGCAGAAGCAGGAGCGAAGCTTCTTGTTGAGACATTGCCTCACATTTTTGATGGCACAGCTGTTTACGAGAAACAGCCGGAGGAAAGCCCTACTCCATATGCCGGTATGATCACCAAACAGATGGGATTGATCAATTTTGGGAAATCAGCCGCGGAACTGGAAAGACTGGTGCGAGGTTTAAACCCGTGGCCAAGCGCATTTACCTTCTGGAATGGAAAAACTTTGAAGGTATGGGAAAGCTTTGTAGTAAAAAGTGAAGAAGCTGGCGCAGAAAAGTCAGAACCTGGAACGGTAGTAAAAACAGACAAAAAAGGAATTTACGTGGCTTGCGGTGAGGATGTTCTGGTACTTTCACAGGTACAGTTAGAAGGAAAAAAGAGAATGGATGCGGATGCATTCCTTCGAGGATGTCATATAGAAACCGGAAGCAGATTCACAGATAAAAAGGAGTGATCTTATGTACGGATATGGATATCCTTATGGATTTTATGTTGATCCTACTTATGTATTGCTGATCATTGGAATGGTGCTGGCACTGGCTGCATCTGGAAAGATGAAAAGCACTTTTGCACGTTATCAGCAGGTGCGCAGCCATTCAGGTCTTACAGGAGCTCAGACTGCCCAGAGGATTTTAAATGCAGCCGGAATTTACGACGTAACGATTGTTCCAATTTCCGGAAGCCTTACAGATCATTATGATCCGAGAACAAAGAGGCTGGCACTTTCACAGGACGTATATGGAAGAACTTCTGTGGCAGCTGTATGTGTCGCTGCCCATGAGTGTGGTCATGCCATTCAGCACAATATAAATTATGCACCGCTGAATATCCGTTCAGCTATTGTTCCGGTGGCAAATATCGGATCTTCCCTTTCCTGGCCGATTTTTCTTCTGGGACTGATCCTTTCCATACCGGCACTTACAACTGTAGGAATTGTGCTGTTTTCACTGGCGGTACTGTTTCAGCTTGTAACACTTCCGGTAGAATTCAATGCTTCCTCAAGAGCTTTAAAAATGCTGGAAAGCACAGGAATTTTAAGCCGTGAGGAAAACAAAGGTGCGAAGAAGGTTCTTACAGCGGCAGCCCTTACTTATGTAGCAGCTCTTGCTTCTTCCATTTTACAGCTTCTGAGACTGATCATACTTTCCGGAGGTAGAAGACGGGATGATTAACGGAATCAATTCCAGGGAGATGATCCTGGAAATTTTACTTGAAATCGAAGAGGGCGAGCATAGCCACGTGGCAATTCGGAATGCCCTTTCCAAATATCAGTTCCTTCCCAAAAAGGACCGGGCATTTATTACCCGTGTCTGTGCAGGAACGCTGGAATACCGGATTCAGATTGCTTACATTATCAATTCTTTTTCCAAGGTGACAGTTGATAAGATGAAGCCTGCAATCCGGGAAATTTTAAGAAGTGCAGTATATCAGCTGAAATACATGGATAGTGTGCCAGACAGCGCAGTGTGCAATGAGGCTGTGAAGCTGGCGCAAAGAAAAGGTTTTTATAATCTGAAGCCTTTTGTAAATGGTGTTCTTCGTACCATAGCCCGGGAAATGGATCAGGTCCGGTTCCCTCAAAAAGAAGATGATCTGTTGAAATATCTTTCTGTAAAGTATTCCATGCCAGAGGTGCTGGTAACCAGGTGGCTGGAAGCCTATGGAGAAGAAACAACAGAGAAGATACTGGCGGATTTTCTTACGGAACATCCTCTTACCATCAGATGCCGGACTTATCTGAATTCCAAGGAAGAGGTTATAAAAAGCCTGGAAAGTCAGGGCGTTCATGTAGCGCCTGCTCCATATCTGCCTTATGCATACAGCATTTCTGAATTTAACCATATTCTTGCACTGGATGCTTTTATCAAGGGTAAAATCGTCGTGCAGGATGTAAGTTCCATGCTGGTTGCGGAGGTTGCAGATCCGAAGAAGGGCGATTACGTTATTGACGTGTGTGCTGCGCCAGGTGGAAAGAGTCTTCATATGGGAGACAAGATGGAGGGATATGGAACGGTAGATGCAAGAGATGTAAGCCAGTATAAAGTCAATCTGATCGAGGAAAACATCCAGCGTACCAATTCTATTAATGTACAGGCAAGAGTGCAGGATGCTACTATTTTTGATCAGGATTCAGAACTGCTTGCAGATGTTGTAATTGCAGATGTACCTTGTTCCGGGTATGGAGTGATCGGCAAGAAGCCGGAAATCAAATACCGTGTTACGCCACAGAAACAGGATGAAATAGTGATTCTGCAGAGAACCATTCTGGATCGCGCAGCAAACTATGTGAAGCCAAGAGGAGAGTTGATCTTCAGTACCTGTACCATTGCAAAAGAAGAAAACGAAGAGAACATGATGTGGTTTTTGAATAATTATCCATTTAAGCTGGAGAGCCTGGATCCTTATCTTCCAGAGGAGCTGCACTCAGAGACAACTGCACTTGGATATCTGCAGCTGCTCCCGGGAGTACATAAGACAGACGGTTTCTTTATTGCGAAATTCAGAAGAAAATAGGGATATAAATATGACAGACATTAAGTCGATGACGAAAGACGAACTGAAAAATCTGATGACCGAACTGGGAGAGAAACCCTTTCGGGCAAAGCAGATCTACAGCTGGTTACATGAACATCTGGTAACCTCTTATGATGAGATGGGAAACATACCAGGAAAATTAAAAGAAAAACTGAAAGACTATCCCATAGCGGCATTGGAAATGGTGGATGAACAGATTTCTGCCATTGACGGCACAAGAAAATATCTGTTCCGCCTTTCTGATGGAAATGTGATCGAGAGTGTTCTTATGCGTTATAAGCATGGAAATTCCGTATGTATTTCGTCACAGGTAGGCTGTAAAATGGGGTGCCGTTTTTGTGCTTCCACTATTGGAGGCTGGACAAGAAACCTTCTTCCTTCGGAAATGCTGGATCAGATTTACAGGATCCAGAGCATAACGGGAGAGCGGGTATCTAATGTAGTAGTAATGGGAACCGGCGAACCTATGGATAATTATGATCATATTGTACGCTTTGTACATCTGCTTTCCGATGAAAATGGTCTTAACATCAGCCAGAGGAATATCACCGTATCGACCTGCGGAATTGTTCCAAAAATTTATGAGCTTGCAAAGGAAAAACTGCAGATTACCCTTGCCCTGTCTCTGCATGCACCAAATGATGAAAAAAGACAGGAACTTATGCCTATTGCACAGCGGTACAGTATGGACGAAGTCCTGGATGCATGCCGCAATTATTTTCAGGAGACCGGCAGGAGAATTACTTTTGAATACAGTCTTGTGGCTGGTGTTAATGACAGTGACGAAGATGCAAGAGAGCTGAGCAGCAGAATCCATGATATTAACTGTCATGTAAATCTAATTCCGGTAAACCCTATTAAGGAGCGTTCTTACAGGCGTTCTACGCATCAGGCTGTAGAGAATTTTAAAATAAAACTTGAAAAATGCGGAATTAATGTTACTATTAGAAGGGAAATGGGCAGTGACATAGACGGTGCCTGTGGACAATTACGAAAAAGTTATATAGAAAAAAGTTACGATCCGCAGTAACGAAAAACTGGTGTTGCTATGTTGAACAACAGTACGAAAAGGACAGAAAGCGAGAAGTGACATGAGGGTATATTCAGCTACGAATATAGGAATGAAGCGGAAGATGAACCAGGATTATGTGTTCGCTTCCCAGGACACAGTTGGAAATCTCCCGAACCTCTTTGCTGTTGCTGATGGAATGGGAGGACACAATGCAGGTGATTATGCGTCCTCTCACGCGGTCAGGATACTGGTAGATGAAATCAGGGAGGATACGGATTATAATCCTGTAAAGGTAATCCGTCATGCCATTGAGACTGCGAACACAGAAATTATAGAACAGGCGCAGAAGGATGAGAAGCTTCGTGGAATGGGAACTACCATGGTAGTAGCCACCATTGTAGGTCAGTATGCTTATGTTGCCAATGTGGGAGACAGCAGACTATATGTGGTGGATAAACAGCTGAGGCAGATTACCAGGGATCATTCACTGGTTCAGGAAATGGTAAGAATGGGTGAAATCACTGCTGAGGAGGCAAGAAATCATCCGGATAAAAACATTATCACCAGAGCTCTGGGAGCAGAAAAAACTGTAGACGTGGATTTCTTTGATATGCGTCTGGAACCGGGAAGTACGATCCTGATGTGTTCCGATGGTCTCAGCAATATGGTGGAAGACAAAAAAATGGAAGAAATCATATTGAATTCTGATGAGGATATCACCTGGAAAGGAAATACTCTTATCCAGGAAGCCAACAACAACGGCGGCAAGGATAACATTGCAATCATATTGATAGAACCATTCACGAATGAGGTGGAAACATGTTAAAGACAGGTATGATTATAGCAGAACGCTATGAAATTGTAAGTAAAATCGGTACCGGCGGAATGGCGGACGTATATAAGGCAATGGACCATAAACTAAACCGTTTTGTGGCAGTTAAGGTTCTGAAGCCGGAATTCAGGGAAGATGCAACTTTTGTAAAGAAATTCAGAAGTGAAGCGCAGGCAGCAGCAGGTCTTACCCATCCAAACATAGTAAATGTATTTGATGTAGGCGATGATGAGGGTGTTTATTATATCGTAATGGAGCTGATCGAGGGAATCACTCTTAAGGAGTATATTTCCAAGAAAGGTAAGCTTTCGGTAAAGGAAGCTACCAGTATTGCCATTCAGGTATCTATGGGACTTGAGGCAGCACACAGCCACGGCATTGTACATCGTGATGTGAAGCCTCAGAATATTATTATTTCCACAGACGGCAAAGTAAAGGTAACAGACTTTGGAATTGCAAGAGCTGCTTCTTCCAATACCATCAGCTCCAATGTTATGGGGTCTGTACATTACAGCTCACCGGAGCAGGTACGAGGCGGCTACAGCGATGAGAAGAGTGATATCTACTCACTTGGTATCACCTTATATGAGATGGTAACAGGACGTGTCCCTTTTGACGGAGATACTACAGTTGCCATTGCAATCAAACATCTTCAGGAAGAGATGGTACCGCCAAGTGTTTATTCCCCGGATCTGCCGTACAGTCTGGAACAGATCATTATGAAATGTACCCAGAAGAGTGTGGATCGCAGATATAATAAGATGGAGGATGTGATCGAGGATCTGAAGCATTCTCTTATTGACCCGCAGGGAGATTTTGTGAAGCTTACATCTGTAGACACAGACGCTAAGACGGTTGTAATTTCTGATGAAGAGCTTGGAGAGATCAAGCATACTCCGAAGCAGACTCTTAAGCCGGATATAGAAACTCTGGAAAAAGAACTGAATGAGACAAACTACGATGATGATGACGATTTCGAGTATGATAATAAGGAAGAGAGCTCGAAAGGCTCCAGAAAGAACCGGGATCGTGAACGAAGCAGAGAGCGGGAAGAGAGAGAAAGACGTATCAAAAAGCAGAAAAGAGGCGTCAGTGTAGCTGGAAGTATTATTGCTTTGATCATAGGTGCCGCAGTTCTGATCGCGGTAATTCTTGTTGTGGGAAAGGCAGCAGGTCTGATCGGAGACAGCAATGATTCTTCTTTGGATCAGCAGAATCAGCAGGCACAGGTTACCCAGGCTGCTGACGAAGATGATGGTATGGTACCAGTACCTGATCTTATCGGTAAGACAGAGGCTGAGGCACAGGAACTTTGCGCTTCTGTAAATATCGGAATGACCTACAAAGGTGAAGAGGCTTCCACACAGGAAAAAGGCAAGATTTCTTCACAGGATCCTGTACAGGGAACAAAGGTAGCTAAAAATTCAACTGTTAACTATTATTTAAGTAAAGGTTCTGAGTCCGTTACCCTTACAGATATGTTCGGTCAGAATGGCGCTTTGGCGCAGGAAACTCTGGAAAGCCAGGGCTTAACGGTTCAGATCAATAAGATTTACCCGGATGAAAGTCAGTCTTCTATGGTAGACATTGGATGTGTCCTTGATACTGAGCCTGCAGCAGGAACTACTGTCAAGGCAGGCGATACAGTTACTCTTACCATCAGCCGTGGTATTAATTATGGTGACAGTGTACAGGTGCCAGATGTAACCGGAATGGAGAAGAATGATGCAATTGCCAAGCTTGGCAAATTCATTAATATTAATGTGGAAATGCAGATGAGCACAGACGTTGCAGAGGGAACTGTTATCTCTCAGGATCCTGTAGGATATACAGATGACAACCCGGTATATGCAGATCCGGATAACGATACGATCACTCTTACTGTAAGCAGTGGAAGTCAGGATACTTCTTCACAGAATACTGAGGATCAGAGTTCCTCTGATACTACTGCAGCAGTAGCAAATGGCGAAGTATGGAAATGTACACAGAAACTGAAGACGCCTATCGGATATAATGGAGGTCTGATCAGACTGGAGCTTGTTCAGAATGTAGGCGGCGCTCCAAAAGCAAGCTCTGTGGTAGAAGGACAGCAGCTTACTTTCCCATATCAGCTGGATATTACAGGTGCACCAGGAGTTGCTGAGGGTACTTTATATCTGTCTGAGCAGCAATCTGATGGAAGCTATCAGGAACTTGGCCATTATCCTCTTACTTTTGAGAAGGTTGAGTAATCCATGCAGGGAAAGATCATTAAAGGAATTGCAGGTTTCTATTATATCTATGCGGAAGACGGCAATATTTACGAATGTAAGGCAAAAGGAATTTTTCGAAAGGATAATTTCAAGCCTCTGGTAGGTGATAATGTGGAGATTACCGTTTTGAATGAGGAGGAGAAGGAAGGCAGTGTAACTTCCATTCTTCCCCGCCGCAATTCGCTTATCCGTCCTGCTGTAGCCAATGTAGATCAGGCGTTTTTGATTTTTGCCATGGAGAATCCAAAGCCTAATTTCCTTCTTCTGGACCGCTTTCTGATCATGATGGAGCAGCAGAAAATTCCCGTGGTTATCTGCTTCAATAAGAAAGATGTGGGAGAGAAGAAAGAAATGGAAAAGCTTTACGAAATATACACTGGATGTGGATATTGTGTAGTGCTTTCCAGTACCTATGAGGGAGAGGGAATGGACGAGATCCGCGAGATACTGAAGGGAAAAACAACAGTAGTTGCAGGACCTTCCGGTGTGGGGAAATCTTCCATTACCAACTGTATGCAGGGTGAAGTGCAGATGGAGACTGGCGAGATCAGCAAAAAACTGAAGCGCGGCAAGCATACCACCAGACATTCCCAGGTAATCCCGGTGGAGAAGAATACTTTCCTGGTGGATACTCCGGGATTTTCTTCTTTGTATCTTACCGATATGAAGGAAGAGGAGCTTCGGGATTACTTCCCGGAATTTGTAATGTATGAGCCGCAATGCCGGTTTCAGGGGTGTATGCACATTCATGAACCGGGCTGTGCAGTGAAGAAAGCTCTGTCTGAAGGTAAAATTAGTCAGCAGCGGTATGACAACTATCTGGCTTTATATGAGGAATTAAAAGAGAAAAGGAGATACTAAAACTATGTATCAGCTATGCCCTTCCATTTTATCAGCGGATTTTAACCGTCTGGGCGAACAGATTAAAATTCTTGAAAACGAAGGAGTTGAATGGCTCCATATTGATGTTATGGATGGAGATTTTGTACCGAGCATTTCCTTTGGTATGCCGGTGATCAAATCCATCCGTAAAGAATCCAAGATGTTTTTTGATGTTCATCTTATGGTGACAGAGCCGGAAAGATACATTCAGGATTTTGTAAATTGTGGTGCGGATTCCATCACCGTTCATGCTGAGGCATGTGAGGATCTGGAACGTACTATAGAGCGTATCAAGGATGCAGGAGTGAAAGTTGGTGTTTCCATCAAGCCTGCAACTCCGGTAAATGATATCAGCCATATGCTTGAGGATGTGGATATGGTTTTGGTAATGACTGTTCAGCCTGGCTTTGGCGGACAGAAATATATGGACGAGTGTACAGAGAAGATTCAGGAACTGAGAGAACTGATCGACAAAGAGAATCTGAATGTGGATATTGAGGTTGACGGTGGAATCAATGAAGGTACCATAGAGACTGTTATGAAAGCTGGTGCCAATATCTTTGTTGCCGGATCCTGGGTATTCGGCGGTGATATTGCCCAGAATGTCCGCCATATTCAGAAACAGATCGAAGAGATTGGTGACAGGATTGAGTGAGAGATAGAATGATAGATACAGTAATCGTAAGCGGGGGCATGATCCAGAAAGATTTTGCCCTCGATTTTATAAGAAAAATAGAAGAAGAGCGAAAAGGAAAGAAGCTGCTTTTGCTGGCGGCTGACAGAGGACTGGATTTCTTTCTGGAAACAGGTCTTGTCCCGGATATTGTGGACGGTGATTTTGACAGTTTATCAGGTGCTGGAAAGGCATATCTGGAGAGTCTTGACCATACAGAAATTGTCAGACTGAATCCTGAAAAGGATGATACAGATACCCAGTCTACTTTAAATCTGGCAATAAGAAGAGGGGCAAAGAATATTCTTATTCTTGGCGCAACTGGTGGAAGACTGGATCATTTTATTGGAAACATGGGACTTTTGGGATATGGCAGACAAAAGGGTGTCAATGTGATCCTGGCAGATGCTCAGAATTACATCTGTCTTGTGGAAAATGGCCATATTATTCGAAAAGACAGTCAATTCGGAAAATATGTTTCCTTTTTCGCAGCCGGTGAAACGGTTGAAGGTCTTACTTTGAAGGGGTTTAAATACCCATTGGATCATTACCGCCTTACTACAGATAACTGCGGCCGCACCGTTAGCAACGAGATCCAGGAAGAAAAGGCCAAGGTACTCTACGAAAAAGGCAGTCTTCTTATGATCATGTCCAGAGATTTGAAATAAATGATGTATTACGAAAGAGAAACACTTCATATTCAATTGGAAATATGAGGTGTTTTTTCAAATTTATCAGATTGTCCAGAGCTTTTGTCTTGATGGAAAGAGTTGGGTATGCTAAAATAAAAAGATGTATAGAGAAGACAATATGGGGCCGGAAATATATCATATTTTTATTGTTTGTGGTATAATAGCAAAAGAATGGCGTAAAGAAATGTCAAACGCCCCTAAAAATAAGGAGATATAGGATAAAATGAAATTAGGTATCGTTGGACTTCCAAATGTAGGAAAAAGTACACTTTTTAATTCCCTGACAAAGGCAGGTGCAGAATCTGCGAACTATCCCTTCTGTACCATTGACCCGAATGTGGGAGTTGTTACTGTGCCGGATGAAAGACTTGCACTGCTTGGTGATTTTTATCATTCCAAGAAAGTGACACCGGCCGTTATAGAATTTGTTGACATTGCAGGACTTGTAAAGGGCGCTTCTAAGGGAGAAGGTCTTGGAAACCAGTTCCTTGCAAACATCCGTGAAGTTGATGCAATCGTTCATGTAGTACGCTGTTTTGAGGATACCAATGTAATTCACGTAGATGGAAGCATCGACCCGATCCGTGATATTGAGACTATCAACCTGGAGCTCATTTTCTCTGATCTTGAGATCCTGGAGAGAAGAATTGCAAAGGTTACCAAGACTGCCCGCATGGACAAAGAAGCTGCTAAAGAGCTTGATTTCCTTCAGAAGATCAAGAAGTGGCTGGAAGACGGCAAGATGGCAATCACTATGGAACTGGAGAATGAGGATGAGGAAGCATGGATGGGAACATACAATCTGCTCACTCAGAAACCGGTTATTTACGCTGCAAATGTTGCAGAAGACGATCTTGCAAATGATGGTGCTGACAATGCGCATGTACAGGCTGTAAGAAAATATGCTGCAGAGCAGAACAGTGAGATTTTCGTAATCTGTGCTCAGATCGAGGAAGAGATTTCCGAACTGGATGAGGATGAGAGAAAAATGTTCCTGGAGGATCTTGGACTCAAGGAATCAGGACTTGAGAAGCTGGTTAAGGCAAGTTATCATCTTCTTGGACTTATGAGCTTCCTGACCTCCGGAGAAGATGAGACCAGAGCATGGACCATAAAGATTGGAACCAAGGCTCCGCAGGCTGCAGGTAAGATTCATTCTGATTTTGAACGTGGATTCATTAAAGCTGAGGTAGTAAACTATCAGGATCTTCTTGACTGTGGCTCCTATGCAGGTGCAAGAGAAAAAGGTCTTGTAAGAATGGAAGGTAAGGATTACGTAGTACAGGATGGAGATGTGATCTTATTCCGTTTCAATGTCTGATAAGTAATAGAAACAGAGGGATAGCATAAATGTCAATTCAGTTTCCGAATCTGGGAATAAACCTGGGTTATGTGGGGAAATCCATTCAAATATTTGGATTTGAGATTACATTTTTTGGCCTTGTAATAGCTCTGGGAATGCTTCTGGGAATGGGATTTGTGATTCTGGAAGCGAAGCGCTGCGGCGAGAATAAAGACGATTATCTGGAAATGATGATCATATCCCTGCTTCTGGGTGTGGTCGGATCCAGAATGCTTTATGTTTTATGTTCCTGGAATCTTTATAAGGGCAATATTATTGAGATCTTTAATGTGAGAAATGGCGGACTTACATTCTACGGCGGTCTGTTTGGAGGAATGCTGGGAGCTGCCATTTACTGCGGCGTGCGCAGAAAATCTTTTATGCAGATGGCAGATACTGCCAGCATGGGAATCGTTATTGCGCAGATAATAGGAAGGTGGGGAGATTTCTTTAACAGGGAATCTTTCGGTGAGTATACCAACAGCATATTTGCAATGCAGCTCCCTTTATCTGCTGTGCGTTCCAGCGAAGTGACATCTGCAATGAGGGAAAACCTGGAGACAATAGGTGGAACTTCTTATATTCAAGTACATCCGGTTTTCTTATACGAGAGTCTTTGGTGTCTGCTTTTGTTTCTCCTGATGCTTGTGTGGAAGCGCAAAAAACATTTCCACGGAGAAGTATTTCTGAAATATCTGGCAGGATATGGTCTCGGACGATTTTGCATAGAACTTCTTCGAACAGACAAGCTTATGATTCCGGGAACTTCTGTTGGAATTTCCCAGCTGATCTCAGCAGCACTGTTTGTAATCTGTGCTATGATCGCAGTTGTGGAAGAAACCATGGCGAAAAAGAGGGCGGCAAGGCGCAGACGCAGGAGAGAACAGGACTATGAAGCGCAGGAAAGAGCAGCCAGAGAAGCTGAAGCAGAAGAATACAGAGACCGGCTCAGACTGGAGAGAGCTTTTGCAGATGGAGATGCCGCAGGTGTTCCGGAAGTCTATAACGGAACAGCATCTGCTTATGAACATGATTCCGAAGAATCAGAAGAAACTTCGTCTGTGGAAGAAGAGCATCCGGAAGAAGATCCTCAGGATGAAAAGAACACAGAGAAAATCGTGGAAGAGGAAAATTCAGTTGCTGAGGATTTCTATGAGAAGGACTCAGAGAAAGATACAGAAGAAATTTCTGAGGAGGAAGCTTTGCCAGAAGCTTCCGGTACAGAAAATTATGTGGAAGAAAATGCCGGGATTTCTGAAGAAGAAACTGTTGCTGCGAAGGGTCCGACAGCTTCAGAAGAAGATGAATGGTTGTATAGCCAGCCGCGCAGATTTGCGAAAAAACCTGCCCATGAGCAGGAAGATTGATCATATGATTGTCAGATATCTGAATCTGGTCTGAACAAAACGTCATTTTGGTGGGAGCGAATCCCACTGAAGTGGCGTTTTTTTGTGTGTAATAGGTAATTTCGCTGGAATTTCCGGCAATATAAAAAGTCCTGCAGGGCAGGATTTATTTGTATAAAAAAATTTTTTGACTGCATTTTCACTGTTTGTAAGGACTTTGTAACAGAATTATGTAATAGATTTCATAATTTCCCACTTGTAATTTAGGGGCAAATGGGTTAGAATGGGTTCATAAGTGGTAGGAAGTGGAGAAAAGTGGTGACAAATGGGGACGAAGTGGCAGAACTTCCATTTGTTTCCCGTCATGAGATACGAGGGGGAGACTCGTATTTCACGAGAGTAGGTGAGTTTTTATGTTCATGGGCGAGTACAATCACACAATCGACGCGAAGGGGCGTTTGATCATCCCGGCGAAATTTCGGGAACCTTTAGGTGAGGAATTTGTTCTTACCAGAGGACTTGATGGTTGTCTTTATATTTATCCTATGGATGAATGGGAAGCCTTTGAAGAGAAACTCCGTGCATTACCACTTACAAATAAAGACGCTAGAGCCTTTTCGCGCTTCTTTGTTGCAGGTGCAACAACATGTGAACTGGACAAGCAGGGGAGAATTCTCGTACCACAGACGTTACGTGAGTTCGCTGGTCTGGAGAAAGATGTTATTCTGGCTGGAAACTTAAGCAGAGTAGAAGTCTGGAGCAAGGAGAAATGGAGCGAGAATTGCAATTATGACGATATGGACAGCATTGCTGCCGACATGGAGAACATGGGAATCGTCATCTGAGCATAAAATAAGCGAGAAATCCAACAGGAGACGGAAATGGAATTTAAACACAAATCTGTATTACTGGACGAGACCGTTGGCGGGCTGAATATTAAGCCGGATGGAATCTATGTGGATGGCACTTTGGGCGGCGCAGGACATGCCATTGAGGTATGCAGGAAACTTTCTGCCAAGGGGAGATTTATTGGTATAGATCAAGACCAGGATGCGATAATTGCTGCGAGTGAACGGCTTGCCGCCTTTGACCAGGTGACAATCATTCGCAGCAATTATTGTTACATGGTACAGGAGCTTGCCGCAAGGGGAATTCACAAGGTTGATGGTATTGTTCTGGATTTGGGAGTATCCTCCTATCAGCTGGACAATGAGGAACGTGGATTTACCTATCGGGTAGATGCACCTCTTGACATGCGCATGGATCAGAGACAGACACAGACTGCCAGTGACATTGTTAACGGTTATGAAGAAAGAGAACTGTATCGCATTATCCGCGATTACGGTGAAGATAAATTTGCGAAAAATATCGCGAAACATATAGTAGCAGCAAGACAGCAGAGCCCCATTATGACAACGGGCCAGCTTACACAGATCATCCGGGAATCCATACCTATGAAGATACAGGCAGCAGGAGGCCATCCGGCTAAGCGTACGTTCCAGGCAATCAGAATTGAGCTGAATAAGGAACTGGATGTTCTTCGTGATTCACTTGATGGGATGATTGATCTTCTGGATGATGGCGGAAGGCTTTGCATTATTACGTTCCATTCACTGGAAGACAGAATTGTAAAAACAATTTTTCGAAAAAATGAGAACCCGTGTACCTGTCCACCGGATTTTCCGGTATGTGTGTGCGGAAAGAAATCCAAGGGGAGAGTTATCACAAGGAAGCCAATTCTTCCAAGTGATGAAGAAATGGAAGAAAACCCGCGTTCTAAGAGTGCTAAGCTTAGAATTTTTGAAAAAAAAGTTTAAAAGAAGGGTAAAAAATGGCGGAGACAGGCAGACATACGAATACTGTGTCAGGTAAAAGACGTCCACAAAATGTGTATGTTGATGGCAACACTGTCCGAAAAGTCCAGGAAGTTCCTGAGCGGAGAGAGTACCGTCAGCCAGAGCATTCTGTTCGTAAAAATAAGGCAAAACCAGAGCTGACCACACCAGAGCAGCAGGTCCGGGGGAACAAGCCGCTTAGTAAGGCAGCCAGGAGAAACCGTGCGAAAGCCAATAATATGAACCGTAATTTTGCCATATTTCTGGCTGCACTTGGTATCCTTATTGTGTTTTGCAGTATTAATTATCTGAAATTGAAAACAGAATGCACCAGTAAAAGAAGCCAGCTGGCCACTCTTGAATCCCAACTGGCCGAGCTGAAAGAAGACAACGATGCATATGAGAGCCAGGTGACTTCAAGTGTTGACCTTGAAAGAATCCGGAAAATCGCCATCGGACGTCTGGGCATGAAATATCCAAGCAACCAGCAGACAGAAACCTATGCGACTGAAGGCGGCAGCTACGTAAGACAGTATCAGGACGTGACCGGGAAGTAATGGGAATGAAGGCAGGTGTTTGATTGACTACTCTGAGAAGAAAAACAAAAAGAAAACCTATAAAAAAAATAAATCACAGTATGAAAAAAAAGCTGTCAATACTGCTCTTTTGCGTATTGGGAGCTTTAATCGTTTTATTGGGAGTTATCACTTATATTAATTTTCAAAGTGGTGACAAGTATAAGAAACAGGTGCTGAGTCAGGCTCAGCAAAAATACCAGAATCGCACAATGCCAGCGAAACGAGGGACAATCTATGATCGAAATGGCAACATTCTGGCAACGAGCAACAAGGTGTATAATGTTGTACTGGACTGTAAAGCTGTAAATTCAGATGAGGATTATCTGGATCCTACGGTGAATGCTCTGGTTACCATATTTGGCCTTGATGAAGGAGAACTCCGTACCAGGCTTACTTCTGATAAGACCAGGGAGAGTCAGTATCAGATCGTGAAAAAGCAGGTCTCCATGGATGATAAGAAAGCATTCGAGGATTACTGCAGCATACCAGATGATACGGAAATGACCAGGGAAGAAATTCAGGAGAAAAACAATATCCAGGGTGTATGGTTTGAAGAAGATTACCTGAGAGTCTATCCATATAATGAGCTGGCCTGTGATACGTTGGGATTTACTTTTTCCCGAGATACTGCGGACTATGGAATTGAGGGCTACTACAATAGCAGCCTGACAGGAATTGATGGCCGACAGTACGGATATTTCAGTGATGATTCTAATGTGGAGCAAACCATTATCGAAGCTTCTGACGGAAACAGTCTGGAGCTTAGCCTTGATCTTGGAACACAGCAGATTGTGGAAAAATGGGTAAATGCCTTTAAGAAATCTACTGGCGCCAAAAATATAGGAGTGATCGTGGAAGACCCTTCAAGTGGTGAAATCCTTGCCATGGATGGGGGCGACCGATATGATCTTAATGATCCACGTAATCTGTCTTCCTTATATTCAGCAGATGAGATTGCTGCTATGAACGACAGTGAGACCATGGATGCTCTAAGCGCCATGTGGAATAACTTTTGTGTAACCGACATTTACGAACCTGGTTCTGTTGTGAAGCCCATTGTTATGGCAGCTGCTCTGGAACAGGGAAAAATATCCACCAGTGATACCTTCTATTGTGATGGTTACCAGAATTTTGGTGTGCCAGGAAATATGACCACCATCAAATGTGCAAATATTTACGGACACGGAATGGAAACCCTTGCGGAAGTAATCGCAAATTCCTGTAACGATGCCATGATGCAGATTGGTGCAAAGATGGGAGTTGAAAATTTTCTGAAAGCACAGAGTACTTTCAATTTCGGAAGCCGGACAGGAATCGATCTTCCAAATGAGGGATATGGTATTATGCATACTGTTGATACCATGCATGAGACAGAGCTTGCGTGTTCTGCATTTGGTCAGGGATTCAGCTGTACTATGATCCAGGAAATCAATGCAATGTGTTCGGTTATCAATGGCGGCTACTATTATCAGCCACATCTTGTGACAAAAGTCAAAGACGCCAGCGGTGCAACTGTGAAGACAATCAGCCCGCTTCTTCAGAAGCAGACTATTTCTTCCAGCATTTCCGCTGATATCAGAAGCTATATGCAGGCCAGTGTAGAGCAGGGTACCAGTATGACGTCAAAGGTACAGGGTTACAGCTCAGGCGGTAAAACAGGAACTGCGGAGAAATTCCCCCGTGGAAATGGTAAATACGTGGTTTCCTTTATCGGATTTGCCCCGGTTGATGACCCGCAGGTTCTGATTTATGTGGTAATTGACGAGCCAAATGTAGAGGATCAGGCCAGCAGTATTTATCCACAGTATGTGGCACAGGCAATTCTTTCCGAGCTTCTGCCATACATGAATATTCAGCCCGATCAGTCTACAGACGGAACTGTTCCGGAGACAGAGCTTTGGGAGAAATTTAATGGTCATGTAAATACTATATCTGACAGTCAGATTGATGAAAATGGAAATCTGGTGGATGAAGAGGGCAACCTCATTGACTGGGATGGCAATCGGATTGACGAAAATGGTTACCTGCTGAATAGTGACGGAAGTTATCAGATCAATGCAAACGGAGAGTATATAAAATCTGCTAACCTTGATGGAATCAGCGATTCCTACACTGGTTCAGCCGGGGAAACTCTGCCGGAGGCTGTTTCTGATACCAATGTTCCGGGACCTCCGGAAGATAACACGGATCCCATTGAGGATAACAATATGGAGAGTGAAGGCCTGACTAACGAGGAAGCCGGACTGGATTAGAAATACTGTCCATAGGTGGCATAGTATTGGCAGGAAATAAAAAACAGACTGTTCACCATAATACAACACATACCTCCATCTGAAATTATCATATATTAGTTATGATGATTTCAGATGGGGATTTTTTTATGAAAAAAACCATGACCTTTCACAGGAAAAAAATATGGATGGTTTTTCTTGTATGTGCACTTATGCTTCTGGGACTTGTGGGAAGGCTTGTTTACCTGATGGGGGTTCGGTCGGATTACTATTACCAGAAAGCGGAAGAACTTCATGAAAGAGAACGAGTCATTAAGGCTGCAAGAGGACAGATACTGGATGCAAAAGGGAGGATTCTGGCAGATAATAAAACTGTATGTACTATTTCCGTTATTCACAGTCAGATTAAGGAACCACAGAAGGTTATTGAGGTCTTGTCAAAAGAGTTGGAAATAGATACTGACACAGTGCGTAAAAAAGTTGAAAAAATATCTTCAATTGAACGAATTAAGACAAATGTGGAAAAATCTGTGGGAGATGTGATACGTGGGTATGAACTGGATGGTGTGAAAGTGGATGAGGATTATAAGCGGTATTATCCTTACGGATCTCTGGCTTCCAAGGTTCTGGGATTTACAGGCGGTGACAATCAGGGGATAATTGGCCTGGAAGTGAAATATGAGGAAATTTTAAAGGGACAGGCGGGAAAAATCCTGACCACAACAGATGCCAGAGGCGTGGAAATCGACCAGATCGGAGAAAGCAGGGAAGATCCGGTGGCAGGGGAAAACCTGAAAATCAGTCTGGATGTGGATCTGCAGCAGTATGCTCAGCAGGCGGCCCTGAAAGTAATGGAAGAAAAACAGGCTGCGCGTGTTTCCATACTTCTTATGAATCCTCAGAATGGAGAAATTTATGTATGTGTTAATGTGCCGGAATTTGATCTGAACGATCCTTTTATATTGAATACGGACGTGGACACTTCAGGACTGAATGAACAGGAAAAACAGGATCTTCTGAACCAGATGTGGAGAAATCCCTGCCTGAACGATACATATGAGCCCGGTTCTACCTTTAAGATCATTACCATGTCTGCAGGTCTGGAGGCTGGCGTGGTTTCCGTAAATGACAGATTTTTCTGTCCCGGGTATAAGCTGGTGGATGACAGGCGGATTCACTGTGCAAGGAGAACAGGACACGGTTCCCAGAGCTTTGTGGAAGGTGCCCAGAATTCCTGCAATCCGGTTTTTATTGAAGTGGGTCTGAGACTTGGGGTGGAAAACTATTATCATTATTTCAAGGAGTTTGGACTTTTGAAGAAGACAGGTGTAGATCTGCCGGGAGAGGCTGGAACGATCATGCATAAAATGGAAAATATGGGGAATGTGGAGCTGGCAACAGTTGCTTTTGGCCAGTCTTTTCAGATTACGCCAATTCAGCTGGCGACCACAGTCAGTTCTCTGATCAATGGGGGGAGGCGGATCACACCTCATTTTGGGGTATCCGTTCTGAGCTCAGATGGCACCAGCGGAAGAAAGCTGGAATATCCGGTGGAAACGGGGATTATTTCGGAAAAAACATCAGAGACAGTAAGAGGAATTCTGGAGAAAGTAGTGTCAGAAGGTTCCGGAAGAAATGCCCGGATCGAGGGATGCACAGTGGGGGGCAAGACGGCTACTTCCCAGACTTTGCCAAGAAGTGCCAACCGGTATATTTCTTCCTTTCTTGGTTTTATGCCTGCGGAAGATCCACAGATCCTGGGGCTTTGCATTATACATGACCCGCAGGGCGTGTATTACGGAGGAACCATTGCGGCACCTGTGATAAAGAATATTTTTGAGGCGGTGCTAGAGCGTGTTTGAAAAATCATTCCAGCAATCTGCACGCCCCACTTTGCGGAAGATTTCACCCGAATTTGGTTGCCGTAGCCCGCTACGGCGCCCTCATCCGGGCAAAATCTCCCACAAATTGTGACGCACATCTTGCAGAAAGTCTTTTTCAAACACGCTCTAAATCAGAAAAAAGAAAGATAAGCTTCGGTGATCGGTCAGGCTGTGAGCAAGGAGAAGTATGTTACCGGTCACGAAGTAAGCAGTAAACAATGTGGGGATATTATCTTGCAAAAACCAAGCTATGGGTTGATAAATAAGGGGAAAAGCTTTATACTATAAGATGCTTTAAAAAGTTTAGAGCGTGTTTGAAAAGGGTTTCTGCAAGATGTGTGTCACACTTTGTGCGGAATGCTTTTTTAAACAGACTCTGGAACGAAAAAAACGAAAGAATTAAAGAGGTGTGAGGATGGAATTTCATATTGTGATCCCGGTACTGATTTCCTTCGCAATCAGTGCAGTATTAGGACCTGTTATTATTCCTTTTCTGCGTAAGCTGAAAATGGGACAGACAGAGAGAACAGAGGGCGTACAGTCGCATCTGAAAAAGGCCGGAACCCCGACTATGGGCGGCGTGATCTTTCTGATATCCACGATTATTACTTCATTGTTTTATGTAAAAGATTATCCCAAGATTATCCCGGTTCTGTTCCTGACTCTGGGATTCGGACTGATCGGTTTTCTGGATGATTATCTGAAGGTAGTCCTTAGAAGATCTGACGGACTTCTTCCATGGCAGAAATTTCTGCTTCAGGTAGTGGTAACAGGTATTTTTACTTTCTACCTGCTGCGGTATACAGATGTGTCTCTGACCATGCGTATTCCATTCTGGGGGGGACATTATCTGAATCTTGGCTGGCTGGCTGTACCGGTGCTGTTCTTTGCAGTGATCGGAACGGTAAATGGCGTAAACTTTACTGACGGTGTAGATGGTCTTGCTACCAGCGTTACCCTGATCGTAGCCGTATTTTTCACGGTTGTATCCATTGGAACCCAGTCAGGTATCGAGCCTGTCACCTGTGCTGTTATCGGCGGACTGATGGGATTTTTACTTTACAATGTATACCCGGCAAGTGTGTTCATGGGAGATACAGGATCTCTGGCGCTTGGTGGATTTGTGGCAGGTGTGGCTTATATGCTGCAGATGCCTCTGTTTATACTGATCGTGGGACTGATCTATCTGGTTGAGGTATTGTCCGTTATGATCCAGGTAACCTATTTCAAAGCAACACATGGCAAACGTATTTTCAAAATGGCGCCTATCCATCATCATTTTGAGCTTTGCGGATGGTCAGAAGCCAGAGTAGTTGCAGTGTTTACCATTGTGACTGCAATTATGTGCCTGATCGGACTTTTAGCCCTGTAAGAGCTGCCTGAAAAGGGAGAATTCCGGGGCATCCATTGCAAGGCATTAAGGAGGAAATAAATCATGGAATTAAAAGGAAAAAAAGTTCTGGTTTTCGGAGCCGGAAAAAGCGGTATCGGCGCAGCTGATCTTCTGAATGCAGTTGGTGCCTGCCCGGTTCTCTACGATGGAAAAGCAGATCTGGATAAAGAAAGCGTATTACATAAAATCAGTGGAAATTATGAACTTCCCATCTATGCAGGAGAGCTGCCGAAGGAAGTTCAGGAAAGCCTGGATCTTGTGGTATTAAGTCCTGGAGTTCCCACAGATCTTCCAATTGTAAAAGGTTTTTATGATCAGGGACTTCCTGTGTGGGGCGAGGTTGAACTGGCTTATCAGACTGGAAAGGGTGAAGTTCTTGCAATTACCGGAACAAACGGAAAAACTACAACAACAGCCCTTCTTGGGAAAATCATGTCAGATGCACGCCCATCTGTATTTGTTGTTGGAAATATTGGAACTCCGTATACTTCCAAGTCACTGGAGATGACAGATGAGACGGTCACGGTTGCAGAGATCAGCAGCTTCCAGCTTGAGACTATCTGGAAATTTGCTCCAAGGGTAAGCGCCATTTTGAATATCACAGAGGATCATCTGAACCGTCATCATACAATGGCTGAGTATATCCGCGTGAAAGAGCTGATCACAAGCAACCAGGGTCCGGAGGATGTATGTGTGCTGAATTATGAGGATGAAATCCTTCGTGAATTTGGCAAAAGCATTGTGCCAAAGGCTGTATATTTTTCCAGTGCAAGAGAACTTGAACAGGGTATTTTCCTGAGAGGAGACCAGATTATTCTTCGTACAGAGAAAGAGGAGATTCCGGTTGTGAGAACAGGAGAACTGAAGCTTCTTGGTACACACAATTTTGAGAATGTAATGGCAGCAGTGGCCATGGCTTACTACGCAGGTGTTGATATGGATAGCATCCGTAGGAGTATCTGTGAGTTTACAGCCGTGGAGCACAGAATTGAGTATGTAACTGAGAAAAACGGTGTGGCATATTATAACGATTCAAAGGGAACCAACCCGGATGCGGCTATTAAGGGAATCCAGGCAATGAACCGTCCGACTCTTCTGATCGGCGGCGGATATGATAAGGAATCCAGCTATGATGAGTGGATCCAGGCATTTGACGGCAAAGTAAGGTATCTGGTACTTATTGGTCAGACGAAAGAGAAAATTAAGGCTGCGGCTGAGAAGAATGGCTTTCATGATGTTATTCTCTGTGAGGATCTGAAAGAAGCTGTGCAGGTGTGTGCGGATAAGGCAAACGCCGGGGACGCGGTCCTTTTATCTCCTGCATGCGCAAGCTGGGGTCAGTTTGACAATTATGAGCAGAGAGGCCAGATGTTTAAGGAGTATGTGAGAGCACTGTAATATACCGCAAATTGCAGCGTACATCTTGAAGAAAGCCTTTTGGAGGCATGCTCTGGAGCTTGTTTGAAAAATCATTCCTGTAATCTGCACGTTCCGTTTTGCAGTATATTTCACTCGAACTCGGTTGTCGTAGCCACAGAATGTGATTGGCGGCAGGTACAGAAACTTATGATTTATTTCATAGAATACCCGGATCTGGCATATGCTTTAACCAAGGCATGGGACGTCAGGAGCAGATCTCTATGATCCGGGAGCGAAAGAAAGAAACGAAAACAGACACGGTCTTACTGATCCTTGTGCTGCTTCTGGCAGTATTCGGACTGGTCATGCTGTTTTCCATCAGTGAATATAATGGCAGAGTACGTTTCGGCGACTCTGCCTATTATTTTAAAAAGCAGCTTTTTGCAACAGCTCTGGGCCTTATGACCATGTACATAGTAGCAGAGACAGATTACAGATTCTTTGTTCGGCTGGCACCGGCTGCTTATCTCTTATCTATGGGACTTTCTACAGCAGTTTTATTTGTAGGACAGGAAATCAATGGCTCCAGAAGGTGGCTGAATTTTGGACCGTTGTCTTTTCAACCTTCGGAATTTGCAAAAGCAGCAGTGATCCTTTTTCTCACCTGGCAGATCCAGGGAAGCAAAAAGACTACAGCTGGCTTCTGGTTTATGTGCAGGACAATGCTGACACTTCTTCCAATTGTAGGACTGGTAGGCTCCAATAACCTAAGTACGGCAATCATAATCCTTGGAATCGGTGTAATCCTGATTTTTATATCAGATCCGGGATATGCCAGATTTGTTGGAATGGGAGTGACTGGTGCAGCAGTGATCGCAGTGTTTCTGGCAGCAGAGAGCTATCGTCTGGAAAGGCTTGCCATATGGCGGAATCCGGAGAAGTATGAAAAGGGTTTTCAGACCATTCAGGGACTTTATGCTATTGGAAGCGGCGGGCTTTTCGGAAGAGGATTTGGCAGCAGCCTGCAGAAACTGGGATTTGTGCCGGAAGCCCAGAATGATATGATCTTTTCCATTATCTGCGAAGAACTGGGACTGACCGGGGCTTTTTTTCTCATTGTCATATTCGGGCTTCTTATGTGGAGACTGATGGTGATTGCCCTTCACTGCCGGGAGTTGCAAGGAACACTTTTGTGCGTTGGCATTATGAGCCATATGGCCATTCAGGTGATCCTGAATATTGCGGTGGTGACAAACACCATTCCAAATACAGGAATCACTCTTCCCTTTATCAGCTATGGCGGAACTTCAGTGGTGTTTCTTCTGGGCGAGATGGGGCTGGCTTTGAGCGTAAGCAGAAAATGAAATTTTATCACCAGTCAGAAATATTCGCATACAATAAAAGGTAAGAGGCCCTTTAGGAGTGAATGGCTTGAATGACCGGATTTACATTGAGGGAGGACACCAGCTGAAGGGAAGTATTCGGATACAGGGCTCAAAAAATGCAGCGCTTCCTATGATGGCGGCGTCTCTTTTACATCGGGGAGTCAGCGTGCTCAAAGGCTGTCCGCGGATCGCGGATGTTTTTTGTATGGAGGAAATTCTTCAGAAGCTTGGGGCAGTGACCTGGTGGGAAGACCATGATCTGTATATGGACTGCGAAAATGCCGGTAAATGGTCAGTTCCTTTTGAATTTACAGGGAGGATGAGGTCTTCCGTGATTCTTCTTGGAGCGCTTCTCGCAAGAAATGGGAAAGGAAGCCTTGGCTATCCAGGTGGGTGCGTGATCGGGAAAAGACCTATTGATATGCATCTTTTTGTGCTTCGGAAGCTTGGCGCAGTGATCACAGAGGAACAGGGATTTTTGATGGCAGAAGCACCTCATCTGCAAGGGGCATTCGTCTCTTTTTCAAAAAGAAGTGTGGGAGCCACTCAGCAGGGCATTTTAGGAGCCGTGCTTGCAGATGGAGAGACTGTACTGGAAAATTGTGCCTGCGAGCCGGAAATACAGTGGCTTTGCAGGTATATGCGTTCCATGGGAGCAAAAATACAGGGGGATGGAACTTCTGAAATAAGAATCCAGGGAGTTAAAAGCCTAAGTGCCGGGTGCATTCAGGTGCCGCCAGACCGCATTGTGTCAGGAACCTATATCTGTGCGGCAGCTATAACCAGAAGCCAGATCGTTCTTGAAAACCCTCCGGAAGGAGAACTGAAGGCCTTTCTGGAAGTATATAGGAAAATGGGTGGACAATATAAAGGTAACAGTGGTAAACTATTAGTCAATGGAAAAAATGTTCAAAGCCCTGTTAAACTGCTGGAAACGGGTGTTTATCCAGGATTTCCAACAGATCTGCAGTCTCCTGTAATGGCAGTTCTTTCCACCATAGAGGGGGAAAGTTGCATTCGTGAAATGGTTTTTGAAGACCGTTATAAAGCAGCTGACCAGTTGCAGAAAATGGGAGCCAGGATCCGCGTACAGGGAAATGAGGCTGTAATCTGCGGTGTAAAGACTTTACATGGAGCAGCTGTGCAGGCACAGGAATTAAGAGGCGGTGCAGCCCTGATCCTGGCAGCACTTGGGGCTAAGGGAGTTACCGTACTGGAAGGATATTCTTTTGTACAGCGGGGGTATGAGCATATTTGCCAGGATCTTAATGCGCTGGGAGCAGCAGTAAAAAGGATACAGGAATAACAATATATGAAATCACTGAAAATGAAGTTGATCTATAGAAAACATAAGAAAGCGATTCTGGGTACCCTGGGGGCAGTTCTGCTGGCAGGACTTGTCTTTTTCTTTTCCTATTTTCATGTGACAAAGGTGGAGGTAATGGGAACCTCCCGTTACACGGATGAACAGGTGAAGGAGATGGCTTTGCAGGGGGCTTTTACGGATAATTCCGTTCTTGCAGTTTTGCTCCATTCCAGGGTGGACGTAGAGGGTGTGCCTTTTGTGGAAGGCTTTCATATTACCAGGCTTTCTCACAACAGTATCTGCATCAGTGTCCGGGAAAAGAAGGCGGTAGGCTGCATTCCTTATCTGGACAGCTATATTTATTTTGACAGAAACGGTATTTTTATTGAAAGTTCCCATACAAGGGATGAACTGGTGCCTTTTTTTGACGGCATTGAAGTAAGCCATGTGATCGAAGGGGAGAAGCTTCCAATTAAGGGAAGCTCGGTGCTTACCACTGCGGTGGCGCTGTCAACTATTTTCCAGAAGAACGATGCCATACCGGATCATATTGAATTTGACACCAGTTATCAGATTACTTTAACTTATGGAGATATCCGGGTGATGCTGGGAAAGGACGAGTATCTTGAGGACAAGATGACACGTGTCAGTGCAATTTTGCCCAAGCTTTCCGGAAAAAAGGGAATCCTTCATCTGGAAAATGTAAATGACAATTCCAAGACGATCACCTTCGAGCAGGATCTGGGCGAGGATGGCGTGATTGCGGATGTGGATACTGCGGCTGCTTACGAGAATGCAGTGGCTAACTGGCATGGAGGATATGACCTGGAGGGTGACTATACCGGTGAAGGGGAATATGACCAGAACGGAAACTATGTAGGCTCCAGACCTACTGAGGAGAGTATTGCTGCAAATGGCAGCTGGCTTGGCGGATATATGGAAGATGGAAGCTATACCGGTTATGGGCAGCTGGATAAAGATGGAAATTATGTAGGTCCCAATCCCAATGAAACCAGTGAAGATGGAAGCGAAGAGGAGCTTGAAGATTACAGTGAGGACTACAGCGAAGACTATAATGACAGCGGTTATGACAGTTACGATGAGGAATATTAGAGAGTGGCTGAAAATCTCCAGTAAATGTGATGCACATCTTGCAGAAAGCCTTTT
>RRZT011440262.1_pt1 | contig 26184 bp, 30 predicted proteins | sample 2165551 | NCBI WGS metagenome assembly RRZT01 (sample SAMN10456910, study PRJNA506462) | wastewater metagenome | biome: wastewater; feature: sludge; material: wastewater sludge; isolation source: wastewater sludge with Escherichia coli K12::gfp cells carrying plasmid... | place: USA: Moscow, Idaho... | reverse complement strand
ACGTGGGTGGCCATGGAAAGTTGCCATCGTTCTTGAGGCTTGTTGCCCACCGCCGCACCACATGTGGTTGGCGCCGGGAGGTGTCGCGCTGCTCCCAGGGTGGATGCGGGCGACTGCCAAGGGGGACGTCCGTCCGGAGACCGTCCGCGCCTCGCCACCTCCAGGTCCGGGACAGCCATCGCCCTCCCGGCCGGCAGAGGGCGCCCACGCCCCGCCCGCGTCCCTCCCCTGCGGAGAGCAAACCCACGCCCCGCGCGCGTCCCCCTCCCCTGGGAGAAGCAGACCCACGCCCCGTGTAGCAGGTGATCACCGTTCCCCCGCTGTCCCACGGGCTTGCCAGATGCGGCCGATGGGCGCCCAAACGAGGGACGCCCCGGCCGAGTGGCCGGGGCGTCCGAGAGGTGTGGCTCACTGAGCCTGCGAGAGAGCCAAGCTCACTCAGCCGGCTTCAGCCGCGTGGGGTCGACGGGCACGCTCGGCCCCATGGTCGACGTCAGGGTGACCTTCTTGAGGTACCGGCCCTTCGCCGCCGACGGCTTGAGGCGCATGACCTCGTCCATCGCAGCGAAGTAGTTCTCGGCGAGCTGCGCCGGCGTGAACGACGCCTTGCCCACGATGAAGTGGAGGTTGGCGTGGCGGTCGACGCGGAACTCGATCTTGCCACCCTTGATGTCGGTGACGGCCTTGGCCACGTCCATCGTCACGGTGCCGGTCTTCGGGTTCGGCATCAGGCCGCGGGGACCCAGGACGCGGCCGAGGCGGCCGACCTTGCCCATCAGATCCGGGGTGGCGACCACGGCGTCGAAGTCGAGGAAGCCGCCGCTGATGCGGTCGATCAGGTCGTCGGAGCCGACGATGTCGGCGCCGGCTGCCTCAGCAGCGGCCGCCTTCTCACCGGTGGCGAAGACGAGGACCCGTGCCGTCTTGCCTGTGCCGTTGGGAAGGTTGACCGTGCCGCGGACCATCTGGTCGGCCTTGCGGGGGTCGACGCCGAGGCGCAGGGCGACCTCGACCGTCTCGTCGAACTTGGCGGTGGCGCCCGACTTCACAAGTTCGAGAGCCGCCTCCGGGGTGTAGAGCTGCGCTTCGTCGATCTTCTCGGCGGCTGCGCGGTAAGCCTTGCTGCGCTTCATGTACTGGTTCCTTTCGCGTTCGTCAGCGTTGAGCTGACACCAGGTGTGGTCGGGGCGTGCGCGTGCCCTCCCACGGGGGCGGCGGTGAGTCAGCTCTCGACGGTGACGCCCATCGAGCGTGCGGTGCCGGCCACGATCTTCATGGCGGACTCGACGTCGTTGGCGTTGAGGTCAGGGAGCTTGGTGGTGGCGATCTCTCGCACCTGATCGGCGGTGAGCTTGCCCACCTTGTCGGTGTGCGGCTTGGCGCTGCCCTTCTGAAGGCCGGCGGCCTTCTTGATGAGCTCGGCGGCCGGCGGCGTCTTCGTGATGAAGGTGAACGTCCGGTCTTCGTAGATCGTGATCTCGACCGGGATGATCGTGCCGCGCATGGCTTCGGTCTGGGCGTTGTACGCCTTCACGAACTCCATGATGTTGACGCCGTGCGGGCCGAGGGCCGTACCGACGGGCGGAGCCGGGGTCGCCGCGCCCGCGTTCAGGGCAACCTTGACGAGCGCCGCTACCTTCTTCTTGGGTGGCATGGTGTGGGTCCTTGCTGGTCGTGGTGGGGCCGGGAAGCCTCACCTGTCTTCTGCTGGCCGGTGTGATCCGGCCGATGCGAACGTCAGCCCTTGGCAACCTGGCTGAACGTGAGATCCACCGGGGTTTCCCGCCCCAGAATCTCGACCAGGGCCTTGAGGCGCTGGCTGTTCGCATTAATCTCGGTGATGGTCGCGTGGACGCCCGCGAACGGGCCCTGGACCACCATGACGGAGTCTCCGACCGAGAAGTCGGCGACCTCGACCTTCTTCTGCTTGCGCTCCTTGCCGGTGGACGCCGCAGCCGCCTTGGCCAGCGCGGCCGGGGCGAGCATCTTCTCGACCTCTTCCAGCGACAACGGGACCGGCGAACTGGCGTGCGCGACGAAGCCGGTGACAGACGGGGTGTGGCGCACGGTGGCCCACGAGTTGTCGGTCATCTCCATGCGCACCAGCACGTAGCCCGGGAGCACGGTGCGGGTGACGGTCTTGCGGGTGCCGTTACGCGTCTCGATCACGTCCTCGGTGGGCACGACCGACTCGAAGATGTAGTCGTCCATGCCCATCGTGCGGACGCGCGAGTCGAGGTTCTGCTTGACCCGGTTCTCCATGCCCGAATAGGTGTGGATGACGTACCAGTCGCCCGGCTGGCCGACCAGTCGGTCGTGCAACTCGGCAAGGACTGCCTCGTCGGAGCCCTCGGAGTCTTCCTCGGCCTCCTCGTCGTCGTCATCGCCGAGGTCGAGGTTCAACTCGTCGCCGGTCGAGGCCTCGTCGCCGGCCCCGCCGAAGTCGAGGTTGAGGTCGTCGTCGTCAGTGGTCGTCGGCTCGTCGACCCCGAGATCGATCTCGAAGTCGTCTTCTTCCATACCCGCCAGCGGCGAGACGTTGTCGTCAGACACGTTCACACTCTTTCGTCAGTCGTCTTGGGCTCAGCCGAGCAGCTTCAACAGCGCCATGCCGAAGAGCAGGTCCAGAACGCCCACGAACGCGATGATCACCAGCACGAAGATCAGCACCACGCTGAAGTACTGGCGCACCTGGACGCCGGTCGGCCAGATCACCTTGCGCAGTTCGTCGGCCGACTCACGCACGAACTGCCCCGGCGTCGCACGATGGTGCCCCTTGACCGTGGCCGAACGGCGACGGCTGGTGGGAGCGTCCTTCTTGGCGACCTCGCGGCGCTTGGGACGCGACGAGGGCGCCACAGCGGCAACCGCCGTCGCCTCCTCGAGCTGCTCCTCGTCGCTGACCTCGTCAGAACCGTCGTCGGGATCAGACAGCTCTTCAGCCTCGGTCTCGTCGGCGGCCACCTCATACTCGGGCGCTTCAGCCAGATCTTCGGCGAGGAACTCGCCCGGAAGATCGCCGGTGCCGGTGGGTTCAGCACCCGCATCGGAGGTCGCCGAAGACTCCTTCTCGGAGTCCTGGTCGCGATCCACCACGGCGCTCTTCCTCACGTTGATCGGTCAGCGGGCCGCCGTTCGGCGACCAGCAGGGCAAGAGGGACTTGAACCCCCAACCTGCGGTTTTGGAGACCGCTGCTCTGCCAATTGAGCTATTGCCCTTGGTCGGTGGCGCCGGTCTCGTGGCCTTGTGGGCATGACTCGACCTTGGTGACGTCCACCGAGACATTGAGTGTAGGGGGAATCTGCCGACGAGTCGAACCGAGCCCCCGTCAGTCCAGCGACACCCCCACGAAGACGGGCTCGGGCACCAGCGTGACGCCGAACCGCTCGCGGACACCGTCACGGATCTCGCGGGCGAGCGCCACCACATCGGACGCCGTGGCCCCTCCCCTGTTGGTGAGAGCCAGCGCGTGTTTGGTCGAGAGGGTGGCCGGAGGCGTCCCGTACCCCTTGTGGAAGCCGGCGTGCTCGATGAGCCAGGCAGCGCTGGACTTCACCGAACCATCGGGCTGAACGAAGCGTGGGGCGTCCTCGGGCAGCGAAGTAGCAGCGTCAGCGCTCAGGATCGGGTTGGTGAAGAACGAGCCCGCACTCCACGTGTCGTGGTCGGCGTCCTCGAGCACCATGCCCTTACCGCGGCGCAGCTCGAGCACCGTCTCGCGGACCTGCGTCATAGGGGCCCGTCCGCCGGCCTCGAGGCCGAGGCGGCGTCCGAGTTCACCGAACCTGATCGGCATCGACAGATTGCCCTGCGTCAGCTGGAACGTGACCGACAGCACCACGTAGCGACCCGGCTCCGACTTGAACCGCGAGTGGCGGTAGGAGAACCCGCAGGCGGCGTTGGCGAACGTGGCGAAGCCGCCCGTGGCTCTGTCCCACGTCCGGACGCTCCAGATGGTCTGAGAGACCTCCTGGCCGTAGGCGCCGACGTTCTGGATGGGCGTGGATCCGACGGCACCAGGGATGCCCGAGAGCGCTTCGACACCGCGCAGCTCGTGGCTGACGCAGTAGGCCACGAAGTCGTCCCACGGTTCGCCGGCCTGCACCTCGAGCAGGACGCCGCCGCACGCCGACAGGTCGGTCTCGCAGTACTCCTCCTCGACGCCGATGCCGCGCGTAGCGACGTGCACCACGGTGCCGTCGAAGCCGGCGTCCGACACGAGCAGGTTCGACCCGCCCGAGACGAGCAGCACGGGGGTGCCCGCGGCGTCCGCCTGCTGCACGGCGGCAACCAGCGCATCGGGGGTGGACGCCTCGACCCACGCCCGCGCCGGGCCCCCGATGCGGAACGTGGTGTGGTCGGCGAGGACCTCAGGCAACGAGCACCTCGACCGACGCCGAGCCGAGCACCTTGGCCTCGCCGCAGGTCGCCTGCAGTGCCACGGTGGCGATGCCGTTCTCGATCTTGGTGACCGTTCCCGAGAACTCCACCAGCACGCCGGTGTCGTCATCGGGCACGGGCACCGGCTTGGTGAACCGTACGTAGTAGGACGCGATGCGGTCGGCGCCGCCGGCCCACTCGGTGACGACGCGCAGGCCCGTGCCCATCGTGAGCATGCCGTGCGCGATCACCGAGGGCAGACCCAGGTCGGACGCCGCCCGGTCGGACCAGTGGATCGGGTTGAAGTCGGTGGACGCCCCCGCGTAGCGGACCAGCGTCGCCCGGGTGAAGTGGACCGACAGCGGCGGCAGGACGGTACCCACCTCGACCGAACCGGGAATGGTCATGACGTCGCCTCCTCGGGCCAGGTGTGCAGCAGCGTCGAGACGGCGGTGCAGACCTCGTCGCCGTCGGTGGTGGACAGCTGCACCGAGACGGTGATGAACGCGCTGTTGCCACGTGTGCGGACCTTGTCGATGCTCAGGGTCGCCACGACCGTGTCGCCCACCTGGAGGGGACGCTGCCACAGGAACCGCTGATCGGTGTGGACGGTGCGCTTCAGCTGGAGGTCGAGCTCGGGGTCGGCGAAGAGAGCCCCCCAGGCGTCGGAGGCCAGCACTGCCGCGAACGTGGGCGGGGCGATGGGATCGTCGTCGAAGTAGGCCGCCTCGGTGGATCCGAGGGCGTTCGCAAACTCGGCGACCTTGGCGCGGCTCACGACATACGGCGGGGTCGCCGGGTACGTCTTGCCGACGTGTGCGTCACTGATGGGCATGGGGCGAGCCTAGCGGCTGGCGCCCCACATTCGGCCGAACACGGGCGTCCGGGGTCCGGGCGGGGTACTGTCCCAGCGTGGCCGCGCTGCGAATCGCCTTCGTCTCCATGCACACGTCCCCCACCGACGTCCCGGGAGCCGGGGACGCCGGGGGAATGAACGTGGTCGAGCTCGCCCAGGCGCACGCCCTGGCCTCCCTCGGGCACCGCGTCGAACTCATCACCCGGCGGGCCGACCCGAGCGCGCCCGACGTGACCGACGTCGCGCCGGGCGTGACCCTGCGACTCATCACTGCGGGGCCGACAGAGCCCCTCGCCAAGAGCCTGATCGACGCCCACATCGACGAGTTCCGTGCCGGTCTCGAACGCCTCGAACCCTTCGATCTGGTGCAGTCGCACCACTGGATGTCAGGCGTGGCTGCGCTGCCGGTGGCTCGCGCGTGGGGCGTCCCTCATGTGCAGAGCTACCACTCGGTGGCAGCCCTGCCCGGGTCGCCGCTGTCCGACGGCGAGCCGCCCGAGTCGGACGCCCGTGTCGCGGGCGAGGCGCTCATCGCGCGCGAGTCGGACGCCGTCATCACCGTCAGCACGGCCGAGGCCCGCACGGTGATCAAGCGGTGCGGCGCCGATCCGGACCGGGTGCAGGTGATTCCGCCCGGTGTGGATCTGGAGCTGTTCCATGCCGTCGACGGACGCGAGAGCCGGCCCGCGTGCCCCTGGTGCGGCTCCCAGGCCGGCTATGTGTTGTTCGCGGCCCGGCTGCAGCCCCTCAAGGGGGCCGACCTGGCCATCCAGGCGCTGGCGCGCGTGCCTGAGGACGTGCGTCCCGACCTGATGATCGCCGGCGACATCTCGGCCGACTTCGCCGACTACCGCGAACGCGTCGAGCAGATGATCAGCGAGTTGGGCATGAGCCGGCACATCCACTTCGTCGGTCCGCAGTCGCGCCCCGACCTGGCCCGCCTGATGCGGCACTGCCAGGCGTTCCTCGTCCCGTCGCATTCGGAGACCTTCGGGCTGGTCGCGCTGGAGGCTGCGGCGAGCGGCGTCCCGGTGCTGGCGTCCTCGACGGGTGGGCTGCGCGAGGTCGTGGTGCACGAGGAGACCGGCTACCTGATGCACGATCGCGACCCGGCGTCCTGGGGCCGGACACTGACGCGCCTGCTCGCCGACGAGGCGCTGCGGGAGCGGATGGGTGTGATTGCCCGCGTCCATGCGCGCCGGTTCGACTGGGCCGACATCGGCGCCCGCCTGTCGACCGCGTACGAGCGGCTGGCGAGGGCCTGAGGGCCGGACGCCGCGCCCGGACGCACAAGAGCGGGCCGCCCCTCGGGGTGGCCCGCTCTCGCGTGTCAGTGGGTCAGCGGGTCTCGCGGTGTGCGGTGTGCGAATGACACTTGGGGCAGAACTTCTTCAGCTCAAGACGATCCGGGTCGTTGCGCCGGTTCTTCTTGGTGATGTAGTTGCGCTCCTTGCATTCAGTGCACGCCAAGGTGATCTTGGGGCGGATCTCGCCGGACTTCTTGGCCATGGTCACTCACTCCTCTTCAAACGTTCCAGTGCGGGTCTGGTAGCGGGAACGGGACTTGAACCCGTGACACAGCGATTATGAGCCGCTTGCTCTACCGTCTGAGCTATCCCGCCGGGGTCCGTACCGGGGGCGCAAAACCCCCGGTACCAACTCAGAGCCCCCATGCGGAATCGAACCGCAGACCTTCTCCTTACCATGGAGACGCTCTGCCGACTGAGCTATAGGGGCCGGACGACGCCCAAACATACACCAGCCGCGGGTGCGCCCCAAATCGGGGTTGGCGGATCAGGGACGCCGCGCTGCAGGTGGGTCGTCGGGGCTCGGCGTCCACTCCTCGAAGCCGCGCGACACGTACAGCTCGTGGGCTTCCGGCGAGTGCTCGAGCTCGGTCGTCAGGGCTACCCGCGCATGGCCTGCGGCGGTCAGGGCGTCGGACGCGGCGGCCAGCAGTGCGTGACCGATGCCACGGCGTCGGGCCGCGGTGCCGACGAACAGCTCGATGATGAAGGGGGCGTCCGGGACGCCTTCCCACGGCGGGTCGGCGACCACCTGGATGCAGCCGACCAGGCGTCCGTCGGAGTCCACGGCCACCAGCGACGCGTCATCGATCGGCGTGCCGTAGTCGCCGTCGAACACGCGGTCCATCTCGTCGTGCGCGTCCTGCAGATCGACGGCCCCCTGGCCCTGGGGATAGGCGTCCCAGTACAGGCCACCGAGTTCGGCGGCGTCCTGCGGTTCCTGCCGTCGCAACGTCACCCCCTGGGGCACATCAGCGGCCGGCAGAGGGAGCGAGCGGGTCATCACTGGCACACGGGCAGACTACCGGTGGAGCGGCTCGGCCGGGCGCGACCCGCCACAGCGGCCCGAGTGGAGCAGCAGCTCAGGCGAGGAGCTCGCGCACCCGCGGCACGACCTCTGTGGCGTAGAGCTCGATGCTGCGCATGATGTTCTCGTGCGGGAGGGTGCCCACAGCCATCTTGAGATCGACCCGTTCGGCCCCCAACGCGCGGACGCCGGCAGCGATCTTGGCGGCGGCAGTCTCGGGCGAACCCACCACCAGCGCACCCGACTCGATCTCGCTCGCAAAGTGCGCCGGCGTGGTCGGACCCCAGCCACGTTCGGCACCGATGCGGTTCATCATCACCGAGTGGTGCGGCCAGAGCTCGGCGGCCGCCTGCTCGTCGGTCTCGGCGATGTAGCCCGGCGAGTGGTAGCCGATCGGCTGGGGCTGCTTGCCGAACTGCGCCAACGCCTTGCGGTAGAGATCGGCGAACGGGGCGAACCGCTCCGCAGAGCCGCCGATGATCGCGAGCATCAGCGGCAGTCCGTAGTGGGCCGCGCGGATCACCGACTCGGGGCTGCCGCCGACCGCGATCCATGCGCGCAGCGTTCCGTGTTCGAGGGGCGGGTAGACCGTCAGCCCGTCGATCGAGGGGCGCAGGCGTCCCTCCCAGGTGACCGGCCCCTGCTTCAGGAGCTCGGTGAACAGCGACAGCTTCTCCTCGAACAGCTCCTGGTAGTCGGTCAGGTCGTAGCCGAACAGGGGGAACGACTCGATGAACGAGCCGCGTCCGAGGATCACCTCGGCCCGCCCGGAGCTGATGGCATCGAGCGTGGAGTAACGCTGAAACACGCGCACCGGGTCGTCGGAGCTGAGCACCGTCACCGCGCTGCCGAGGCGGATGCGCTGGGTGCGTGCGGCAATCGCAGCGAGCACGACATCGGTGGCGGAGACAGCGAAATCTTCGCGGTGATGCTCCCCCACGCCGAAGACGTCGAGGCCGAGTTCGTCGGCCCGCACCCCCTCCTCCATCACGTTGCGGATCACCTGAGCGTGACTCAGCCGCTCACCTGCGGCGTCCACCGTGACGTCGCCGAATGTGTCGACCCCGAACTCGAGCTTCATGACCGTGCAACCTCCACCATGTCGGCGGTATTCCGGAGACGGGGAATGCTGACGCCCCTACCGGGGTTGAGCCTACGTGAGCGGAACCGTCGGCATCTTCGGTCTGGGCAAGTTGGGCACCGCCCTGGCGCGCCTGGCCATCGCGGGCGGACACCGCGTCCTGGTCGTCGGATCGCCGCGGCAGCATGCCCTCGACCTTGTCGTCAGCGTGCTGGTGCCGGGTGCCGAGGTGACGGACGCGGAGTCGCTGGTCGCGGCGTCCGACGTGATCGTGCTGGCTGTGCCGTTCGGCAAGGCCGACCAGGTGCCCTGGCACCTGCTGTCGGGTCGGGTCGTGGTGGACGCCATGAACTACTGGGCGCCCGTCGACGGGCGCCTCGGGGCGGTGGAGACCGATGCCCGCTCGACGAGCGAGCAGGTCGCCGCCCACAACCCCGACGTGCGGGTCGTCAAGGGCCTCAACCAGGTGAGCTACCACGAGCTCGAGTCGGCGGCCGGCGCGGTGCCCCCGCGGGCCGTGGCGCTGGCGTCCGATGATCTGGACGCGGTGCGCACCGTGAGCGCGTTCGTCGCGTCGCTGGGCTTCGACCCTGTCCACGTGGGTCCGCTCGCAGCGGGACGCCAGCTGGAGCCCGGCCAACCGCTGTTTGGAGCGGAGCTCACGGCGTCCGAACTGCGCGCGCAACTGGTGTAGTCGCGACAACGGGAAACACAAAGGCCCGGACGAATCCGGGCCTGGTGGCAGGTGTTGGGTTCGAACCAACGTAGGCTTAGCCGACGGTTTTACAGACCGCTCCCTTTGGCCGCTCGGGCAACCTGCCATGCTGCGTCTGCAGCGGAGATACCTTAGCAACACTTCCGTACAGCCAGCCAATCGAGGTCAGCGGTAGACCTCTTCGGCCGCGGCGAAGGCCGGCCAATAGGGCGGCACCTGGTCGCCCTCGGCGGCCGCGACCAGAGGGTCGAGATGGGCGTGCCAGCCGGTGCGGTACTCGGCGGCGTCGTCGCCGAGGCCGGAATGCTCCAGGACGAGGCGCGTCGCGTCGGCCTCGCGCACCAGCCTGAACGACACGTGGGACTCGGGTTCCGGGTCGACCTGCCACGTCCACGACAACGCCTCATGGGGACGCCAGTCGCCCACCACGCTGCGCTGGCGGGTCACCGCGTCGTGTTGGACCACGAACTCGGATGCCGGCCCGGTGGGCGCCTTGACGACGTCGCCCAGCCACGCGCCGAGCCCGTCGGGCTCGGTCAGCAGGACCCACACGGCGTCCGGCGTTGCCCGGATGGACCGCTCGTGGCGCACCACGCCAGCCTCACAGGTGCCGGCGACCACACGGCCGAGCCTGGCGGCCTGCGCGTCGGCCGACGGGATGAGAGCCTCGTAGACGTCGCAGACGGGGCGTCCGGTCAGTGCGGCGTTCAGCAGGTCGAGGAACGCGGCCCAGCCAGCGAGGAAACCCGCTGCCTGGTGCAACGCCTCCGCGTGCGGGAACAGTGCGTGCTCCATACCAGGTCAGTCGACTCGCCGTTGTGGCGCAGCAACACGAGCACGGTGCCGCCGGGATCGGCGGTGTCCTCGAACGTGAACTGCAGCCGCTCTTTCCCTTCGGCCGGTGGCTCCACGACCTGCGGCGTGAGGACGGCGCGCGAGCCGAGATCGGAGGCCATCTGGGTGGCCATCATGTTGAGCGGCACGGGGACGCCGACTCCGGTCACCGGCGACTCCGCCGCACCCAGCCAGCGCACGAGCCCGTCAGGCTCGGTCCAGGCCCGCCAGACCTCGTCGATGGGCGCCCCGATCGGACGCACCACGACAGGAATCGGATGGTCGCCACTGCCCAAGAGGAAGCGAGAGGACGCCGCGTGCGCGTCGATCATGGTCGTCCTTCCTTCGGGCGTCGCCATCCTCCCCGGTCTTCGGCTGTGGGTCCACCCAGACGCTGGCAAGATGGGCTGCCAGAACCGATTGACGACAGGATTGTGAGGCGACATGGCAGGCGAGAGCTCGTTCGACGTGGTGAGCAAGGTCGACCGACAGGAGGTGGACAATGCCCTCAACATGGCCGCCAAGGAGGTGCGCAACCGTTTCGACTTCAAGGGCACCGACGCGAAGATCGAGTGGTCGGGCGACGCCATCGAGATGGAGGCCAGCGGCGAGGAGCGCGTGAAGGCGATCCTCGACGTGTTCAAGACGATGCTGGTGCGTCGCAAGATCGATCTGAAGGCCTTGGACGCCGGGGAGCCCCGACTGTCGGGCAAGCTGTGGAAGATCACCGCCACGACCCAGCAAGGTATCTCGCAGGAGAACGCGAAGAAGATCGCCAAGCTGATCCGTGACGAAGGGCCGAAGGGCGTCCGCACCCAGGTGCAGGGCGACGACCTGCGCGTGTTCAGCAAGAAGCGCGACGACCTGCAGACCGTGCAGCGCCTGATCACCGGCGCCGACTTCGAGTTCGCCGTGCAGTTCGACAACTACCGGTGAGGCCGTCCACGACACCCATCACCCCATGACGCGCATCGCGACCTTCAACGTCAACGGGATCAGGGCGGCGGCCAGGCGCGGGTTCACCGACTGGCTGCGCGAGCGCGACTGCGACGTGGTTGCGCTGCAGGAGACCCGCTGCCCGGCCGACCTGGTGCCCCACGACGCGCTCGACGGGTATCACCTGACCCATCACCCGGGCGAGATCCCGGGACGCAACGGAGTGGCGTTCCTGACCCGGGAGGCGCCGGACGCCGTCCGGATGGGGTTCGGCAGCCGCACCTTCGACCACGAAGGACGCTATCTCGAGATCGACCTGACGCTGGCCGGTCAGCCGCTGACGCTGGCGTCGCTCTACCTGCTCAAAGGGGCCGCACCCGAGGGGCGCGACGCCGACCCGGCCAAGTACCGACGCAAGATGCGGTTCCTGGCCTCGCTGCGCGCCCACCTGACCCGGTCGCGGCGCGACGCCGCCCGCCTGGGTCGCGAGTTCTCCCTGATGGGCGACCTCAACATCGCCCACACCCGCCTCGACCTGAAGAACTGGCGCAGCAACCAACGCGCCGGGGGTTTCCTACCCGAGGAGCGGGCCTGGCTCGACTCGGTGCTCGGCCCACGGACGCTGGTCGACGTCGTCCGCCGGCTGCACCCCGGCGTCGACGGACCGTACACCTGGTGGAGCTGGATGGGTCAGGCGTGGCAGAACGACTCCGGCTGGCGCATCGACTACCACCTGGCCAGCCCGGGGCTGGCGGCGTCCGCGATCACCGGCGGAACCGACCGGTCGGCGTCCTACGAGGAGCGCATCAGCGACCACGCACCCGTGGTCGTCGACTACGCCCTGTGACCCACACGGATTCGGCAGGTCGAGCGGCACCAGGCCGGCGGGAGGCTCGAAGCAGGCCAGCACCTCGTCGCGGGTGACGTCCTCGATCCGCGCGTGGCGCCAGCGCGGCGTCCGATCCTTGTCGATCACCTGCGCCCGCACCCCCTCGGCGAACTCCGGCGTCGGCACCATGGTCGCCGCCAGAACGTAGTCCTGCTCCAGCACGTCGGCCACGCCCCCCATGCCGGCGGCACGCCAGATGGCCTCCAGCGTCACGCAGACCGCCAGCGGGCTGCGCAGCCGCAGGTCGGACGCCGCTGCCCGGGCCTGCGGGTCGGGGTGCGCCTCGAGCGCCGCCACGATGGACGCGGCGTCCGGCTCGGCATAGCAGTACAGCCAGCCGGCGGCGTCCAGCGTCGCAGCAGGCGCCTCGCCGTCACACTCGTCGGCGAGCCCCAGCAGCAGCGCGTCGCCGGCCCCGAAGGTGGACCCGGTGAGCGCCGCGTGCACGCCGGCCAGACCGGCGCGCGACAGGTGCCACAGGATGCCGACGTCGGGCACGAAACCGATGATCGTCTCGGGCATCGCCACCCGCGTGTCAGGACGCACGATGCGGCGCGAGCCGTGCGCCGAGACCCCCAGCCCGCCGCCCATCACGATGCCGTTCATGGACGCCGTGTACGGCAACCGGTGGGTCGCGATGGCGTGGTTGAGCGTGTACTCGGTGCGGAAGAACGCCTGGGCCGCGGCGGCGTCCAGGGCTCTGATCGCCTTGATGTCGGCTCCCGCACACAGGCCGCGCTCGCCGGCACCGTGCAGTTCGACCGCACGCACGCCGGACGCCGGCGCCGACCAGGCGCGCAACGCGTCGAGCATCGTGGCGCACATCGCTTCGGTCAATGCGTTGATGGCGCGCGGCCGGTTGAGCGTCAGGCGTCCGACACCGTCGGACACCTCGACCAGCACCTCGGGCTCACTCGTCATCGGCGTCTGCTCCTTCGCGTTGCAGGCGGCGCTGCTGCGTCCGCCACACCCACCACACCAGCGCTGCCGCGATGGCCGCCAGCGCCAACGCCACCGCGTCGTTGCGCCACGCCAGGTTGCCGGCCCCGTACACGAGCAGCACCGTCGTGACCGCGCCGGCGATGCGGCGCAGCCGGGCCGACGGCTTCGTCAGGGGCAGCAGCAGACCGCCCCACAGCAGGTACCACGAGTGCAGGGCCGGCCCGAACACGGCGAAGGCCAGCCACGCCCAGCTCAGGAACCGCATCGGATACTTCTGCGCGACCCGGATCGCCAGCCACCCCACCGCCACCACCGACAGCACCAGCCCGATCGTCTGGCTGACGTTGTGGGCCAGCCGGTGGGTCGGGTCGAGCCCGAGGGCGTCCAGGACGAGCTGCCCGGCCCAGCCGAGCAGCGAGAAGGGCGCCATGGTGACCACCATGCCGGGCACGCTGACGGCGTTCATCCAGCCGAACCCGAGCCCCGTCGCCACCGAGATCGCCGCAAAGGTGCCGATCACCACGGCGCAGGCGAACAGTGCACGTCCGATGAACCGCACCGTCGGACGCCACTGCCAACTCGTCCACCCCGACCCGATGATCGCGATCGGGTACGCCGCCAGCATCGCCGGCTGCTTGATCGCCGACGCCACCCCCACCAGCAACAGCGCGACCAGGAACCGCCCGCGGTAGGCCAGGTACAGGCCCCACACCACCAGCCCCATCATCAGCGCATCGTTGTGGGCGCCGCCCACGAAGTCGATCACGAGCAGCGGGTTGACGCACGCGAACCAGGCCGCGAGGCGGGCGTCCAGACCCATCAGCCGCGAGATGCGCGGCAGGTAGTGGCAGATCAGCGCCACACCCAGCAGCGCGGGCAGCCGCATCAGCACAGTCGAGTAGTAGGGGTTCAGCCCGGCGAGCAGTACGAGCGAGTGCGAGATCTGCAGCGCGAGCGGGCCGTACGGCGCCGGCGTGTAGCGCCACACCCAGGCGACCTGATCGGCGAACGGCCCCGGCAGCACGCTGGGCGACGTCTCGTAGGGGTTGAGCCCGTTGTGGATCAGCCACCCCTGCGCGGCGTAGCTGTACGCGTCGTGGCTGAAGATCGGCGGGGCGAACAGCAGCGGCAGCGACCACCAGGCCAGCACACCCCAGTGCTTGACGCTCTCGTAGATGTGCGGTCGGATTCGGAACCAGGCCACGACCAGCAGTCCGACGGCGGCGATCACGAGCGCCGTGCCCAGCGCCTTGGCCCACCAGGTGTCGAGCCCCATCGAGCGCATCGGCCCCCAGAAAGGGCTCGACTGCGGCAGGTAGGCCGGCGTCAACGAACCGAGCGCCAGCAGGGTGGTACCGAGCAGTCCGAGCCGCGTTTCGCGCAGCCGCCATGCCTGGGCCATGTCGCCGATCGCGCGCCGGATCAGGTCGAACGGGTCGAACCGCGCGCGGACCGGGGCGTCGGCCTCGGGTGCGTCGGTACGGCTCACCACGCCCTCCATCCTGCCCGTCGGTCGAGCGCCAGCCTAGCCCCGGTGTGGCACTCTGTCGTTCGTGCGTTACTGGGACTGGTTCGGCGATGGGCGGCTCGCCGTCACTCACGCGGCGCTGGCCTGCTGCGTCGTCGAGTTCGAGTCGGCCACTCTCGGACGCCCCTGCCTCGAGCGCGTCCCCGACGGGGCGCGGGTCGCCGTCGTCATCGACGGCACCGTGACCGACGCCCTCGCCCCCGCGGTGGTCGAGCTGGTGGCGGCGTCCGGGACCGACCCGATCGTGATCGCTTTCGGTGCCTGCTCGTGCGGCGGCGGGCCCTACTGGGACTCCCCCGTCGTCACCAACGGCGTCGACACACTCGTCGACGTCGACCACTACATCGCCGGCTGCCCGCCGCCGCCCGGTTCGCTGGCGTCCGTGCTGGACAGCTATGCCTGACCGCGTCCCCGACGAGGTCCGCCGCGTCGCGGCGTCCGCATGGGTGGACGCCGTGGCTGCCGCGTCCGCCGGTGGCTGGCCGCGCTACGACTGGATGGGCGCGGTTGACGAGCTGGCCCGCAGCGACGAGATCCGGATCGTGTGTCGCCTGCTGGACGCCGCCGGCGCCGCCGGGCTGCGGCTGGAGACGCTAGTGCCCCGCGACGGCGGGGAACTGGCGTCCGTCGCGCACGTGTTCGCCGGTGCGGCGTGGGCGCAGCGTGAGGTGCACGACTTCTTCGGCGTCCGCTTCACCGGAGCCGACCAGACGCCCCTGCTGCTGCAGCCCGGTTTCGAGGGGCGTCCGCTGCGCAAGGACGAGCCGCTCGTCGAGCGCCTGAACCGGCCCGAGCCGGTTCCCCAGCGCGGACGCCGCCGCCAGGGCCGGTAGGCTCGGCTCCCATGGCAGGCCACGCGTCGATCAAGCTCATCGAGGACAAGTGCACCTCGTGTCTGATCTGCGCCCGTGAGTGCCCGACCTGGTGCATCGCGATCGAGGCCCATACCGAGCCGCTGCCCGGTTCACCTCCGGGCCCCCGGCAACGCACCCACAACGTTCTCGACACGTTCACCATCGACTGGTCGCTGTGCATGTACTGCGGCATCTGCATCGAGGAGTGCCCCTACGACGCCCTGGAGTGGTCGGACGACCTGGTGGCCCCGGCGTCCACCCGGGCGGGGATGCTCCATGGGCGAGATCGCCTTTCGCCTCCGGAGGGGGCCCGCGAGTAGTCTGAAAGCGATCACCCTTTGGAGGTTTCCACCCATCGTGACAGCTCTTCAGACCCTGAACCGTGTCGTCATCAGGTTCGCGGGCGACTCCGGCGACGGAATGCAGCTCACCGGCGACCGGTTCACTGCCGATTCCGCACTGGTCGGCAACGACTTCTCGACCCTGCCCAACTTCCCCGCCGAGATCCGGGCGCCGCAGGGCACCATCGCCGGCGTCTCGAGCTTTCAGCTTCACTTCGCCAGCTTCGACATCCGCACCCCGGGCGATCGGCCCGACGTGCTGGTGGCGATGAACCCCGCGGCGCTCAAGGCGAACATCGCCGACCTGCTGCGCGGCGGCCTCATCATCGCCGACACCGCCGACTTCACCAAGCGCAACCTCGCGAAGGTGGGCTACGCCACCAACCCGCTCGAGGACGGTTCGCTCGAGGGCTACCAGATCGTGGCCCTCGACCTCACCGGCCTCGCGGTCGCCTCGGTCGACGACTTCGGCCTGGGTCGCAAAGAGAGCTCGCGCACCAAGAACATGTTCGCGCTGGGCCTACTGACCTGGCTGTACTCGCGTCCGACCGAGGGCACGCTCGCGTTTCTGGAGAAGAAGTTCGCCAAGAACCCGCAGATCCGCGACGCCAACATGGCCGCGTTCAAGGCGGGGCACGCCTACGGCGAGACCACTGAGGAGTTCGCCGTCCGCTTCGAGGTCGAGCAGGCCCCGCTGTCGGGCGGACACTACCGGCAGGTGTCGGGCAACCGGGCAATGGCCTACGGCCTGATGGCCGGTGCCGTGAAGGCTGGCCTCCCCCTGTTCCTGGGCGCGTACCCGATCACGCCGGCGTCCGACGTGCTGCACGAGCTCTCCCGCCACAAGGACCAGGGCGTCATGACGTTCCAGGCCGAAGACGAGATCGCCGCCGTCGGGGCGGCGCTGGGGGCGTCCTATGCGGGGCAGCTCGCCGTCACGGTCACGTCGGGTCCGGGCATGGCGCTCAAGTCGGAGACGATCAGCCTCGCGGTGATGCTGGAGCAGCCGCTGGTGATCTGCGACATCCAGCGGGCCGGACCTTCGACCGGCCTGCCCACCAAGACCGAGCAGGCCGACCTGCTCCAGTCGCTGTACGGACGCCACGGCGAGGCCCCGCTGCCGGTGCTGGCGGCGCAGTCGCCGGGCGACTGCTTCGACATCGCCTACGAGGCGGTCCGCATCGCGTACCGCTACCGGACACCGGTGATCGTGTTGTCTGACGGCTACCTGGCCAACGGCGCCGAGCCGTGGCCGATTCCCGACATCGCGTCGCTGCCGGCGATCGATCCGGCGTTCGCGACCGAGCCGAACGGCCCCGACGGCACCTTCCTGCCGTACCTGCGCGACCAGAAGCTGGCGCGTCCGCTGGCCGTGCCGGGCACCCCCGGGCTCGAACACCGCGTCGGCGGACTCGAGAAGGCCGACGGCACCGGCAACGTCTCCTACGACCCGGCCAACCACGAGAAGATGGTGCGGCTGCGGCAGGCGAAAATCGACGGCATCGCAGATGAGATTCCGCCGCTGGTCGTCCACGACCCGAGCGGCGAAGCCGACCTGCTGGTCATCGGCTGGGGTTCCACGTGGGGCCCGACGCTGGCCGCGACGGCCCGGCTGCGCAAGACCGGACGCCACGTCGCGACCGCGCACCTGCGCCACCTCAACCCGCTGCCCAACAATGTGGGTGAGGTGTTGCGCGCGTACAAGCGGGTGATCGTGCCCGAGATGAACACCGGCCAACTGGCCGGGCTGCTGCGGTCGAAGTTCCTCGTCGACGCGCAGAGCTACTCCCGCGTGCGCGGTCTGCCGATCTCGCCGGCGGAGTTCGAAGAGGACCTGATCTTGATGATCGACGGATTGGACGGCCGATGACCACGTTGAAGGGCGGCCTCGCCGGCATCCCGCTGGCGATCACCCCGCAGAACCGCAAGGACTTCTCCTCCGACCAGGAGGTGCGCTGGTGCCCGGGCTGCGGCGACTACGCCGTGCTCGCCGCCTTCCAGGGACTCATGCCGCAGCTCGGCATCCGCCGAGAGAACACGGTGATCGTGTCGGGCATCGGCTGCAGCTCCCGCTTCCCGTACTACATGGACACCTACGGGGTGCACTCCATTCACGGACGCGCCCCCGCCATCGCGACCGGCATTGCGCTGGCGCGGCCCGACCTGTCGGTGTGGGTCGTGACCGGTGACGGGGATGCGCTGAGCATCGGCGGCAACCACCTGATCCACGCGCTGCGCCGCAACGTCAACGTGACGATCATGCTGTTCAACAACCGCATCTACGGCCTGACCAAGGGTCAGTACTCCCCCACGTCCGAGGCCGGCAAGGTGACCAAGTCGACGCCGTACGGGTCGATCGACAACCCGTTCAACCCGGTCAGCCTGGCGCTCGGCGCCGAGGCGAGCTTCGTCGCGCGGACCGTCGACTCCGACCGTGCGCACCTGTCCGAGGTGCTCACCGCCGCCGTGAACCATCGGGGCGCTGCGCTCGTCGAGATCTACCAGAACTGCCCGATCTTCAACGACGGGGCGTTCGACCAGCTCAAGGGAACCGAGGCGGCCGAGACAGTGATCCCGCTGAAGCATGGCGAACCGATCACCTACGGACCCGACGGCCGCTTCGCGGTGGTACGCGACGGCTTCGGGGTGACGGTCCGGCCGACGGCCGAGGTGGCGGCGTCCGACATCGTGGTGCACGACGCCCACGCCGACGACCCGGCGCTGGCCTTCGCCCTGTCGCGCCTCACCGATTCGGAGTACCTCCGGCAGACGCCGATCGGCATCTTCCGTTCGGTCGAGCGTCCGGTGTTCGACGACGAGGCTCGCGCGCAGGTGTCGACGCCCGACGATCGGGTCGCGGCCCTGCAGCGCATCGTGACCGGCGGCGACACCTGGCAGGTCGGCTGACACCGCCGGGGCCTTCACCCTGCGGCCGACGTCGGAGTTCGATTTCTCGAGCGCCGACGTCGGCCGTTTTCTTGGCGTGTCGCGTGCGGGCGGTGTGTCCGATCCGGTTAGCTGTCGACACCTGTTCCACCCCCGACCAGGAGGCCCGGCATGGACCTGCAGAAAATCCTCGACAGCATCGACGGCGTCATCTGGGGCCCGTTCATCCTTCTCCCCCTGCTGCTGGGCACCGGCATCTGGCTGTCCTTCCGCCTCGGGTTCCCCCAGATCACCCGCATGATCGCCGCGCTGCGGCTGGCGTTCGTGAACCGGTCGGACGCCGACTCCGACAAGCACGGCGACGTGTCGCACTACCAGGCGCTCGCCACGGCGCTGGCGGCCACGGTGGGTGTCGGCAACATCGCCGGCGTCGCCACCGCGATCGCCGCCGGCGGCCCCGGCGCCGTCTTCTGGATGTGGGTGTCGGCCTTCTTCGGCTGCGCCGCCAAGTACTCCGAGGCCTTCCTCGGCGTCCGCTTCCGCACCACGGACGCCAACGGTGAGGTGTCCGGCGGGCCGCAGTACTACCTGCAGAAGGCCATCCCCAACAGGTTCGGCAAGTTTCTGGCCCTGTTCTTCGCCGTGGCCGCTGCGATCGCCGCGTTCGGCATCGGCAACCTGACGCAGGCCAACAGCGTGGCGGGCGCCATGCACGACACGTTCGGGGTCGCCCCCTGGCTCACCGGCGCCGTGCTCGCCGTGCTGACCGGCGTGGTGCTGATCGGCGGCGTCCGACGCATCGCCAGCGTCACCGAACGCATGGTGCCGTTCATGATCGTGTTCTACGTGCTGGGCGGGTTGGTGGTGCTGGCCTTCAACTGGCAGGGCTTCGTGCCCGCGCTGGGGCTGATCTTCACCACCGCCTTCACCGGCACCGCTGCCGCTGGCGGATTCGCGGGCGCCGCCATCGCCCAGGCCATCCAGTTCGGCATCGCCCGCGGCATTTTCTCCAACGAGTCGGGCATGGGTTCGGCCGCCATCGTGGCCGCCGCCGCCAAGACGCGTCACCCCGTCCGGCAGGGCCTGGTGTCGATGACGCAGACGTTCATCGACACGATGATCGTCGTCTCCATCACCGGCCTGGTCATCGTCACGACCGGCGTGTGGACCGGCACAGCCAAGGGCGCCTCGATGACCGCCGCGGGGTTCAGCGTCGGGCTCCCCGGACAGTGGGGCGGCATCATCGTGGCCATCGCGTTGATCTTCTTCGCCTACTCGACGGTGCTCGGCTGGGCCTACTACGGCGAGCGAAACATCGAACGGCTGATGGGGGTGCGGGCGATCATGCCGTACCGATTGGCGTTCGCCATCGTCGTGTTCATCGGGGCGATCAGCCGCCTCGACCTGGTGTGGACGTTCTCGGACATCGCGAACGGCCTCATGGCGATCCCCAACCTCATCGGCCTGCTGATCTGCTCGGGCCTGATCGCCCGCGAGACCCGGGCCTACCTGGCCGTCGACCCGCTCCTGCACGACCCGCCGTCGGTGTCCACCCTGCACGGGGTCGAGGAACTGCTCGGCGACCCGAACCGGCGTCTCTGACGCGGCGTCCGGACGCGGTGCCCGGTCACCGGTCGGTGACACTCGGTGACGAGACGTGGCTCCGGCCACCCCGGGTGGCCAGAATGGCCGGATGGAGATCGTCGCGTGGGTCATCGTCGCGCTCCTGGCGCTCGTCTGCTCCGCCCTCGTCTGGCTGTACCGGCGCACGCGGGCCGACCTGCTGGCGACACGCGCCGAGGCCGACCAGTTGCGCGACATGGCGAAGAAGCGGGTGGAGCGTCCCAACGTCTTCTCGCACGAGGTCCGGACGCCGCTGAGCCTGATCAGCGGGGCGGCCGAGCTGCTGGCCGAAGAGACCCCCGGACCGCTGAACGACCGGCAACGCGAATTCGTGTCGACGATCGGTGTCAACGCGCAGCGGGTGATCGGACTCGCCGAGGACCTGCTCGTCGAGGCGCGCATCGACGCCCAACTGTTCGAGCTGCGCCTGGAGCCCCTCGACCTGCGGGCCCTGGTCCGTCAGACGGTCCGCGACGCGCGCCGCATCCACACCACCCCGATCGTGCTCGAGAGCCAGGGTGCGCCCATCGGGGTTGTCGCCGACCGCAACCTGCTCGGCCAGGCTGTGTGGACCTCGTCAACAACGCCTGCCGGCACGCCGGTGAAGACGTCACGATCACCATCCAGGTCACCCTCGGCGAAGGAGAGGCGATCGTGGCCGTCAGCGACGATGGCGGCGGCATGAGCGCCGAAGACCGAGATCTGCTGTTCGAGCCGTTCTCGGTCGGGTCGTCAGAGCGTCCGGGCACCGGGCTGGGCATGATGATCACCGAGCGGATCGTCTCTCAGCACGGCGGACGTCTGCTGGTGGACTCGATCCCCGACCGGGGCACCACCATCTTCTTCACCCTGCCCGTGCCGGAGCGGAGCGAACCCCATGCCTGAGTCAGGACCCCGCGTCCTCGTCGTCGACGACGAGGCGCAGATGGTCGGCATCGTCGCCTTCGACCTCATCGTGCTCGACGTCATGCTGCCGGGCGCGTCCGGGGTGCAGTTGTGCCAGAGGATTCGTACCGCGTCGGACATCCCTGTCATCCTGCTCACCGCCAAGGGCCAGGAGGCTGACCGGCTCACCGGGCTGCTCGCGGGCGCCGACGACTACGTGACGAAACCGTTCTCGCCGCGCGAACTCGCGCTGCGGGCGTCCGCGATCGTGCGCCGCACCCGCAGCGGACGCGGTGAACACGACGAGCTCACGAACGGGCCGCTGCGCATCGACCCGGCACAACGGGTCGCCACCCTCGACGGGCGGGCGCTCCGGCTCAGCGACGTCGAACTGCGGCTCCTGACCGCCCTCACCCGCCACGTCGGCGACGTGGTCGGGTGGCGCGAACTGCTGAACGAGGTCTGGTACACCGGCGAGACCGGGGGTGGCCGGGACATGATCAAGACCACTGTGTACCGGCTGCGCCAGCACCTCGGCGACCGGGCTGGCGTCCACCGGCATCGGCTGGGTCGTGCAGCACTACGGCTGGAGCGTCACCTACGGCCTGCTCACCCTGTTCGTCGCGCTGGCCATCGGCCTGCTCGCGCTGATCGGGCCCGAGGAGAAGCGCCTGATGGCTCACCACCGTTCGATGAGCGCGACCGACAAGGCCTGATCGCTCACGTCACCACCGCTCGCAGCACACGACCGCCGGCGGTCGCGTCTCCTCTGGGACGCGGCCGCCGGCGGCTCTTCGTGCCAGCGGTCAGCCGACGCGCAGCAGCCGCCGGACGGTCGCGGCGTCCGCCCCGTAGAGGCCCAGCGCGAAGATCGAGTCATCGACGGACGCCGTCATCTTCCGGCGCTGCCCAGCGTCGCGGTAGTACGCGGCGAGGATCAGGTAGTAGTCGCTGTCCTCGCCGAGATCCTTCTCGAGATCCAGCCGGGTGTCGGCTCCCACAGTGCGGTCGATCTGCGCCACCGCGTCGGCCAGGTCGTCGCCCGCGTAGTCGACGCCGGCCTGCTCGCAGCGGACGAGCCAGAGGTCGCGGTTGCGGTCGCGTCCAATGCTGACCTGGACGCCAGTCGTGTCGGGTGAATCCATGCCTCATGTGTACCGGACGATCCTCACGGCGTCCTCACAGAGGCGCGACACGTCAGACGCCGGCTGCGGCGTCCGCGCCGTTCAGGCCCACGCCGCTACTGTCGCGCGTCTGACATTCGTTCCCGGGTGTCGAAGACGGAGCACGTATGTCTAGGCCTGCTGCGGGGTTCCGTATCGACTCGAGACCGAACGCAGGAACTGCTCCACCTGCTCCAGAGTCGCGACTCCCTCGTCAAAGTAGTTGGAGTGCGTAACTCTCACGGTGTCGAGCGAGTCAGAGCCGACGAGGACTACATCCATGCGGGGGTTGTGAGTGAACTCGCGCTCGACCTCTTGGTAAGCGGCGACGGCTCCCGACGAGTCCGTCCCGAACTCACGGACCTCGACCTGGACTCCTGCCGCGCGGTCGTAGATGAGTAGGAAGTGCTTGATGGGGCCAGACTTGGGCTTCTTGCTAGTAGTCATCGTTGACGCTCCTCCTCCTCAATGGTCGGAAAGACCTGCCTCAAGGCGTCATCGTAGGCGACACTCAAGGTTTCGGGTACCGGGTCGCCCATCTCGGTAAGGAACATGATGTCGGCCAGCAGTCTAGCCCACCGCTGCAGGGGATGGACTCCGTCCTGCTTGTAGTTGAACCCAAGCGCACCCGACAAGCGTTCGACGGTGTCTGCCCACGCATGCATGTGCGTCGTGCGAAGTTGGATCTCGACCTTCTTGCGCGGAGCCTGACCGTACTCTGCGATGACGTGAACTGCACGGTAGCCAGACTCCCGGGGCCTGTCGATGTAGTCGGTCACGCGAGCCTCGGCGTGGTAGCGCAAGATCCGGTCCCTGAGCGTGTACACCTCATCGGTCGTCGGCACGACGACACGGCAGCCTGCAATGTCCTGCATTCGGTCGAGCGACAAGCGTGTCTCCCGCTCCGCTAGCTTCTCGCGGATCGTCTCCATGCGTTTGAGCCGCTGCGTGACCTGAGCGTCGATGTTCAACCTCCTGCACATCTTTCGCAGGGCGGTGTTCGCGGTGGAGAGGGGGGCTTGGTGCGCCGCGCGATGCCGCTGTATGACGAGGAGTGCCTCCAAGTAGGCCGACTGATCCACAAGGTCATCGCCTCGGACGTAGTTGCGCATCACTTCGCCCGCCTTGCGCACCTGATTCCCACTGGGGGGCGGGTCAACGAAGCGCGGTGCCATGCACAGATTCTGCCAGTGCCCCGCCCGGTTCAACGCGGGGGAGTGGCCGTGGTGGATACGGCACTCCCCTCCCCAGATTCGACCCTCTAGGATCCAAAGTGGAGGGGAGCCCAGGCATGGAACTCCACGAGGGGCGGGCGGGCGATCCTTCACGCAGCCCAAGACACCAGCCGAAGTCCTGCCCCACGCCACGCGTCAACGAATTTCAGCGGCGCGACACTACTCGGTGCGGGTCGGGTCGGCGACCACGCCGGTGAACAGCGGAGTCGAGGTCGGGAGGTGCAGCAGCGCCCACCCGAACGGGCGGTCGAGCGTCACTTTGATGGTCAACCCGGGTGCGCTGGAGGTGTCCACCCCGACCGCCGTCGCTGCCGCCGCCTCGATCCCCGACTCGTCCACCTTGACCACGGACTGATGCAGGATGAACGCGATGAACAGCTTCTGCCGGTCGGTCATGGCGCTGAAGTCGGCCCGTTCCGGATCGAAGGCCAGCGTGACCCCCAGCTGCTTCAGCACATCCACGAGATCGACCCGCTGATCGATGCGCCACGACGGCATCAGCAGCTCCACCGCTTCCAGGCCGGCCTTCGCCAGCACCGAGAAGGCGGCGGCGTTCGCGACCCGGGTGACCACCGCGTCCGGGGAACGGGGCAGCACCAGCGCGAGACCGAAGTCCGGGTCCTCGGTCGGCAGCACCGTGCCGCGCCACGTGCCGGTCTCGGCCACGCGCCAGCGCCCGCCGCCAGCCAGCATCGGTGCCTGCACCCGGGCACCCGTGCGGGTGGTGAAGGGGGCCGGGTCGATCGTGTCCAGCGGCCGCTGCCAGGACGCCCCGAACAGCAGCGCGTTCACCAGGACGAGGCGGGTCATCTCGCTGATGACCCCTTGCGGGAGCAACTCGGGAATCAGACCCGCGGTGGTGTCCTTGACCCAACCGTTGATCTCGAGCCGCGTGCGGTCGGGTTCGCCGGCGATGTTGCGCTCCTGCAGCGGGGCGCCGAAGTCGCGCAGGTACTGCTGAAACGGGTCCTTCCAGCCCAGGTCCTGCTGCCCCCAGACCGCGTTGCCGCCCGACAGTTTCGCCTTGCCGTGCGCCATGGCCCGCCACAGGGTGTTCACGGTCGCCGGCAGCCGCTCCGGCGGGACACGCAGCAGCGTGTCGAGCTGGGCGCCGGTCTCCCCCACCGCGCCGCCGCGGGCCATCGCCAGCGCGACGCCGATCGAGAACGGCGAGAACGCCAGGTTCCGGTTTCCGGACGCCAAACGCGTGGCGAGGGCGTCCGACAGGGCACCGAAGGTGCCGGACGGCGCGCCCGAGGCCAAGGTGGGCCCGGCTCCGGGCACGATCGCGACAGCCTGCTGCTGCGGCGTTAACCCACAGGACGACAGCAGCGGCGTCAGGCCAAGGGCTGCTGCCGCGGTGAACAAGTCGCGTCTGCGCATGATCCCTCCCTCGTCGGTTACCGATCACACGCCGCGCGCGCCCCTTACGTTGCGGCGCCGAGCCGCTCGTCGAGCAGCGCCTTCAACGCGTTGACGTCGTTGGGCAGGTCGACCACCCGACGCGGCAAGTCCTCGATGCCCACGAACTGCTCCGGACGCCTCGGCTCGTGCCCCAACGCCTCGACGATCGTCTCGGCGAACTTCACCGGCAGCGCCGTCTCGAGCACGATCACCGGCGCCACGATGCTGTCGTCGGACGCCAGCAGCTCGCCCGCCACCCGCACCGCGTCGGCGGTGTGCGGGTCGATCACCACCCCGGTGCGCTCGTGAACGTCGCGGATGGTTGCGACCCGCTCCGCATGACTGGACGCCCCGGCCACGAACCCGAATCGCTCCCGGATCGCGGCGAACTCGGCCGTCTGCGACAGGTCGAAGTTCCCGGTCGCGGCGAGCCGGGTAGCGAACAGGTCGCGGGTGAGGTCGCCGTCGCGGCCCACCAGGTCGAAAACGAACCGCTCGAAGTTGGACGCCTTGCTGATGTCCATCGACGGGCTGGAGGTCGCGAGGGTCTCGGCGCCAGCCCGCACCCGGTACACCCCGGTGCGGAAGAACTCCTCCAGCACGTTGTTCTCGTTCGTCGCGAGCAGCAGCGTGTCGATCGGCAGCCCCATCTCGCGGGCGACGTGGCCGGCGCAGATGTTGCCGAAGTTGCCCGACGGAACGGCGAAGCTGACCCGCTGGTCGTCGGCGGAGGTGACCCGCAACCAGCAGCACACGTAGTAGACGATCTGGGCCATCAGCCGCGCCCAGTTAATCGAGTTGACTGCCCCGATGCGGTGCCGCACCTTGAACTCGAGGTCACCGGCGACCTCCTTGACGAGGCCCTGGCAGTCGTCGAACACACCGTCGACTGCCACGTTGACGATGCCCGGGTCGTCGAGGGAGAACATCTGCGCCTGCTGGAACGGCGACATGCGTCCGGCCGGGGTCAGCATGGTGACCGTGACGCGCTCCTTGCCCAGCATCGCGTGCTCGGCCGCCGAGCCGGTGTCGCCGCTGGTGGCCCCGAGAATGTTGAGCCGCTCGTCGCGACGTTCCAGCTCGTACTCGAACAGCTCGCCGAGCAGTTGCATCGCCATGTCCTTGAACGCCGCCGTCGGGCCGTTCGACAGGTGCGCGAGCCAGAGCGGGCCGTCGAGCTGCTCTACCCCGACGATGTCGGCGTCGCCACCGAACTTCTCGGCCGGGTAGGCGCGCTCGCAGATGGCCCGCAGGTCGGCGTCCGGAATGTCGTCGACGAACAGCCGCAGCACCTGGT
>RRZT011780454.1_pt1 | contig 26188 bp, 35 predicted proteins | sample 2165551 | NCBI WGS metagenome assembly RRZT01 (sample SAMN10456910, study PRJNA506462) | wastewater metagenome | biome: wastewater; feature: sludge; material: wastewater sludge; isolation source: wastewater sludge with Escherichia coli K12::gfp cells carrying plasmid... | place: USA: Moscow, Idaho... | reverse complement strand
CGGCGATTGCCCTTACGGGCCTTGTGACGGGCGCCTTTCGGCGCTGCTCCCCTCGACCATGTTGCACAGCAGCTTCCGCTTTCGCGTGACGGCAGACCGTTTCGTGCGTACCCGATGCGTGTCTGCTTCTGCCGTTTCCAGAGCCTGGGACTGAGGAAGCATCCCAGGATGGGTCTTGTACTTCTGTGCAACGTAGCGCCCTAGGGCGCTAGGTCTGGTCAATCAGGCTTGCGGGGCTTGCGCCCTTACAAGCCTCGGCCTTCAGGCCGGGGTAATTGACGCGGCTTGCCAATTTTTAGTGGGACTGTCTTGACCTTCTCTAGCCCCCTAAGGATATGAAAGTTACAGCCTTACGAGGTGCGCCTGGCGTTAATTGAAAACACCGACAGCCACGAATGTTTCGTGAAGTTCGTCAACCGAGCTCGGCACCTGGCGCGTTCGATGCTCAACCACCAGCTGAGCTGCGTGGGACACAATATCGGAAAGCTGGTCGAGCGTAAATTCGACAGGGAATGTATCAGCTACACAGCCATCGCAATCAAAAACGTTAACGTTTAGCACTATCGTATCCGCCATGTGAGCTCCTCCAAAAGATAGACATCTAGTAAGTATAGTGCTGGCCGAAATGAAGTCCAGGCCCTTGCCCCAAGCCGAGTTGTTGCTAAACTGTTTTGAACGGCGTATAATTGACGCATAGCACAAAAACAGGAGTTGCCGTGAATCACGAAGAATACCTGCAATGGGAACGCGATGCCGAAATGGCGCTGAGCGGCCGCTACAGCCCTGACGACATTCGAACCATCCTGGAGTGGTTCCGGTGTATCAAGGGCGCCGACGAGCGTGCGCTTATCGGGGACGAAGCAGTTGACGCCATGCTGGTGTTTACGGGTGGAGGTGAACGGTTCGACCTTTACAACTCCCTGATGGCCCGTGCCTTCGTCTACGCCCCGCTGATTCTGGCCGAAGCCCGCCAGGAACAAGCCCGCCAACAACCGTAACCTGGAGCCTCCATGCGCCCTTCCCCGACTCTCGCCCGCGATATCGCGCAGGCCCTGCCCGATGAATGGGAATCCCGTGGGTCGGGGGTCGCCTACCCCACCCCGCAAACCCGGGTCTCCCTGCAAGTAGACCTCAACCCCTCGTGGGCCGTCCTGAACTACGAAGAGTCAGACCCCGACGCGAGTGACGCAGCTTTCGCCGAGGACCTACTCCAAGTGGTGGGCCCTATGCTGAGCCCCTCAGGGGAAGCTGCGTTGACCCGTAACCTGGTTCAACGCATGAGTGAATGGCAAGCCAGCTCAGCGCTGCCCGAGGACTACACTGGCGACCTGCTCCGGCAGCTTCTCGCCGAGCACAACGCCCGAATCTCCAAGGACTCCTGTGACAAACTCACGCTTGCCGCATAAGGCTGACACACTGCCGGAGGTTACCCAATACTACCGAACCCGCGCTCGCCAGTTTCTTCACCAAGGCTGGCGCTGGAGCGGGCAGGTTGCTGACCTGGGCGGGGCCTACCGCACCGAATTTTACAGGCAAGGACAGGCCTACGCCTCCTACTACCTGCCCCCGCAAGCCTGGGGCAAAGGTCAGTACCGGAAGCTGCTCGCCAAGGAGCCACTGCCCATCGTCACGACCCTGGACTGCCAGATTGTGGGCATACTGCTCCACATTGGTCATCCGTTCCAACGCGTTATCGGCGTGCTGGACTCGGTTGAGTATCAACTGGTCAGCGAGTTCTACGGCGACAAACGGGCTAAACGAAGCCAAGTCTTCCTCATGAACCACATCGATGAGGGCCTGGCTATTATGGCTGCCACCGGGGCACCGGAAGTAGCTCAGCGAGCCTACTGCCTTCACCCGCTGCTCCAAGGAGATGCTGACTTGGCAGCTAACCTTACTCGAGTCAGCGAAGCGTTGGCAGCCGAGCCTGAAGGAACCCTGACGCTGGCCCTGGCACTGGAATATCGTAACGTCGCCAACGCCTACCTTTCAGCCGCGGCGATGCCTGCCACCGGGATTCGACTGAGCCCGGTTCCCGAAGTGAATGCCATGCTTGTGGGGGATAAGGTCCAGAACCGGAAGGACTTTGAGCTGTATCACGCTCAAACGCACGCCAACCGTGTTCGCCTGGCCGAATACTTCAAAGAGTGGTGCGCCGCACTTGGGGTTTCCGAACCCCGGTACCAGCAACTGATATCCAGTCTGCCAACCGACTAACCCAGGGATAGCGGCCCAGCCCTTAGGCCTCTATCCCGTGCGCCAAGCGCTTAAACTTAAAGGGCAACCCATGCTATCAGTTTACCTGTTGGAACCTGCAACCTGGATTGCAGTGCTCATCCCTGCATTGATAACCCTCTGGGCGCTCCTGAGCAGCCCGTTATCGCCATCTCAATGGCGGGCCTGGGGTATCAGCACCGTGCTGGCCATGCTGTGCGCGCGGTGGGACATCAGCGAGGACGTGCATCAGCTGTTCGTCATCCCCGTCGTATTGTTCTGGATAGCAGGCTCCCTGTACCGCGGGAGCTACTGGGCAGGCCGCCAAGCCTTCGCGGCCGCATTCACCTCCCTGTGGGTGGTGGATATGGCGCAAGCGGCCATCCAACATAGTAAGGGAACCTTGGGAGACGGGGCCTTCTATGCAGGCGTCGGGGGGGCCGGCGCTCAGGATGGGCTTATTCTCTTCCCCCTGCTAGCGTGGGCGGTGACACGCTACATCCGCTGGCGACAGCAGGCTCAAGCTGGCCGTGGCTTGTCAGTGGCCTGAAGACCAACGGAGGCGGCCCATCTCTCTGCTAAAAAGCTTGAGGGGTTTGCCGCATGCACTGCTGGTGGGATATGCTCGCCAATGATGCCCCAAACCTCAGTATCCGCCAGCCGCCGCTTCAGAAATGCAGTCTTGAACGGAATACCGATATAGGCCGCTTCCTCTGGATTGGCCCAAGTTGGGTCAACCACTATGCCCTCTGGAGTCACGCACCAGGCATGCGCAGTGGGGATGACGTGGGCTACAGCAACCCCTTCCACATAGGTTAGCTCCGGGTTCGACAGGGCCAACAGCCCCGCGTTTCTGAAGCATTCCCGGGGCACCCCGTTGGCCCAGGCCTCCGGACAATGTCGCGCTTCCCATACTCGACTGTGCTTCAGCAGAAAGTCGTAGTAGCCGCCCGGAACCAGCTGCCGTAAGGCCAGCACCCAGTCAAACAGCCCCGCAAGCGCGGAGCCTTCAACGGCCGGAAGCGCCTGATTCAATGCCATACCGCTTCAATCGTCGCGCGGATGACGTCCTGGTGACTAACGCCCGTGGCCCGCACGCGGCCATCCCAAAGGCTTTGACCCTCCCACCGACCCCGGCCTTTATGAATCAGAGCAGCTACGGCTTCCGTGAAAGGTAATGGCACCCTGTTAAAGCTGGCCACCGGGAACAGCCGCTCGTCGAGAGCGGCCCCCCGGCCAGCGGACCGCACCTGGTAGGTAAGGCGGCCGCGCCAGGGCAAGCGCCAAGGCGCCCTCCTGGGCTTCGCGTCCCCAATTCCGAACCCGGGCTAGCCCAAGTGCCATTCCTAGCCTTCCACGCACGATGTCTTGAGGACAAATGCTCTCACGCGGCGAGCGGCTTCGCAAGGACCGGCTTCTTGAACGGCGTAGCCCCCATATCAACGACTGCCTGGGCAACGGCTATCGAAACATCCAGCTTAGCCGTCCGGCCTTGCAGGTAGGTTACTTGCTGCTCCGCGGTCAGCAGCTCGAACAGCCGATGCTCACGGACGAAATACCCATAATTGAAATCCCCGTCGACAAAGACACGCACCGTATCGTTCCAGGGGTTCAGCGTATCGACGCTCTTGTGTTCAGTGATGCACAGTTCCATCTCACACCTCGATTTTGAGTGATTCTCTCATTTGCTGCGCATCCTCGACAAACTCAGGGTGCGGTCGCTTCCAGTCCAGCAGATAGCCATAGGCGTAACGGCGAATCTGAAGTGCCGTGAAATCCGGCTTGCCTATAGGCTCCCAGTTCTCGGCGTCACAGCACGGTTCATATCCCTTTGGGCCGCCCATGGCTGGAGATACTCGTCCAAGTTTTAACCCACTGCACGAGTAGAACACCAGGTCAAGGGAGCCGTCGGGGTGCACTCGTTTGACGCGCGCCAGCTGCGGCCGAAAGCACAGGCCATAGTTCGTGTTGGCTTCCGCAACCCATCCGTTCTCTTGGATGTCCATTGGCTGGGCGCTCACTCCGCCAGGGCCAGCATCGCCAGCCGGATAGCGCTTTCTTTGGATTCCGCGCCACAGATAAACCGACCGTTATGGCAGAACACGGCGTCGGTTACACCCGTGGCGTCTGCAAGCGCCGTGTCCCGCAGGCCCGCCCAGGCCGCCGGCAGGTCCTTACGAGCAATGAACTTGCCCAGCTCGACCGGCACCACACGAACTTGATACTGCTTGCCGCGGGACTCAGGATAGACCACGAACAGCACATCGGGCATCTCCTGGACGACATAGCGGTCATACGGCAAGCGCGCCGTATCCAGCACCAGAACGCGCCCCTCCGCCAGCCGCGGTGCCTGCCTCACCAGTGCCCCCGCCATCAGCTCGGCACTCTGCGTGCGAACCAGGTTGGCCAGCACAATACCCGCCAGCGCCGAGGCTTTAGCGAAGCGCTCGTCGTCCGTGCCTTCGGGGTCACTCCAGGTTCCATTGAAGTTGTTCACGATGGAGGACAGGCCGAATTCGATAGGCCCATCCACAAAAACGCCACTATCCACCGCGTCAGCATACTGAATCAGGGCGGCATCCACCCCCGCAGCAACTTCAGCCGCCTGGTCCGCCGTCAGCTCCGGCTGGAGCAGCTTCACATAGGCCGGCCCGAACGTAGCCCACACGAGGCCTGCGCCCGCATACGGAACACCTGACGGGCGGCGTTCAGCAAACCCCTTCTGGTGATGGTCAAACCGGCCCGCGGCCGGGTCATAGACGCCACCGACGTCGACCGCGTAAGCACACGTAGCGAGGATGTCCATGTCACGGGTGCGAATCACCTCCGCGTCCGGGTGCAGCGCGCGAAGAACCGCAACGCCCAGCGCATCGTCCGCATGAAAAGACCCCGCGTGCGTTCCAATATACATAAAACCTCCTGTTAATTAAACTCTTGCAAATCGATGATTAGTTAATTATACTCGGTGTATTGCTTCTGTCAAATACAGCTTCGAAAGGAACATCTCATGGGCTCGTTCAACGCCTCCTGCTTCGCCAGCCAGCAAATCATCGCCTCCGGCGACCGCTGCCGTGTTGTGGCCCTGACTCGCCGGCAGACCTACAGCCCCGTTGTCCTGACTCATGGCGATAAAGAGTTCAAGGTGCATGGCACCACGTGCTCGACCTGCTACCCCGTGGCCTACTGGAAGCCCGTGGTTGGCTTCATTGAAGCGGAATACGACGACTATGGCCAAGTGAAGCTGATTGACAACCCTGTGACCCGCCGCCGTCTCCTGTCCTGGGCTGCCCACCTCTGGCGTAACACCCCCGTGGTGGCTCAAGGCGAGAACAGCTGCCATGATGTCCCCTTCGACTTCAAGGCCAGCCTGGAAAAGTGCTGCCCCTCCCTGGCTGCCTTTCTCAAGGAGAAGAGCTACTACAGCCCGCCGAACGCTTTCAGCACGAACGCCCCCTCCTTCTTCGAAGAGCTTATCCCTGTGTGGGATGAAGCCTGGAACGTCGCGCAGGAACATCGCCTGTTCAGCATGAGCAGCTCGGGTAACCCGGTGCCCATGCAATACGGCCTGATGCACGAAGAGGTGTTCAAATACCTCATTGCCCGGGCCAACCAAGAAACAACCTGGGACAACGAACCCCTCGAGCAGCGCGCTTTCTTCGACCGCAGCCTCGTCACCGCAAAGGCGCGCGGCGCGGATACCAAAGAGCAGTTGTTCTGGGCTGCAGATACTCTGCGCCAGGAACTGGAACGCATGGGCTACTACGAAGGGCTGGGCTCGGTGAGCAGCGACCTGGCGGAAGGCCTTTGGGACCTGGCTCCTGCTTATCTGACCGGCGAGCTGACCGCAGATGCCCTGTTTTCCGCAATCAAGCCCCTGCTGGATGAACGCTACGTCTTCCACGGTATGCTCTGCCTGAACCTTCGCTTCGAAGCAGTGGTGTATGCGGGCCAGGACTACAGTAACGAGGCCGGCCAGGCGTACGCCAAGTTCATCAACGCGGTTGAGCAGACCATCACCAAACAGCGCAACGACCGCTACGAAGACTAAGCTGAAGTCTGCAACTGGGCCGGCGCTCCGGCCTGAGCTAAACTACAGCGACGCGCTACCAAGCTTAACCGCTGGTGAGCGCGTCACCCCAAATACAAAAACCCCAAGCAGGCCTCCTAGCCCGATTGGGGTTTTTGCGCGCGAGGACCCTTTTAGCTAGCGGGAGTCACACCTGATTCAGTCATGAAGTTTTCACTCAGCATCAGATTGCACCGGGCGGACAGGCCGTCGAACCGGTGCCCGCCATCCAGAACGAATTCGCGCAACGCAACCGCCGAGCACAGCCTTAACCGTCCGCAGCTCCTGCGCGGTCATCTCGCCCGCCATCAGGCGCAGCTCAGAATCGGACATGGTCAACTGCGCGATGCAGGCCGCTCGCTCCAGGTCTCGCGCCCAGGTAAGCCCTTGCCGGACCGACTGCAGGGTGACCGGGCGCCATTGGTCCTCCGGAACCTCCGCCCCCACAGACTCGGGCACTTCGACGATTTCGAACCCCGAGTTGTCCGGGTAGCCCAGGCCCGCCGCCTTGAGCTCAGCAGCAGCCCGAGTAGGGTAGCGCGTCGCTTCCTCCAGCTGGACAGCAAAGCCATTGACCAGCGTATCGGGCGGCCCGTAGTTGAACAGGCCGTCTTCGTATTTAATCACATAAGGCATACCATACCTCTCTTTGATAGCGGGTCTCCGGGACCCATTACGGCATATCGCGACGGGAAATTACCTTGTCCACCAAGCCATACGCCTGAGCCTGGTCCGCCGACAAGAAGTTGTCCCTGTCGGTATCTTTCTCCAGCCGCTCCAGCGATTGGCCCGAGTGCTCAGCCATAATGCGGTTCAGCTTGTCTTTCAGCGTCAGAATCTCCTGCGCATGGATGGCGATGTCCGAGGCCTGGCCCTGGAAGCCGCCCAGCGGCTGGTGAATCATGATGCGCGAGTTCGGCAGCGTGAAACGCTTGCCCTTGGCGCCCGCGTTGAGCAGGAATGCGCCCATGGAACAGGCTTGGCCGATGCACAGCGTGGATACATCCGGCTTGATGAACTGCATGGTGTCGTAGATGGACATCCCTGCTGTCACCGAGCCACCCGGAGAGTTGATGTAGAAGAAGATGTCCTTGTTCGGGTCTTCCGCTTCCAGGAACAGCAGCTGCGCCACCACCAGGTTGGCGGTCTGGTCATTGACCGGGCCCACCAGGAAAATCACGCGCTCTTTCAGCAGCCGGGAGTAGATGTCGAAGGAACGCTCACCGCGACCCGTTTGTTCGACCACCATAGGGACCATACCCAGACCTTGCGGCTGTTGCGTATTGCTCAGGAGTTGCATGCAATTCCTTATCGACAAGGGCGAGCGCCCATTAAGTTTCGGCAACCATACCGACATGAGTTAATTATACTTCCAACAAAGACCCACCGCAAGCCCCATGCCAGCTCCTCGTTTTGCCCCTCTAGTCCTTAGCTTAGCCTTGATGGCAGGAGCCTGCACACCCACGCCCCCAGAGGAGCCCTCCGCGCTAGCTCGCACTACAGCACTGGTCCTCGCGGAGCGGGCCCGCCAGATTGCGGATGCCAATACCCTGCTCAGCCTTGAAACAGGAACAGGCACCGGCAGTCTCCCCCTGCTCGTTAGCCTGCGCTACCTCGGCCAGGCCCCACGCCCTAAGGAACTCCTGCGATGGGAGCTTAGGCCAGACACCTCTGTCGTAGGCTACCTGGCGCCTGGAGCGGCCGCCGTTTGTATCCAGATTAACGAGCTGGCCACAGGAAACCCATTGGATACATCAGGCGCGTTGAGCTGCCAGCATCTGGTCGTGCGCTACCGCCCCTGACAGCCGCCAAAAATAGCGCACCTGCCAAAAAATTAGTATCCTGAACATTCACCTAATTCACACTATCAAGGATATCCAATGCCACAAGCCCCAGCCCCCTCGCGCGTCTGGAACGCCCGTGCCTACGCCCAAGCCCCGCGTCGCACCTACCCGAAGCCCACCGGTAACCGTCTCCAGCTGAGCGGCCAATGGCTGACCGATGCCGGCTTCCAGCCCGGCGCGGCCTACTCTGTTCGTCCGATGTCCGCTGGCATCCGCGTTGAAGTCGGCTCGGCCGGTGCTACGGTGACCGCCAGCCATGGCGCCGCCAAGCTGTATGTCCCCGCCGAGCTGCTCGCCGCTGACGCGAAGAGCACCGTGGAAGTGCTGCAGGTTGCCCCGGGCAAGCTGCTGGTCCGCGTCGCCCACTAAGCCTGTCGGCCCAAGCTGCCCATACCCTGAAGCAGCTTAAAACCCGCCCGCCCACAATGCGGGTATCTCAACCTGCGGTGCCCTGCTAACCGTAGCGCACCGCAGGTTTGCATCCGGTCCTCGTGTAAGCCATGCGAAGCTATCCCCGCTTTAAATTGCCTCATGGCTACAAGAAGCGACTTGTCTCTGCGCTCTCTGCCTACCGGAGCGCACACAGGCTTACGCCATGGGAGACCGCCGACCAAGAGTGGGGCCAGGAGCTGCTCTCCGACCTGGTGGATGAGCCCACCTGGCAGGCTATGCGCAGCCTTTTGCTGGCGCGCGTGACGGACGTAACCGGGCACCCGTTCAAGCCGGACGAGTTTAGCGTTGTTCTTCACTGGGGGCGGGGCGATGTGCCCTATCACCGGGACCGAATGGCCCGGACTTGCTTCCTGATTCCAATCCACTGCAGCCCAACACTCACGTTTGAGGTCGAAGGCTATCGGCCGTTAAGGCTCGACAAAACGCGGTTGGTCCGCTTCAACGACCACAACAGGCATGGTCTTCACAACCCTAACGGGGCACGGTTCCTAATCGCTAGCCTGACTCGAGACTTGCGCTAGCCAGACAGCGTCGAGCACGCTAAAAACTAGCCCAGAGGCCGTCGGGCGACAGGGCGTCAGCACACGTCACGGCCATCTAGTCAATTCCGCAGTATGGTACAGCCGGTTTGGAGCGTTAGGCCTGGGCAGCAATCATCTCTGCGTGTGCGGTTCGCATCGAACGGCGGTAGGCCTCAGCACGAGATGGGGCATAGCCGCTCTGGACCAGGGCGTCCAGCATGCTCAAGTCCGGGCCATGGGTATCAACGCGAACCGGTTTGCCGCCGCTCAGCGCAAGCCGCTCCAGGTGAGCAGTTTGACGGTCCTTGGTAGCTTCTTGGATTGCCATGGTGTTATTTTACCTCTCAGGTGGTTGTAGAAAATTCGATAACGCCCGCCGAAGACACAGCAGGTCGCAGCACTTCGCATATCAGGGGCCACAGCTCAGCCCAGAACCCAGCAGCTTGGGGGTTGTCTTTTTGACAAACCGCCACCCCGGGCTCACTCAGGACGCTGTTTCGGCTATCCCCGTCCGCTCCTTGCAACGAGTCCATCGTCAGGTAAAAGCCGTCTTCAGCCCCCTCGATAGTCTCGCGGTGATAATGCCAGTCCGCCCAAAGCTCCGCCGCTTCCTCCGCACTCAGCTCCTTTGCCTTGCGCGCCATCAAGATGTCGCGAGCAACCGTATTGAACGTCGCCTCGCCATCATAGACCCGCGCACGCTCGCCAAAACACTTGCCCGTCAGACTATCGAAGCTCAGGCCCAACAGGAACTGCTTGAACGGACCCGCGCAGGACACCCAGGTGTGGCCAAACGTACCGAACGTGGAATGCACCACAAGCTGCCCGCCACAATAACGACCCACCGCGTCCGCAGGCCATTCCCGTAGGAACACGGTGGCGTGTTCGCCATCCGCTGCCACCTGGAAACACTCACAGGGCAAACTCGGCAGAGCACCTGAACAATTCAATACGTTGGACTGGGTCATGAGATAGGCCTTAAATTAAACTTAAGTTAATTATACGGCGCTTTCTGCTTTTTGGCAATAGCTTTGAGCTATTTTGGCCTTGACACGGTCGATGCGGGGCTGTCACACTCCCCAGCTCCTAACGGGAGTGGGAATCCCAGCTCGGAACTTTAATTGCCAGGCTGGCTGATACCTGCGTATACTTGATAGCAGTGAAACTACCCGACGAATCTACGCCGTGACAACACACCTCAAAGGCGAAGCGCTGGCTAAGCGCGTTTTGGCCTCGCACTGGGACGGCGCCCTCCCCGTGGATATTGCACATATCTGCGCCGCTTGTGGGCTCCCCGCTTTTTGGATGCCTGAGCGCGTGATGGGTCACGTCGCTGATATCCAGACCAGAGGGGGTAAGACTCGGCTCTACCTGGCTAAAGACGAGCCCCTGATTCGCCAGCGTTATGCCGCAGCTCACGCCCTGGGCGCCTTTTTGTCAGACCCCTATGGCCAGGCAAAAAGCTTTGGGCTGGCGGACTACAGCGCCTCCGAAGAAACGCTGGAGAACGCGTTTGCCAAGGCCCTGCTGATGCCCCCGCAAGCTATGGACCTGGCTATCAAAGCGCAAGGCTCCGGCCCTGACGCAATAGGCCGACTGGCCTCGTTGATGGAGGTCTCAGAGGTAGCGCTCGCCGCCCGCTTGAGCCAACTGGGAATCATCTAAAAGGAAAGCCGGGCAGCTGACGCCCGGCTTTTGGTTTGAGCTCCCGGCTCAAGGGGCCAAGAACGTAATGGATTGCTGGCTACCCTGGTAGGGCTGCATATTGCCGTACCACAAGAAACCCAATTGCAGCATGTCACCCGGCGCAGCGGTCAGCGTGCAGTGGTAAGTGCCGGTGTCTTTTATGGCAGATGTCGTGGTGAATGATGCCCCGCCCTCTTTGTCGCAATAAGCACGGCTTTACGACTGCGTCATGACCGGCAACCTGCTATGGTCAGGCGCTGGAGCTCCGCTAACGTATCTTGCGCATGCCGGTGCAGAATGCCCACACCCCCTGCCGCTCGCCACGCCACAATGTTTCGCTCGAGGTCGTCGATAAGCACATCCCCCGGCCTAGCCCACAGGGCCTTGGCTAGCCCATGAGCCACCACAACTACCGGAACCGTACCGCTGATGTGCTCCCTCACCCAGGCGCGCTTATCGCCAGGCACTGTATGGAGAAGCCCAGTAGGCTTAGGCATCGCTGTCAAAATGCGAAGGGCCCCTTGGCCCTGAAGGCCGGCCCATAACTCAAGCGCGTCTGCAAGCCGCGGAAGCCCCCGAAAGAGGTGAGGCACTTGTTCAAGCCGGCCCCATGCGACCGCCGGCGGCACTTCTTTGTAGCTGGCACCAAGGAGCTTTGATGTTGCCCCATAGAAGTCGACCAGAACTCCATCAAGGTCCACATTGATGAACCTAGCAGCCTCAGCAGAAAAAGCCCCTCGGAAGGGGCTTTCAGCGGAATGCGTCAGCGAACACCCGTGGGCCATCACAGGTTCAAGGGCAGGTGCCCGGACACTTCATTGACGCGCTCCCCGTGAGCCGGGCCGATGGCTACACCCGTAATGGTCGGCACACCGTCGAATTCCGTGAGGCCCGAATCTTCGATGAGCGCACACGGAATGCCCAGGGCCGTTGCCTTGGCGAAGAGCTCCCGGGCTTCAGCTTCCGAATTGACCCCCAACGCAATCTTGGTGAAATGCCCGTTCAGCCACGGCCCAATGTCCGCGTCCAGCGGGACAAAAAGCCCCTTGACCCCCGCCAGCTCCACTTCACGGGAACGCGACAGCACAGCAGCCAGCGAAGCGTGCGCAGCTTGAGCCGCCAGCTTACCCGTGCGCATCTTGAGGTCCTTGCGCATCGCGAGCACCTGCTTGTGGGTGCGGCCACCCTCACCAGCGGCGGTCGGCACTTCACGAGGCACGCCGGGAGCGGCAGACAGCTCGGCCTCCAGCCACTGAACGTAGCTCAGCGAGCTCTTGGCCGCCAGGTATCGCGCATAGAGCGCCACCCCCGGACCGTCTTCTACCTCGAAGCCGTAGATATCACCATCCAGCGGCAGATACAAAGTATCCACCGGCTTGTAATCGCCAGCCTCCCGAGCAGTCAGGCACGCGTTGCCCGACTTGTCGAAATAGTTCGAGCTCTCGAACTGACGGTTGTGCTCATCGAACTCCCCGAAATCCACCGTCAGAATGCAGACGCTGTCGGAGCGCTCTTCAATCGAAACCACCCGAGCCCGCATATGCAGCTCTGCGTAGCCCTCGAAGTCCTCCGCACCTTGAGTGAACCGAATCACCGGACGAGCACCCGCCTGGATTTGTTGAAAGAACGCAGTAGCGTTCATGAGAGACTCCCTGTTGATTTATTGTTTAATTATACGCCACTATGTTTTAGATGTCAATAGGGGCAGTGCCGAAGCCCTGCCCCTATCGCCTTAGCCGCCGGTCCCCAGCCCAAAGGGGAGGCACTTGCCGTTAGTCAGGGTGCCGCCCCCCCCAGTGCAGGTGACACTGGAGCTCGTGTTCTGGATGTCCCCGGTCAAGCCTGCATTCGGCGTGGCGCATACAGTGGTTGCGCTCGGCTGACAGACACAGGTTCCCTGCCCCGCATCCCAGGTGAACCCCGTAGAGCAGCTCGGACCCCACGAGTTCAGCGGTGTGCTGCGCCCGGAAACTGGCGTGCAGGCTACATCCGAGACAGCGACCGGCGTGGACTCGCCACCCCAAGAAGTCCTCAGCAGAGCAAGAGTAAGGTTCTTCGGGTAAGCCGAATCGGCATTCTTTGCTACGAAGTCAAAACACGCATCTCCGATGCAATTGTTTCCTCGAGTCCAGTTACTCGTTGCCGAGGTTATCCAAATTTCGGTGTCACTGACTCGAGTCACGCCCGCAGGCGGAGCACCATAGGTCTTTTCGTAAGGGCTTGTGTCACCCAGGGCCGCACACTCACCATTCAGGTAACGACCAGGACTGGACCCAGAACCCGTAGTTCCAGCCGCCGGCCCATCCGCAAATACCGAGCCAACACCCAAGCCATACGAGTCTAGCCCGTCGAGGGTCTCCTTGGTGCCCCGAATGACAACATTAGAGGCCTGCACGGCATATGAGAGGTCTCCCCAGGTCACGCTACCCCGAACGGGACAGTAGTAGTTGAAGTTACTGACTCGGACTAAGGAGGGAAGCGTGTCGACCGCGCAAGAACCCGTCACGGCGAGCTGCCCTGCCGGCGGGACACTGCCCGATGCCCCACTCGGCTTTACCACCGCCGCATTTTGAAACTGGCTCACGCAGGTGCTAGCAGCCGGGGCGGGGACTGCCTCGCTCCAGGGCAGCTCCGTGTAAGTCAAGCCGTCCATCAGGACCGCCCGTACCGTGCTTTCAATCCGAACCAGGTGCGTGCCTTTCGAGACAAACAATGGTGTCGTCGCTATCTCTTGAGAATTGTAGGGGTCTGTTCCCTGGTCGTAGACCACTTGGCCATCCACGACAACCCGGGTGGCCGTACCGTAGCCTACGTTGTATCCCATACCCCAGTAGTCAACCGCGTTCTCGAAGCTCCAGCTCTGCACAAACTTGATGGCAAGCAAGGCGTCCCCCGGAGTAGTCACCACATATTCGAGCGGCACAGGGTTAGACGTCGCGGACATCGGATTGCTGCAGGTGGCGTCCGCCCGCGGTGACCATCCCGTCGGAAGGTCCGGAATCACGTTAACAGGACTAAGCGCATTCAGGTAGTCTCCGAACGCGTTATTAGAGACCGGCGGCGGCACAACCGGAGACCCCTCGGCAACACTTGAGCCACAAACCGATGGGATGTGATTAATGTGTTCCGTGCCCTGGCAAAGCGCATACTTGCCTCCAATCTGAACATCCGCCGGCGTGTTCGCATTCCAGATAACCGTATACGCCTTGCTACCTTGTTCGCCATAGCACTGCACCCGGAACCGCGTGTCTACAGCGTCTTGCACCGTTTTCGAGTTGAAGCTGATGTTGTTCACCTGCTCGCAAGTGCTGACGGCACCCACCGCTTTAACCAAGGCCAACGTTTGAGTCGAGGCGTCCCAGTTCCAGCTGGCCGTGTCAGCGGCTACCGCTTCGGAGATGATGGAAAAGGAAGAAGACGCCAGCGTAGCGCCGACCGGCACAGGCAGCGCCGTAAGATAGCCATCCTCAACCAGCACCTGAAGGGAAGGCAGCGGTCGGCTTGTGTTAACGTAATACAAGCGAGCAGCCGCCACGATTTGCTCTCCTTGATTAACCAAGGTGGCAGCCCGCGCACGAGCGCCCGCTTCATCCGCAGTCCCCACGCCGTAATACAAGGCAGCTATGGCTAAAGCAGCCACCAGGCCAATGGACAACACTGTGATAATCAAGGAAAACATACTTGCACCTCTAAAGTTTTAGATAATCAAATACGTATAGCAATCACACCCGTTTTTTGGCCGAGCCCCTTTAGCGTGCGCTAATAACCCGCTGGATATTCCCGTTACAAGCAGTGGCCGACCGCGCATACTCTTGAGGTGTGTCAATCCGAGAATGCGTCTCCTTGACTAACTCCATCCAGGCCTTAGCCCGCGGAGCCCATACCTCATTGATTTGCTTGGTCAGCTCGGCACCTACTACCTTGGGATTGCCATACACGATGCGGTTACCGTAATACTGGACAAGCTCAGCCCGCAGTCGGCTAGCTACCTGAGCCAGATGTGCCTGGTTAGCCTGCACATGGCGCTGCTCGTGCGTAAAGATGTGCTGAAACTCGCAAGTCCCTGGCTGGAACTCCTTACCCACATAAACCAGCAGTGGGTCGAAGCTCAGCGTAATTTTAATAGCAGGCCGGCTGCACCCGCCCCCGTCTGGAGACTCCAGCCCCGAATAGCTATACTGAATCTGCGTCTTGAGATAAGCCTCAGTCAGCCCCAGCGTCTTGGCGTTTCCGCCCATCGGGCTGCGCTGTGTCAGCTCCCTGTAGCTGAGGGTGTAGTTCCCCACCGGCTGCGCATAAACCGGCACCACGTCAATCCGCGTAGGCGCCAGACGTTGAGCACAGGCTACTTCAAGGTCACCCGCGTGAGCAGTACCCGCGAAGAACATAAGGGCAGCCAAGGCCGCCACCAGCGCATGAGATAGGTTTTTCATCGGTGGTATAGCACCGTTCGCTATACCGCTCAGGCCCACTACGGAGATACTCCAATGAAATCGTTCATCTACACCTACACCGAAGGCCCCTCCCCCAAGGATGGCTCCGGTCGCAAGAAAACCGTCAAGCTCTACCTCATCCGCAAGAACGAACCTTCGTTCCTCGGTGAGTTCACGGATACCTTCGTGGATGAAAATCAGCTGGTCATGGCCAGCCTCGAAGACTGTAAGGCTCTCCCGCGCGCCGTATTCGCTCGAGATGCCAACAACGGTCGCAAGCACTCCCTGCGCTCCCTCCTGGACCAAGGCATCGCCCGCGTTCAGCGACTCTAGCCCTTCAGCCCCTCTCTTCGGAGTAGGGGCTTTTTCGTTGGCAAGTGCCTATACCTTGCAGGTCAATAGGCGCAACGCGCTAGGAGTTATCATGCGAATCAATCAAGTCCAAGAAGCCCTCTGGTTTCAACAAGCAAACGGTGACCTGGTAGCCCAGGTCGAATACGGCCTCCTGCAACGGCTCACCCTGTTTCAAGAAAGCCATCCCGAGCTCGACACCAAGGCCGCTGCCCTGATGAAAGCCAAACTGGAAGAAGGTGCCCTTGAGGATGCCTATCTGCTCCTGCGCGGCCAAGCTCACCGTATCACGAGCCCCACGGACGACTACTGGAGCATCATCGACGCCACCAGCTTCTTCTGCGATGCAACCGGTACCCAGTGGCCCTACCTTAACCAGGATGGCCGTCAACGCTATCTGCGCTGGAGCCTGGAATACCTACTCGGCGCACCCATTAAGCATTAATTTCAAGCTGCCCCTCCCCGGGCAGCTTTTCTTACGCATACGACATTGTCTTGGCTATACAAAGAAAACCCCTTACCCAGGTAAACTTTGTATGTCTCGACCTACCTTACGACTCGGGCTCAGCGCCCTTACCCTTCAGCTTACTGACATCCTTCGCGCTAGCCGATTCCTACCCGGGGCCCTTCAACTACCGGGTCCCTATCGGGGGCAGCTGGAAACTTAAGGCGGGCCTCGTCAGCACGCCGAGCTTCGTCTCGTTTAGCGAGATTGGCGTAGGCCTCAGCAGCTTGGCTACGGTTACCCTGACCAACGCGGATATCACAGAGCAGCCGCTTACCGTGGGCACCCTGACCGCCCCGTTTAGCTTGGTCAGCACCACCTGTAGCACCTCGCTGGCTCCAGGCAGCAGCTGCGCCATCAACCTAGCCTTCACCCCCACGGCAGCGGGCAATGCCAGCAGCTCGCTTCCCCTCAGCTGGGGCACCCCCGCCTCTGCGATGGCCCTACTTTTGACCGGCTCGGCGGCTACTCCGAGCGGCCCTGTACCCTTAGGCCGCCCGGGCGTATGGGAAGCCGCTATCGGGAACTACGCAGGCAGCTCTGGCCAATTCCTTGGAATCGACAGTCAAGGGCGCTCTATCCTGAACCAGGTAGGCGAGAGCCCTTGTCTTGAGATTTCGGTCTACCCGCACGCGGGGGCCGACATTACCAGCCCCGTGACCTGTGTCGACCTGACCGCGACTGGAAGCAGCTCGCAAGTAGCACTTTGGGGAGATACAGTCATTGCGTTCGATAACGCAAATGCCTCCTACATCAAGGTCAGCCTGGCAACACAGGTCCACACCGCGCTGCCTAACCTGGACCCGAACGGGGCTAACGCTAACCGACGCTTTGGGACCACCCTCCTTCGCGGAAGAAGCGATACCTCGTGGCTCTACTCGCCTGCCACCGACCAGATGGTGGACTCCTCCGCCTGGGACGCCGTCCTAGCGCCAGTGCTCAATGAACAGATTCCCGTGTTCACACCGATGGCCTACGACGACGCCACGCAAACCGTTGTGGGCTACTACGCCGTCTCCGGCGGCGTCCAGGTATTCAGGGCCCGCTTGGGTGAAGCCGCCACATCTGTGTTTGTTCCGATTGAACCGCATGTGCTTAGCACCACTTTGCGTGAGCTGTTCAACCAAGAAGAGGTTACCCGGCTCCTGGGGCTGACTGAGCCTCAGGATGAAGCATTCTGGAAGCTGCAGCAGAATGCTGTCACTCATCGCTTCCTCAGCTACCTGCTGTTCCAACTGGACATGCCCCTGACGCTGGAGCGCCTCGAGATGACGCTCAACGAGGCCGCCAGCCTCCAGACCCTGGCGCGCGCCTGCCTGACGGACGGCCTGACCTACGAAAAGGTCCGCAACTGGTGGCTCACCCAAGGCAAGGTCCTCCATAGCCGTGCGTTCGCCTTGAAACACGAGAAAGAATTTCTGGCAACGCGCTGCCTCCGCGTCCTCTGCTTCTTCGAGAACAAGCGGCCCTTGTGGCTGAACTACGGGGCCGACGGCACGGCTACCCTGCACGAAGACCGAGACAGTGCCTTCGAATTCCCGGTCAACAGCTCCACCGAGCTGCTTCCGCAATCCTGCGAACGCCTGGCCGATGAATTCAAGGTCATGTGCAAGCTCATCGGCGCCACCTCAGTCAAGGTCCTGCCCGGCGCCAAAGCTGACACCCCGCAAGACATTGAAAGCCCTGAAGCTGAAGCTACGCCCTAACCGCAGACCTACACCCCGAAGTGGCCAGCTGAGGCCAAGGGTAAGCCTAGGCTTCAGATGGCCTTGCCCGGGGCGAGCCGGAGATTAAGGACCGAGCGCGAGGGCAATACTTGGGGGCGGAGTAGGCCAGGCCGAGGAGATAAAGATGCACCGGGGATAGGCCTGGCCTGTGGCGGTAGGCTACGCGCCAGGCCGGCCCGGGTGCCAGCTCTTCGCTTGGGTAACCTAGAGGCTTCCATTGGAGAGGTGCTCTGGAGTTGGCGGGGGTAATCGAGGCGGCCCTGAGGGCTTCCCTTGGCGGGGGTTGGGCGGGGAACAATCACTGGCCCGACCATCGCCCTCCGGGCTCGGAAATAATCACGTTGAGAATCAAAAAGGCGAATCAGAAGGCGAATCAAGAAAACCTAATCAATCGGGTTTTAATCATTCGCTCGCGCACCCACGCACAGCCGCCAGCACGGCTTTTCGCCGCCTTTGTTGGCCAGCAGCCATAGAACGCGCCCTCGGGTTTTCTCGCCTACCGGATTCGCCGACGAGCCTGCCTAAAGAGGGCTACCCGCTCAGCAGCCCCCGAAAACGAGACAGTCCGCTTCCTGGCTGACCGTTAGCGCCAACCCTAACTCCTGGACAACCTCGGCAAAGGTATACGCGTAATCAAGGTCCGCCCCCTCAAAAGTCAGGTACGCCTCGCCGAAAAAGTCCCACTCGGCAGCGTTTGCCGCCAGTCGCGAGAGAAACTCCAGACTCAGGCCCGTCTCTAGCGGCAGCTGAACCCGCAAACTCGGCTCATCCGTCACGCTGGCCTGAAACACGAGCTCCCGGTGCGAATGGATGTGCTCAGCTTCAGACGCGCGCAGCCCCTCGTCCGTCACAAAACATAAGCCCTTCATAGCTTACCCTCCGGCAACACCTTGGCCTCGGAAAACGGCCGATACTGTCGAGCCCGAGAGATAGCCTGGAGCGCAAGTGTCTCCGCAGAAAACTGACGGGCGAACTCACGACGCAACGTGCGACACGGGTCACCAATACCCTCAGCAAGCCAAACCTTAGGCTCCAGCTCAACAATAAACATCAGAAACCCCAATCAAAGGAAATCAGCAAGCGCCGACCTGTCATTTAATTATACGCGCCCAGGTCTGCCTTGGCAACGAGTTTAGCCGGCCGTGGGCTCCCACCTGAGCGGAACATCTCCGGGAAGCCAAGACTCCCCGATGTACGTGATGGGGTCGAGTGTCAGGACATCTGCGCCATAGTCGGACATCAGCCAGCGAGCCTTGGCACCTTGATAGACTGAACGCAAGGTCACCTTATTCGCAAGCAAGGCATCCGCCTGGTCAGCCGTGAGCTCAGCTACCAGGTAGGGACAGACACCAGCCTCCGGGGGGAGTGCAGTAGCAAGGAGCCGCCGGCCGGCTACAGGAAACCAGAAGACAATGGGGCCGTCGTAAAAGACGAGCACATCATCATCCGCAAAGGGGCGCTGCTCGTGGGGGATGGCAAACTGCAAGGTAGTGGTCATAGTGGTGGGTGTAGCTACCAAACACCGCTGAAGGCTAAAGGCGCGCCTACGCTTGAGGCTAGCTTGATACCCGGTAGCCGAGCTAAAGGGTTTTCGACTTTAAAGGCTGCGTCTGGGATTCAGCTGAGCCGGAGGACGTAGGGGTGGCGCGTGGCGCGATGAGAGCAAGCGCTACGGGAGCGGACTGGGTAAGAGAAGCTTGGGCTAGGGAAGCCCGGCTTAGGAAGCCGACAGGGGGGGAGGGCTGGGTGTAAGGGATGCGTGAGCCTAGGACGGGCAAAAGCTAAGGAGGTCCTGGGATAAGGGGAGCTGAATCTAAGGGTGAGCTGGAGCTAAGGGTGAGCTGGAGCTAAGGGGAGGCTTGAGGGCCAACCCTTAGGGCGGGTGGGCTGCAGACAATCACTGGCCCGACCATCGCCCTCCGGGCTCGGAAATAATCACGTTGGGAATCAAAAAGGCGAATCAGGTTTGGAATCAAGCCCACCTAGTCAATCGGGTTTCAATCACTCGCTCACGCACCCAATCGTAGCTGCCAGCACGGCTTTTCGCCGCCTTTGCTGGCCAGCAGCCATAGAATCAGACCCCGGCTCAACTCGAAATCAAGCCTCCCTGCCCCGCCTACCTCGAAATAAGCACACCTAATCAGGACAACCTACATCCTGGGTTACCTATTCAACGCACCCCTTGTCGAGACTGCTCAGCCTGCAAAAAGGTGCGCAGACCTTCCATCCGGGAGACCACAGCTTTCTGCTCTTCCGTCAGGGTCCGGAGCTCTCTGCCCCGGCCTTGTTCAACAAGGTCCGACGCTCGAAGACTGGCCGTCCCCGTCTCAATAAAAGCTATCCGCACACCCAAGGCCAACACCAGGTCCTGGATTGCCTGGTCCGTCAGTGCAACTTTAGTAGTCATGGCTTACCTCATAAAAGAAGCCCCTAAACCGAGGGGCTTGAAAAGGTTATCGTAACGCAGATATGAGCCCGCCAACAGCACGACCGAGCAACCGGCCAACAGCTACGGAGGCAGGAGCTGCAGGACGGCCACTTCGCCACTCAACGTGAAGCTCCATTGCGGATTGATACAGCGGCTCGGGCCTGGCAACACGGGCAACTTTGGAATCCGGTTGAACTGCGATGTCCAGCGCTTCATCGGACAACACAGGCAGCAGGGCCTCCAACAGCCACAGGGTCATCAGCGCATCCTTAGCCGCGCGGTGAGCGCCGGCCGTATCCAGGTCGGGGACGAACTGAGCAAGCTGCGCACTCAGAGGGGCCTTGGCCGGGGTTACCCGCATCAGGTCCAGATGGCACGGCGGAATGTCAAAGGTAAGCCCATGACGGGCCGTCTCTTCAACCAGGATAGGCATATCCGAAGCCCGGCTGTTGTAGCCTACCCACAGCGCGTCCCGGTAGGGAATCACCATGTCAGTTGCCACTTTAGACCAGGCCGGGGCACCCGCGACGGTCCGCGGCGTGATGCCTGTAATACCGGTCACCACCGCGTTGAACAAGACGCCCTTGAGCGGCTTAACCAGAGAGGAGTAGGCTTGTAGCTCGCCTGTCGGCAGCACGATGTAGGCTGCAAACTCGGTAATGCCCCGAGTTTCTTTGCGGCCACCCGTATGTTCGAGGTCGAACACAACAACGGGCCGGCCAAGGCGAGCAGCCAGCGCTTTAGTCAGGGGAAACATTTGATTGTCCATTTCAGTAAGGGTTTGACCAGCTAGGTATAGGCACTTAGCCCGTCGAACGCTCACGCGCTTGCCGGTAACCAATCTCATAGCTCTCCACTAGGTCTTTAAAGGAGAGCCGATGGTCGCTGCGGTGGCCGTGCGGGCAGAACTCGGGATAGGCCTTCCCTTCTGTTCGGGGACAGGCAGCACAGGTGCCCCATACCCCGTTGCGCACGAACTGGGCGAACGCGTCAGCACGCGCTTTCATGGCGCGGATATGCGCCTCGGCGGGCACGATGCTATTAGGCATGGAACATCCTAGGAATTGGGGGGGGAGAGAAACGAGGCGGTAGCCGCAGCAACCTACAATTAGCAACCTGCAATCAGCAACCTTGGGCTTGCGTGCCACACCCTTAACGCCGACATAAACAAGAACGCCGGACCGCTCGGGATGGCAGGCAGCTTATCCAGTATCCGGTGTAACCGGAGGACTTGGGCTACCGCCTCGGGTGCGCTATCCGGTTTCCCGGAATACCCCTTGCCGAAGCAAGAGGGCACAGCACGCACCAGCCTTGTGCTACCTAACTACAAGGACAACAGCAGCACTACAAAATCAGGCCAGGCCGAGGTCGGCTGCCACCGAGTCAGCGATTTCCACGGTGATTCGGGTGGCGTTGCAGTCGGCCAGCTTGTCGCTCAGGCTGGCCAGGGCTTGCTCGGCCTGCTTCAGCTCGCTGACCACATGCGCCAGACGGTCAGCACACAGGAAGGTCACGCTCATCGAGGCATACAGGCCACGACGGGATGTGTCTTCCGTACCGGCGCGCGCCTCGAAGATGTCCTTGGCTTCACCTTGGGAAACCGCATCCGATTGGCTGTCCTTGATGGCGGTCAGCAGGGTGATGCGACGCTTCAGGGCTTCCTGCTCGGCCAGCACCTTGGCAACGCCGGCTTGAACATTGGCAGCCGCCAGCGCGTTGCGCACGGCCACATAGGCAGAGGCCAGCTCATCATGCTTGGCCAGACTTTCGTCGATGGCAAAACTGGCCTTCTCGGTCAGCGCGGCGCCGCGCACAGCCAGCACCGAGGCGTCCAGGTGTTCAGGGGCGACCCCTTGCTGGATGGCTTCAGCAGCCTGCTGACGGCGCTGAGCAATGCGCTCGGCAATCTTGTGCAGGCGGGTCAGGGTATTGGTAATCTGGGCCATGCGAGAAATCCTCTTGTTCGTTCAGTTGAGTTAATTATACGTGCCACCGGCGTGGATTGCAAGCATTATTTTGGCAGGAGTTCTACCTTCCCGCCGAAAGCCTTGTAGTGCCTGGCTTACCGGCGACTGTGCACACGTTTAAGCAAACTTGAGGCGCTAGTGCCTATACGGACATTGCCTTTTTGAGCTTACTCTCATGTCCAAGAGCACCCTGGCTACCCTTCAAGACCAAATTGCCGCCCTCGAGAAAATGGTGGACCTTGCCATCCAAACAGGTGACCGTGAGGCAGTTGAGTTTGCCTTGGATAAGCTAAGAAAGCTCAAAGGGCAGCAGTCCCTTATCCAGGATAAGCTGGCTGAACGTGGCACGCCCGGCTTATTCCCCGACGGCACTCCTGCGACCAAGGCAGAAGTAATAGACCGCCGCAAGCGCTCCGCTGTTGTCGTTGGTGAAACCGTCCAGCTCCCGCTAATAGCCCCAGACAAGGTGGCCTGTTCCAACATGGTGCTGCGCTCTGCTCTGTTTGGCATCTGGAGCTCGGATAAAGCAGGCCAAACCCTGTTCCGGGAACCCCTGGCAAGCGATAACGGGGTCTCCATCCTATTTACGGGCTACCGCCTCTGGCAAAAAGACTTTCTGGTGCTGGCCACGGTCCTACGGTTAGCGGGAGACGACTTGGGAACCCCTATCCACATGTCGGCCTGGCAACTACTGAAAGCAATGGGGCTGGAGGATGGCAAATCCAACTACGAGGCACTCCTGGACTCGCTGACCCGGCTCCATGCAGCTTCGGTCATTATTAAGCATGCGTCTGGAGAGCTCGCCCTGGAAGGCCGGCTGTTAGTCTATGAGTCCCGTGAAACACCCCAAGGCACTCGCCTGGAGCTACGCGTCAATAAACAGTGGGCTTCCCTCTTCGGCGTTGCGAATTGGACGTCTATCAAATACCAGCAACTCGCCAGCCTCGGCAACAAGGAACTGGCCCAATGGCTATCAGGTGTGCTGCTCTCCCACAACGGCCGACAGCCTATCTCGCTAACGAAGCTCTACTTGCTCAGTGGCTTGACCACCGAAAAACGCTTCTTCCGGCGTAACGTTCGACAAGCTCTGGTTGAGTGCGTGAAGGCCGGACTGCTAAAGCATGCCGAACTGAACGACAAAGACGAGGTAGCGTTCGCCCACCACAGCAGCCGCAAGTCCGCCTCAACTACCTAAACGGCATACGCAGTTGGTATAAATCATACCGTCAGCTGCGCACACCCATACCGTCAGCTCTGCACAAACATACCGTCAGCTGCGCACAAAAGCCGCTGCAAGCCATTGATTTTAAGGGCAAAAACGCACCCTTAATATTTATAATATTCGTTCTCGCTGTCGCTCGTTTTGCTAACGCAAAAACACTCAAGGCTTTCGGTAGGTTAAAAACGAAGGCTCAAAGGCCTCAGATTGGGCCGGCCTCCTGACCGATAGGGCTGGTGCTCCCGCTGCCGGGCATGGCTACCCTCTACCGTGGCAGCTGCTGGGGATGGCTACTCTCGGGGTGCGGCGTCGTTTTATTTTTTATCAGGCGACGGTAGGGCTGGCCGGAAGGAGTGGCCGAGAGGCGTGGTAGCGGGTGCTGATTTCCAAGATTTCTGGAAGGGGCGGGAGGCGATAGCGCTCAACCCCCACAGACCTGGATATCAAGAACCTGGCGCGGGCAGAGGCTCCTCCTACGCTTAGCAGAGGCCTCCATAAAAAATAAAAAAGCGCACACCACCCCTGCCGGGACGCAAGTTAACCTCTTAGGCCTCATCCGGACTCGAGACCGCCGTACTGCAGTCCAAATACAGGCCGTCCCTACTTTTCGATGAGCTATGGTTTACCGCAGGCCCGCGGCTGCCCAGTCGTAGCTCTTCCGCCTGGGCGCCCACCTGTGAGTGCCTATACCCTGCATCTCGAGAGCCTAATCTCTCAAGGCACTTACTGGAGCCCCTGTGCCAAATAGCCAGCCCTCATCACAAGCCTACCCCGGTGAGCCCACTTTGCTCGTCAAGGAGGGACCAGACTCCTCACCTCGTGCTTCTGAACAGCACAAGGACGCCGTGTTGCTTACAGCTACCCTGGCGGAAGCTCGAACGCCTTTATCGGTGGACCCCTTGCATTTTCATGAGCTCAGCGCTGCGCGTCAGAGTTCTAGTCCTGAGCTTCGCGCCATGGCAGATACCTCACATCGCCTGGTTGACCATAACCTGGTTCGCTCAGAGGATGTCGCGGGTTTGAGAGTGCGGCATACCGACATGCAAAACCCGAGCGTCACTGCCGCGCTGAAACAGGTTGACCTGTTGGATATGATTTACGCGAGCAACTCTAATTTTAACCTTTTAACCCGGGGTATCACTATCGTTGAGCAGGATGCCGATAGGTTTCGTCACGAGCAGAGCGCACCCGAGGCCCTTAAAGCGTTCCTTTTTGCTCATGAGCTCGGGCACGCTCTGCATATCGCGCAAGAATACGCAGAATTGCTTAAGAACGGCCCTCCTTCCCCTGCCGAACTAGCAGCATCCCCCACTAACAAGTCTGAATGGGTATTAATGGCCGAGATGCGTGCAGACTTGTTTGCCCTGGCGTCAACCGCGGTAACCAAAGGAACAGCTGAGGCCAGCGTACTCGCGGACGTCATCCTGGTGAGCCGCGAGCGGGAGCACGCTAACTGGCTAACGCTGACTAGCGAGAAACCTCGAGATATGCCACCCCTTAACGACCATCATACCTCGGCGGCTATTGCTGAGTTTAAAACCCAGCTAGCAGCCGGACGATTTTCAGACCCACAAACCCCTGAGGGGTTTAACCAGGCGCTTTCCGATATGGCGGCGATTGGGCTCCGCAAAGAGCTTGCGCAGGTGCCTGGAAATTGGCTAGGTGGTCACCAGATTGGCCCGGACAATGAACTCAAGCCGTTGTCTCCTGATGTTCGGGCTGCGCTGCTCGAAAGCACCCGGCAAAACGAAGCTACGGGCTATGCGTGGGACCGCGCCCATGTTCGACTGGTGATGGAGCCAGAGGTCGCTCGTCAGGTTGTTCAGCCGGGTGCGCCATCCGTTCACACAGAGCGCCTGGAAGTCCAAGGGAAATCCTATACCGTGCTTTCAGTACAGCCACCGGCTACCCTGTCACTGCCCGCTCAGGACGGCGCGTTTGCGCGAACCTTGAAAATTGATGAAGCCAGCTTAGGCATTAACCAGGCGGCCAAAGCCCAAACCCTTGAGCTGGAGCGGCTTGTCACTCGAGGCGTTTCCTCATTTACAGCTGAACCTAAACAGGCCAGCCTTTCTCGCGATTACGAGCGCTAACCCCCACTGACCTCATGACCCAAACCCTAACAAACTTTGAACTCTGGGCTACCTCATTACCGACGGGAGAACCCTCACTTCAGCTCAGCACGGCTGAGGCACTCCCCTTTATGGCGGGTGAGCCCCTGGCGCTTATTGGCTCTACTCGGGGCTACCTGATAAAGGGGCTCCAGTCTAATCGCTATTGCTTTATTCAGGAGGCGAGCCGGATTAACGACCACCTGCAGCGCGCTGCACAAGCGGGCATGCCTCTTCAGTTGGCGCAATACGCCAAGAGCAACCTGCTAGCTCAGTGGTCGTTGCAGCTCATCCCGAGTCATTCGTAAAACTGGTTGAAGGCGTCGCCCTCCGGCGGCGTAGGGTTTGAAACAGCTACCCATATACCTGCACAAACCTGCTCATTAGCTTAAGCACCGGTAGGGACAGGTCGTGCCGCCATAAATTGACCCGGGCAGCGCTTGCGGTTCCGGGGATGGCAGCGGCCTTACCCTTCGTGGTACCGGTATGGAAAGCCACGGAAAACGGTAAGGGCCGCTGGGCATGCCTCAGTGGGTTGTTACGAGTTCATCGGCGCCGTTGTTGGACGGCGACCCGGTCGGGGGTTGTATCGCCGGCCGCAGGTTCGACGGGTAACCGTCGGTCGGGGGTTGGGTCCTCGCGGGCCCCTCGAGCTGGAGCGGT
>RRZT011617447.1_pt1 | contig 26203 bp, 19 predicted proteins | sample 2165551 | NCBI WGS metagenome assembly RRZT01 (sample SAMN10456910, study PRJNA506462) | wastewater metagenome | biome: wastewater; feature: sludge; material: wastewater sludge; isolation source: wastewater sludge with Escherichia coli K12::gfp cells carrying plasmid... | place: USA: Moscow, Idaho... | reverse complement strand
TGGCCACCGGTTTCTGTTTGCCAGAAGGTGTCAACGATCGGGCACTTTTCCTTGCCGACGTTCTTGTAGTACCACATCCAGGCTTCGGGGTTGATCGGCTCGCCCACGCTGCCGAGGATGCGCAGGCTGCTCAGATCCGAACTCTTGGGGTGCACTTTTTCTTTTTCTTTCGATGCCTTGATGAGCGAGCGGATGGCGGTCGGCGCGGTGTAGAAGATGCTGCACTTGTGGCGCTCGATCATCTGCCAGAAGCGGCCGGCGTTCGGGTAGGTGGGCACGCCCTCGAACACGATCTCGGTGGTCGCCGCAGCATTCAAACAAAAAACGATGTAGCTGTGGCCCGTGACCCAGCCAATGTCGGCCGTGCACCAGAAGATGTCTTCGGGCTTGAGGTCGAACGTCCAGTCCATGGTGAGCTTGGCCCACAGCAGGTAGCCGCCGGTGGAATGCTGCACGCCCTTGGGCTTGCCGGTGGAGCCGCTGGTGTAGAGCACGAACAGCGGATGCTCGGCATCGACCATCTCGGGCGGGCATTCCGTGCTCTGGCCTTCGAGTATCTGGCTGAAGGTCTTGTCGCGGCCGGCGACCATGTTGCAGGCGCTGGGCGTGCGCTCGTACACGAAGACGTTCTTGATCGACTCGCAGCCGCCCATGCCCAGCGCCTCGTCGACGATGGCTTTGAGCGGCAGTTCCTTGCCGCCGCGCATCTGGTAGTTGGCGGTGATCACCGCCACCGCGCCGCCGTCCTGAATGCGCTCTTGCACCGCCTTGGCCGAGAAGCCGCCAAACACCACGCTGTGCGTGGCGCCGATGCGCGCGCAGGCCTGCATGGCGACGATGCCCTCGATCGTCATGGGCATGTAGACCAGCACGCGGTCGCCCTTCTGGATGCCGTGGCTCTTGAGCGCATTGGCGAACTGGCTGACGCGCGTCAGCAATTCGCGGTACGTGACCTTGGTGACTTCGCCGCCATCGGCCTCGAAGATGATGGCGGTCTTGTTCTCGACCGGCGTGCCCATGTGCTTGTCGAGGCAGTTGGCACTGGCGTTCAGCTGGCCGTCGGCAAACCACTTGTAGAACGGCTTGTTCGATTCATCCAGCACCTGCGTCGGCGGCTTCGACCACACCACGTTTTCCTTCGCCAGGCGCGACCAGAAGCCGTCGAAATCGCGCTCGGCCTCGTCGCACAAGGCCTTGTAAGCATCCATGCCGCTGATGCGCGCCGCCTTCACGGTGGCTTCGCTGGGCGGGAACACGCGGTTTTCAACCAGAACCGATTCAATGGTGCTCATGTCTCTTGTCTCCTTTTTTCGTTGCAATACCGTTAAGGCGCGCGGGTGCGGCGCCGCAAACTTTTGGATGATCGGGCGAGGCTCTTACAAACCTCTGACTCGCGCGACTCTAGCGCTGACGAGGCGCCCTGCCCGCGCGATGCCAGGTCCTACAATACGCCGTTTTTCAAGCACCCTCTTCATGAGCGACCCCGTCCAGGCCCCCATCAACCGCCCGCTGCGGCCGCTGCCCCGGCTGATTTTCGCCAGCCGCTGGCTCCAGTTGCCGCTGTACCTGGGCCTGATCCTGGCGCAGGCGGTGTACGTGGTGCACTTCATCGTCGAGCTGGAGCACCTGATTGCCGCCGCCTTTGGCAGCCAGACAGCGCTGCAGGCGTTGGTGACCAGCATCGGCTACAAGAGCGATGTGCCCATCACGGCGCTGAACGAAACCGTGATCATGCTGGTGGTGCTGGCGCTGATCGACGTGGTGATGATCTCCAACCTGCTCATCATGGTCATCGTTGGCGGCTACGAGACCTTTGTCAGCCGGCTGCGGCTGGAAGGGCATGAAGACCAGCCCGAATGGCTCGACCACGTCAACGCCAGCGTGCTGAAGGTGAAGCTGGCGCTGTCGATCATCGGCATCAGCTCGATCCACCTGCTCAAGACCTTCATCAACGCCGGCAACTACGCCGACAAAGTGCTGATCGCGCAGACGCTGATCCACATCACCTTCTTGTTCTCGGCCATGGCGATCGCCTACACCGACAAGCTGATGTCGGCCGGCGAGGCGCATCGACATTGAGTTACTCGGGTGTTTGAATGAAATGTGCCGCCAGCGCTTGATGGACAAGCGCGAGCAGCTCATTTATCGATAGCGTTCAACGATTCACCGGTCATCGTCGCCGGCACCACCCAGGCGTCGAACTGCTCCCCGCTCACATGCCCGCTGGCCAGCGCGGCTTCGCGCAGGCTAGTGCCTTCCTTATGCGCCTTCTTGGCGATCTGCGCCGCCTTGTCGTAGCCGATGTGCGGGTTGAGCGCGGTCACCAGCATCAGCGAGCGTTGCACCAATTCGTCAATCCGCGCGCGGTTCGGCTCGATGCCGACAGCGCAGTGGTCGTTGAAGCTGGTCATGCCATCTGCCAGCAGGCGCACGCTCTGCAGGAAGTTGTGCGCGATCATGGGGCGGAACACGTTGAGCTCGAAGTTGCCCGATGCGCCGCCGATGTTGATGGCCACGTCGTTGCCCATGACCTGCGCGCACAGCATGGTCAGCGCCTCGCTCTGCGTCGGGTTGACCTTGCCAGGCATGATCGATGAGCCCGGCTCGTTTTCGGGAATGCTGATCTCGCCGATGCCGCTGCGCGGCCCGCTGGCCAGCCAGCGCACGTCGTTGGCGATCTTCATCAGGCTGGCGGCCAGCCCTTTCAGCGTGCCGTGGGCGTAGACCAGCGCATCGCAGCTGGCCAGTGCCTCGAACTTGTTGGGCGCGGTGACAAAAGGCAGCTTCGTCAGTCGCGCCAGTTCGGCGGCGACGGCTTCGGCATAGCCCTTGGGCGCGTTCAAGCCCGTGCCGACGGCCGTGCCGCCCAGCGCCAATTCGCACAGGTGCGGCAGCGCGCAGCGCACGTGGCGCTCGGCATGGTCGAGCTGCGCCACGTAGCCTGAGAATTCCTGCCCCAGCGTCAGCGGCGTGGCGTCTTGCAGGTGCGTGCGGCCGATCTTGACGATGTCCTTGAAGTCACGCGACTTGGCGGCCAGCGTGGCGCGCAGCTTGGCGAGGGCTGGCAGCAGGTGGTTTGTCAACGCCTCCACCGCCGCCACGTGCATGGCCGTGGGAAACACGTCGTTGCTCGACTGGCTCTTGTTCACGTCGTCGTTGGGGTGCACCAGGCGCGCCTCGCCGCGTTCGCCGCCCAGCAGTTCGCTGGCGCGGTTGGCGATGACCTCGTTGAGGTTCATGTTGGTCTGCGTGCCCGAGCCGGTTTGCCAGACCACGAGCGGAAACTCGTCCGCGTGCTGGCCGGCCAGCACCTCGTCGGCCGCGCCCACGATCGCGTTCGACTTCTTCTCATCCAGCAAACCCAGCCGCTGATTGACCACCGCCGACGCGCGCTTGACCAGCGCCAGCGCGCGGATGAGCTCGCGCGGCTGGCGCTCGCCGGAGATGTCGAAATTGAGCAGCGAGCGCTGGGTTTGCGCGCCCCACAGCCGGCCGGCCGGCACGTCAATGGGGCCGAAGGTGTCGCGCTCGCTGCGGCTGGGTTGGGATGGCAGCGCGGAAGAAGTCGAATTCATGGTCAAGGGTCGTTCTTGATGGTTCGGGCGCGCGCATTGGCGCTCTTGTCCTACAAAAGGTGCAGCGCCGGCGCATGGCTGCCGCTCTGTGCGCTGCATAGACGGGCCTGCGTCGCACGGCGATGGCGACACCCGCGTCACATCACCATGAGGCAGCCATTGTGCGCAGCGAGGGGCTGCGGCGCAATTGCCATACGACCAACCGGGAAAACAGGAGAGTCCACCATGTCCACCTTTGAAACGCTTGCACGCGATCTGGCCACGCGCTTTGATCTCGGCAACCAGGCCACGCCCTTCTTGCGCATGTTGATGGCGCACATGACCAACCCCGACAAGGGCGGTTTGCCCGGCTTCGTGCAAAGCTTGCGCAGCGCCGGCTGGAACACGCTCGACAGCTGGCTCGGCCGCGCCGACCTCGCCACCAACGCCACCGAAGAGCACACTGAACGCGCGTTTGGCCACAACGGCGGCCTGATCGGCAACATCACCGGCAAGCTGGGCTTGGGCCGCGACACCATCGTGCGCGCAATCGCCTTTGCCGTGCCTGCGCTGCTGGGCCGCCTGACCCCCGGCGGCACGGTGCCCACCGTGCTGCCGCCCGAAGCCACCAACTACATTGGCGACCGCCGCGAATGGATCGTGCCGGCGACGGCCGTGGCTGCGGCCCCGGTGGCTGCGGCGCGCGGCGGCATGGGCTGGCTGCCGTGGGTCATCGCCGCGCTGGTGGCCGCCTTGCGTCTGGGCTGGTGCGCCATGCAGAAGAAGCCGGCCGACATGCCTGCCGCGCCTGCGACACCCGCTGCGACCACGGACGCCCCCGCCACCCCCACGACCCCCGCGCCCTCGGCCCCGGTCGAAAACACGGTGCCGGCCCCCAGCGGCACCACGCCGCCGCCGAGCGTGCAAGCCACCGAAGAGCCGGCCGGCGCCGGCATCCTGGCCTGGCGCCTGGACGACATGCCCGCGCTCAAGGTCTACTTCGACAGCGGCAGCACCACCATCACGCCTGAGTTCAACGACAAGGCCAAGGACCTGGTCGACTACCTGGCCGCCAACTCCGGCGCCAAGGCCGCCATTTCGGGCTTCAACGATCCGACGGGCGACCCGGTGAAGAACGCCGAGCTGTCCAAGAACCGCGCCCAAGCCGTGCAGGCCGCTCTGGTGTCGGCCGGTGTCGCTGCCGATCGCCTGGAACTGCGCAAGCCGGCCGACACCACCGGCACCGCCGCCACCAACGCCGCCTCGCGCCGCGTGGAAGTGACGCTGTTCAAGTAAAGAGCCCTTGAGCGTGAAGCGCGCACCGCCGCGCTTCAACGCCCCAACCAAAAAGCTCGCGCCAGTGTGCGGGCTTTTTGTCGTCCCGCACGGTTTGTGCCGCCGTCAGGCGCCTGGACGCGAGCCGGCCGATAATTCCGGCTTTGCTTTCCCACCCCACTTCGCGCCATGCCCACGACCATCCGCCAAGAAGACCTGATCGAATCCGTTGCCGCCGCGCTGCAGTACATCAGCTACTACCACCCGGCCGACTACATCGCCCACCTGGCGCGCGCCTACGAGCGCGAGCAATCGCCCGCCGCCAAGGACGCGATGGCGCAGATCCTCACCAACAGCAAGATGAGCGCCACCGGCCACCGGCCGATCTGCCAGGACACCGGCATCGTCAACGTGTTCCTGAAAGTCGGCATGGACGTGCGCTGGGAAGGCTTCACCGGCAGCCTCGACGACGCCATCAACGAAGGCGTGCGCCGCGGCTACAACCACCCGGACAACACGCTGCGCGCTTCCGTCGTCGCCGACCCGCAGTTCGCGCGCAAGAACACCAAGGACAACACACCCGCCGTCATCGTGACCGAGATCGTGCCCGGCAACACGGTCGATGTGACCGTGGCCGCCAAGGGCGGCGGCTCTGAAAACAAGAGCAAGATGGCGATGCTCAACCCCAGCGACAGCATCGTCGACTGGGTGCTGAAAACCGTGCCCACCATGGGCGCCGGCTGGTGCCCGCCCGGCATGCTGGGCATCGGCATCGGCGGCACGGCCGAGAAAGCCGTGCTGCTGGCCAAGCAAAGCCTGATGGACGACCTGGACATGTACGAATTGCAGGCCAAGGCGGCCAAGGGCGATGCGCTGTCCGACGTCGAAAAGCTGCGGCTGGAGCTGTTCGACAAGGTCAACGCGCTCGGCATCGGCGCGCAAGGGCTGGGCGGGCTGACGACTGTGCTGGACGTGAAGATCGCCCTGTACCCCACGCACGCCGCTTCCAAACCTGTAGCAATGATCCCCAACTGCGCGGCGACCCGCCACGCACATTTCGTGCTGGATGGCAGCGGCCCGGTCTACCTCGACCCGCCCTCGCTCGACCTGTGGCCCAAGGTCGAATGGGCGCCCGACACCGAGAAGAGCCAGCGCGTCAACCTGGACACGCTGACCAAGGAAGAAGTCGCCAGCTGGAAGCCCGGCCAGACCCTGCTGCTGAACGGCAAGATGCTCACCGGCCGCGACGCCGCACACAAGCGCATCCAGGACATGCTGGCCAAGGGCGAGAAGCTGCCGGTCGATTTCACCAACCGCGTCATCGACTATGTCGGCCCGGTCGATCCGGTGGGCGATGAAGCCGTGGGCCCCGCCGGCCCCACCACCGCCACGCGCATGGACAAATTCACCGACATGATGCTGTCGCAAACCGGCCTGATCGCCATGATCGGCAAGGCCGAGCGCGGCCCCACCGCGATCGAGGCGATCAAGCAGCACAAGTCGGCGTACCTGATGGCCGTGGGCGGCGCGGCCTACCTGGTCAGCAAGGCCATCAAGACCGCCAAGGTGGTCGGCTTTGAAGACCTGGGGATGGAAGCCATCTACGAATTCGACGTGGTGGATATGCCCGTCACCGTGGCGGTGGACGCCGGCGGCACCAGCGCGCACATCACCGGCCCGGCCGAGTGGGAAAAGCGCATCGCCTCGGGTGAGTTCAAGGGCATCTCGCTCGCCACCGCTTGACCACTGCATCCGTGCCGCGTGCCGACGCGCCCATCGGCGTGTTCGACAGCGGCATCGGTGGCCTGTCGGTGTTGCGCGCGCTGCGGGCCGCGCTGCCGCACGATGACTTCGTCTACTTCGCCGACAGCGCGCATGCGCCCTATGGCGAGCGCGATGACGCGCACGTGCAGGCGCGCTCGCGTGCCGTGCTGGCCGAGCTGCAAGCCGCGCACGGCATCAAGGCCTTCGTCATCGCCTGCAACACCGCCACGGCGGCCGCGGCCGAGGCGCTGCGCGCGGCGCACCCGGACCAGGTCATCGTCGGCATCGAGCCAGCGCTCAAGCCCGCGCTGACGCTCACGCGCACCGGGCGCATCGGCGTGCTCGCCACGCGCGGCACGCTGGCCAGCCCTAAGTTTCGCGCCCTGCACCACGGCCTGGCGACACGCGCCGAGTTCGTGCTGCAGCCGTGCGACGGACTGGCGACTGCTATAGAAAAAGAAGCTGCTTGCGCAGATGGGACAAGCGCCAGGGCCTTGATTGATCAATATCTTTCGGCGCTCGGCCCGCTGGGCGCCGACCCGGGCGCCATCGACACGCTGGTGCTCGGCTGCACGCACTACCCGCTGGCGCGGCAGCACCTGCTGGCCAGCCTGGCCGGCCGCGCGGTCACGCTGGTCGATCCGGCCGACGCCGTGGCGAGCCATGCGCGCACGCGGCTGGTCGAGTCCGGACTGGCACGCCCGGCCGTTGATCGCGCACCGGGCGCTGTGCGGCTGTGCGCCTCGGGCGCCGATGCGGCGCTGCATGCGGCGGCCGCGCGCTGGCTCCCCTGAAACATCAGCGGCCCAGCGCACGCATACATGGTCAAAAATGGCTGCAGCGCACGCCGAACAAGCGCAAGCAGCTCCTCTTTTTATAGTTTCTGTTGACCCATGGCGCGTCCGCGCACCACGTCAATGAGCGCCAGCGCCATCAGCCCCAACACGAACAACAGCGTGGTGCAGGCAATCGCCACGCGCTGGTTGCCGCCGGTGCCCCAGGTGATCAGGCCGTAGGCCAGCGGCCCGACGATGCTGGCCAGCCGGGTGGCAAAGCTCCACAAGCCGAAGAATTCAGCCAGCTGGGCTCGCGGCGCGAACAGCCCCACCATGGCACGCCCGACCGACTGGCACGAGCCCATGCACAGGCCCGCAATCGTCGCCGCGACCCAGAACTGACCCTTGGTCGCCGCCAGCGCGGCGATGACGCAGGTGGCGATCCAGCCCAGCAGCGTCAGGCCCAGCGTCAGCTTGTGGCCGATGCGATCCTGCAAATGACCGCCCCCAAACGCACCCGCGGCGGCGGCGACGTTGAGCACCAGGATGAGCACCATGGTTTCCTGCGGCAGGAAGCCGATCACCTGCTCGGCATAAATCGCCGCCAGCGTGATCGCCACCGCCACGCCGCCCTGGTAGGCCACGGTGCAGGCCAGCAGCCAGATGAAGTCGCCGTAGCGGCGCGCCTCGCCAAAGGTCTGCTGCAGCCGCGTGAACCCGGCGCCAACGGAACTCGCCGCGCCGTCGGATGACACGCCCTGCGCCCGCTCGCGCAGCAGCGCGAAGGTGACGCCAGCAGCCAGCGCATACACCACCGCCGTGATCAGCAGCGTGACCGGCACGAACTGCGACGCGCCCTGCCCCTGGCTTTGCGCATGCAGCACATACGCCAGGCAGCCGGCCAGCGTCAGCATGCCGCCCAGATAGCCGAAACCCCAGCCCCAGCCGCTGACCTTGCCCATGGCTTCGGGCCGCGCCAGCTCGGGCAGGAAGGCCGCGGTCAGCGACTCGCCATACGAGGAGAAGGTGTTGGAGACGATGATGAGCACCATCGCCAGCAGCACGCCGCCGGGACGCACCAGCGCCATCGCTGCAGTGGCGACGACGCAACCCGCCGTGGACCAGATCAGCAGCTTTTTCTTCGCGCCATGCAGGTCGGCCCACGCGCCCAGGCTGGGCATGGTGAGCATGACGATGGCGTAGGAAATGGACAGCGCCACCGTCCACGCCAGCGGCGCCCAGTCGGCCCCGCCCGCCACGCCGCCCACGAAGTAGGCCGCAAACACCGCCGTGATGACCACGGTGGTGTAGCCCGAGTTGGCGAAGTCGTACATCGCCCAGCCGAACAGCTCGCGCCGCTGCACGCCGGGGTTCAGCACGTCGGACGAGAACAAGGCCATGCTGCGCGTCTCCAGCCGGCGCCCTCGGCCGGCCAGCGCGCAGCATAGCAATCAGGGATGACGCGCCGGCCGCGTGGGCCGGCTTGGCGTCAGTGCAGGTGGCGCGGGCGCCGGCCGCCGCCGTGCCCCGGCGTCCCGCTGCCCGGCCCGCGCGGCGGCTTGCCCAGTTCAAGCGAACTGGTGAGCGCCGAATAGCGGCCTTCGAACAGCTTGTCGATCTCGCTGACCACGCCGCCGAGTTCGGCGCCGTCGAAATGGCGCTCCATCAGCGCGACCACGTCCTCGACCAGCAGATTGCGTTGCGCCTGCATGATCGCCTCGGGCGTCGGGCCGACAAACAGCAGCACGAAGTCGTCGCGCGATTCGCGCTCGGCCTCCTCGTCCTCGTCGTCGAATTCGGCGTCGTAGAAGGTGACTTCGATCTGCGAGCCTTCGGCCGACAGCTCGTTCAGGTTCATGCACAGGTCGTCGAGCTGATGGCGAAAGTTGTCTTCGCCCGGCAAGGTCCAGCACATCTTCAACAGGTGCTGCTGTGGGTCGAAGCGAATGCCCGGCTCGTCCTCATAAAGGCTGGCCGCACCATCGGCCAGCGAGCGGGCGCCAGCGTACTTCCAGAGGGGTTTGAGGGCATCCTGCAGGGCGTCAAAGCCCACGTCGGGACGAAGTTTCACGTCGCCATGCACGTGAATCTCGAAAGGTGCATCTTCATGATTCATGGCGTTTTTCCTTCTCTGGTGCCCCGGGCCGGGATCGAACCGGCACGCCCCCTTTCGGGAAAGCGGCGGATTTTAAGTCCGCTGTGTCTACCAGTTTCACCACCGGGGCCAAGCATGCATTGTCGCAGGCTCAGCAGGGCGCCGCGCGGTGACAAAAAGTGAGTGGGGGAGAAAAAGTGGAGGCGCGATCCGGAGTCGAACCGGACTAGACGGATTTGCAATCCGTTGCATAACCGCTTTGCTATCGCGCCGAAGGGAATACAAAAAAAGGAAGCCAAGCTTCCTTTTGATGCAGCCGCCGGCTTGGTGACCGGCTGCGAATTTTGGAGCGGGAAACGAGACTTGCACTAGGGCACTAAGTCGTTGTTTCCCAATCACTTTCTCCGCTGGGGTGATCAGCGAAGACCTTGATTATAGCCCTATTTTGCTTCATCGGCGGCAGAACTGTCCAACGACTTCCAAGGACGTCCAACGAGCATCTATCTATCGGCCGCGAACCGCGGCTCATCCTTGGCGATTGATCTCGCTCTCCAACGTGGTCAGGCGTTCGACGATGCAATCGAAGACCAAGGTCTCGCCGTAGAACATCTGGGCGTCCAGCATGGCCTGGTAGTCCTGCTGCAACGCATTGAGCAACGCGGCATCGGGAATCAACCGCAGGCCACCCGTCTGGCACAGCTCGTAGTGGCTGAACCCGCTGCGGTAGAAGGTCTCCTTGATGCGCAGCACATCACTCAGCAACTCGGTATCGGCCAGCGCCTTGCGACCCACTTCGTGATCGGCCAGGCGCGCCAGGTCATACCAATGCCGCGACAGCCGCTCGGCGCCAGCACGCAGATCAGGACGATGGCACTCGACATGGATCAGCGTGGCTTTCTCCCAGAACGTTCGCATCGGTGACAGCACCGCCACCTGGGCAGTCGGGAACGCCAGCACCGGCACGTGGGCAGCCACATCCGGCACGATCGTCATGGTGTCCTGCGGCAGCGTGGCATTGCGTCCACCGAATTCGAGCAAGACGCTCGGCCGCAGGTAGGCATCCGTGTTCTCCACCGCGCTCGGGTAGTACAGCCATAGCTTCTCCGCGTCATCGCTGACTTCGATGGTGACTTCATGCGCGGGGAGCGCTTGCGCCAGCGCTTGCCGCAGGGCCGGCACCAGTTCCTCGGTGACGTGCTTCACCAAAGCCACCTTGAGCGCATCGGACAGCTTCTTGCGCTGGGTGTTGGAAAGGCTTGCAAGGTCAGGCACATCGGCCACGAGACTCCGGTAGTCGATGGTGACGTCGATGTCCTCGGAGAAACGTTCGATGGCCTGATAGACCTTGGACAGCGACGTGCCGCCCTTGAACGCCATCGGCTTGCGAATCGGCAACGCGAACAAGACACCCAGCACCTGGCACAGCCAGATGTCTTTTTCCAGAATTTCAGCGCGGCGGCCCAGCACCGGTGCCAGGCCATGCAACAACTCGGCCTGCTCGGCCAGGGACAAATCGAAGTAGTGCGCCGTGGATTCAGGCATGGGCCGGTTCGCTTCGCTCGTAGCGGGTCAGGGCTTCCACCATCCAGGCCGGCATCGACGCCTTGGCTCCACTCAGCGCCGCGAACTCGCCCGCTGGCAACTTCTTCGCGATCTGCTTGAACGTGTCCGGTGTGACCTGGCTGCGCCCCAGGTACCAGAGGGCTGACAGCGCTTGGCCTGCAGGCCGGCCCGCCAGCGCCAGTTTGCGCGGCGCCACGTGCTGCAGTCGGACGACCAGTTGGCCCAGCCGGATCTGACGGGGGGAGCCCGTGGTCTGAAAAACCGCCTGCGCCGGCATCTGCGTGGACAGTCCCAGGCGCCGTGCGGCTTCTGCCCCGTGAACCTCGATCGTCGCCCCTTCCGCCTCGGCCACGGTCCGCGCCACCTGCTCGGGCGCAGGCATCGCCTTGATGCCGAACCGCCCGGCCTTGGGCACGATATACAGACCATGACCGATGCGCTCGACGCTGCCCGCCTTCACCAGCCGCATCAAGGCCTGATCGATAGCCGCGCGCGAACCCAGCCCCGCGAACAATGCGGGGGTAAAGGGCTCGCCTGCGGGTTGCGAGGCGATGCGTTCACGGATAGCTTGGGACGTGCTCATGGCTGAATTGACCTTGGTTGTTAGATATTTTAGTTAAAAATCTAACATCTGTCACCCACCTCGTTCAGGGGCAATACGGACACCTGGTTCTTGCCGAGTTCTCCAGCAGGCCGCGCGATCACAGCCTCGATGTGAGCGTGCGCTCAGACCTAAAACGAGATCCTTGCAGATCTGCTAGCGCAACTTGTTCGCCAGCCGGGCAAACTCCGGCAGTGGAAAGTTGTGCGGCCGGCCGAAGGATGCGCCAGCGTTCCGTCATCCGAATGGGATAAGTAACGCCGAACACGGCGCTGTTTTCCCTGACGTCAGCCTCGGTCGTCAGAGCGCGACATCGCCTTCAAAGTCCTCGTCCAGGGCGGCTCCATGGCAAGCGAAGGTCTGCATGGCTTGGAGCCAGTCGTCCGGCAGCGGCTGGAGATGGCGTCCGGCGTCGATGTCCTTGTCCAATAGTCCAAGAAATGCCTGGAGGGCTGGGGTTTCTTGCTCGATTTTTGTGCGATGGGACATTTCAGGCCTCCGCACCATTGTTCATCAATGCACTCCCAGCACGTTGAAGACGACTTTGGCAACTGCATCAATCGAATCCTCCGTCACGGCGTCGACCGGGGAGAGGCCATTCAGTCCTTCGAGGGGATCGGACAAAGCCCGATAGAGCGTCCATGTGTCGGATTCGGGCACGCTCTGCAGCACCGTCTGGGTGAGCCGGTGTTTGACCGGATCGAGTTGCCAATCGGGCAGTTTGCGCCCGCGGGGGCCAACGTTGAGTGCCAGCAGTCGTCTCGCGTCGATGTCCTTGTAGATCTGCTGGCGGACTTTGTTCGCCAGCCGGGCAAACTCCGGCAGCGGCAGGTTGTGCGGCCGGCCGTAGGCTTCCAGCATCGCCTCGCGGGCGCGCTGGATATCTGTCCTGCCGGGTGTCCAGCGGGTATCTGCCTTCAAGGCTGCGGCCTGGACAACCAAGGCATGCTCCACTGCTTGTCGGGACAACGCTATCTCCAGAGACGCGGGCAATTCGACCCGCTGCAGCCATTCCTGCATGAACACCTCCAGTGCAGCCATTCCTGCATGAACACCTCCAGTTCGGCGGCAAAGGCCTCAGCATCACGGACCTCCACGGTGCCGACAAATCGACGCACTTCATCCGGCGTTACTCGAGGCAAGCGACCGGCGATGAGTCTCATGGCGTTCGGCAAGAAAACTCTCCTTCAGAGAGCCGTCAGCTTGTTCTCCTTTGTCTCCTGTGTCAACGATGCAACCGGATCAGCGCCCACTCATACCAAGTTGCGTTCAAAGATATAGAAGTTATCCACTTGAAGCCAGTCATTGACTGGGTTCGCGCCGGATCAGCTTCGAGGGCAACGAGGCCTGCGGTGAGTGCGTCCTCGACCGCGTCGAGGTCGGCAAAGACATGATTGGCGAAGCAGTTCTCGCGGATCGCTTCCCACAGGTGCTCGGCCGGGTTGAGCTCCGGGCTGTAGGGCGGCAGGAGCATCAGCCGCATGTTGGGCGGCACGACGAGTTCGCCGGCGATATGCCAACCCGCCTGGTCCATGACCATGAGGACGAATTCGTTGGCGTGACGCTGAGCAACCTCGGCCAGGAATAACGACATCGTCTCGGCGTTGACCCATGGCAGCACGAGGCTGTCGAGCACGCCATCGTGCGGACTGACGGCGCTGAAGGCGTACAGGTACTTGCGCTGCAGCCGCGCACCGACCACCGGGCGCATCCCCCTGGGTGCCCAGCAGCGCCGCGGCGTGCCCAGCAGCCCGAAGCGCCCCTCGTCCTGGAACATCAGCCGCACGCGGCGGCCTTTCTCAGCCTGGTGCCAGGCCTCTTGGTGTACCGCGCGGCGCAGTTTTTTTAAAGGCGGCCTGCGCCGCGACGTTGGCCTTCGGGTGTCGGGGGCGCGGCACGATCTTGCGCCAGCCGTGGCGCTCCAGCAGCCGATAGACCGTCGAGCGGGCCACGGCCTTGTCGGTGCGCTCCTGGTAGGCCTGCTGAATCTCGGCCACCGCGAGTATCCCGCCGGCCTCGGCGCGCTGGACGAACGGGGCCAACAGCTCCTTCTCCTGCGCCGGCGTGAGGTGTTGGTGGCGCCTGCCGCCGCGCCTTCGCACCTCGAAGATGGCTTCGCCTTCCTTGGCCCAGCGCGAGTGCATCACGTGCACCGTGGCCGTGGACCAGCCCAGCAACTGCGCGATCTCTGCCGCAGAACTGCCCAGTGTGGCGCGGATCAGCACGCACTGGATGCGCTGGTACTCCGAATGGCTGGTGGCTCTCTTGAGCCTCTCGGCCAATCGCTCCACGGTGGGCTTGTCGCCAACGATCAGACTCTTCATCCACGACTCCTCGAAGTCCAAGGATGATCATCATATCTAATTTATTGAATGCGACTTGGTATCAATCAGCCACCTGGAATCGGTCAGAGAAAATGCCATGGGCAATGGTTCAAGAACGACAGGAGAAGCCTCGTAGCCGTCATCTTCCCAGTGACAACTTTGCAGCGGTTGCCGTCGGCCGCTGGTGGCGGGCGGACTCACGGTCTCAGATAGATTGCAGACGGTCCATCCTGCCCGCGACCTTGCGGGGCAGCGGACGCGGGCGGTCTATCCGCAGTACACCTTGAGAGGGGTCTGGTAGGTTTCCGACAGGAAGCGGTCTGTCACGCCGAGCAGGGCGAGCTGATGATCAGCTGCTCCCGTCTTGGAGAGGCCTGGTTGGACGATGTAAACCCTCAACGTGACGGCACAGACGCGGCTGAGATCACGGATCTGGGCCAATCGGTCTTTGGTACCGACCTCAAAGCGTGTTGGCCGGCCGCCCTCCACACGGTCGGCGTCCCGCTTGAGAAGGTGCGCAAATAGGTCAGTGCGACGTTCCTTGTTGTGAAGCCACATGACGCTGCGCTGCGCTTGTCCGCAGACGACGTACATGTCGTCAATGCGAGCCCCGGGCGCGGCGCCGCCCGAATACTTGCAGTGGTAGAGGTCTACAGTGATGATTCGGGGTTGCGTCTCGCTGTCCAGACTGATGGCGACGATGTCCGCGGCTTCGCCCGCGCCGTCGTCATCGAACACGATTTCGTGCCTGTTCTCCGCCTTGATGTGTTGGATCGTTCTGTACTGGACTGAGTCTGTCCGGCGCTCCTCTCTCTGCGACTCCTTGGTGATGTCGATACCTGTCCAGTCGAGCACCTCAAGGCGGTCTCGCGCGTACAACTGCGCCGCAGTGCGCAGCTCAACGTGTGTGTTGCCCTCCAGCTTCGATCCATCGGCGAACCATATCGTCGGCGGATGATCAGTAAGGTACGCGCAGAGGTCGTGGTCGACACCGCGATGAATCGTTGCGGTGGCAGCCCCCTCGTAGACGAACTCGAAGTCCGCAGCGTTGCCATGACCTATAAAGTTGAGCCGAACCTGAACCTCCCTGGACTCGCTGAATACGCGCAGGACAATCGGTCCGGTCGAACTGAAGTCGCGAACCTCGATGCTGACGTTGGTCAGATGTTCCTGGACCGTGTGAATGAAGGAAATCTTGGTCGCCGATTCCACGAGGTCGAGTAGGTCGACAGGCCAATCGACGCCGACCGGCACCGTAGCCGGTCGCGCATCCACCAGTCGTGGTATCAACGTACCCCTTAGGATCTCCTCTGGGTCAATGCTCTCATCGATAAGCTTGGCACCGACGTGCTTGCACCATGCGGCAAACTCGTTGACCTTGAGCCGCAAGGTTGCCCAGACCCGCCCCTTCTTGCCTGCGCCGATCGAGGCAGGACCGCCGTTCTCGAAGCCGAAACCGGCGAGGACTGCCTTTGTGGTCGTTCCCAGGGCCGCATCGGTCAAGCGTGAACCGACGTCAGGCCCCATGCGCCCCGTGTACCGAACCTGGCGACCGAACTGCTCGTCCAGACCGACGTTCATCAGCATCAATCGATTGATGCCCGCCAACGCTCTGAAGACGGCGGGCGATTGGATCAGCTCGACGTCGGCACCGCACAAGGCACGCGCAAACGGCGCATAGTTGCCTGTGTTCGTGGATCCGTGTACAAAAAGCAGCGACTGGTCCCGGTCCCAGACGGCGATGCATAGTTCCCAAACCAGCCCCTCCACGGCGGGTACGGCGGTCCAGGCGACTCCTTGCCGTTTGGCCGCGATGATGATGAGCGTGCCTTCCCTCTCATTGAGCACCGGGTAGATCTCCTCCCCTTCGGCCAGACCAGGGAACGCCTTGCTGTACTCGGCAGGGTTCCATTGGGCACAGTGCGTCCGGTAGGCCATCATGCTGGCGGCCGGCCTGATTTCGTTTACGGGGATCTCGTCCAACTGATTGTCGAACCCGCTCATGAAACGCTGCGCGTCCAGTTCCTGCCCGATTGCGCTTTCGCTGAGGTTGGGAAGCAGGAGATTCCAGTCAGGATCCTGGGTGTAAAGGGTTCGCAGTTCTTCACGCAGGTTGACGTCTGCGACATTGGCAATGAACACCGGGTCACCCAAATCGTCTCTGGAGCGGGTAAAGCGGCCGGCCAGTTGCAGCGTCACTGCAAGACTCTTACGGAGGTCGTGGAAGGCCGCGATCTTCAACTCTGGCATGTCAAAGCCTTCGCCAAGCATGTCCACGCAGACGACGATGCGCGACTGGCGCTGGTCGAGCTGGCTGCGCGCCGCCTGAGCGGCGACCTTCTTCATGCCGCTGTGAAGCATAACTGGATTGAAATGGCCGAGTGCCTGGTAGATTGCGAGCACCTGTGCAGCCCTAATCTGCGTGGATACGCGCGCCATGGCAACGTGCAGACCGGTGGCATCGGCGTTGAGCTCTTCGATGACCTTGGCGGCGATGTCGCGATCGGCTCTGGCGTCGTTGAAGGAATACACCGAGCTGAATCTGATGGGCCGGAAATAGCCCTCGCGCTGTGCCTGCCTCATGGGATAGACGTAAATGATCTCGCCGTCCAGGGGCACCCCGTCTTCCCGGAAAGGTGTAGCGGTGAACTGCAAGACATGCCGCATTTGGGCCTTGAAAACAGACTTGAACGCGTGCCAGGTCGGTGCCGCAGCGTGATGGGCCTCGTCGATGAATAGGTGCGTGCAGAGTTCGGCCATCCTGACTTGCACCTCGTGGCTGCACTTCCCCGCAAGTGCGCTGGTTGTCACGATGACGTTGCACCGCCTGAACAGTTCATCCACCTCCTCAACGGCTGTGGGCCGCTTCTCAAGCGTGCCGACAACAGGCCTCAGTACGTTCGCTGCGAGCAGCACCGAGCGGGGGTGTTTCAGAATACCCAGCGAGAAGAACTTCAACGCGATCTGCGTCCTCAGCGCATCTGTGGGCACGATCACCATGACCCGCGTGCACATGCCTGAGATCATTGCGGCCAACATCGTCTCGGTTTTCCCCGTGCCGGTTGGCATAACGACGGTCGCAACGTCGCTCTTAGTAGACCAATGGGCGTGAATTGCGTGGAGAGCGCCCAGCTGAGGGCGGCGCAAGCCAACTTGTCCTTCGCGCAACTGGTCCTCGCCAATAAAGTTGAACGCAGCGAACCAACTTTCCCTAGCCTGCTCGGCCGTAGGGCCAGTACCGAGTCCTGGGTGGGCGAGCCACTTGCATTTGCTCAGATCGACCTCGACCGCGCCATCAGCGATATCGCCGAGGAGAATGGGCCCGTCGTTAGGCATCTGACCTTCCAGCGGTGCCTTAGCGAAAACATACAAGACACGGCCGTCAGCGACGCTTAGCTTCCATCCCGTCCGCGAGGGCACCGTGAACTTTGTCAACGTGCCTTCGACAGCAACAGAGGGATGAGCGAGCTGGCCAATAAAACCCCACAAAGTCTTGGCATCGACGCCTTTGACGGACGGCACGGTTAGTCGGATCACAGGTTCTCCCAATGGATTGGCTGAACGAGTCTTCTAATGTGTGTCCAATCGTAAACCACGTTATTGCCGGCGAGCCAGATGCGCGATGCGCTTTGTTGGGGGATAGAGCGCTCGGTCCGTGACGCATCGGCGACTGCATCTGGTCGAGCGAGCGATTTAGTTAGCATCGCAAGCTACCAAGCATTCACAACACGAATGACAGGCTCCCGACCTGACGGTCGTTCGGCTTCAAAAATTGATCAACCGCAACCAGCCTAAAGTCGATTTGGCAGTGCAACCGAGCCACGCTCTATGTCTTACATCAGGGGGGCTGGCCTTCGATTCACGCACAGCGGCTGCGCTCCCAACCGTCGGATGCTGCTCTCTTCGACTGCCTCCTGATCCACCGCTCGAGCAGAGCACGCGGCTTGCAGCATCGCTACGTCCTCGTCGTCAAAGCGCGAAGGCACCGCGCTGCCTCCCTGGTACCGCGAGAGCTGGCCGCTCTTGTCAAACAGCGCCGTATACGGATGCGACCGCGCGGGGTCCGAGAGCATCGGCACCATCTCCTCGTAGATCGCGCTCATCCGCAGCTGTGGGATGGCATCTTTGAGCGAGCGAAATATGTTCATCGCTGCCAGGTCCAGATCCGCCCAGAGGAACACCTTCTCCGCAGCTAATAGCTGGCCCAATGGTGGCGGTGTGCCGTCGCGCACGATCCGGATTGGGCGATCGTGCTGCGGCGCCTGGTCACCCGCCCACAGTTCGCTTCCCAAGTATGACAGCCCGAACCCGAAGGTGCACACGATGGCCACGTCATCGGTCAGGCCGCTGCGGATGGCGTTTTCAAAGGCGCAGGGGTTTTCGATCAACAGCGTGGCCACAGGCTCTGACGGCCCTGCGCATAGGATGTACCTCGGCGATGGTGCATGAAGGCGCCTGGGCAGGCCCGTAGCGGCGAGCATCTGGCGAGAGAGCTTGGCCAGCACCTTGGAGCTTCCCATCAGGTGACGAGCGCTCACGTTGAACCCAGCATCGTCGGTGGACTCGGCTGATAGGCCGTTCAGTGCCTGAAATGCGCGGGCCAGAACCTGCATGTCCGTCGCATTCATATCCGCGACCGCTGGCGCCAGTTGTGCGAGGAACACGGCAACACCCGACTCCACCTGTGCATCCTCCAGCGCCTGCCTCCAGAAGATCTCGTGCGCCGCTGGCTCCACGGCTGCTGCTTGCACCCTGATGTACCCGGATGCAGGAAGTTGCTGTCCATCAGGCTGGTAGCTTACCAATCCAGCGCGATACAGTTCCCGAAGCGCCTCATTGACGCTCACGCGCGGCAGACCCAGCGCCGAGCACAGCTTCACGGCGGCAGATGATGTGCGCAATCTGCCGCTCTCACCCGCCATCCGACGCAGCGCGGCAAGCACTTGTGCACTTTCCTCCTGCAGGAACGCCTCACTCACGGGGCACCTTCGAGCAGCAGTGGTTGGGTGATTGCACTGACGAAACCGACCGTGCCAGGCTCGCGGCCGAGTTCGCGGAACGACACCAGGCCGTCGCCCTCCTGGTTCACGAGCTTCTTGCCCACGTGGTAGACCGGGAACACCGCAAAATCGTTGTTCCAGTTCGGAGAGTGCAGGAACCCGATGATCTGGAAGTTGCCCCCCAGGTCGCGCAACCCGTTCAGCGCCTCCTTGATGATGCGGCGGTCTGACAGCGTGCTGAAGATCCCGTCGATCAGGATCACCCGGTTGGCCTTGGCCCGAGACTTTGCGGCCTGCTTGCTGGTCATCTCCTGCAACCCGCGCTCGATCTCGTACTCGGCCTGGCGGACAATCCACATGAACTCCAGGGCAATCTTCTGCCCCGTCGAGAGCTTGCCCGAGACGTGGCTCTTTCGGCCGCCCCAGATGCCACCGTTCACGAACTGCACCTCGGTGTTCGTGAAGACGCACTCGATCAAGCGCTCGCGCAGCATGGTTTTGAGCTGGGTGTCGTTGCCTCGGCGCATGCCCCGGGACTGACCATCCTGGTCCCGCAAGGCCCGCTCCACGTCCAGCTTCAGCTCGTTGAGGATGTCCTGGACGCCAGCCTTGCCGGTAATCTGCGTCTCAAAGAAGAATCGGCCCTGGGGATACCGTCCCATCACCTTGTTCAGGGTCGCCAGGTTGTCGATGGCGCTCTGGATCAGGCCCGCCAGTTGCGTGAGGGTGTCCTCGGCGGTCTGGATGGCGATGGTCATGGCCTGCTTGGCTTCGTCGCGCTCCTTGGACAGGCTCGCCTGCAACTGCGTGAAAAGAACCCCAAGCGCCTCAATGGTGTCCGGAGTTGCCCTGCCGATCTCCTCGATCTCCAGCGCGTTGAAAGCGCTGTCGCGGGATTGGGCCGCCTCTAGAGCCGCACTGCAGAACCTGGTGTTCTGATCTCGGTACTGCTCGGCTGCTGTGGCCAGCTCGCTTGCGACGGCCTTGTGCTGCTGCAAGGCCTCATGGAGGTCCATCGCCTGCACGGTCTGGGCCAGCGCTTCGACGCTCTCGATGACAGCGCCATAGGACTCCAGCGCTGGATCCGAGAGAGCCTCAAAGACGGCCATGGCCTGCTTGTAGCCGGCATGTGCCTCGGGCACGGCCGCGCCCTCCTCCAGGTTCGCGGCCTGCGTGGCCGCCGCCTTGGACCGTGCCACTCTGCTGCCCACCTCGAACGCAATCTCATGGATAGCCTTGGCAAGGCGCTGCCAGTTGGGGACGTCGGCACGGGCGATGCGTTCGGCTCCGGCTCGGGCGTCCTCAGCCTTGGCCTTTAACTGGTCCGCGTCCTGCTCCTTGCGCGCGATTTCTTCCAGCAGTGCCATGTCGCTCTTGCCCTGATGGGCCCGGAACGCATCGGCCCGCTCGAAGTTCACTGCGAGCGCGGCCGCAATCTTGCCGAGCGTCTCGGAGATTTCCTGGCTGGCCGCCTCAAAGCCACGCATGAATTGCAAGTCCTCAGCACATGCAGCAAAGCGCAGTACCCGCTGGTATAGGGACCGGACTTGCTCCCCGCCGTCCTCTTCAAAAGCCTGCTGCTTTCTGTTCAGTTCGGACTGCTCTTCATCGAGCCTGACGAGCTCCTCTTGGGCATCCGCGGCCTTAGCCGCTGCGATCTCTACTTCTTCGCAAGAGTTCGCGTACGCCGCCTTGGCGGCAGCATAGGCGGCATCCCCGCCGAGCTTGCTGTGCCGCAGTGCATCGTCGCGCGCCGTCAGATTTTCGTGTGAGGCGCGCCCCTCAGCGGCCTCCTTTGCATCCGCGGCCTTTTGGAGCTCGGTTTCAGCCAGGGGGATCAACAAACTCAGCTCTGACAGCCGGGCCAGGCCGTCCAGCTTCTTGAACTCCTTGGCCGCTTCCAAGACCGCGCGGGCCTGCGGTTCGATCTGGCCCTTGAGCTGACTAAGCAGTTCCTCCAATCGATTCGCATCCGTAAGGCTCGTGTTGTATCGCTCGTCCGCACGAGCGTCCAAAGCGGCCTTGGCCTTCAGCGCCAGTTGGTAGCCATCGCCCTCCGGGGCGACTTCCGACAAACCCACCTCGGTTAGCGCGATGGCGCTTTGGCATAACAGAAGCTCCCTCGCCACGCGTTCAAGTTCAGTGCGGGCGAACTCGGGCTCAAGCAGGATGCGTACGCGGCGAGATGTCGCCCCGCCAATGAAACCCAGCGTGCGTACCCGGCCGTTGATCGCAACCCCCTTGGACAGCGCATTGGACAGCGCTTCCTTGAGGATCAAAGGTACCCACGCGCACGCGCCCTCCAGAAGCTGCGCAGCCTCATTGAGGTCTTCGATGGTCTCGAACACGGGCGCCGACAACATGCCCGACAGGGCGCTCATGGCGTCCAGGCGCTCTGCGGGGGACATCGCGGCCGACTGCAGCGCCTGGTGCAAGCGCACGGCCCGCACCGGCGAGGCGGCGAGAATTGCCCACGCCGCCTCGAAGCTGCCATCATCGACCGACCGCATCTGCTCAATGGCCTTGCCTTCCTTGCGCAGGCTCGTCTCCAGTTCCCGCTGGATCCGCAGCTCCTCGCGCAGCCTGCCCAGCGTGCGTCCGGCCTCTTCCAGCCATACCCGCGGGGTGGCCTGCGGGAAACGGTCGTTGAACGCCTCTATCGCTTCCTTATGCGGAAGCAGCGCTCCGAGATCCTGGCGCACGGTAGACAGCTCTTCAAGGGTGTTCGTGTGCCGCTTGATTGGGTCATACGTCAGGGCATCCGTGCCCGCACCAAAAATCTCCTCGAACGTGGCAGATTGGGCCTTGAGCCGCCACAGGTTGTCTCGCTCGTCAGTCACGGACCGGAGCGCTACCTGGGTCTCAGAATGGGCTTTGCTGGCTTTCGTCAAATCGCCTGTAGGGTTGACTGTGGACGGATCCACAGCGCCGAACACCGTCACGAACCGCTGGACGCCCGGCGAAAGTTGCTCGAACGTCTCGACCAACCTACTCGCCTTGTCGCGAGCGTCCGATAGTGGCTGGACGGCCAGCTGCAGCCCTCTGGCCAGCTTGCTGGCCTCGGTGATTGCAGGCAGGATGCGCCGGCTTTCCGTCTGGATGGTGTCGTGCAGGGTCTGCAGTGACTCCAACCGCTCCTGTGCCCCCTGCAAGCCCTCCAAGCCGTGGTGGTCGAGGACTTCCGTGTATTCGCGCCATACCCGATTCAATTCCCCGCGTCGGGTGTTGCGCTGCGCGGCCTCAGCCTGCAGGTCATCGAACTGCTCGGACAGCCAGGTTTTGGCGAGCATCGGCTCCGTACGCAGGTCTTCGGGTAGCAGTGCGCCCAACCCGACGAAATCGTCCCAGGCTCCCTGGTTCTCCGCACGGTCCTTGACCTGCAGCCGCAGCTTGTTGACATCGGACGCGAGCTGCGCCTGGGACGCCTCCCACGACTGCGCAGACTCCAGTAGGCCGTGTTTCTTGGCTTCCAGGGCACGCACCTGGCGGGAACCGGGGTTCGTGTCGATCTGGGCTTCCGCGATGGTGAAGGCGTGCAGGAGTACCTCTTTCAAGCCCGTCGTTTTCGCGCCGGAAATGTTGGCCAGCAGGTCGGGCAACTTGACTGCGGCTTCCTTCGTATACCCCTTCCGATAGTGTCCGCCCTTGACGCTGCCGCTATTCAGATTTTCGAAATCACAAGCAAAATCAATGACTTGCGCTTTTACCGAGAACGACATTATCTGCTTGCGGTCAGCCACCTGCGAGATCACACGCACCTCGACGCCGCTCAGTTCGCTCAGGGCCTTGTCCAGCAGCACGATCCCCTCGTCCGGCAGGATGGCCATGCCCTTGAGGGCCGTCAGGATCCGAGGGTCTTGTTCTCCCAGTCTGGGAAGGCTCCTGGGCAAACCCGGCAGCGCGTAGCGGCTTCCTTGGACCCCGAAGTAGCGCAGGAACGCGACATCACTCCGCAGCTTGCGCAGCAGACCATCGCACTCCTGCTGCAACTGACGGGCTTTCCTCCCCGCTGCAAGGATGGGCTCCAGCTTGGCAATCCCCTCTTCGCGCACCACCAGGCGCTTGTTCTTGGCTGCGATCTCCTTATCGGCCCGCACGATCTGCGTGAGGCTCTTGAGAAGGGTGTCCTCCACCGCCGACTCATCCTCCTCGGCGAAGCTGCTGAGCAGGTTGCTCAGGAGGTCCGGCGCCACCACGGCGCGGAAGAACGCGCTGTCATGAGACTCGCCGCCCCTGGGCTTGAAATCGAAGAAGCTGGCGTTCTGGTCGTCGGAGCCCTTCAGCTGGTACACCACGTTGCGCCGGATCACCTCCACGGGAAGGAACAGACGGATGTGGTCTTCCCATTCCAGCCGGTTCGCGAAGCGGTTCCATTTGCACCCCCGCAGCGCCCTCGTCGCCGCCGCGAAGGCATTGTCCGGCACCTGCGCGATGCTCTTGCGATCGTAGAGGTAGCACGGCGAGTCTTCGAGCGTGCCGCTGTAGGAGTAGAAGATCGGCTGCTCGTTGATGTCGTCGTTGAGCGCGACGCCGACCACGTGCGTCTCGCCAGGGAGATTCAGGGGGTCGACCTCCAACAGGCTGGGGGCCGAGTAGTTGTCCTCCGGGGGGGTCCTGAACTCGATGCGCGCGTGGGTGTAGCCCCGGTTCTTGGGTGCCACCTTTTCGCGGATTTTCTTGAGCAGCCGCGCGTCCCTGCTCAGCAGGTAGAGCAGGAGCTCCACCAGCGAGGTCTTGCCGCCGCCGTTGGTGATGTTCACGAGCGCCGACTTCCCGCCATCCGTTCGCAAAGTGATGCCGGTAAGCATCGGCTTCCAATCCGCCGACCGCCGGTTCGGGTTGATGCCTTCGGTGAGGTAATTGGTCACCTCCACGCGCGAGATCAGGCTCATTGCTCGCCTCCTTCAGACAATGCCTCCTGAGTGGTCGTCAGCAACGCGCTGGCCACCTGTCCTATGGTGGTGCGCTGGCCAGTTGACTCGGAGGCAAGCATGAGCGGTGCCAGCGACCGATCGAAGTTCTCCTTCATCTCCACCGCCGACAGCAGGGTCTGGCGGTAGACCCCCTCGCCCCTTTCTTCGAGCAGGCCACCTCTGCACATCAAATCCAAGAACCGTTTGACGCGCTTGGAAATCTCTGTCCCCTTCTCTGCGCACAGGACGTCATACACCTCGCTGTCGCCCAGTTGGACCGCGTTGAGCTTGCGCACGTGGTCGTTAATGTGGGCGTGCACGGCGTCCTGCAGCATTTCTCTGGTAAAGGACGCGTTGATCCAGCGGCCACGCTCGGAGGGGCTGCGGTCGAGCTGCGTGTACAGGAGGTCCAGGTGCAGCAGCCAAATCTGCGTGAACCAGATCTTCGCTGCCGTTGGCTGCGTGGGCAGGCCCATGCCTTCGGGGATATGGCTACCATCGACCAGGCAGGATGGCATGTCCGCACGGCGCGCGGCCAGGTACACGCGCGAGCCTGGCCCGATGCCCTCGATGTCGAAGCTGGTCAGTTGCACCAGCACGAACCCCTGCCCGCTCATCAGGTCTTCGAGGTCGCGCAACTCGTCGACCGTAGCCTCCCGCAGGAGGGCGCCAAGCTCTTTTTCGTCGGGCCGCATGCCCCGCTTGTCGGAGCGATCCTCCAGCTTGCGGTGCAGTATGAGGAAGGCACTGATTCGGCCCATGTCGTAAGGAGTCATGATTCTTTCCTGGCGGTGTTCGCGCCGACCTTTTGCAGCTTCAAGCTGGAGAACATCACCTGCAGGCCTGGGAGGTCGGCCCTCTCCAAATCCCGCACGAGTTCACCCTCAACGGGCTCCTTGACCCAATCGTCGGCCGCCGTGAGAGCGGTCACCAGGCAGTTGAAGGCGTGTGCATCGCCATCTCGGCCCAGGCCGTCGCGCAGCGCGGCCCCTAGCGTCACGCCGCCGTGGAGTTGCCCCTCCAGGTACGGCAAGTTCCGCTGGAGCCAGTCGGTGAACTGGTCCTCGGGTGGGGCTTCGAAAGCGTCAAGCTGCAGTCTTTCGGTGGGCGCCCGCTCGGCAACACGCCCCTTCGCGATCCCGGCGAAGTCCGACACGATCGGCGCCACCTTGGGTGCGCAGCCCGGGCCCAGCATTTCCAGCACCCGGGCCACCTGCTGGCTGGACGCCGGTGCCTTCACCCACTGGAACGCGAGCCCGGCGAAGTCGGGAGCCTGCACGGTAGAGGGCTTGCTGGTAATGGACAGCTCGGCAAGGCGGGTCAGCTCCCTGCCGTATCGGACCACTCCGCCAGCCAGTTCCTTGACCTTGACACGGATCAGGCCGATCGGCGCGTCGTCGCCCATATCGACTTCCTTGCGGATGATCTCGTCGATCGCAAAGCTGGCCTCCTGCACCAGGCTCACCGTGCGACGCATGGTTTCGCGGTGCGACTCCATCTGCTCTAGGACCTCTTCCCGAGCGCGCCTGCCGCCCGTCGTTCGCTCGATCAGCGCCACCAGCTTGAGCTGCTCAGTGCGCAACTGTTGTAGCAGGCGTTCCGCGAACCCCAGCGCCGGGCCCAGGCGCGCGGCCTGGATCGCGCGGATCAGCTTCGTTACGTCGCCCTCAATGTAGGCGATGTCCATATGGTCAGATGCGATCACTAGCGCTGTCTTGCCCAGACGGGAAAGCCGGTACTCCACGACGTGGGCGGCCTTCTCCACTAGGTTGGTTTCCTTGTCCCCGATGACATAGGCAGGCCCTTCCTCCGGCGTGTGGAGGAGCTTCAGCTCTGAGGGTCGGGAGAGCACGTTCAGCACGTACTCCACATCGATGTCTTCGGCCCAGTTGATCTGCTCACGTACGCCTTGCTGGATGGACTGCAAGGATGAAAACTCGTCGCCGGTGCGGGCATCCAGCCTTTGCAGAACGTCGAGCACTGCTTCCGCTAGCGCGATATAGCGCCCGTCGCCGAGACCGGGACGGTCCTCCGTCTGGTACTGCGGCGACTCGCCGCTGCCACGCCTGGAATCGTGCAGGTCGAGTAACCTGGAGGAGAGCTTCAACAGCGGAGCGAGATCGATGCTTGGCATGCAGGGAACGAAGGTGGCTTCGGCGGACGGTACACCGCCTGTTGTACATCAATGGATCGAATCGCTAGGGAAGGTCTGCACAACCTCCGCCGCAGCGCAAGTTGATACATGAATATTCACATGGCGAAACCAGCGCTGAATTTCCGGTTGATTTCCCGCTCATCAGGTCGATTTCGGCCTTGTTTCGGGCGCTTGCCCATATTT
>RRZT010142591.1_pt1 | contig 26218 bp, 23 predicted proteins | sample 2165551 | NCBI WGS metagenome assembly RRZT01 (sample SAMN10456910, study PRJNA506462) | wastewater metagenome | biome: wastewater; feature: sludge; material: wastewater sludge; isolation source: wastewater sludge with Escherichia coli K12::gfp cells carrying plasmid... | place: USA: Moscow, Idaho... | reverse complement strand
CCCGGCTGGCACTGGGGCGGGCGTAGGCAATGTTGTCGGCCAGCGTGCCGTTGAACAGCACGACATCCTGGTTGACCATGGCAACCTGCTGGCGCAGGTTGCCCAGCTCCAGTTCGGGCAGCGGGATGCCGTCCAGCGTGATCCGGCCGGATTGCGGATCGTAAAAACGCGGCACCAGGTTGGCCAGTGTCGTCTTGCCGCTGCCGCTGCCGCCGACCAGTGCGACGGTTTCACCGGGGCGGATGTGCAGGGTGATGTGCTCCAGTGCTTCGCGCTCTCCTTGCGGATAGCGGAAACCGACCTGTTCGAACCGCAGTTCGCCCCGGGCACGCGTCAGGGTCTGGCGGCCCTGGTTGGTTTCTTCCGGAGAGTCCAGCAGCGTGAACACGCTTTCAGCAGCAGCCAGGCCGCGTTGCAGGATCTGGGTCACGGTGGTGATGCGTTTGACCGGGGTGAACAGCATGATCATGGCGGTCAGGTAGCTCATGAAATCGCCGGCACTGAAGCTGCCTTCGGCGGCACGCAGGCCGGCCGAGTAGATGATGACGGCCAGCGCCACCGAGACGATCAGCTGGGTCACGCCGGTATTCATCGAACTGGCCGATACCTGCTTGACCAGATTGCGGCGCAGGCCATGGGCCGCCCGCATGAAGCGGGACTGCTCGAATTCCTGGCCGCCGTACACCTTGACGACCCGCTGGCCGTCCACGGCCTCGCCCAGCACCTGCATCATCTGGCCCATTTCATGCTGGTTGATGTGCGAGAGCTTGCGCAGGCGGCGGCCGACCAGCCGGATGCCGATGCCGACGACCGGAATCATGATCAGGCAGATCAGGGTCAGGCGCCAGTCGGTCCAGAACAGCAGGCCCAGCAGGCCAGCAATGGTGACGCCGTCGCGCACGCTGACCGTGATCACGTTGAATCCGGCGTCGGATACCTGGTTGACGTCGTTGCTCAGGCGTGAAATCAGGCGGCCGGAGGCATTGTTGTCGTAATAGCTGACCGGCAGGCGCAGGAGCTTGGCAAACATGGCTTCGCGCAGGCGCACGACCAGCCGGCTTGCCAGCCAAGTGGTGGAGTAGTCGTTGCCGAACGAAGCCAGGGCACGCACCACGAACAGGCCGACGATGCTCATGGAGGTCCACAGCAGTTCGTGCGGGTTGCGGTTGACGAAGCCCTCGTTGATCAGGGGCTTCATCAGGGAGGCAAACAGAGGCTCGGTGGCCGAGGCGATCACCATGGCGATGATCGACACGGAAAACACCTTCCAGTCGTGCCGGAGATAGCCGGCGAGGCGCTTGTACAGCGCCCAGCTCGAAGCCTTGGTGGGCTGGGTCATGCGAAGCCTTGCTGCTGAAAACCCGCAATAATACCGCAGCTTGCGTGCATGCAGGCAGCAGGCGTCCGCTAGCCGGCGCTGGCCACGGCAGCTGCCGGCATCTCGTTGAGCTGGGTCAGGTAGTCATGGATCTTCATCTCGTCCTGCGTGCGCAGGATTTTGCTGACGACCGGGGCAATGCGGTCCAGATGGGTGTCGAGTACGGCGCGCTTGACCGCCAGCAGGTTGGCCGGCGGCATCGAGAACTTGCGCAGGCCCATGCCGAGCAGAAGACGGGTCAGGCGGGCATCGCCGGCCATTTCGCCGCAGACCGACACCGGTACGCCGGCCTTGTGGGCGGTCTTGATCGTGTGCCAGATCAGGTACAGCACCGCCGGATGGGTCGGGTCGTACAGGTGGCTGACGGCGTCGTCGTTGCGGTCGATGGCCAGCGTGTACTGGATCAGGTCGTTGGTGCCGATGGAAAAGAAATCCACATGCTTGGCCAGCATGTTGACGGTCAGGGCCGCAGAAGGGATTTCGATCATGGCGCCGACGTTGATGTCGCGGTCAAACGGGATGCTCTCGGCCTCCAGCTCCTGCTTGGCCAGCTCCAGCTGGGAGACGGCCTGCCGCAGTTCACCGACCGAGTTGACCATCGGGAACAGGACGCGGATGCGGCCATAGTGCGAAGCGCGCAGGATGGCTCGCAGCTGGGTGCGGAACAGCATGGGTTCGGCAAGGCACAGGCGGATGCCGCACAGGCCGAGGGCCGGATTGTCCGCCGTGGTGTGCTGGCTCCACTTGGGATTCTTGTCGGCGCCCAGGTCCAGCGTGCGGATGGTGACCGGCAGGCCGTTCATGGCCGCGGCGGCTTCGCGATAGGCGCCGAACTGTTCATCTTCGGTCGGCAGGCTGTCGCGTCCCAGAAACAGGAATTCACTGCGGAACAGGCCGACACCGGTGGCACCGGCGGCCAGGGCATCCGGTACGTCCTGCGGCAGTTCGATGTTGGCCACCAGTTCCACCGGCGTGCCGTCGGCGGTCTGGGCATTGGCCTTCTTGATGCTGGCGAGCTTGCTCTTCTGCACCCGCCAGGCGCGCAGGCGCCGCCGGTATTCGGTCAGCACCGTGTCGTCCGGGGCCACGATCACGGCGCCCTGGATGCCGTCGACGATGATCAGCTCGTCTTCGCGGATCAGCTGCCGTGCGGTGTGGGTGGCGATGACCGAAGGCAGGTCGAGGCTGCGCGCCAGAATGGCGGTATGGCTGGTCGCTCCGCCGACGTCGGTGATGAAGGCGGCGTAGTTGGAGTCCTTGAAATACACCATGTCCGCCGGTGACAGGTCGTGTGCCACCAGGATGGCGTCGTCGATCAGGTCGTCGGCTTCCGGCAGGTCGCCGTGGTCGCCGGCGAGGTTCTTGTAGATGCGCTCGACCACCTGCATGACGTCCTGCTTGCGCTCGCGCAGGTAAGGGTCTTCGATCTCGTTGAACTGTTCCAGCAGCCGGTCGGCCTGGAGCTTGAGTGCCCACTCGGCGTTGCAGTGCAGGGTGTCGATGACCTGGCGCGGCTCGCGCGAAATGGTGGCATCGTTGAGCAGCATGATGTGCAGCGACAGGAAGGCGCCCAGCTCGGCCGGCGCGTTTTCCGGAATGTTGCCCCACAGCATTTCCAGCTCTTTGCGGGTGGCGCGGATCGCTTCGTCAAAGCGCACCAGTTCGGCCGGGACTTCGTGCGGCTCCAGCGGGTAATGCACCACGTCGATGCTGTTGTGCGAAATCAGGTGGGCGCGACCGATGGCGATGCCACCGCCGATGCCGATACCGTTCAGGACAATGCTCATACCCTGTCATTCCTTTGTGCCCGGAGCCAGAGGACCGGGCCGGAGCGGGCCCCGCAGGCCCGGTCAATCATTCGGCTTCGTCAAAACGGTTGTTGATCAGGGCTTCCAGCGCCGACAGGGCCGCTGTTTCATCTTCGCCGCTGACTTCGATGTGGACGCTGGAACCCTTGCCGGCGGCCAGCATCATCACGCCCATGATGCTTTTGGCGTTGACGCGGCGGTTGTTGCGCGAAATCCAGATGTCGCTCTTGAACTGTCCGGCCAGACGGGTGAACTTGCTGGAGGCCCGTGCATGCAGGCCGAGCTTGTTGATGATTTCGAGTTCTTTTTCAATCACCGGTGTGTCCCCCCACGATATACATGACGCCTTCCAGGCCGCCGGTCACGGCCTTGCTGATCACGGTTTCCAGCGGCTGGCTGCTGTAGCACAGCGCACGCACCAGCATGGGCAGGTTGACGCCGGCAATGGCCTCGACCTGTTCGGCCACGATCAGGCGGCTGGCGATATTGGACGGGGTGCCGCCGAACATGTCGGTCAGGATCACCACGCCGTCGCCGTGTTCCAGTTGTTCGACCAGCCGGCGGGCTTCGCCGAGCTTGGTGTCAGGGTCGTCGTTCTTGTCGACTTCCAGCACGCACAGGTTGTCCGGCTCGCGCTGGAGTACATGGCGGGCACAGTCGGCCAGACTGTGGCCCAGATTGCCATGGGTAATGATCAGGATGCCTACCATGTAGCAGACCTCGACGCGGTTGGCTGCAATTCCATGCAGATGAATACAGTTGATGTGCGCAATTCTAATCTGCCTGTACGCCAAGGGCACGGCTGACGCGCAGGCCGGCGTTGCGCCAATACGTCATCCACTCTCCGCCTTGCCGGCCGTCCCCCGGCAGCAGCAGGGCAATCCGCTGTCCGTTCCGGGCCAGCCCGGCCAGGTGCGGCAGCCAGTCATCGGGGCGGAGCAGGTCCAGCAGCAGGCGGTCGGCGTCGCGTCGCGCCAGGGCCAGCACCGGCTCGGTAATCGTGGCCGGATGTGCCAGCAGCCCGGCGCGTTGCAGGTATTGCAGGCCGCGCAGGGTCAGTTCGTCCGGTGCGCCGCTGCCGCAGCCGACAATCAGGATTTCCCCTTCGGCCGCAGTCGTGCCGGCACCTGCGAGCTGTCGCTGCCAGTCGGCCACAGTGGCTTCCGGGCGGCCTGCCAGGGCATCCGCGATGGAGGGCGCTTGCAGTGCCTGCTCCCAGAAACGGCGGCGCTGCTCCGGGTCGGTCAAGCGCTGTTTGACTGCCGGGCGCAGGGTTTCTGCGGCGTCGGCCAGCCGGCCCAGCCCGGCCGGCAGCAGGGTTTCGAGCCGGGCGCGGACCTGGCGGGCCAGCACCGGTGCCGCGCCGCCGGATGAAACGGCGACCATCAGCGGCGAGCGGTCGACAATGGCCGGGAAAATGGCGTCACTGAAAGCCGGCGCATCCACCACGTTGATCCAGATGTCCCGCGCCCGGCAGCAGTCGGCAGCAGCGGCGTTGACGGCGGGATCGCTGGTTGCGGCAATCACCAGCCGCGGCCGGGTGGCCAGCAGGGCTTCGGCGCTGAACGGCACTGCCTGCCAGGTCAGCCGGCCGGCTTCGGCCCAACCGGCCAGTTCGGTGCAGGCCGCCGGAGCCAGTACGGTCAGGCGGGCGCCGGCGGCCGTCAGCAGACGTGCCTTGCGCAAAGCCACCGTACCGGCGCCGATCAGCGTGACCGGGCAGCCGTGCAGATCAAGGAAAAGCGGTAGATAGCGCATGCCCATGCCCAAGCCGGAAGATGGCCGATCATAGCCGAGGCTTGGGGGTGGCGGGGTGCCGCGTTAGCATGCAGCCATGCATACGATTTCCTGCTGGCGCCCGCACTGGGCGCGTGATCCCTGGCTGGCCGCGTGGCGCGACCAGGTACCTGGTCCGGAACGGGCAGACTGGCCGCAACAGGCCGGTTTTGACGAACTGCTGGCCGAGGCCCGGCTGCGCGGGCGGGCGGTGCCGGCGGCACTGCGCTTCAGCGTCGGTCTGGAGCCGCCTGACTATTACGAATGCCATATCGCCGCCACCGGCGAAGTACCCACCCGCCCGCACAACTGGCACGACTGGTTCAACGCACTGGCGTGGCTGGTGTGGCCGCGGCTGAAGGGCGCGCTCAACCGTCGCCACCTGTGGGCGATGCAGGCACAGGGCGAAGTCCGGCGCGGCCCGTGGCGGGATGCCGCCACCCTGCTGGACGAATCCGGCCTGATCGTGGCAGCCAGTGCTCCGCTCTGGCTGGATGCCCTGGACCACATGCGCTGGACCGGGCTGCTGTGCGGCGAGGCGCGCCGGCACTGGAGCCGGAGCATCGAGGTGCTGCCGGTCGGACATGCCCTGCTGGAGCAGCTACTTACGCCTTTTGCGCGCATTACCGGCAAGGCGTGGCTGGTGCAGGTGCCGGCCCGCTACTTTGACTGGCCGCTGCCCGAGCGCCGTGACTGGCTGGACCGGCAACTGGCTGCACGGCTGGACGACGGGCTGGTGCTGGCGCGGCCGGCCTGTCTGGCGCCATTGCCGGTACTGGGCGTGCCCGGCTGGTGGCCAGCCAACGAGTCTGAAGCGTTTTACGCCGACCCGGGCGTGTTCTGCCCGCGCCGGCGTCATCTGGGGTGTGCCGAGCGACTGGACCTGACTGGCGCGGACTGAGTTTCCGGTGTTGCCTGCAGCAGGTGTCCTGTCTGTAACAGGGCCGGTCCCGTCGTCGGGTTCCGGCCGGAGGCAAGCCTGAGTGAATCCGCCGTTGTCCGACGCGTCATGCCGGACCCGGCTTGTTGCCTCATCAGGCCAGCAGGTGCCAGCCTTCGGTGATCAGGGCGCCGCCCGCGATCAGCCAGACAAACAGGATGGCGGCCAGTGCCAGCGGCCTGGGGCCGGCGGAGCGGATGGCGCTGGTGTGCGTGGTCAGGCCCAGGGCAGCCATGGCGCAGGCCAGTGCCACGTCGTCGATCCAGACGATGGCCTGGACGACGGCCGGCGGAATCAGGCCGGTGGAATTGATGGCGACGCACACAATAAAGGCGACGGCGAAGAACGGCACCTGGATGCGGCTGCGCGGGCGGGTGCTGTCTGCTGTCCGGTTACCGGTCTGGCGAGCCAGCCACATCGACAGCACCAGCAGGAACGGCGCCAGCATCATTACGCGGATCATCTTGCTGACGACTGCGGCGTCGGCGGCCTGCGGGCCGATGGCCCGGCCGGCTGCGACGACCTGGGCGACTTCGTGGATGGTCGCACCGGTATAGACGCCGAACGTGGTTTCGTTCCAGAAGCCGGGAGCCACGTGTTGCAGCAGGGTCCACAGTGCCGGGTACAGAAACATGGCCAGGGTGCCGAATACCACCACGGTAGCCACGGCAACGGCGACCTTGCTGTCGGCCGGCTTGAGGACCGGCTCGGTGGCGAGGACGGCGGCGGCGCCGCAGATGGAACTGCCGGCACCGATCAGCATGCTGGTGTCGCGGTCCAGACCGAATGCCTTGCGCCCCAGCCAGACGGCCAGCAGGAAGGTGCTGCACAGTACGGTGATGTCCGTCAGGACACCGGCGATGCCGACCGAGGCGACTTGCTGGAAGGTCAGGCGAAAGCCGTACAGTGCCACGCCGAAGCGCAGCAGGTTGCCCTTGGCAAACAGCACGCCGGGTGCGGTGTGACGGGCAAGGCGCGGATAGACCGAGTTGCCGATCACGAGGCCGGTCACGATGGCGTAGGTGAGGGCAGACAGGCCGGCCTGGGTGGAAAACGGCAGGCGCGACAGGAAAATGGCGAAAGTGGCCAGGGCAGCGGCCAGAGCCAGTCCGGGCCACAGGGCCGGAGCGGGAAAGCGGAACAGTCGGGACATGATTCGGAATGGCGTGCCGGCAGCGCAGATGCTGCCGGAGATGGACAACGGACGGTGTGAAGCAGACAAGCTTAGACAGCCAGGAGCTTTCTGTATAACGGTTAATTTCGATTGAGTCTATCCATATAACCAATATGCGATAACGCAAAAAAACGGCAACGCCATGTGGCGTTGCCGTTTGTTGTTGCCGGTGCCGGTTTTACTTGGCGGCGGCAGTCATGTAATGCACGGCAGCCTTGAATTCTTCATCGCTGCCGGTGAAGCCACCCTTGGGCGGCATGGCGTTCAGGCCCTGGATGGCAGTGGTCAGCACGGCGTCGTCGCCCTTGGCCAGACGCGGACCCCAGGCGGCCTTGTCACCGAACTTCGGTGCCCCGGCCACACCGGCGGCATGGCAGGCCACACAGACGCTTTCGTAAATCTTCTTGCCGGCCACTTGCGGATCGATGGCAGCACCTTCGGCACTGGCAACGGCCGGGCCGGTGAACTTGCCGCCGGCTGCATTGCCCATGAAGGCCACCGCACGGGCGACTTCGTCATCGGTCAGGTCAGTGGCGCCACCCTTGGCCGGCATGCCGCGGATGCCCTGGACAGCATGCAGCACCAGCGTGTCGTAACCCTGGCTCAGGCGCGGGCCCCAGGCCGCAGCATCGCCAAACAGTGGCGAACCGGCCAGACCGGTCGCGTGACAGGACGAGCAAATGGCCTTGTAGACTGCTTCGCCAGTGCGGCTGCCCGGAGCCGCACCGTCGCCGGCTACCGAGTCGCCGACCGGCTTGAGGCGGGCTGCGATGGCCTCCTTGGACATGACTTCGGCGTTGACAACCTGGCCGCTGGTGGCCAGTTTGGCCAGCAGCCAAATGCCGACGACGACCAAGGCGACGACCACGATCAATGTCTTCACCACCGAGCCGCTTGAAACCGTATTGTTTTGACTGCTCATTCTGTTCCGCCTTTGCAAGCAAAAAATGACATGAAAATCGCAAGGATTATACGGAATCCATAACGGTCCCGCAAAGCGGTGACTGGACTTGTGACAGGGGATTGTCTATCATGCGGCCTCTGTAGCAAATGCACCCGTAGCTCAGTTGGATAGAGTGACAGTTTCCGAAGCTGTAGGTCAGTGGTTCGATCCCACTCGGGTGCGCCAGACATCATGAAAAAAGGCCGTATCTTGCGATACGGCCTTTTTGCGTGTGCCGGCGGTGTTGTGCCTGGGCAAGGCATTACCCGGAGTGCATTATTTGTTCCAGCTCGTGCAGGACGGCTCCGGCTGCTTGCAGTTCGACGATGTCGCGTCCCCATGGGCGGCGTTGCGAGGGCAGCCAGCGCAGCCAGGCCAGCCTGCGGGCAACAGCATGCAGTGCTGTCCGGACCGAGGAGGGTTCTGTTGCCAGCATGTCGTGCAATTGCTGCGCAGTTTGCTGCGGTGGCTGCGACAGGTGGCGGGCGCAGCTCAGTAGATACAGCAACCAGTCGCGGGCTTGCGCCTGCGGTACGGTCAGCCGCTCGGCCGGATCATCGTCAAAGTCGATCAGGTACAGGCGGTCGTCGTGCCAGATCAGGTTGCGGGCAAACGCCTGGCTCAGGTACTGGTCCTGCCGGTGTACGGCATGCAACAGTCTGAGTCCTTCCCGCCAGTAGGTGTCGGCCGGAAGCGGGCCATGTTGCAGCATGCTTTCCAGCGAATGCTGTCCGACGCGCTGCATGGCGAACCAGTCGGCGGCGATGTGATGAATGGCAGGGACCGGCAGGCCGGCCTCAGCCAGTGTGCGCAGCCGGTTCAGCTCGACCTGCTGGCCGCGGGCATCGCCCCACTGGGGAGCGGCCTGAAGGCAGGGCAGTCCGCACAGCCGGGCCATGGCATTCAGCAAGGCCAGCGGCCAGGTGGCACGTGCGGGACGCTGGCGCTTGATGATGAGCGGAATATCGTCGAGCGTGATTTCTATGGTGCGGGCATGGGTTCGGGCCAGTGCTGCTTCGATCGTGGCCAGGTGCTTGGCGTTCAGCATCGGTTTCCACACTCTGGTCAAGAAAAAGCCCTGACCGACGGTCAGGGCTTTTTGCTGGTTGCGGGGGCAGGATTCGAACCTACGACCTTCGGGTTATGAGCCCGACGAGCTACCGGACTGCTCCACCCCGCGTCAGGGCTGTCGGACATCCTGAACGGATATCTCCGGAATTCTTTCTGGTTGCGGGGGCAGGATTCGAACCTACGACCTTCGGGTTATGAGCCCGACGAGCTACCGGACTGCTCCACCCCGCGTCCGAGAAGGCGAATTATCCACAGGACAGGGGGGGGCGTCAAGCCGTTAACTGAATTAATTTTCAGCTGGCCCAGTTGATCCAGCCCAGCCACCAGCTGCCGAGGATGATGAGGCCGAACACGATCCGGTACCAGGCGAACACATTGAAGGTATGGCTGGCAACAAAGCGGATCAGGCCGCGCACGGCAACAAAGGCCGACAGGAAGGCAAACAGGAAGCCGGTGCCGAACGTCGGCAGGTCGGCGGCAGTAAAGAGTTCCCAGTGCTTGAGCACGTCGTAGGCCGTGGCCGCGAACATGATCGGGATGGCGAGGAAGAACGAAAACTCGGTCGCCACGCGCCGGTCAAGGCCGAACAGCATGCCGCCGATGATGGTGGAGCCGGAACGGCTGGTCCCGGGAATCAGCGAGGCAATCTGGGCCAGCCCGACCTTCAGGGCATCCAGATGGCTCATGTCGTCGATGCGGTGCACCCGGGCGGTACACTCGCGCCGTTCGGCCCACAGGATGACCAGTCCGCCGACGACCAGCGCGCAGGCGACGGCCACCGGATTGAACAGGTACGACTTGATGGTCTTGATCAGCAGCACACCGACTATTGCTGCCGGCAGGAAGGCAATCAGCAGGTTGAGCACGAACTTGCGCGCCATGGTGCTGGTGGGCAGGTCGATGGCCACTTGCCACAGGCGGGCGCGGTATTCCCAGCAGACCGCCAGAATGGCGCCGAGCTGGATCACCACCTCGAACACATTGCCGATCCGGTCGTCAAAGTTGATCAGGTCACCCACCACGATCAGGTGGCCGGTTGACGAAATCGGGAAAAACTCGGTCAGGCCCTCGACGATCCCCATGATCGCGGCCTTGGCAAGCAGCAGCCAGTCCATCTTGTATGTTGTCCGTTCGGGTTCAAACAAAAACCGGGGTGGTCCCACCCCGGTTGGTCCGCACGTTGGTCGTGCTTATTTTTTCTGTTCCGCGCGCACTTTGTCGACCAGCTCGCCGACCACCTGCATCATGCGCTCGGGTGCTGCCGGAGTGACGGCATACTTGCCGCCCACCACCAGCATCGGCGTACCTTCCACTCGATAGGCGCGGGTCAGCTGGGTGGCGCGGGCCGGAGCCTGGGCCACCGAGAACGAGTTGTAGACCTGCATGAACCTGGCTGCATCCACACCCTGTCTGGCTACCCAGTCCTGCACGATCTTCGGGTCGCGCAGGTCAAGGCGTTCCTGCTGCACGGCGATGAAGGCGGCATGGTGCAGCTTGCCGCTCTGGCCACTGGCCTGGATGGCGGCAAAGAGACGGGCCAGACCATCCATGCGCTTGTCCCACACGATCTGTTCGCGGCGGAAATCAACATCGGCCGGCTTGTTTTTGGCCCAGGCCTCGCTGGCCGGTTCCAGCTTGAAGCAGTGGCCGCAGCCGTACGAGAAGAACTCGATGACTTCGACACGGTTTTTGTTGGCTACCGCCTGCGGTGCGGCCAGCGGCGTGTAGTCGGTGCCCGGCTGGATGGCGGCGTGGGCGGTCAGGGACATCAGTCCGGCGAGGCAGGCAACAAGCCATTTTTTCATGTCAGTAAAAACCTTGGGTTCGGTAAGAAGATCAGTCAGCTTTGACGACAACAGGATTGAATCCGTCCTGCTTTAGCATGGCCTTAACCCGGGCGATGTCCTCGGGTTTTGAGTACGGGCCGATGCGCACCCGGTGCAGCAGGCCCTTGTCGGCCACCTCGACCGAGGAAATGCTGGCCTCCACGCCCGAAAGTGCCAGTCGGGCCTTGAGGTTGTCGGCTTCGGTTTCCTTGGCAAACGCGCCCAGCTGGAAAAACACCTTCTTGCCGGCCGTGGCGGCGGCGGCCGGTTTGCCCTCCGCCGGCTTGCTGTCTTCGGCGGCAGCCTTTTTGGCCGGCGGCGGACTGGCTGGCGGTGCAGCCGGAGTGCGCTCGGCCGGCAGTTTGCCGTCCTTGTCGGCCAGCAACTGGTAAAAGTCGTAATTGGGCGCTGCCGGCTCGGCCGGTGCAGCGGCTTCTGGCCGGTCGGGCGGGGGCAGGGTCTGGCTGCCCGGAATGCTGGGCACCACTTCCGGCGCCGTGCCTGACTGTGTGCCTGGCGCCAGGGTCTGCGGGCTGGCAGGTGCCGACGGAGCCGGCCGCAGCGGGACTTTCTCGCTGAACGGCAGGGCGCTGCGGTTGAGGTAATAGACCGTACCGGCAGCCACACCGACCCCGACGATCAGGCCGATGACAATGCCGGAGCCCAGTCCGCCACCGGATTTTCCGCGGCGCGGGGCACTGCGGGGTGCGCTGCGTGCTGCGCGGGAAGACTTGTAGTCACGAGTGGCCATGGACGCGGAGATTCGGATAAGTCATCAAAAATGGCGGCGATTATAACAGTCCGCCATACGCTTTAGCGTGCCGTCAGGCCGCGGCGGTAATGGATGGCCTCGGCAACGTGCCGGCTGTCCGGGTGCGGTGCAGCATCCAGATCGGCCAGCGTGCGCGCCACCCGCAGGATGCGGTGATAGGCGCGGGCCGACAGGCCCAGTTGCCGGATGGCCTGATGCAGCAGGGAGCGGGCGGCCGGTTCCGGCGTGGCGACCGCTTCCAGCTGCGAGCCGGCAAGAGCGGCATTGCAACAGCCCTGCCGTTCCAGCTGGCGCTGCCGGGCGGCAACCACGCGGGCGCGGACTACGGCACTGCTTTCGCCCGGTGGGGCCTGCTGGAGCTCTTCTGCCGTCAGCGATCCCGTTTCCAGCATCAGGTCCACCCGGTCAAGCAAGGGGCCGGACAGTTTGTGGCGATAGCGGTCGATGGTGGCGGGTGTGCAGCGGCAGCGTCCGCCAGGATGGCCCAGATAGCCGCACGGACACGGATTCATGGCCGCGACCAGCTGGAAGCGGGCGGGAAAACGCACGTGGCGGTGCACGCGGGCAATGTCCACTTCGCCGCGCTCCAGTGGCTCGCGCAGGTTTTCCAGCACCTTGCGGTCGAATTCCGGCAATTCATCCAGAAACAGGACACCACCATGCGCCAGCGTGATCTCGCCCGGACGCGGATCACTGCCGCCTCCGATCAGGGCGGCAGCAGAGGTGTGGTGATGAGGAGAACGGTAGGGGCGCTGGCCGAACTGGTCAGCACGAAAACTGCCGGATAAAGACTGGATGCTGGCGACTTCCAGCGCCTCCTGCCGGGTCAGCAGGGGCAGGATGCCCGGCAGGCGCGCGGCCAGCATGGATTTGCCGGTACCGGGTGCGCCGTTGAGCAGCAGGGAATGTCCGCCGGCTGCGGCGACTTCCAGTGCCCGGCGGGCGGCCGCCTGGCCGCGTACGTCCGCGAGGTCCGGCATGCCGCAGTTGTCCGCCGGCACCGCTGGTTCCGGGGCCGGTTGCGAAGGCAGGGGTGCACGACCGTCCAGATGCGCCACCAGGGCAGCCAGATGCGGCGCGCCGATGACGGTCAGGCTGCCTGCCAGCGCGGCTTCGGCAGCACTGGCCTGCGGCACGAGGAAGGCATGGCCGGTCCGGGCCACGGCGCAGGCCATGGCCAGTGCCCCGCGTACCGCGCGCAGCTCGCCGGACAGGCCGAGTTCTCCGGCGGCCTCCACCGTTTCCAGCGCGGCGGCAGGCAGTTGCCCGCTGGCCGCCAGGATACCCAGTGCAATGGGCAGGTCAAACCGGCCGGAATCCTTGGGCAGGTCGGCCGGTGCCAGGTTGACGGTGAGGCGGGCGGCCGGAAAGTCAAAGCCGCTGTGGAGCAGGGCGGCGCGCACGCGGTCACGGGCTTCGCGGACCTCGGTGTCGGGCAGGCCCACGAGGGTAAAGGCCGGCAGGCCATTGGCCAGATGGACTTCGACGGTCACTTCTGGTGCATCGGCACCGGCCAGTGCACGACTTTTGACGGTGGCTAGGCTCATGGTAGGGCGCAGGCGGGCAGGGAGGCAATGAAAACGCCGGCTTGAGGCCGGCGTGCGGGGAAAGGCGGGATCAGGGCTGGGTGTCACTGCCGGCCGGCGGCGTGGCCGGCGTGCTGTCAGCCGGCGCGTCCTTGAAGGCCAGCGTGGCTTCCAGCTCGGTCAGGCGGGTTTCGAGTGCGGCGAGCTGCTCGCGGGTACGGGCCAGCACTTCCTGCTGCACGTCGAATTCCTCGCGGGTTACGAGGTCCATCTTGGTGAATGCCGCGCCCATCAAGGAACGCACGTTCTTTTCGATGTCCTTGGCCGGGCTCGCAGCCAGCGTTTCGCTGATCTTGTGGGAGAGTTCGTCAAACAGTTTCTGGCTCAGCATGGTGCGTTCCTCAGCGTTGCAATAGAGCGAGTGTAGCAAAGCCCTGTCAGCTGCGTGTCATGTTGATCGCAGCCGGCTGGCACGAATGCTGCATGGCACAGGGTGTGGGCATCAGCGGCTTACGCTTGAATGCCATATGAATTATTTTGTTTCTGACACACCCGGAGAACGCAATCATGAAATTCGTATCGGCCATCATCAAGCCGTTCAAGCTCGACGAAGTGCGCGAGGCTCTGGCAGCCGTCGGCGTACAGGGGATCACCGTCACCGAGGTCAAGGGTTTTGGCCGGCAGAAAGGCCATACCGAGCTTTATCGCGGGGCCGAGTACGTGGTGGATTTCCTGCCCAAGGTCAAGCTGGAAATCGCCATCGAGGACGACCAGCTCGATCGCGTACTCGAATCGATCGAAGGCGCGGCCCGTACCGGCAAGATCGGTGACGGCAAGATTTTCGTATACGACCTCGAGCAGGTCGTGCGCATCCGGACCGGCGAAACCGGCGCGCGGGCGGTGTAACGCACCAGGCCCTGATGATTCATAGAGGAGAATCATGATGAAAAAGGCAATCGGCATTCTGGCCCTGGCAGGCGTGCTGGGCATCGGCACCGCCCTCGTCCTGACCCGGAGCGGCACTCCTGCGCATGTTCCGCTGGTCTCCATTACCACCCCGGCACCGGCTGACGGCACGGTACCGATCGAAACGGCCGCCGCCGGTACGGCTACGGCGGCACAGGCTGCTCCGGCCGCTGCCGTGCCGCCGGTACCGGCACCGAAACTCGACACCGGCAATACCGCGTGGATGCTGGTATCCACTGCGCTGGTGCTGCTGATGACCATTCCGGGGCTGGCGCTGTTCTATGGCGGCATGGTGCGCAAGAAGAATGTCCTGTCGACGCTGATGCAGAGCTTTGCCATCTGCTCGGTCGTGACGGTGCTGTGGTTCATGTTCGGCTATTCACTGGCCTTCACGCCGGGCAACGGCTTTATCGGCGGGCTCGACAAGATGTTCCTCAACGGGGTGGCGATCGATTCGCTGACCGGTACGGCGGGCGCCAACATTCCGGAAACCGTGTTCGTGGTGTTCCAGATGACGTTTGCCATCATCACCCCGGCCCTGATTGCCGGAGCCTTCGCCGAGCGGATGAAGTTTTCCGCCATGCTGGTGTTCATGGTGCTGTGGATGTTTGCAGTCTACGTGCCGGTGGCGCACTGGGTCTGGGAGCCGACCGGCTGGATGTTCAAGGACGGCGTGCTCGACTTTGCCGGCGGTACGGTGGTGCACATCAACGCCGGGGTGGCCGGTCTGGTGTGTGCGCTGGTGCTGGGCAAGCGCGTGGGCTTTGGCAAGGAAGCCATGCCGCCGCACAACCTGGTGCTGACCATGGTCGGTGCCTCGATGCTGTGGGTGGGCTGGTTCGGTTTCAACGCCGGCTCGGCACTGGAAGCCAGCGGACGCGCCGGCATGGCGATGCTGGTGACGCAGATTGCCGCCGGCACGGCTGCCGTCAGCTGGATGCTGGCCGAGTGGGTGATGAAGAAAAAGGCATCGGTGCTGGGGATTGTCTCGGGTGCGGTGGCCGGTCTGGTGGCGATTACGCCGGCCGCAGGTTTTGTGGACCCCAAGGGTGCCCTGCTGTTGGGCGCGGTGGCCGGCATGGTGTGCTACTGGGGGGCCACCGGCCTGAAGCACTGGATCGGTTATGACGACTCGCTGGATGCCTTCGGCGTGCACGGGGTGGGTGGTATCGTCGGCGCCATCCTGACCGGCCCGCTGGCCGTGGTCGCCATCGGCGGGGTGGAGGGCAGCATCGTGACCCAGTCGGTTGCGGTTGCCGCTACCGTGGGTTACACCCTGGTCGTGACCTTTGTCCTGCTCAAGCTGGTGGACCTGTTGCTGGGCCTGCGGGTCAGCGCCGAAGAGGAACGCGAGGGCCTCGACCTGGTCCTGCACGGCGAGCGGGTGGAGTGACCCCTGCACCTTGTCCGGCTGCACAAAACACAACCGCCCCTGAGGGCGGTTGTGTTTTTGGACGGTTCCCGGCAGGGATCAGACCAGACCCTGGCGGCGCATGTCTTTCAGCACGGCCACGAAAGCGGTCATTTCGCCCGGGGTGCCCAGCGTCAGGCGGTTCCAGCCGTCGTAGTGGTCAAACGGGCGACCCACCATCATGTGGCGCTTCTTCATTTCTTCGCGGTAGGCGGCCGAACTGCCCTTGACGCGATGCAGCATGAAGTTGGCCTGCGACGGCAGGTATTCCAGTCCCAGTTCGTCCAGCGCCTTGGTGGTGATCTGGCGGGCCAGGGCGGTGGCCTGCAGGCTGCGCTGGATGAAGGCGGTGTCCTGGAGCGAGGCATTGGCGGCCACAGCGGCAGCGATGTTGGTATTGTCGATCGAGCAGAACTCGTTCAGGCGCGCGGTGGTGGCCGGAGCCGCCAGCGTGTAGCCGATCCGCAGGCCGGCCAGGGCGTGGATCTTGGAGAAGGTACGGGTCACGATGACATTCGGCTTGCCGGCCTGCACCCACTTGACGGCGCTCTGGTAGCGCGGGTCGGTCACGTATTCGTGGTAGGCCTCGTCAAACAGGAAAGTGACGCTGGCCGGTGCACTGTTGATCCACGGGGCAATCTCGCTGTCGGGCGTGATGGTGGCCGTCGGGTTGTTCGGGTTGCACAGGTACACGAGGCTCTTGCCCGGGAAGGCTTCGACCGCTTTTTTCATGGCCGGGATGTCGAGCTGGTGCGCGGCATTCAGGCGCACCTTGGTGACCTTCATGCCGATCGACTTGGCGTACACCTCGGCAGAGTCAAAGGTCGGGTCCGGTACGACCAGCTGCACGTTCGGGCCGCCAAAAGCGTGCACGGTGGCCTGGATGCATTCCGACGAACCGTTGCCGAGCGACACCATGTCCGGCTTGACGCCGTTAACCTTGGCCAGCGTGGCGATGACCTCTCCGCGGGCCGCGTCCGGATAGCGGAAGGCTTCCGGCAGGGCGGCCTGAATGGCTTTGGTGGCCTTGGGCGACATGCCCAGCGAGTTTTCGTTGAAGTTCAGCAGGACCGGCGCATTGGCGCTCGGCACGGGAACCTTGCCGATCAGCTTCTTGTCTGATGCAGTCAGTGCCGCAGCGTAACCTTGCGAGGGCAGTGCCGCCAGGCTGGCCATGCCGAACAGCAATCCACCGGATTTGAGCAGGGTGCGACGATCCATGATGAACATCCCTTTGTGTATGTAACGTGATTAACAGATTTAAATACTATCCTCTGTATTGGTAATTTTTTTTGATATTAATCACCGTAATGAATGGTGATTAAAGTGTTTTTATTTGAATGTAATTGTTTGCGCAAGACAAAACGCCATTGCAATGTGGCGGGCATGAAAAAAGCGCCCGAAGGCGCTTTTGAGGCCGGCGTGGTAGTCCGTTACTGCACCAGCACCGGAGGCGGAATCTCCCGTGCTCCCGGCTGGTCGTAACCGCCCCCCAGTGCCCGGTAGACACTGACGGCAGCATTGAGACGCGCCAGGCGGGCATTGGCCCGGTCCAGTTCGGACGAGAACAGGCTGCGCTCGGCGTCCAGCACGTCCAGATAGCTGGAATAGCCGTTTTCGTAGCGCAGGCGCGCCAGGTGTGCAGTGCGCTGGAGCGCATTGACCTGGGTATCCTGGGCGGCCAGCTGTTCGGCTGATTTCTGCTGGGCGGTGAGCGCATCGCGGGTATCGCGGAAAGCGTTCTGTACTGCCAGCTCGTAATTGGCCAGCGCTTCTTTCTGCTGGGCGGTGGCGGCCTTGACGCCGGCACCGGTCTTGCCCCAGTTGAAGACCGGCATGGCCAGGGCTCCGCCGTAGTTCCACAGGGCGGCCGGGCCGGTAAAGAGCTCGCCCAGTGCCAAGCTGGCGCTGCCGACGGCGCCGGTCAGCGAAATGCTCGGGAAATATGCCGCGCGGGCAACGCCGATGCGGGCATTGGCCGCGACCAGCTGCTGCTCGGCCGACACCAGGTCCGGGCGGGCCAGCAGCAGGGTGGACGGGGTGCCGTCCGGCAGCACCGGCGGCACCACGATCTGCGACAGTTCTTCACCGCGCGGGACCTCGGCTTCGAACACTTCGCGCGGGTTGGCGCCGACCAGTACCTTGAGTGCGGTCTCTGCCTGCGACACGGCCTGCTCGTAGCGGGGTACCGCCACGCGGGCGGTGGCGGTTTCCGCCTCGGCCTGACGGTAGTCGAGCTCCGAGATCAGGCCGCCGTGATAGCGCTTGGCGTAAATCTGCAAGGCTTCTTCACGGCTTTTCAGCGTGCGGCGCGAGATGTCCAGCTGCTCGTCGTAGGTACGGAGCTGGAAATAGGCATCGGCCACGCTGGAGGTCACCGACAGCGCCACCGTGTCGCGGGCCGCTTCGCTGGCGCGCAGGCTGGCCAAGGCCGCCTCGCGGTTGCGGCGCAGCTTGCCCCACAGGTCGAGTTCGAACGAAGCCGCCAGCGAGGCCTGGTAGCTGTCCATTACCGGATTGGTGCCGGTGGTCGAGCTGTACAGCGAATTGCGGCCGCGGGTGGCGTCGGCTCCGGCATTCAGTTGCGGCAGCAGGTCGGCGGTGGCGCTGGTGAGCTGGGCCTGCGCCTGCTCGATGCGGGCCACGGCTGCGGCAAGGTCGCGGTTGTAATTGAGGGCGCGGTCCTCCAGCGCGTTGAGCGCCGGATCGTTGAACTGCGTCCACCAGTCGCGCGAGATGCGCAGTTCCGGGCTGCCGGCGGGCGTGCCGTAGCTGTCCGGCAGCTCCATTACCGGGCGCTGGTAATCCGGGCCGATGGCGCAGCCGGTCATCAGCAGGGCGAGCGCCACGGGTGCAATGGCAAAGTGGCGGCGCATCATGACTGGCCCTCCTCGGAATGGTGTTCGGCTGCCGCAGCGGGCGGCGGTGCCTTGGGTTTCTTGCGGGTACCGATCCGCATGATCAGGACAAAGAACAGCGGGATCAGGAAGGTGGCGATGAAGGTGGCGCCCAGCATGCCGCCGATGATGCCGGTCCCCAGCGAGTGACGGCTGGCCGCACCGGCGCCGGACGACAGCACCAGCGGGACGCAGCCGAGCACGAAGGCCAGCGAGGTCATCAGGATCGGGCGGAAGCGCAGGTGGGCGGCCTCGATGGCTGCCGGGATCAGGTCCACGCCTTCGTCGAGCTTCAGGATGGCGAATTCCACGATCAGGATGGCGTTCTTGGCCGCCAGGCCGATCAGTGTCACCAGTGCCACCTGGAAGTACACGTCGTTGGACAGGTCGCGCGCCCAGGTCGCCAGGATGGCGCCGAACAGGGCGAACGGCACTGCCATCAGCACAGCCAGCGGCAGTTTCCAGCGCTCGTACTGTGCGGCCAGGATCAGGAACACCACGATCAGGGCGAAGATGAAGATCTGCGCCGACGTGCCGCCGGTGGCGATTTCCTGATAGGCCGAGCCGGTCCAGGCGATGGTGAAGTCGTCACCCAGCGTGTCGCGTGTCACCTCCTGCATGGCGGCAATGGCTTCACCCGAGCTGTAGCCGGGTGCCGGGCCGCCGATGACCTTGGCCGAATCGAACACGTTGAAGCGTTCCTGGTTTTCCGGACCGGTGATCCAGCGCACGTGGATCAGCGAGCCCAGGGGGATCATCTGGCCGCTTTGCGAGCGTACGTAGACCTTGTTCAGGTCGTCCGGACGCGAGCGGTAGTCCGATTCCGACTGGATCTGCACCTTGTAGGTGCGGCCGAACTTGTTGAAGTCGTTGACGTAGAGGGCGCCGAAGGTGCTTTGCAGGGTGTCGAACACCTGGCTGACCGGCACGCCGTACGACTTGGCCTTCTCGCGGTCGAGTTCGACGTAGAGCTGCGGCACGTTGGCCGAATAGGTGGTGGAGACACCGGCCAGTTCCGGCCGCTTCTGGGCGGCGGCGACGACTTTCTGCACCGCTTCGGCCAGCGCGGCACTGCCGCCGGAACCGCGGTTCTGGATGTAGGCTTCAAAGCCGCCGGTACTCGACATGCCGGAAATCGGCGGCGGTGCCAGCCCCATCAGGAAGCCGCCCTTGATGCCGGCGCCGATGCGGAACACGTCGCCCACCACGGCGTCGGACGACAGCGCGGCGGTCTTGCGCTCGCTCCACGGCTTGAGCGTGACGAAGCTGATGCCGGCGCTGGTCTTGTAGGCGCCCGACAGCAGGTCAAAGCCGGAGAAGGTCACCACGTTGGCCACTGCCGGGTTTTTCATCATCTGCTGGTCAAACTGCTTCATCACCTCTTCGGTGCGCGACAGCGAAGCGGCATCCGGCAGGAAGGCTGCAGCCAGCACGTAGCCCTGGTCTTCGTTCGGCACGAGGCTCGAGGGCACGGCACGGAACAGGCCGATGGTGATGGCGATCAGGCCGGCAAACACCAGCAGGCCGACACCGGTACGCTTGAGGAAGAAGCGCACGCCGGCGGTGTAGCGCGCGGTCATGCGGTCGAAGAAGTTGTTGAACCAGACGAAGAAGCGGTTGGGGTGGCTGTGGCCTTCCTTGAGCAGCAGGGCGCACAGGGCCGGCGTCAGCGTGAGGGCCACGATGCCGGACAGCACCACCGAAACGGCAATGGTGATGGCGAACTGCTTGTACATCTGGCCGGCCAGGCCGCCCATGAAGGCAACCGGCACGAACACGGCGCACAGCACCAGCACGATGGCGACCACCGGGCCGGACACTTCCTGCATGGCCTTGATCGAGGCATCCACCGGACCGAGCTTTTCGGTCGACATGATGCGTTCGACGTTTTCCAGCACCACGATGGCGTCGTCCACCACGATGCCGATGGCGAGCACCATGCCGAACAGCGTCAGGGTGTTGATGGAGAAGCCGAGCGCGTACATGCCGGCGAAGGTGCCGATGATCGACACCGGCACGGCCAGGCAGGGAATCAGCGTGGCGCGCCAGTTCTGCAGGAACAGGTAAACCACGAGGAACACCAGCACCATGGCCTCGAACAGGGTCTTCTGCACTTCCTCGATCGAGATCTTCACGAAAGAGGTGGTGTCGTACGGGATGCTGTAGGCAAGGCCGGTCGGGAAGCGCTGCGACATCTGCGCCAGGGCCTTGGTGACGTCTTCGGCCACCTGGAGCTGGTTGGCGCCCGGGGCGAGATAGATGCCCACCGGGATGGTCGGCTTGCCGTTGAGCGTACCGGCGAAGTTGTAGTCCTGGGCGCCGAGGTCGACGCGGGCGACATCCTTGAGGTAGATGGCCGATCCGTCAGGATTGGCACGGATGATGATGTTTTCGAACTGTGCCGGATCAGAGAGGCGGCCCTGGGTGGTGACGGTGTAGGTGAAGTCGACCGGGTTCTGGATCGGCTCGGCCCCCACCTTGCCGGCGGCGAACTGCGAGTTCTGGTCCTTGATGGCGCTGACGACATCGGTCGGGGTCAGGCCGAGCTGCACCAGCTTGTCCTGGCGCAGCCAGATCCGCATCGAGTAGTTCTTCGAGCCGAAGATCGAGGCGTCACCGACGCCCGGAATGCGCTTGAGTTCGTCCAGTACGTTCAGCAGCACGTAGTTGGAGATGAACAGTTCGCTGTATTCACCGCCAGGCGAGCTGAAGGTGGCGATCTGCAGGATGTTGGCGGACTTTTTCTGCACCGTCACGCCCTGCTGGCGCACTTCCTGCGGCAGCTGCGCGGTGGCAGCCTGCACGCGGTTGTTGACGTTGATGGTGTTCTGGTCGGGGTCGGTGCCGATGGCAAAGGTGACGGTCAGCACCATGGAACCGGACGAGTCGCTCGACGACTGCATGTACAGCATGTTGTCGACGCCGTTGATCTGCTGCTCCAGCGGAGCGGCAACGGTCTTGGCGATCACGTCGGCCGAGGCGCCGGGATAGACGGCGGTCACGGTGACCTGCGGCGGCACGATCTGCGGGTATTGCTCGATCGGCAGCACGCGCATGGCGGCGAGGCCGGCCAGCGTGATCAGGATCGAGATCACCGAGGCAAAGATCGGCCTGCGGATGAAGAACGCTGAAAACATGGACGCTCCTTATTTGGCCGAGGGCGCCAGCTTTTCCGGCTGGGCGGCATCAGGCTTGGCGGCCGGTGCCTTGGCCGCAGCCGGCGGCGGGGTCAGCGGCACGATCTTGACCGGCTGGCCGGGACGCGCCTTGACCAGGCCTTCGACGATCACGCGCTCGCCCGGCTTGAGGCCGGACAGCACCAGCACGTCATTGTTCACTTCTTGGCCCAGCGTGACCGGACGCGGTGATACCTTGTTGTCCTGGCCGACCAGCATGACGATCTTGCCCTGCTGGGTGGTCAGCACGGATTTCTGCGGGATGGTGATGGCGTCGCGGTACTGGTAGCCCTTGAGCGTCACGCGGGCGTACTGGCCCGGACGCAGCTCGCTGTCCGGGTTCTGGAACAGGGCGCGGGCGCTGATGGTGCCGGTGGTCGGGTCAACCACGTTGTCGGTGAAGTTCATGGTGCCGGTGCGGCTGTAGGTGCTGCCGTCACCCAGCGTCAGCTGGACGTCGAATTTCTTTTCCGGCGGCACGATCAGCTTGCCCGAGGCTTCCATCTTGCGCTGTTCGATCGATTCGTTTTCCGAGAAGGCGAAGTTGACGTAGATCGGATCGATCTGCGACATGCTGGTCAGCAGGCTGCCTTCGGCCGACGACGCACTGATGAGGCTGCCTTCGGACTGGGCTGCCTTGTTGGTCAGGCCGGAAATCGGCGCGGTGACCAGCGTGTAGCCCAGGTTGATTTCGGCTTCGTGCAGGGCGGCCTTGGCCTGGGCCACGGCGGCCTTGGCGGCTTCAAAGGTGGCCAGTGCGTCGTCGCGGTCCTTCTGGCTGACGGCGTTTTCCTTGTAGAGCGGCACGATGCGCTTGTAGTTGAGGTCGGCATTCATCAGGCTGGCCTGCTGCACGGCCAGTGCCGCGCGGGCGCGCTCGACCGCTACCTGGTAGGGTTCGGGATCGATCTGGAACAGCGGGGTGCCGGCCTTGACCGACTGGCCTTCCTGGTAAAGGCGCTTGAGCAGGATGCCGTTCACGCGGCCGCGGATCTGGATGTCGCGAAAGCCTGCCACCTGTCCCACGTACTGGAAGCTGACCGGAACGTCGGCGGCCCTGGTCGTGATGACACTGACTTCGGGCGGAGGGGCTGAGGGCTGGGCGGTCTGGTCGTTGCAGGCCGCCAGCAGGGCTGCCAGCGGCAGCAGCAGGGCGGTACGGGTGCGGTGTGAGAGCAGGGGCTTCACGGAAACCTCGTTGGTCGGTGTGGTGTTCCGCGGCGACGGGCCTCAGGGCCGCGACGCGCCGGGAAGCGCCAGGTTGGTGAATCCGGGCAGGCCGGCAAGAAGATACGGATTATCTGTACCCACTATACAAACCACATTGCTGCAAAACATGAAAAAGCAGGTTTTTGCAGGTGTGGCCGCGAACGGTCTTTACCCGGCATCAGGTGGCATCCGGAGGATTTTATATACATGCTAGAATGTATGTAAGTGTGGCGCTACAGAAAATCCGGTGTCCGGATGTCACTGCCGCAGGTATCCGGGAAGGCTTTTTCCGGCGTGAACGGACATTTGGCATAATGCGCCGCCACATCGAGGCAGGAATGGGTGAACGATGAGACGAACCAAGGAAGAAGCCGCGCAGACACGGGCTGCGTTGCTGGACGCTGCCGAGCAGCTGTTTGCCGAGCGCGGAGTCTCGCGGACCTCACTGGCAGACATCGCCGCTGCCGCCGGTGTGACGCGCGGGGCCGTTTACTGGCACTTCCGCAACAAGAGCGACCTGTATACCGCCCTGCATGAGCGGGTCCGGCTGCCGCTCAGTGCCCGTTTTGATGCCTTGATGCAGGAATCCGGGCAGTTGCTGGACCGGCTGGAAGTGATCCTGACGGACATCCTGACCGATCTGGTAACCAATCCGCAGCGGCAGCGGGTGATGGACATCCTGTTGCACAAGTCGGAGTACATCGAGGAGCTCAGGCCGGCGATCGAACGGCTGGTGGAAAGCCACGAAGGCAACCAGACCCGCCTGCGGGACGTGTTTTCGGCAGCTCAGGCCAGCGGGGAAATGCGGGCAGACGTGGATCCGCTGACAGCGGCTGAAATGGTGATGTTCTTCATGCACGGCACGCTGTCAGGCTGGCTGATGACGCCAAAGCGGGACCACTATCCGCTGGCACAGCGGGCTCCTGCCCTGGTGGCGTTGCTGGTGCGCGGTTTGCGTTCCGGCGCCTGAAGTCCGGGCAGCGGGCAAAAAAAAACCCCTGGCACGAGGCTTCGGGGCAAACACGAGGAAGAAACACCTGATTCGTAGCGCCCGGACATCAAAGCCCGAACACTGGAACCGATACTAAGTCTACCAACCTGACTAATTCCAATCAGATTTCCTGATAGGGGGGTATAAACCCTGTTTATGACGATGGTAACACCATGTATTTGCAGGTTTTGCCATTGGGTAGCCGGTGTGGTTGGATTTGTTTGTTGTTCATGACGAAGGCTTGTGCGACGCACAAGAGGTCTGCATCAGGCCAGTGGCCATGCCGGTTTGGTCTTGGCGATGATGATGATGCTGACAACAACGGCAAGTGAAATGACATATGCTGCGGTGCGTACGGCCTTGCTGCGGTCGGGCCGCAGGGCGACTGATCCCAGACCGACATACACCAGCAGCAGCACGATCTTGGCCATCAGCCAGGGTTCGTTGAGCGGATTGAACCGGGCGCTCCAGGCCAGCCAGATGCCGAGTACCAGCAAGGCCGTGTCGATGACGTGCGGCACGATGCGGGTCAGACGGGCGGTCAGCAGACGCGAATCCGTCAGCATCCAGATGCCGCGGATGGTGAACGACAGAAGGGTCAGGTAGGCAAAGCCGGCGTGGGCGCCTTTGAGTGCAAGGTAACTCATGGCTTATTCACCGCTGGCATGTCGTGCTGCCAGCCGCACGTAATGGGCGGCGGAATAGGGCAGGAACGCCTTTTCCTCGTCGGTCAGGTCGCGGACCCGCTTGACCGGACTGCCGACGTACAGCCCGCCCGACTCCAGCCGCTTGCCCGGCGGCACCAGGCTGCCGGCACCGATGATCACGTCGTCTTCGATGACGGCCCGGTCGAGCACGATGCTGCCGATGCCGACCAGCACGCGGTTGCCGATCGTGCAGCCGTGCAGGGTGACGTGATGGCCGACGGTGACATCGTCACCGATGGTCAGGGGCGCGCCTTCCGGATCGGCCGGCGGGCGGCGGTGGCTTTCGTGCAGCATGGCGAAATCCTGGATGTTGCTGCGGGCGCCGATGCGTACCGAATTGACGTCGGCCCGGATCACGGCCATCGGCCAGACCGAAGCCTCTTCTCCCAGAACGCAGTCCCCGATGACCAGTGCCGTGTCGTCGACGAAAGTACTGGCAGGTACCGTGGGCGTGATGCCGTCAAAGCGGCGGATATTGCGTGCTTGCATGAATGGAATTCCTCTTGCAGACAGTGGAAAGGCGGAGTGGGAGCAGGCTGCCGGCCGGTTCAGGCCGGTGATTTGGAAACCAGCGCCCGCGAAACAAAGGCCAGCAGCCAGGCCGTGGACAGTCCGGTCATCAGGGTGCCGATGACCGCCTCGATGCTGCCGATCAGGCGGCCGTCACCGTGGGGGACCACGTCACCGTAGCCGACCGTGGTGTAGCTCATCATCGAGTAGTACAGGGCGTCGCCGAAGCGGCTCAGGTCTGTCTGGTGCATGATGAGGAAGGCCCACAGCAGCATTTCCAGCAGATGCACGACAACCAGTCCGGCTGTTGCCAGCGCCAGTTCGACATGGCCGATCCGCCGGTGGCGGACTGACCGCCCGAGCAGGTGGCCCAGCAGCAGCCACAGGCCGATCAGGGCATAGATGTGCACCAGCATGGTGACGAGCGTGGTGGCGGTGATCCAGCCGGCGAGTTCAAGCAGCATGGCGCGGCTCCGGTCGCGGCAAATGGCTGTCAATGCAGACCGACCGATTGTCTTTCGCCATCGCAGCCCCATTTGCCTAGTCTGGAAAACGCCATCATGACGGTGGCCGGCACAAAAATCCATGCTGCGTGCCGCAGCCGAGGAACCCTTCGCAATGACACCCAATCCGCTGATCGATTACCCGAACCTGCCTCCGTTTGCGCTGATTCGTCCCGAACACATTACCCCGGCCGTGGAGCGCACCATTGCCGATGCCCGCGTGGTGGTCGAGCGCCTGCTGGCTGATCCGGCCACGCCGGACTGGGAACATTTCGTCGAGCCGCTCAATGCGGCCACCGAACGCATCGGCCGCGTGTGGGGGCCGGTGTCGCACCTCAACAGCGTGGTGAATACGCCCGAGCTGCGCGAGGCCTACAACAGCAATCTGCCGAAAATTTCGGCCTTCTTCACCGAACTGGGGCAGAACCTCGCCCTGTTCGAAAAATACAAGGCGCTGGTGGCCAGCCCGGCCTACGCGCAGCTGTCTGCGCCGCAGCAGAAAGTGCTACAGAACGAACTGCGCGACTTCCGCCTGAGCGGGGCCGAGCTGCCGGACAGCGACAAGCCGCGCTTTACCGAGATCCAGCTCCAGCTGGCGGATCTCGATGCCCGCTTCGAGCAGAATCTGCTGGAT
>RRZT012395476.1_pt1 | contig 26264 bp, 25 predicted proteins | sample 2165551 | NCBI WGS metagenome assembly RRZT01 (sample SAMN10456910, study PRJNA506462) | wastewater metagenome | biome: wastewater; feature: sludge; material: wastewater sludge; isolation source: wastewater sludge with Escherichia coli K12::gfp cells carrying plasmid... | place: USA: Moscow, Idaho... | reverse complement strand
GCCCAACTTGTGGGCGACCGCGGCGGTCGTGCCCGAGCCGACGAAGCAGTCCAACACGATGTCCCCCGGGTCGGTGGCGATCCGAACGATGCGCTCGACCAGTTGCTCAGGCTTCTGTGTGTCGAATCCGAGGCGCTCCTTCGACTGCGAGTTCAGCACAGTGATGTCGGTCCACAAGTCACCGAGCGCGACGCCACCCTCCTCGTCCAGGTAACGCTTGAAGCGCGGCATGGCACCTGGCTTGCCGGGCGTCTGAACGAAACCCGCCTCAGCGAGTGCATCGAGCTTCTGCCGAGTCGCCATTCCTGCCGCACTCGGCCCGATGAGTTCGTCCGCCAACTGTGGAGCCACCCAGTGCCGACGTCGAGCGGACACGTCGATGCCGCGCCACGGCTCCCCGCTGTCTCCCTTGCGCAGGCCCGGCGCAGTGAGGTCCCCGAGGGTGTATAGGCCCTTGTCATCCGAGCCGCTGTACTTGTCCTTCAGGTACTTCTCGTCGTAGGGCAGGAGCATGGGCCGAAAGGTTGCTGCGGCGGTCTTGGCGTACACGAGCAGGGTGTCATGCATGGTTCCGAGGTTGCGGACGGCGGCGGACTTTCCGGTGGTGCGCCGCCAGATGACCGTGTTGCGGTAGTTCTCTTCGCCGAAGACCCCGTCGAGGACCATGCGGGCCCTATGCACCTCGTTGTTGTCGAGGTGGAGCCAGACCACGCCGTCGTCGGCGAGCAGTTTCCAGATCTGTTCGAGCCGGTCTCGGATCATGGTGAGCCACACGGAGTGTTTGAGGGCGTCGTCGTACTGTGCGAAGGCGCGGAGCGAGTTGAAGGGCGGGTCGATGTAGCAGAGCTTGACCTTGCCGAGGTACTCGTCGCGGAACTCGGGGAGCGAGGCTAGGGATCGGAGCGCGTGTAGGGCATCGCCACGGATGAGCAGGTTGTCGGCCGCTCGCTGTTCGTCATCGTGGGTGGGCCCCACGACCGCCACGCTGTCGAGGAGGCGGACTTCTGAGACGCGCTCGTCGTGGGCGGGGACCCATTCGTAGGTGTTGTCGTCTCTCGCGAGCAGGCGACGGTGCTGGTTGGTCCACGTGATCTCGACGCGGCCCTCGTACTGGGGTGTTGGCACGGCTTGTGTATCGGCCGGGGCCGGCGGGTCGAATCGCGTCATGGTCGGTCCTTCTGCTTCGGTCGTGTCCGGGTCGGGGCGTGGACGGCTGTGGCGTTGGCTGGAGAGCGGGCTCGGGCGTCGTGATCCAGACGTTCTCCGAACTCTTGGAGGAGGGCCGCGATCTTGTCGGTGAGGTCGGCGAGGTGGAGGGCGGCTTCGTCGGGGCGTGTGCGGGCGCGTTGGAGGCGGCGGACACGGGCAACGGCCGCATCCAGATCCTCGCGCAGGGACAGGAGGTCCAGCACCTCGTAGGGGTGCAGCACCACGGTGGATGGGCTCTTGCCGCTGCTCGGGGCGTATGGCGGTGCCTCGTAGGTTTCGCCGGGGTGGGTGCGGGCGAACCGTGCGCGGGCTGCGCGGACGCGGTCCTGGTAGCGCTTGTACTCCTTGGTGTGGACCTCGCAGCGGAGGCTGCCTTGGGGTGCGCGGTGGGGGGTGCGGCCGCTGTCTTCGCACCACCAGTCGCCGCCCGTGGGGTATGTCACCGTTGCCCTTGGCGGGGTCGTGGGGACCGGACGGGCGATGTCACGCGCCTAGTCTTGAGGATTGGGTGTGCGTGACTTTTCGCGACTCGCCGAGATGGTCGCAGAAAGTCACAACGCGGGTGGCGCGGGGGTTTGCGATCGTCGTGGCGTGTTCAGCAGGCCGCGCCGTGTCGTGTCGGCGGTGGGAGGCAATCCCACCGCCGATGTCGGCGTGCCCGTGTGCGTGGCCGCTGGCGGGTGGTCAGTCCCGGGGCCAGAGCGCGGTGCCGAGGCCCGTTTCGAGACGGGCGAGGACGCGGGCTTCGAGGCGTGTCGTGCCGGTGCGGACGGCCTGGACGGTGCCGACGCTGATACCGCAGGCGCGGGCCACGTCGCGGACGGAAAGTCCGTGGGCCGCCATGTGGGCGTCGAGGGATGCGGCGACGTGCTGCACTGCGCGGGTGACAGCGGCGTCGAGCGCGTCGGCGTCCGGGCCGGCCGGGCCGTCGTCTCGTGCGTCCATGCGGTCAGCGTAGGGGTCCGCGTGGACAGCTTGTCCCGTCCGGCGAGCCATGGGTCGGTGTCGACTTGCCATGGCCGGGGACCGGACGGTTACCTACAGGTGTTCATTCTGCTGAACACCATGGAGGGTTTCCCGTGTCCGAACTGGTCTGGCCGTCGGCCGGCTGGCTCGCGCACCGGGCGACGTGCCCCCGGCCACGGCACTGCCCGCACCATGTCGACTTCCCCGGCTGGTGGCTCGCGATGAGCTACCGCGGCATCCCCCACCATCCCGATCGGGACCGGGCGCTCCACGTGGCGGTCCGACGCATCAACACGTTCCAAGGCCACCCGCCCCTGACCCCGGCCGGCGCCTTGTTCGTCCAGCAGGCCGTCATCGACGCGCTGGTCGTCGCTCCTCAGCCCGTGACCCGCGGGTGGGTGTCCGCGAGCCTGTCCGCGGTGGGCCAGCTCGTCCGGCGGGCCGAGAACACCGGCCAGCGTCTTGACCGGGCCCGGCTCCTGTCCGACGAGTCCCGCGACCGGTTCATCCACGTCGAGTGCCGCACCCTCACCAAGGGCGCACGGACCACCTACCAGTCGAGGCTCGACCTGATCGCCTCAGTTCTCCTCTCGCAGCCACGGTCCACGCCCCGCGTACCCATCCCCGCCAGCGAGCCGCTGCGTCCGCTCACCCTCACTGACGAGGCAGACCTGTGGGCGTGGTCGCACGGAGTGCGCCCGAAGGGCCGACGGCAGCGGGTGCAGTCCATGCTGGCCCTCGGTCTGGGTCTCGGGGTGACCCGCGCCGAGAAGGTCCTGCTCCGTCCCGAGGACGTGACCGACCACGGCGACGACGGCGTGGCCGTGGACGTGACCGACCCGCACACCGGCGAGGTGCGCACGGTCTGGTGCCTCGCCGGATGGGAACGACGGCTCCGCGAGATTGCTGCGGCGACCCCGGACGGTCATCTGCTCGTCGCCCCGTGGCTGACCGAGCCGGGCGTTCCGCGCGCGCACGACCAGGCGCTGTGGACCGCATGCCTGCGGCAACCGCCGCCGGTCGAGTTCAACAACGTCACGCTGCGCACTACGTGGCTGTGCCGCCACCTCGAAGCCGGCACCCCACTGAAGGTGCTCATGGCGGCCGCGAACATCGCCACCGCTGAACGCCTCGTCCAGCTCACAGTGCTCTTGCCGGATGTGCCCAACGTCGACACGGCGCGCTGGCTGCGGGGGACCCCGTGACCACGCCCACCGTCGTCAGGCCCCGCAAGGCCACGTCCCAGAGCACCACGGCCAAGAGGAAGCCGTCGCCCAAGTCCGTGAACCCGCTATCGGGGAAGGCACTCCGGCAAGTCATCCCGACCGGCACGGTCGCCGAGGTGGAGGACACCATCCGCCGCATAGGGCTCCCGTCCGGCTGCGCGAAGGGCCCGATGAACGGTCCCGACGTGCCCCGCAAGGCCGTGGACGAACTCGCGCCAGATCCCGTGTGCACGACGATCGAGCCACGCATTGACGACACCGACGTGCGACGCGTCATCGACCTCATCGACCGGTCCGGCCTCGTCGAGTGGGCAGAGGAACGGCAGCAGGCCGGGAAGGTCAAGGAGGGCCGCCCCGCCCTGTTCGGGTTCCGTGTCCTGTTCGTCGCCATGATGCTCGCTGCCCGCACGGGAGGCGTCATGCACGGCTCGGCATGGCGCAGGATCGTCCACCACCGGGTCAGTCCCGCCATGCGCGCCGAGCTCGGCGTTCCCGAGTTCGTGACCCCAGCGGACAAGCGGCGGCGCAAGCTCGCGGTCGAGGCGGCGAACACGGCCATGCGGCGCGCGTTCCACCGCTTCCTCGCCACCGTCGACCCGTCGATCCACCCGAAGGGCAAACCCCGGCCCTGGGCCGAACTGGTCGCCCGGTCCCGTGACCTGACGGTGCAGGAGCAGGTCGAAATGCAGGCAGCCCTAGACGTTGCCGCGAACACGATCGTTGGGTTCCCATACGAGGCGCTCCCCGAGAAGGCGCGTCGCCGTCACGACGGGTCGGCGTGTATCGACGGGACCGGCCTGCCCCTCTTCTCCCGCGGGCGGCCCGTCGGCTCTGAGACCGCGTCCTCAGACCCCGACGGCGGCTACCACGTCCGCACAGGCGACCACTCCGAGGAGTCCGCTCGCGACCTGAAGGACGCCTACTACGCGCTCGAACTACACCTGATCGTCGCAGGCGACGCCACCCTCGGCGACCGCCAGTACATGCCCGCCGTCCCCCTCGCCATGACCAACGACCGACCCGCTGCCGACCCATCCGGTGCGGCCAGGCGGCTATTCGCGAACCTCGCCGCGCGCGGCTACCGGCCCAACTTCCTCGCCGGCGACGGCCTCTACACCCTCGCCGACCCGGCAGGCTTCCAGATCCCCGCACGCGAAGCGGGCTTCCGACTCGTCCTCTCCTACCCGGACTCCGAGGTCGGCATTCAGGAGACTCACGCGGGCATGAACCTGGTCGAAGGACGCTGGGCCTGCAGCGCCATGCCCGAAGACCTCGTCACTGCGACCGCCGACCTACGCGCCGGCCGCATCACGATGGACGAGTACCACCGCAAGATCGCCGCCCGCGCCACCTACGACATGCGCGTCCAGAACAACCCAGACGCAAACGGGAACATGCGCGTCGGATGCCCGTCGTCGGGCTCATGTCCCGTCGCGAAGTGCTCCGCCCGGCCCGGCTCTGAGAAGCCCCGGCTCATCACCCTCTCCGCCGAGGGAGTGAAGTTCGACGGCCGTCCCCGCATCGAGCCGACTCCCGACATGCTCACCGGCGAGTTGCCGCAGGTGTGCCGCCAGACCACGATCACCGTCCACAAGGACAAGGGCGCCCGCCACCTCCAAGACCTGCGCTACGGCAGCCCCGAGCAAACCGACACGTACAACGCGCTCCGCCAAGCCCAGGAAGGGTTCCACGGATTCGCCAAGGACGAAGCACAGGAAGCTCTCGGGTCCCCCGGGAACCGGCGCATCCGCGGCAAGGCCGCCCAAACCATGATGGCCGCGTTCCTCCTCGCCGCCGCCGGTCTCCGCAAGGTCGACGCGTTCATGCGCGAGGCCCAGCAGGACGAGAACGGCGACCTGTACGTCATGCGCCGGCCCCGCTCCGACAAGCCCAGCCCGCCACCCGGCACCAAGCTCCCCAAGCGCAAGACGGCCTGACCCCACCCCCTGAGCTGCATTCGCACGCTCAAGCGCGCCCGCGAGCGGCCACCCGCCCTCGCTGAGGCGCGCTAACCGTCACGGGAGGCCGCCAGCAGCGGCACCACCGGCTCCGAGCAGGCCCCTACAACTCCGGAAGCGCCGCCCAACCAACCCTTCATGGGCTCGGCGGACGGCGCTTCCGACTTTTGTCGGTCGGGCCGCCGATTTGTGTCGGTAGCCCGTGGCGGTGGCGGTGGGATTTGAACCCACGGAAGGGAGACCCTTCACGCGCTTTCGAGGCGCGCTCCTTCGGCCGCTCGGACACGCCACCGCCGGAGATTCTAGCCATCCGCGTCCCCACCTCGCCAATCGAGGCCTACCCGACCAGCTCAGCTCGGCCGGTACCTCCGCAGACGCAGGGCCACCTCGTACACCACGCTGCCGAGCAGCAGCACCGGACGCCGCCACACGGACCCGAGGTCGGCGCGGCGAAGCTCCCCTGCGCGTCCAGGCACGACGTCCCGCCAGTAGGACGCCGCCCGCCTCGCATGCAACGGGTCCGAGATCATCAGCACCTCGCCCCCGGACGCGATCAGCGGCGCCGAGAACTGCACGTTCTGCCAGGTGGTGGTGGCGGCGTCCTCTATCACGATCCGCGCCGCATCCACCCCGCGCCGGGACGCCGCGTCCGCAGCCATCGCAGGCGCCTCACCGCGTCCACTCATCACCAGCACGTCGCCGGGCCGCAGGTTCTCGACCGCCACGTCGACCCGCCACCGCTGCACCGACCGCCGCGGATTGCCCAGCACCAGCAACGTTCGACCCGACGCTGGCGTCACCGGCGCCCCTCGAAGAACTCCAGCAGCAGCGCCCCGCACTCGTCGGCGGCGACCCCCGCCACCACGTCGACCCGATGGTTGAGGCGGCTGTCGCGCACCACGTCCCACAACGAACTGACCGCGCCGGCCTTCGGGTCGAACGCGCCGAACACCACCCTGCCGACCCGGGCCGCAACGAGCGCGCCGGCGCACATCGTGCACGGCTCCAGCGTCACGACCAGGGTGCAGCCGTCGAGCCGCCACTGTGTCCCGTCCGGATGCAGCGCCTCGGACGCCCGCCGCAGCGCCACCACCTCGGCGTGCGCCGTCGGGTCCCCGGTCTGCTCGCGCTCGTTGCCCCCGGACGCCACCACGCGCCCGTCCGGATCCAGCACCACCGCGCCCACCGGGATGTCGCCGGCTTCGCCGACGGCGCGGGCAACGGCCAGCGCGGCGTCCATTGCTGGACGCCAACGCGTCGCGCCGCTCACCGCTCGCCCCTCGTGGACGCCGGCGTCACAGGTCGAACTGGGCGACGGCCTTGCCGTAGGACGCCCCGAACGCCAGCTTCTCGGCGATCTGCTGCAGCAGGTCTTCGGCGTCGGAGTCGAGGTCGTTGGAGATCGCCTCCAGCTCCATCTCGGACAGGCCGAGGTCGGCCAGCATGTCGAGGTCGCCGACGGCGTCGGAGTCGTCTTCATCGTCGGGAATCTCGACGCCCAGGAAGTCGGCCGCGTCGCGGGCGATGGGCCAGTCGTTGGCGGCGAACGAGTCCGACAGAACAACCTGGACGTGGCGTCCACGCACCCGGACCAGTACGAAGAAGTCCGAATCGATCGACACAGCGCCCAACGCTCCCCCGTCGCCCGGCATGCGCCGCAGCTCGGTGACCAGTTCGTCGAAGTCGTTCGCCAACGCCTTGCTCAACGGCAGCGTCGCCGGACGCCCCTCCTCGCGATACATGCCGACCACCAGGTCGATCTCGTCGTCCTCGGCGTCGTCGGGGTAGTCATCGTCATCGTCATCGTCGTCATCGTCGTCATCATCGATGTCGTCGTCCTCGTCCTCGTCGTCGTCGTCGTCGAGGTCATCATCGTCATCGTCGAGATCGTCGTCATCATCATCGACCTCCAGCGAGGCCTGCAGGGTGGAGTAGTCGTTGCCCAGGAGGTCGTCCAGGCCCGGACGGTCGTCTCCACGGTCGGCCAGCTGTGCGTCGAAGTCCTCGTCGCGTGGGCTCATCGCCACTCCTTCCCTCGGCCACCATCGTGTCAGACGCAGCAGACAAACACACGCGGTCGAATGCGCGCGAGACGGCCCTGTGGGAAGGTTGGGCCGTGGAACTGCGCGACATCTCTCATCCGCTGGTCGAGCACAAGGTGCGACTCCTGCGTGACGTCAACACGAACTCGGCCACTTTCCGGGCCCTGGTCGAAGAACTCGTGATGCTGCTGGCCTACGAGGCCACCCGCGAGGTTCGCGTCGAGCAGATCGAGGTGCAGACTCCGATCACGACCACGACCGGCGTCCGGCTGTCGCAGCCGCGTCCGCTCGTGGTGCCGATCCTTCGCGCCGGGCTCGGCATGCTCGACGGCATGATGCGGCTGATGCCGACCGCCGAGGTCGGCTTCGTCGGCATGGTGCGCGACGAAGAGACGCTGCAGCCGTTCACCTACGCCGAGCGCCTGCCGCAGGACCTGTCGGGACGCCAGTGCTACGTACTCGACCCGATGCTTGCCACCGGCGGCTCGCTGGGCGGCACCGTGAAGTTCCTGGTCGACCGTGGCGCCGATCACATCACCTGCATCTGCCTGCTCGCAGCCCCCGAGGGCATCGAGCACATGCGCGAGCTGGTCGACCCGGCCGGCGTCCCCACCACGCTCGTCGTGGCATCCGTCGATGAGCGCCTCAACGAGCACGGCTACATCGTGCCCGGGCTGGGCGACGCCGGCGACCGGCTCTACGGCCTGGCCGAATAGGACGCCGCGGCTCACTGCCCCCAGAACAGCTCGCGGAACAGGTCCGCGCTGGAGGGGACGCTGTGCCGGTCGATCACGTCGCGCGCCTCTGCGACCTGGTCGGTGACCAGGCCGTCGGCGCCGCGGGTGATCAGGCTCGCCATCAGGTCGGCGTTGTTCACCGTCCACACGAACGCCTTCTTGCCGGCCATCTGCACGATCGCGATGCGTTCGGCGTTCGCCTCGCCCTCTTCGAGCATGATGATGTCGGCGGCGAGCGTGCTCACGTCGCCGATCGACATGAAGTAGGCGAACGCCGTCACCACGTCAGGACGCCGCTTCTCGATGGACGCGACGAGCCGGTAGTCGAGGCTCATCAACACCACCGCATCGGTCATCTGCAGCCGGTCGACCTGGGCGAGCACGTCGTCGGCCATCCGCGTGTCGGCCGTGGACCCCTTGAGCTCGATCATCACCTGAACCTTGCCCCGCGCCGCGACCAGGAACTCTTCCAGCGTCGGCACCTTCTCGGAGGTTCCGCGCAGCGTCAGCGCCTTCACCTCGGCCAGGGTCAGGTCTGACGAGCGCCGATTCACCCCGGCGACTCGGGCGAAGGTGTCGTCGTGGTTCAGGATGTAGGCCCCGTCACGGGTGCGTTGAACGTCGATCTCGACCATCTCGGCCCGGTGCGCCACAGCCACGGCGAGGCCGGCGATGGAGTTCTCGGGCGCGGCCACCCCCGCCACGCGGTGCCCGACCAGCGTCACCTTCGCCCTCTCGGACGCCAGGTCGTTCGCCGCGTAACCGAGCGGGAACGCCAGCGCCAGCAGCATCACGACGGTGCCGACGGCGAGGCGCCCGGGCTTGGCGACCAGCCGGTCGAGCAGCGACCGGCGCCTCTTGCCCGGGATCTCGGGGTACGCGTCCCGCAGCCCGGCGAGCTGCGGGTCGGCGTCCAACGACTCGTAGAACGCCGTCGTGAGCCGCTGCGCATGGAAGGGCACGATCACCAACAGACCGAGCAGGACGCCGACCTGCTGCAACAGCAGCAGGAACGCCAGCACCGGCTGCACGACGCCGCCCTGGCTGCGGGCCAGCTCAAGCAGCCACAGGATCAGCACCGCCCAGGCCGTCACGAACAGGGCCAGCGCGACCCCGGCCAGCAGCACGGGTGCGATGAAGCTGCGCCAGAACACCTTCGGACGCCGCAGCACCAGCCGGGCGCTGTGCCGGACCGCAGGCGTCGCCTTCAGGTTGCCGATGATGATGAGCGGAAACGTGTAGCTGAGCAGCAGGCTCGCGGCGGCGAGCACGAGCAGCAACCCGAGGTAGGTGGCGAACAGCGCCGGATTGGACTCGATCACCGCCAACACGAACTGCGGAACGGCGACGCCCTTCAGAAAGCTCAGCGTGGGAGCGGCGCCGGTGAGTGGCAGCACCACCACGAGGTAGACGATCAGCAGCAGCCCGCCAGCCCCGAGCAGATTGGGCGTGCGCCGCAGGCTGTGGCCAAGCACCGCCCGGTAGCTGGCCTCGGGTTGCCCGAACCGGTGCCGGGCGCTGATCGTGATCGACCCTCCCAGCTCGGCGACGATACCCCACGTGATCAGCGCCACCAGCAGCGCGACGAACACGATGCCCTGCCACGACAGCAGAAACGGCAGCAGGGTCGCGTTGGTGACTGCACCCTCGCCCCTGCTGCCGACCAGCAGGCTCGTGGCCAGGCTGAACAGCGGCAGGACGACCGCGGCCATCAGCAGCCGCGTCACCACCTCGTACTTCATGAACGAACCGAGGGCGCCGCGGAAATCCGACAACGCCCGGCGGGTCGACGCGAACATTCCGGGCCTCAGCCGGCCGAGCGCGCCAGGTCGTCGACGCGCTCAGCGGCAGGCAGCGACAGCAGCGTCGCTGACGTGAGGAACAGCTTCGAGTGCCGGACGCCCGAGCCGATGCACAGCCATTCGGTGTCGGCGACCGCGCCGTCGACCCAGACCGGCCAGTCGGCGGGCGCGCCGACAGGGTTGATGCCGCCGTACTCCATGCCGGAGGCCTCGACGGCGAAGTCCATCGGCGCGAACGAGGCCTTGCGGGCGTCCAGCCGCCGCCTGACAAGGCCGTTCACATCGACGCGGTGCGTGGCAAGCACCATGCAGACCGTGTGCCTGTCGACTCCGGCCCGGGTGCCGCGCACGACGACGGCGTTCGCAGAGGCGTCCAGCGGGACGCCGTAGTGGGCGCACAGGTTCTCGGTGTCGGCGAAGGCCGGGTCGATCTCGGCGACGCGGACGTCGAGCGCCTGGTCTGCGATCGCCCGGCGCACAGGCTCGGCGAGCAGGTCGGGTCGGTCGAGGGCGGGGACGGCGTCGAGGCGTCCGAACACGGGGTGGGTCACGGCCACATCGTAAGTCGCCGCTCCGACAGTTCGGCGGCACGAAGGGCTGGCGCGGACGCCGACGCTGTGACTACGGTAGATGCATCGGCTTCAACGGAGAGGACCCATCATGACCGAGGAGAACAACGGCGGAGACATCGCTTCGGGTTTCGGCGACTCCGAGGTGAGCGGCCCCGTGTCGGACGAGAAGGCCGAACAGATGCTGCACGGCGACCAGGTGGCCGAGGCGACGAAGGCTGTCGATGACGCTGCTGCCTCGGGCGACGAGAAGCGTTCGGACGCCCCCGGTGGCGGTGGCGGCGGCGCCCGGTGAGGCGTCGGCGCGTGCGATCATGAAGGCATGACCGATCCGCGCCTCGTCGAGATCTTCCCCGTGCTGGGGTTGCGGGTCGCGTGCGGACCGCTGGAGTTGCGCAGCATCGGCGAGTCCGAGGTGCTGGGGCTGCTCGAGGTAGCTCGCGCCGGCGTCCACCCGCCGACGTGGACGCCGTTCGCTGTGCCCTGGACGGACGCCGCCGAGGACGAACTGCCCCTGAACTATCTGCAGTGGTGGTGGCGGTCGATGGCGACGTGGAGCCGCGACGCCTGGGATCTGAACCTCGCCGTGCTGTGGAACGGCGAGTTGGTCGGGGTCCAGGGGGTCGCGACGCGCGACTTCCTCACGCTGCGCTTCGGCGAGACAGGGTCGTGGCTGGGGCAGCGATTCCAGGGGCTGGGCATCGGCACCGAGATGCGGCGGGTGATGTGCACCCTGCTGTTCGACCACCTCGACTTCGAGTTCGTCACCTCGGCGGCGTTCGACGACAACCTTGCCTCGCTGCGCGTGAGCGAGAAGGTGGGCTACACGCAGAATGGCGCGACGTGGGTATCGTCGCGCGGCGAGCGGCGCACGTCGACGCGGCTGATGCTGGCGTCGGAAGATCTGGTGCGCGGCGAGCCGATCTCGGTCGAGGGTGTAGCCGGGGTGCGTCGACTGATCGGTCTGGACGGCTGACCTCCGAATTGTCGGACGCCCCTCCTAGACTGCTCGCAACGAGCCGGCAGAGGAGAAGCAATGCAGCAGGTCAAGGGCGTGATCGCGCGCGCCAAGGGCGCACCCGTCGAACTGGTCACCATCAACGTCCCCGATCCCGGCCCCGGCGAGGCCGTGGTGACGGTGCTGGCGTGTGGCGTCTGCCACACCGACAAGCACTACGTCGAGGGCGGCATCGGCGACGACTTCCCCTACCTGCTGGGCCATGAGGCCGCTGGCGTCGTCGAGTCGGTCGGCGAGGGCGTCGCCGACGTCGCGCCCGGCGACTACGTGATTCTCAACTGGCGTGCGGTGTGCGGCGACTGCCGTGCGTGCCGCCGCGGGCGTCCGTGGTACTGCTTCAACACCCACAACGCCACGCAGAAGATGACGCTGGAGGACGGCACCGAACTCAGCCCCGCGCTGGGCATCGGGGCGTTCATCGAGAAGACGCTCGTGGCCGCCGGCCAGTGCACGAAGGTCGACCCTGCGGCGCGCCCCGCGGCCGCGGGCCTGCTCGGGTGCGGCGTAATGGCCGGCCTGGGCGCCGCCATCAACACCGGCGGTGTCGGACGCGGTGACACGGTCGCCGTGATCGGTTGCGGCGGCGTCGGCGCCGCCGCGATCGCGGGGGCCCGGCTCGCCAACGCGTCGAAGATCATCGCGGTCGACATCGACGACAAGAAGCTGGCGGCGGCGCAGCGCATGGGCGCGACCGACACCGTGAACTCGGCTGAGCAGGACGCGGTGGAGGCCATCCAGCAGCTCACCGGCGGGTTCGGCGCCGACGTGGTGATCGACGCGGTGGGGCGTCCGGAAACCTGGAAGCAGGCCTTCTACGGCCGCGACCTGGCCGGCACGGTGGTGCTCGTCGGCGTCCCGACGCCGCAGATGCAGCTCGAGATTCCACTGCTCGACGTGTTCGGACGCGGCGGCTCGCTCAAGTCGTCCTGGTACGGCGACTGCCTGCCGTCGCGCGACTTCCCGATGCTGATCGACTTGTATCTGCAGGGGCGGCTCGACCTCGACGCGTTCGTGTCCGAAGAGATCGGCATCGGCGACGTCGAGGCCGCCTTCGCCCGCATGGCGACCGGCGACGTGCTGCGCTCGGTCGTGATCATGGGCGAGGGGGGCGTCCGATGAGCGCGCGCATCGACCATGCGGTCACCTCGGGCACGTTCTCGATCGACGGTCAGACGTTCGACGTCGACAACAACGTGTGGGTGCTGGGCGACGACGACGAGTGCGTGGTCTTCGACGCCCCGCACTCGGTGGCTGACATCCGCGCCGTGGTGGGCGACCGCGAGGTGGTCGCCATTCTGTGCACCCACGCGCACGACGATCACGTGCGGGTGGCGCGCGAATTGGCCGACGCGGTCGACGCGCCGATCCTGCTGCATCCCGCCGATCGACCCCTGTGGAACCTCACCCACTCCGAAGCACCCGACGGCGACCTGGCCGACGGCGAGACGCTGCAGGTGGCCGGCACCGACATCCACGTGATCCACACCCCCGGGCACGCGCCCGGCGGCTGCTGCTTCTATGTGCCTGAACTGGGCGTCTTGTTCAGCGGCGACACCCTGTTCAACGGTGGCCCGGGAGCGACCGGGCGCAGCTACTCCGACCGCGACACTCTCGTCGACTCGATCAGAACCCGGCTGTTCACCCTGCCTGACGAGACGGTGGTGAAGACCGGGCACGGCGACGACACCACGATCGGCGCCGAAACGGCAGCGCTCGGCCTCGGCTGAGGACGCCGGTCGCGGCGTCCTGAGGCCCGAATCCTCAGTAGTAGTAGGGGAAGTTCGACCAGTCGGGGCGCCGCTTCTCCAGGAAGGAGTCACGGCCCTCGACGGCCTCGTCGGTCATGTACGCGAGCCGTGTCGTCTCGCCGGCGAACACCTGCTGGCCGACCAGGCCGTCGTCGATGGCGTTGAAGGCGAACTTCAGCATCCGCTGGGCGGTGGGTGACTTGCCGCAGACCAGCGCGGCCCACTCGAGCCCGGCGTCCTCGAGTTCGGCGTGCGGCACGACGCGGTTGACCGTGCCCATCTCGTAGGCGCGCTGCGCGTCGTAGGTCTGGCCGAGGAAGAAGATCTCGCGGGCGACCTTCTGTCCGACCTGTCGGGCGAGATAGGCCGAGCCGAAGCCGGCGTCGAAGGAGCCGACGTCGGCGTCCGTCTGCTTGAAACGGGCGTGTTCGGCGGACGCCAGTGTCAGGTCGCACACCACGTGCAGCGAGTGCCCGCCGCCGGCCGCCCAGCCGTTCACCAGCGCGATGACCACCTTCGGCATGAACCGGATCAACCGCTGCACCTCCAGGATGTGGAGCCGGCCGCCCTCGGCGGCCGTGCGTGCGGCGTCCACGGTCTCTGAGGTTTCGCCCCCGGCGTACTGGTAGCCCGAGCGCCCCCGGATGCGCTGGTCGCCGCCGGAGCAGAACGCCCAGCCGCCGTCCTTGGCCGACGGTCCGTTGCCGGTGAGCAGCACGCAGCCGATGTGGGGGCTCATCCGGGCGTGGTCGAGGGCGCGGTACAGCTCGTCGACGGTGTGCGGGCGGAAGGCGTTGCGCACCTCAGGTCGGTCGAACGCGATGCGCACCGCCGGCACGTCGAGGGCGCGGTGGTAGGTGATATCGGTGAAGTCGAGTCCGTCGACCTCCTGCCACAGCTCGGGTCGGAACGGGTTGGGTGCGGCGTCACTCATGGTCGGCAGGCTAGCAATGGCCAGACGGGGCCGGGTCTAGGGTGTCGGCATGGACTTCGCCACCCGCGTCGGCGCGTACTGCTGGATCGAGAACGAAGGCCGCGTCCTGCTGGCGCACTGGTCGCAGACGACGGCTGACGGCGGCGTCTACGAACGGTGGACGCTGCCCGGCGGCGGCGTCGAGTGGGCAGAGAGTCTGCCGCAGACCGCCATCCGTGAAGCGCGCGAGGAGACGGGCCACGAGGTGAGGCTCGACCATCTGCTCACGGTGTTCAACTTCTTCGTTCCACAGGGGCAGCGCCTGGTCGAGGGGCCGCCGCTGCACTACGTGCAGGTCGTGTACGCCGCCACGGTCATCGGCGGCCAACTCACCCGGGAGCGCGGAGGATCCACCAACGACGTCCGCTGGTTCACCCGCGACGAGATCTCGACGCTCGAGGTGGCGCCGGTGGTGGACGCGATGATGGTGGCGACAGCAGCGTCCTGACGGACGCTCAGCCGTACAGGTTGCGCGCCTTCGCCGGGGTGTCGGTGATGACGGCGTCCACCCCGTGCCTCGCGGCCCACTCCAGGTCGGCGCGGTCGTTGACGGTCCACAGGTGCACCTTGAGGCCGGACTCGTGGCAACGCCGCACCAGCTTCGCGCTGAGCGTCGGACGGCTGCACGGCGGGTGCAGCGCCCCCACCCCGAGCTTCTGGGCGTATTTCCACGGCCGGAACAGCGGCTCCCCGAACAGCGCACCGAGCGTGGAGCGGACGCCGAGGCCGGCCAGCTTGCGCAGCGAGTAGTGGTTGAACGACGACAGCACGAATCGCTCGGGGCTGCCGAAATCGGCGAGCATCGCGGCGAGTTTCTCCTCCATGCCGAGGTAGCGCATTTGGGAGTTCTTCAACTCGATGTTCACGGTGGCGTCGTTGTCGCGCACCAGGCCGAGCACCTGCTGCAGCGTCGGAATGCGGGTGCCGGTGAACCGCGAGAAGCCGTTGCTGGCGTCCAGGCCGGCCAGGTCGGCGAGACTGTGGTCGGCGACCCAGCCGGTGCCGTCGGTGGTGCGCTCCAGCGTCTCGTCGTGGATCACCACGATCTCGTCGTCGCGGGTGAACTGGATGTCCAGTTCGAACCCGTCGGCGCCCTGCTGGAGGGCCAGCTCGAATGCCGGCAGCGTGTTCTCGGGGGCGTCGGCGCTGGCGCCACGATGGGCCCAGACGGCTGGCTTGCGATCGGTCGGCTGCTCGGTCACGGCACCATCGTGGCAAACCGGACGCCGCCCCGCCCACCCGGTTCACCCAGTGTTCACCCGGCGGGTTGACCGACCCGGACGGGCGGGTCCCACTTGTTGGCGTCCGGGCGCCGTCGTAGGTTCGTGGCGTGACCGCACGCCAGACAACGGAAGTCGACCGCATCGCCGAGCAGTACGTCCACGAGATGGCCGCTCTCGACCCGCTCTCAGCGACAGGGCAGGGCCTGCCGGGCTTCGACGACGCCATGACCGACTACTCACCCGAGGGCGAGCAGGCGCGAGCCGATCTGGTGCGCGCCACCTTGGCCGCGCTGGAGGCGTCCACGCCCGTCGATGAGACCGACCTGGTCACCGTCGCAGCGATGCGCGATCGGCTCGGCCTGCAGCTCGAACTGCACGAGGCCGGGGAGGCTGGCGCTTGTCTCAACAACCTGGCGTCGCCGCTGCAGGCGTTCCGCGACGTCCTCGACCTGATGCCCACCGACACCGTCGACGACTGGCAGACCGTCGCGTCCCGCGTCGGAAAGGTGCCCGAGGGCGTCCGCGGCTACATCGAGACCCTGCGTGAGGGTGCGCGTCGGGGGCTCAGCCCGGCACGGCGTCAGGTCGCGATCGGCGTCGAGCAGGCAGCCGAGCTGGCCGACCCCGACCATTCGTTCTTCGTCACGTTCGCCCGGGAGGCGCGGGCTGCTGGCACCGCGTTGCCCGCGGCGTTGGCGTCCGACCTTGAGAAAGCCGCGTCCGCAGCGGCGTCCGCGTACGGGGACCTGCGCGCCTTCCTCGCCGACGAACTCGCCCCGAACGCCCCCGACGAGGACGCCGTGGGCCATGAACGGTACGCACGCTTCTCGCGGTCGTTCATCGGCGCCACCATCGACCTGGACGAGACCTACGAATGGGGACTCGACGAGCTCGACCGGGTGGTCGCCGAGCAGGACGCGCTGGCCGCCGAGATCGCCGGACCGGGGGCGTCCGTCGCCGACGCGGTCGCAGCGCTGGACGCCGACCCTGCCCGCAAACTGCACGGCACCGAGGCGCTGCAGCGGTGGATGCAGCAGACCTCGGATGAGGCGGTGCGGGCGCTCAACGGCGTCCACTTCGACATTCCGCCCAAGCTGCAACGCCTCGAGTGCATGATCGCGCCCACGCAGAACGGCGGCATCTACTACACCGGCCCGTCGGAGGACTTCACGCGGCCCGGCCGCATGTGGTGGTCGGTGCCGAAGGGGGTCACCGAGTTCGACACGTGGCGTGAGCTGACGACCGTCTACCACGAGGGAGTCCCGGGCCATCACCTGCAGATCGCGACGGCGACAGACGCCTCCGATGAGCTCAACCTGTGGCGGCGCATCGGCTGCTGGATGTCGGGCTACGGCGAAGGCTGGGCCCTGTACGCCGAGCGGCTGATGGCCGAGTTCGGCTTCCTCGACGACCCGGGCGACCGGCTCGGCATGCTCGACGGCCAGCGGATGCGGGCCACGCGCGTGGTGCTCGACATCGGCGTCCACCTGGGCAAGCCGGCCCCGGCCCGATGGGGCGGCGGGATCTGGGACGCCGACAAGGCCTGGGCGCTGTTCGACGCCAACGTGAACATGAACACCGCCTTCAAGCGGTTCGAGGTCGACCGCTACCTCGGCTGGCCGGGGCAGGCGCCGTCGTACAAGGTGGGGCAGCGGATCTGGGAGCAGATGCGGGCGGACGCCGACGCCGCAGCTCGCGCGCGGAGCGAGGAGTTCTCGTTGCGCGACTGGCACACCCGTGCGCTGAACCTGGGCGCACTGCCGCTGGACGTTCTGCGCGAGCAGTTGGTGCGCTGAGCCCGCGAGTCGGGCGTTGCGTGGGGGTGTTTGTCGACCTCGGAACCCTCGTCGCCGAGGGGCGCTGTCGCCGTGGCGGAAGGGTCGATTCCGACGCGGAGCATTGTCGCTGCGGCGAAAGGGTCGACTCCGCGCGGTTGCCGAAAGGGTCCGACGGAATGTGCGCTCCAACACTCCTTTCAACGGACCCCTTCCACCACCAGACTGGCGGAGCCTCCCCCCGCACGTCAGCGCTTCTACGCTCCCGGCTCTACCCGCACCGCCCGCACGATCGGTTCGCGCTGCCCGCCGTGATGCACGACGTGGTCGCCGTCGAGCACGAACTGACTGGCATGGGCGAGGTGCGCGGCGAGCAGGGCGTCGGCGTCCTCAGACGCGGTGACGGTCACGGCGTCCGGACGCGGTGACGAGCCGAACGGCTCACCGCGCGGCTCCGACACCACTTGCCAGAACGGGACGCCGACCAGTTCCGCCGCCCGCTTCGCCACATGGTGCGCATGGATGTGGTCGGGGTGGTGGTAGCCACCGTCCGCGTCGTAGCTGACGATCGCGTCGGCCCCCAGCTCCGATGCCCACGCCGCCGCATCGGCGGCCGCCTCCTCCACATCGGACGCCGTGAAAGCCTCCGGACCGGCGTCCGGGGCCGGGCCTGCCACGGTCGGCGTCACCCACTCCATGCCCGAGTCGCGGTAGGTGCGCTCCGGCAGGCCGACGACCCGGGCGGGCGGCGTCCCCAACCAGGCGTGGTCGCGGACGCCGAGGGCGGCCAGCGCGGCGTCCAGCTCACGCTCGCGATGCACGGCCAGCTCGGGCGTCCCTGCCAGATCGGCGAACTGCTCGGTCACGCCGCCGCGCTCGCCGCGCGTGCAGGTGAGCAGCGCGATCCGAACGCCGCGGCGTCCGAGCGCGGCCAGCAGCGGGCCGGTGGCGAGCGTCTCATCGTCGGGGTGCGCGTGGACGACCAGCACCGTCGCCGCCCCACCCAGCAGGAACGTTTCGTGAACAGCCGTCACGTGAACTCCTCTCAACAGAACTTCAGGAACTCTTCCCGCCGAGTCCCCCGCAGGGGTAACGTGCGCGAGTCGGGTCGATGTCCGGAACTCGGAACGACCCGGTGAGTCCATCCTACGAAGAGGCAGGAATCGACCCGTGAAACGTCGCAGCAGAATCCTGGCGGCAACGGGGCTCATGGCCCTGGTCGCCCCGATGGCGGCCCACGCAGCTCCGTCCGCAGACCCCACCACCCGATTCGAGAAGGCCCCGAGCGCCTCGGGCGTCAAGATTGACCCCCAGGTGCTCCCCGAGTTCGCCAACGATGCCCGCACCGTCGACGTGATCGTCGAGATGACGGGCGATCCGGTCGCCGTCGTGCAGGCCAAGGCGAAGCGCAACCTGTCCGGCAGCGAGAAGACCGCCGTGAAGCAGCGTCTGCGTGCCGCTCAGGACCAGTTCGGCGTCAGCGTCCGCTCGAAGGGCGGCAAGGTCGAAGCCACCATGCAGTCGGCGTACAACGGTGTGCGCGTCTCGGTGAGCCGCAACCAGGTGGCCGCCGTGTCGAAGCTCGCTGGCGTGAAGGCCGTCCACCCAGTCCCGGTGCGTGAGATCGAGAACGCCACCAGCGTGCCCTCGATGGGCGTGCCGCAGGTCTGGCAGGACACCGGCTTCACCGGCAAGGGCGTCAAGGTCGCCATCATCGACTCCGGCATCGACTACACCCACGCGGACTTCGCGGGCCCCGGCACCGTCGCGGCGTTCAACGCCGCCAAAGCCACGTCGGCCGACGCGCCCGACCCGGCCCTCGTCGGCCCCAACGCCCCCCGCATCAAGGGCGGCTGGGACTTTGTCGGCGACGACTACGACGCCAGCAAGGAAGGCTCCAAGCCCAAGCCGGACGCCAACCCGCTCGACTGCGGTGGTCACGGCAGCCACGTGGCCGGCTCCGCCGCCGGTGGCGGCGTGACGGCCGACGGCAAGGCCTACACCGGCCCGTACAACGCCGCGACCGCGAAGAAGGACTGGAAGGTGGGCCCGGGCGTCGCCCCGCAGGCCGACCTGTACGCGCTGCGCGTCTTCGGCTGCGACGGCTCGACCGATGTGGTCGTCGAGGCCATCGACTGGGCGGTCGCCAACGACATGGACGTCATCAACATGTCGCTGGGCTCGCCCTACGGGCGCGCTGACGATGCGGACGCCGTGGCTGCCAGCAACGCTGTGGCCGCCGGTCTGGTGGTCGTTGCGTCCGCCGGGAACTCGGGTCACAACCCGTACCTGACCGGTTCGCCGGGCACCGGCAAGGGCGTCATCAACGTGGCCGCGGTCGACTCGACCGAGAAGTTCCCGGCCGCCACCATCGCCCTGCCGGGTGGAACCAGCATCCAGGCGATCAACGCCAACGGAGCACCGCTGCCCACGACGCCGCTGAAGGTCGTCGTGCTCAAGGACGACCCGGCCACGGGCGCCAACGAGGCCCTCGGCTGCTCGGTCGACGCCTACACCAAGGCCGGCATCGTGCCCGGCGGCAACCAGGTTGCGGTGACGGTGCGTGGCACCTGCGCCCGCGTCGCTCGTGGCGTCTTCGGTCAGAAGGCCGGCGCGGCCGCCGTGGTGATGGTCAACAACACCGCTGACTTCCCGCCGTACGAGGGTCCGATCCGCGAGAACCCGGACACCGGCGAGCAGTACCAGGTGACCATTCCGCTGCTCGGTGTGCGCGGCGTTCTGGGCGCGGCCCCGACCCAGGACGGCGACAACCTCGTCGCCGCCGAAGGGTTCGAGGTGTCATTCAGCGCCACGACGATGAACAACCCGTCGTTCCGCGCACCGGCCAGCTTCACCTCCGGTGGCCCGCGCAGCGGTGACTCCGGCAACAAGCCGTCCGTCGCGGCGCCGGGCGTCTCGATCGCGTCCGCCGGTGTGGGCACCGGCAACGACTACGCCTACAACTCGGGCACGTCGATGGCCGCCCCGCACGTGACCGGCGTCGCCGCGCTCGTCGCACAGGCGCACCCGGGCTGGTCGGCGTCCGACCTGTCGGCCGCGATCACCAACACCGCCGATCCGGACAAGATCAACGGCTACCAGCTGACCCTCACCGGCACCGGCCTGGTTGACACCAAGCAGGCGGTCGGCACGAAGGTCGTCGCGCTCGGCGACTCCTACACGGTCAACGGCGAGACCCGTCTCGAGCCGTCGCTGAGCTTCGGCTTCGCCGAGTCGACGTCGTCATTCCAGGGCACCCGGACGCTGACGCTGAGCAACCACGGCACCAGCGCCAAGGTGTTCACCATCGGCAGCGAGGCGACCCCGCAGTCGCGTACCGCCAAGGTGTCCTTCTCGAGGACCCGTGTCACGGTTCCTGCCGGGCGCACGGTCGACGTGACGGTGAAGCTGTCGGCGTCCGCCAAGGACGTGCCGACCTCGCTGACCGGTGACGACCAGTTCAGCTTCTGGGAGATCTCGGGCAACGTCACGGCGACGTCCGGCTCCGAGGTGCTGCGGGTTCCGTACCTGCTCGTGCCCCGGTCGAACAGCAACGTCGTCTCGACGTCGAGCCCGCTGAACCGCGACAGCATCGTCAACGTCAAGGTGACGAACAAGCGCGGCGCCATCGGCGGCGCGGCCGACTTCTACACCTGGGGCCTCGGCGACGGCAAGGACGTCGACGTGGCCAGCGACTACGGTGTCGACCTGCGGGCGGCTGGCGTCCAGTCGTTCCAGACCTCGGCCGATGACCAGCTCATCGTGTTCGCCATCAACACCCACCGACGTTGGTCGAACGCGGCGAACAACGAGTTCGACGTGCTGATCGACACCGACAGCAACGGCACGCCCGACTGGATCGTGTTCACCTACGACTCCGGACGGTTCCGCACCGGCTACGCCGACGGTCTCACCGAGGTGTTCGCCCAGGAGGTCGCCACCAAGCAGTACTTCGCCACCGGCTACATGGCGCAGGCACCCACCGACAGCAGCACCATCCTGCTGCCCCTGGACGCCGGCTCCCTCGGCCTGTCCGAAGGCAGCAGCGAGTTCCGCTACGCCGTGGAGTCGTACGTGCCGGGTTACAGCACCGCCGACGCCATGAGCGGTGTCGCCACGTACGACCCGTGGAACAAGGCGGTCACCGACGGCCTGTTCGCCGAGGTCGGCATCGGCCAGACCGTCACCGTCCCGGTGAAGATCGACGCCGCCGCCCGCAAGGAGCAGAAGCCGCTCGGCATCATGACGGTGTCCACCGACAACCAGTCGGGCTCCTCGGAGGCCGGTCTGCTGTCGATCCGCGGCAACGGCAACGCGCGCTGACGCACCCAACCCGGACGCCCCCATCGCCCTTGTGGCGGCGGGGGCGTCCTACGTGCGGTGTGGACGCCACGCGTCCGGACATGGCAAACGGCGAGGACGGGTCCCCCCAGAACCGTCCTCGCCGTCTGCGTCGGCCCGAACAAGTCCCCCCAGAATCGTTCGGCCGGTGATGGCGTGCCCTGTCGGGCACGATGGCAAAGCTATGCGCCCACCGCGGTCGGCGGTAGCCCCCGCGTGGGGACGGGGACGCCTCCCCCTCCTTGCTGCGGACTCCCCCGAGATCCGACACTCGAGCCGATGAGACTCCCCCCGGAACCATCGACCCGGACATTCGCTGCTCGGTGGCGCAACAAGAACTCTACGGTTTGGATCGTGCCAAACTCAGACCCCGTACGGGCGACTCCCCCTCGGGGGACCACCGCGGCGTGGCCACGCAACACGGCCGCTGTTGCCACGGCGGCGTCCGGATCACTCCCGCGCGAGGGCCCGCACGGTGTCGATGGTGTCAGCCTCGGCCGCGGTCTTGTCATCGCGGTACCGCACCACCCGGGCGAACCGGAGCGCGACGCCACCGGGGTAGCGGGTCGAGCGCTGCAGCCCGTCGATGGCGATCTCGACGACCTGCTCGGGACGCACGTGCACAACCCAGTCGTCGCGCCTTTCCTCCAGTTCGAGGAACCGCTCCGTCTGCCAGGCCAGCATCTGGTCGGTCATCCCCTTGAACGTCTTGCCCAGCATCAGGAACCCGCCCGTGGCCGGGTCGCGGGCACCCAGGTGGATGTTCGACAGCAGGCCGCGGCGGCGTCCACTACCCCACTCGACCGCGAGCACGACCAGGTCGAGGGTGTGCACCGGCTTGACCTTGACCCAGGCGGCGCCGCGGCGTCCGGCGTCGTAGGACGCGTCGAGCCGCTTGCACACCACCCCCTCGTGCCCGCCGGCCAGCACGGACGCCGAGAACGCCTCGGCCTGCGCGGCGTCCTGCGCCACCACCCTGCCCACCCGCAGCCGTTCCGGCACCACGGACGCCAACCGCTCGGCCCGCTCGACCAGCGGGCGGTCGAGCAGCGTGTCACCGTCGAGGTGGAGCAGGTCGAAGAACACGGCCGTCATCGTCGAGCCGGTGGCCGATGCGGCCCTGGACGCCGTGTCCTGGAACAGCCCGGGGCGTCCGGCGGCGTCCAGGAGCAGGGCCTCGCCGTCGAGGACGAGGCTGCGCGCGGGCAGGGCGCGCACGGCGTCCACGATCTCGGGCAGTCGGGCGGTCCAGTCGTCGAGGCTGCGGCTGAACAGCCGGACCGTGTCGCCGTCCTTGTGTGCCTGGACGCGGATGCCGTCGAGCTTCGCCTCCACCGCCACCCCCTGCCCGGCGTCGAGCGCGGCGAAGGCCTCCGCGACGGTCGGCGCGCTGGAGGCCAGCATCGGCCGCAGCGGCGTCCCGACGACGAGGCCGAGGGCCGCGAGGGCGTCCGCGCCGCCGGTCAGGGCGAGCGTCGCCGCCTCGGGGATCGACCCGGCCAGCATGGCCGCCCGTCGCATCAGCGGGCCGGGGACGCCGGCGGCGAGCGGCACGGCGTCCAGCATCAGCCCCTCCAAGGCCCCTTGGCGCAGGCCGTCGAGCAGCAACGACCGCAGCCACTCCTGCTCGGACGCGGTCGCCCGGCCGAACAGCGCCTCGAGCGCGGCCCGGCGGGCGAGTGTCGACCCGGGGCCTTCGAGGGCGGCGAGCCGGTCGAGCGCGGCGTCGGTTTCGATCACGGTGAGGGTCGCGGTGTCGGACGCCTCGGGCAGTTCGGCGAGCGAGCGCCAGCCGACCCCGGTGCGGCGCTGGCGCGGGGCCCCCATCAGCCAGTGGGCGACGACAAGAATCTCGGCGGGCGCGGCCCGGGTCAGCGCGGCAGCCAGGATCGTCGCCTTCGCCTTGCGCGACCGGGTCGCCCCCACCGCCGCGGATGCCTGCACCACCTCATTGAGCTGCACACCGCCATTGTGGCCTCTGGCATGCTCGGGCGGGTGGACGAGCCCGTGGTGCGCGAGTGGCGTCCGGCGTGGCCGTGCCCGGTGGCGTCGGTGTGGAGTTCGCTGCGCCGAGGCGCCGGCGACCCGACCTACCGGCTGATCGACGGGGTGCACTGGCGAGGCATCCGGACGCCAACCGGTGCGGCCACGCTCGCTGTCGAGGCGCAGTCAGGGCTCGGCGTCGTTACGGCGAGGGCCTGGGGTGAGGGCGCGCAGTGGGCGCTCGACCGGCTGCCGGCGATGCTGGGCGGCGACGACGACCTGACCGGCTTCGACCCGGCACATCCGGTGCTGCGCGACGCCGCGCACCGGTTTCCGCACTGGCGGGTCGGCCGGTCGGGGCTGGTGTGGGAGGCGCTCTGCCCGGCGATCATCGAGCAGAAGGTGACCGGTCAGGAGGCGTTCGGCGGCTTCCGGCGGCTGGTGCGGCGGCACGGCGAGGCAGCCCCCGGGGCGGGGGCGGGGCTCGATCTGTGGCTGCAGCCGACCCCGCACGCCGTGGCGATGGTGCCGTCGTGGGAATGGCTCAAGCTCGGCGTCGACTCGGGGCGCTCCCGCACCTTGGTGCGGGCCGCACGGTTGGCGTCCTCGTTGGAGAGGACGCTGCGGGTCGACCACGCCGAGGCCGACAGGCGGCTGCGCAGCGTGCCGGGCATCGGCGTGTGGACGTCGGCCGAGGTGCGGCAGCGGGCGCACGGCGACCCGGACGCGGTGTCGTTCGGCGACTTCCACGTGGCCCGGTCGGTGACGTTCGCGCTGACCGGCGTCGAGGGCGACGACGACGCCATGGCCGAGCTGTTGGAGCCGTGGCGGGGCCACCGGTTCCGCGTGCAGCGGCTTCTGGAGCTGGCGCTACGCGGCCACCCGCGGCACGGCCCGCGGATGGCGCCGCGCACCCACCTGCCGGTGCGCTGACCTCACGCCCGCTGCGTGGCGAGAAACGCGTCGATCTCGGACGCCGTGGGTGCCGTCGCCGGGCCGCGCCGGGTCACCTTGATCGCCGCGCCGGCGTTGGCGCGTCGGCACGCCTCGACCCAGTCGACGCCCGACAGGCGGGCGGCGAGCAGGATGCCGGTGTGGGCGTCGCCGGCCCCGTTGGTGTCGACCGGCGTCTGCGGGAAGCCCGGCACGAGGGTGGTCAATCCGTCGACGTGGACGGCGCAGCCGGCGGGTCCGTCGCGGACGATTACCACGGCGTCCGGGCGGAGCAGCGCCGCCACGGCGGCCGCCGCGGCACCCATCTCTGTCTCGTCGGTGACGGCTTCGGCCTCGTCGGCGTTGCCGGTCCACACGTCGATCAGAGCCAACAGGTCGGCCCGCTCGGCCTCGGGCAGGCCCGCGAACGCCGCGCCCGGGTCGAGCACGACACCCACTCCCTCCGGCAGCTTCGGCAGCCACGCACGGTGAGGGGCTGCGGTGCTCTCGACCACGAACGAGTAGCCGGTGAGGCACACGATGTCGCCGGACGCCGGCGCGGACGCCTCGAGGATGTCGAGGCTGAGCTGCCGCTCCGCCCCGAGCGTCGTGACGAACGTGCGCTCCGCCGACGGTTCGACCATCACGAAACAGATGCCGGTGTCGGCACCCTCGATCGGCGGCGCCGGCACCGCGATGCCCTCGCGGGCCGCCACCTGACGGATCAGGTCGCCGGTCGATCCGGCGCCGACGGCGCCGGCCAGCACGGCGTCCACCCCCTGCCGGGCGGTGGCGACGAGGATGTTGATCGAGCCGCCGGCCTCGCGGCTGCACGACGTGGCCATCACGTTGTCGCCGCTGCGCGGCAGCGACGGCACCTCCACCCTCTCGTCAACGAGCGGCTGGCCGGTGTGGATCAGTCTGGGCATGGCGACATCCTCACACAGCCGGACGCCGGGTGCTCAGAGCAGTTCAGGACGCCGCATGGCGCGGCCGGAACGGTTGGCGTCCAGGAATTCGAGGACGGTTTCGTACCAGACGATGGCGTTCTGCGGGGACAGGATCCAGTGGTTCTCGTCGGGGAAGAACAGGAACCGGTGCGGCAGGTCGGCCGGGTCGCCGGCATGGTTGCTGACCAGCGCCCACCACAGCGCCAGCCCCTCGCCGATCGGCACGAGGGGGCGGCGTCCGGAAGGCGTCACGGGCTCTGCTGCATGAACATCCAGCGATGGCCCTCCACATCCTCCGCGCGGTAGAGGAGGCTGCCGTCAGGGCCTGGCTCGATTCCTGACAGGAGGGTCGCCCCCGCAGCTTGCGCCCGGTCGTAATGAGACGCGACGTCGTCGACGTACTCCAAGAAGCCGTCGATCACCCAGGGCGACCGAGACCAGGCGGCCGCCTGATCGCAATGCGAGCGATGCAGCAGCGGACCTTCGTAATCGGGGGTGGGCGTGGCCACCATGATGCGTCCTCGACCGGCCCGCATCTAGCCGTGCGTCAGCACACCCTCGTCGTCCAGCCACCGGGCTTCCTCTCGGAAGCCGAAGGCAGCGGCCAGCCAGTCCATTGCCGCCGGCCCGTCGCGGTAGGCAACCATGGGGACAACCCCTGTTGACCCGTCAGCCACTACGAACCTCCTCGCTCGTCCGACGGCTTCGCCTGCGGGATCGGATCCCTCATCGCGGCGACCGCCCCGACCGAGTCTCCTGCCGAGCTCCTTGACTGGGTGGCCAGCATCGCCGCACTGACCCAACCTGATCG
>RRZT010189973.1_pt1 | contig 26268 bp, 26 predicted proteins | sample 2165551 | NCBI WGS metagenome assembly RRZT01 (sample SAMN10456910, study PRJNA506462) | wastewater metagenome | biome: wastewater; feature: sludge; material: wastewater sludge; isolation source: wastewater sludge with Escherichia coli K12::gfp cells carrying plasmid... | place: USA: Moscow, Idaho... | reverse complement strand
TAAGCAAGATGAAAAAGTTGAAATGTAAAAAAGGGATGAAATTATTTTTCATCCCTTTTAAAATTATAGTGACTACTCAAGTATAAAAAGCAATGTAAAATAAGGGTTTTAGAGGAGTCGCGGTGTAATTTTGTTCAATGTCAATCAACTTAGTGAGTCGAAATAACCCCCTCTAAATCTCCCCCTAATAAGGGGAGACTTTCATCTTTTCAGGTCAAAGGTGGGTACAAACATTGATGTTTAAATCTTTTATATGGCTTAATAGTTATAAATTATAATTTGAAGAAGTCTAAATCTTCTTTTAATTTGATAATCAAGCTTTCAAGCTCTTGTAATGAATGTTGATGTTTCATAATAGTGTCTTTAACATCATTTGAAATACTAGTTGTTTCAATACTTAAAGATTCAATTTCAGTAGAACTATCTGCAATGGAACCTATAGCAGTTGTGATTTCTCTTGAAGCTATTGATTGTTCATCAATAGAAGAAGTGATTTCACCTATTTCTTTTGCATTTAGTTCATTGTTATAGATAATTTTAGCCATATTTTCTTGGGCAATTTTCGTTATCTTTATTCCTTCTTCTACCTTAGCTTTAATTTCACTAGAACCTTTTTGAACAACATCTACTTCACTTTGAATTGTGGAAATAAGACTTTCAATCTTATCAGTTTCTTTATTAGTTTGTTCAGCTAATTTTCTGATTTCATCAGCAACAACAGAGAATCCTCTACCTGCTTCACCTGCACGGGCTGCTTCTATAGCTGCATTTAATGCAAGTAGATTAGTTTGTTCAGCAATACTATTAATAGCAGTGGTAATAGAACCAATAGTATTTGATAAAGATTTTAGTTTTTCGATTTCTTCATTTGTTTTATCAGTACTTTCTGATATGGCAGTCATACTAACAGACATTTTATTCATATCTTTAGAACTTGCTTCAGCTACATTTAAAGTTTCGCTGAAAGCTTTATTAGTAGCTTGGATATTATTATTTATATTTTCATTTGTTGCAGAAATTTCTTCTAAGGCTGCAAGGCTTTCTTCAGCAGAAGCAGTTTGATTTCTTACATTGTCTAAAACATTAGCAACAGAATCATTAAGCTGTATAATCCCATCTTCAATTCTATCATTCAATTTTGAATAATAAGAACTATTTTTACCATTAATCAAATTATCCATAGAGTAGTTTAAAACTTTATTAGTTTCAACAACGTCTGATGTAAGGCTTATAATATCGCCAATGGTATCTGAAAGTTTTTCTACAAAAGAATTAAAGTTTTTTGAAAGAGAACCAATTTCATCATTTCCATGGAAATCTAGTTTTGTATTTAAATTCCCACTGGATAGTATATGAAATTTTTCTTCCATTTGTGCAATTGGTTTAGAGATTTTAGAAGCAATAAAGATTGATACAAAAGCTATTAATATGATACCAATAAATGTATACATTAGAATGTCTAAAGCAATAGTATTTGCATCTTTTTGTATATCTTTTTCTTCAACAGTTGTAATTAAAGTCCAACTTGGGGAACCTTTAATTTTCTTAGAACCAATTATTACACTTTTGTTTTGAGAGCTAGTAGCTTTTACATTCATGGTTGTTTCTTCTTTTAGTATACGAGTAACATCATCAGCATTAACATTAATAGTATTGTTTTTCTCTATAGAAGATTTCATTCTTTCTTCCACAATAGGATGAGCAATAATAACGCCTTTTTCATCAATTATCCAACTATATCCTGTTTCACCAACTTTTATCTCATTTGCTAATCCAGAGACAGTTTCAAGAAGAACATTGTTTCCTAATGCTCCTATATTTTTTCCATCTTTATCTTTTATCATAACAAGAATTACAAAAACAGCATTTCCTGTAGATTTAGATATAATAGGACTACTTACAACATAACCATTTCCTTGAGACATTAATTTTTTAAAGTAATCTCTTTCAGAAATATCTCCTTTACTTCCAGTGGAAGTAAGATTTTTTCCTTCAAGATTAGAGAAAAATAAAAGTGAAAATCTTTGTGATTTTAATTTTTGCTCATCTGCTAAATATTGTTTCATGGCTTCTTCATCGCCACTTTGGAAAATAGGATTTTCAGATATAACAGTCATTTCATTAACTAAACCATCAAGATAAAATGATAAGGCTTTTGAATTGGATGTTAGTGCTTCTTCAACTTCATTATCAATTAATTTCATAGTTGTTTTTCTAGTATCTTTATATATAAACAAACCAATAAAAATTAAAACTAGTAAAAAAACTGATGAAAAACTTAGTGTAATTTTGTTTTTTAATCGCATTTGGAAAACCTCCTAAAAATTTTGAGTTTGTGAACCTTGTACAATAGTATTCTATCTTTTTTTAAATTTCCTTTATTAGACAATAAATGTTTTTTAAGAAAAGAATATTAGGTCAAATCTCTATGTAAAAATTTACTGATTTTTTACATAAGATTTATTTTCTATTTACAAATTTTATATAGAATGAAAAAGTAAAATATAGAAGTAATTTGAGGAGGATAAATGGAAATAAGAAAAATAAAAGACAAGACAATGAAGGTAAGTATACAAGGTGTGGCTTTTTTCAATATACTTATAGTATTTTTAATTTTTCTCTTTATTTTAACAAATAGTTTAAAGTTTTTTCACGAAAGTTCTATAAAATCTTTTTTCTTTGGGAAAGATTGGATATCATTATCAGAAATATATGGACTACTTCCATTATTTACGGGAAGTTTGTCAGTAACATTAGTAGCTTTAGTAATTGCAGTTCCACTAAGTATTATAACGGCAGTTTATATTTCTGAATATGCTTCTTCTAAAAAAAGAGAATACTTGAAAATAATAATAGAAACAATGGCAGCGTTGCCCTCTGTAGCTTTAGGGTACATAGGGTTATATGTTTTTTCAGACCCAATCAAGCATTATTTTAACTTGGACACAGGATTAACATCTCTGACAGGGGGAATAATGTTAGCATTTATGGCTATTCCAACCATAGTAAGTATGTCAGATGATGCAATAAGAGCATTAGATGAGTCTTATAAAGAAGCTTCTTTAGCTTTAGGAGCTAATAAATTAGAGACTATTGTAAAAGTAATTTTACCGGGAGCATTTCCGGGGATATTTGCAGGAATAATGTTAGGTTTTGGAAGAATAATGGGAGAAACAATGACAGTTCTTATGGTAACAGGAAATTCTCCAACCCTTACATTATCAATTCTTTCACCAGTTAGAACAATGACTGCAACTATAGCAGCAGAAATGGGAGAGGTTGTTCAAGGAAGTACACATTATTACGCATTATTTGCAATAGGATTTGTTCTTTTCTTAATAAGTTTTTTAACAAATACATTAGGTGATTATTTTATTAACAAATCTAGAAAGTTTAAATAGGAGATTAAGATGAAGATACTTAAAGGAAATGGAGAAAAAGTAATAACAGCTTTAATAAAACTTATTGGAGCTTTAACGATTTTACCAGTTGTTTTTATAATAGGATATATAATTGTAAAAGGTCTACCAGCAATTTCTAAAACTTTTTTATTTTCAATGCCTGCAGAGGGAATGAGAGAAGGTGGGATTTTTCCAAGTATTGTTGGAACAATTTGGCTTACAGTAATGACTATAATATTTGCAGTACCTTTTGGGGTTTTTACAGGAGTTTATCTAGTAGAATACTCTAAAGATAATTGGATAAGAAGAGTAGTAAATTTAACAATAGTAAATTTAGCAGGAATACCAAGTATAGTTTATGGGCTATTTGGAATGGCACTATTTGTTATAGCTTTAAATTTTGGGACATCATTATTAGCAGGAAGTTTAACTTTATCCATAATGTGTCTACCTGTAATAATAACGGCAACAAGAGAAGCACTTCTTGCTATACCAAATACTCTTAGGGAAGCTTCCCTTGCATTAGGAGCAACAAAATGGGAAACTACAATTAAAGTTGTATTACCAGCAGCACTTCCCGGGATATTAACAGGAATAATTTTAAGTATATCAAGGGCAGCAGGAGAAACAGCACCAATAATATTTACAGTAGCAGCATACTACCTACCATTTTTACCAAGCTCAATTTGGGAACAAGCTATGGCATTACCATATCATTTATATGTAATTTCAACACAAGTTGCAAAAATGCCAAAGGAAATTATGAACGGGACATTATTTGTTTTAGTGTCTATAACTGTAGGATTTAATTTATTTGGAGCATGGGTAAGAATTAAGTTTAGAAAGAAAATATAGGGAGGATTAAAAATAAATGGATAAAAATAATTCAATTAGATTAACAGTTAAAAATTTTAATTTTTATTATGGAAAATTTCAAGCTTTAAAGAATATAAATATGGAAGTTGAAAAAAATAAAACAACTGCTTTAATAGGACCAAGTGGATGTGGGAAATCAACTTTTCTAAGATCAATAAACAGAATGAATGACTTAATAGATACTTCAATTTATGAAGGAACTATTGCATTAGATGGTAAAGATATATTTGATAGAAAATATGATATTGTTAATTTGAGAAAACAAATTGGAATGGTTTTTCAAAGACCAAATCCTTTTCCAAAAACTATTTATGAAAATATTATTTATGGACCAAAATTACATGGAGAAACTGATAAGAATAAACTTATGGAAATAGTTGAAACATCTTTAAAACAAGTTGCTTTATGGGATGAAGTAAAAGATAAATTACATAAATCAGCTTTAGGTTTATCTGGAGGGCAACAACAAAGATTATGTATTGCAAGGGCAATAGCAGTAAAACCAGAAATTTTATTAATGGATGAGCCTACATCAGCTTTAGACCCAATTTCTACAGCAAAAATAGAGGAATTAATAAGACATTTAGAAAAAGATTATACAATCATAATTGTTACACATAACATGCAACAAGCAGCAAGAATTTCAGAATATACAGGATTTTTCTATCAAGGAGTATTAGAAGAATTTGATAAAACAGATAAGATATTTACTAATCCAGCTAATAAGAAAACAGAAGATTACATAACTGGAAAATTTGGATAGGATAAATTTATCTAGGAAAAAAAAGTTTTTTAATATAAAATAAGGGGGAAAAATGAATAATTTACAAGAGACTATTCAAATAATTGATAAAGAAATTATAGAAGTGTTATATAGAGTTGATAGAGCAATGACTTTAGTTGCAGATATGGTTAGTAATACAAAATTTGACGTAAAGCTATATGGTGAAGTAAAATTGATTGAAGAAGAAGTAGATGAAATTCAAGTTAGTCTTGACGAAAAAGTAATTACAGCAATAGCTAGATTTCAACCAGCAGCAGGAGATTTAAGATATCTTACAAAAATGCCAGCAATTATGACAGATTTGGAAAGAATAACAGACATGTTAGTTGGAATTATGAAATCTATAAAAAAACTTTATAATGCAGAAGAATCAGCTATAAAAAATATAACTTATTTACCAGAAATAACAGAAAAAGTTACTTATATATACAGACTTTTTAAAGAAGCTTTTATTGAAAAAAAAATGGATTGTATTTATATATTATCTGGACTTGATGATGAAGTAGATATATTAAGAAGCAAATGTATAAAAACTGCAATGGAGAAAATGAGCGAAGATAAAGAGCTTGTTCCAGCAGGAGTAACAAATATTATAGTTGCTCAAAAGTATGAGAGAATAGCTGACACTATTGAAAATTTAGCAGAAAGTTTGCTTTATATTTCAAAGGGAGAAGACATAAGACATAAAAGTTAAAGGAGTTCTATATTATGAAAATATTAGTTGTGGAAGATGACCCAGAAATAAGAACACTAATAGCTTATTTCTTAAGGAAAGAGAAATATGAGGTAGAAGTTTGTGATAATGGGCTAGATGCTCTTAAAATGACAACTAAATTTGAGCCAGAACTAATAGTTTTAGATTTAATGTTGCCAAATTTAGATGGAATAAGTTTTACAGATATGGTTAGGACTATGCCTGAAAAATATGGGAAACCATTTATTCTTATGTTAACAGCAAAAGCAGAGGTAGAAGATGTTTTAAAAGGTTTAAATATAGGTGCGGATGATTATATGAAAAAACCTTTTGACCCAAGGGAACTTTTATTAAGAATTAAGAAAATATTAGAAAGAAATAAAAAAGAAGAAAAATCAATACTTAATTATCGAGAAATTGAGATTGATAAAGAAAAATATGTTTTAAAAGAAAATGGAGAAGAAATAGAATTAAGTAAAAAAGAGTTTGATTTAACAGTCTATCTTATTGAAAACAAAGGTATTGTATTATCAAGAGATAAAATCTTGAATAAAGTATGGCAAAGCAATTATTATTCAGGAGATAGGTCAGTAGATGTATATATAGGGAAATTAAGAGAAAAGGTGAAAACACTTCATCCCCATATAAAAACTATTAAAGGAGTTGGCTACAGATTAGAAGAAGAGAAATAATTGTTTGGATACTTATTCTTTTAATACAAGTTACTTTTGTTGTTAATGATAAAAAGAAAGATAGAGATGATACTTTAGAACTTATGAAATCACAATTAAAGGGAAATGCTTTAATTGTTAAAAATTTTATTAACGAAAATAATGATTTAGAACAAGTGAAAAATCTTTATAAATTATCAGTTCTTAACAGGATTACTATAATAAAAATAGACGGAAGTGTCTTATATGATAGTGCGTCAGATACAAAAGAATCCCATAAAGATAGGAAAGAAGTAATTGATGCTATTGAAAAAACAGAAGGCTTTGAAGTAAGATACAGTCATACTTTAAAAGAAAAAATGATATATTATTCAGTCATGCATAATAATGTTGTAATAAGAGTTGCCCAAGATTATTCAGAGATTGATAAAAAATTAATGAATGATATAATTAGTAATATTTTTTACTACATACTTTTAAACTTTTTTCTCTTTTTAATGTATAGAGTGATACTTAAAAAATATTATTTTGAAAAATTGACACATATGCAAAAAATCATTGAAAGTGGGAAAGAAGCAAAGGAAATTTATCTTGAAAAAGATAAGGATTTGATAGGATTTTGGCATGTAATAAAAGATTGGCAAAATAAAAATTTGGAAAATATAGATGTTTTAAAAGAAGAAAAAGAAAAATTAAGAACAATAATTGAAACTATTGATTTAGGGATATTAGTAATAAGTTCCAATGATAAAATTATGTCTTATAATTCAGAAGCCAAGTATCTTTTCTTTAATAATTCAGAAGGAACAAGGTATTTTGAAAAATTGAAATGTACAGAAATAATTTCTTTTATTCAAAAATCTATGAAATTAACAGAAGATATAACTGAAGAAATTCATTTGAGAGAAAGTGGAAAATATTTTATAGCAAAAAGTAAATATTTAAACGACCATAGTAAATTTATTTTTACGTTTAGAGATGTAACTCATATTAGAGAAAAAAGTAAACTAGAAAAGAAATTTATAACTAATATTTCCCACGAGCTAAAAACTCCATTAACTAACATTAAAGGTTATATGTATGTAATTGAAGGTGAAGAAGATAAAGAAATGCAAAAGAGTTTTATCGATACAGTAAATAGAAATATTGAAAGATTAGAAGCTATTATAGGAGATTTTCTTAATTTCCAAAGAATAGAAGCAAATAAAATTGTTACAAATTCACCTGTAAATATAAGTGATATAGTTTTTAAGATTGCTGAAGAAATGGATAAATTAATTGAAAAGAAAAAAGCTAAAATAATACCAACTTATATAGTAAAAGACTCTAATTATTATATAAGTATTGATAGTGAGAAGATAAAGACTTTACTTAAAAATCTTATTGAAAATGCAATTATTTACAATGATAAAGAAAGTCCCGAGATATATGTTGTGGTAGAAGAAGGACTTAATTTTATAAAATACAAAGTAAAAGACAATGGAATTGGAATGCCAGAAAAGGAACTTAATAAAATATTTGATAGTTTTTATAGAATAGATAAAGCTAGAACATCAAATATTGCAGGAACTGGGATAGGACTTTCCATTGTAAAAGAGATTGTAGAAATTCATAAAGGTGATATAAAAGTTGAAAGTAAAGAAGGAATTGGAACAGAATTTATTATTAAAATTCCTAAATAAATAAAACTGGAGAATTTACTAAATTTCTCCAGTTTTTATTTGATTTTTATTTTTAAAGTCTATATAATCTAAATAGGAGTTTAAGGTAGAAGGAAGTGATACAAATTAAAAAACTTATTATTTATTTTATGTTAGTAACTTTTATTTTTTCAAAGGAAATAGATAAAGTTGCAGATTTAATATTTAAAAATGAAGCTGGTGGTAAAAAAGAAAATTTAATTGTTTGGAATAAAGGTGAAGAATTTCCATCTTTAGGAATAGGCCATTTTATTTGGTATCCTAAAAATTATGAAGGTAATTTTGAAGAATCTTATCCGAAATTAAAAAATTATTTAATTTTGAAGGGCTATGTATTACCAAGTTTATTAAATAATTTAGATGCTCCTTGGGATACAAAAGAGGAATTTGAAAAATTTAAGATGACAAAAGAATTTAAAGAATTAACAGATTTTCTTTATGAAACAAGAGGCGTTCAAGCAGATTTTATTAAAATTAGAGCTGAAGAATCTTTAAATAAAATATTGATTTATGCAGAGAATCCAGAAAAAATTAAAAAAGCTTTTTATGAGGTATATAATTCACCCTTTGGAGCTTATCCGATAATTGACTATGTTAACTTTAAAGGAGAAGGAATAAAAGATACGGAAAAGTATAAAAATCAAGGTTGGGGGCTTTTACAAGTTTTAGAACAAGTTTCTGAAAATAATAAAAAGATAAGTTCAACAGAGAAATTTATAGAGGGTGCAAAATTTGTTTTAACAAGAAGAGTAAAAAATTCTGATCCCCAAAGAGGAGAGGAAAGATGGCTAAAAGGTTGGATTAATAGAGTAGAAACATATAAAATTGAAAACTAAGGAGAAAAATATGAAATTAAAAAAACTAATAGAAGATTACGATATTGAAGCAGTTTTAATATCAAGTAAATATTCTTTAAGATATTTTACAGGATTTACAGGGACAACAGGGATAGCTCTTGCTTTTGCAGAAAAAAGATTTTTCTTTACAGATTTTAGATATGTAGTTCAAGCAAAAGAACAAGTAGAGCCTAATGGATTTACAGTTGTTAAAGTTGAAAGAGGAGCAATTGATACTTTAGCAGAGTATATAAAAAATAGTGGAGTAAAAAAATTAGGGGTAGAAGATAAACATGTAACAATAGCAGAATATTCAGATTACAAATCAAAATTTGGAGATATAAACTTTGTGAGTTTAGGAGATTCTCTTGAGAAAATAAGAATGATAAAAAGGGAAGATGAAATAGATAAAATAAAAAAAGCTGTAGAAATAGCAGATGAAGTTTTTAAGTTAGTTGTTCCTGAAATAAAAGAAGGAGTAACAGAAAAATATCTATCGAATTTTATGGAATATCATATGAAAAGACTAGGTGGAGAAGGTCCTTCTTTTGAAACAATAATTGCTTCAAATTACCGTTCAGCTTTACCTCACGGAGTAGCTTCTGATAAAAAAATAGAAAAAGAAGGTTTTGTAAAATTTGATTTTGGTGTTTATTATGACGGATATGTTTCTGACATAACAAGAACTGTTTACTATGGAGAAAATCCAAGTGAAAAACATTTAGAAATATATAATATAGTTTTAGAAGCTCAGAAATTAGCTTGTTCATCAGTAAAACCGGGAATAACTTGTTCTGAATTAGATAAAATTGCCAGAGATTATATAACAGAAAAAGGCTATGGAGATTATTTTGGACATGGTTTAGGACATGGAATTGGTGTAGAAATTCATGAGTTTCCTTATGTAAATGCAAAAACAGAAACTATTTTAGAAGAAGGAATGATAATAACTATTGAACCTGGGATATATTTAGAAGGGTTTGGAGGAGTAAGAATAGAAGATGATGTTGTTGTAAGAAAAAATGGTGGGGAAATTTTAAATAAAACTTCAAAAGAATTAATGATTTTAAAATAAAGGGGATTCCCCTTTATTTTAAAACTAGAAATGAATTCTTTATTTAAACAAGGTGACCAGCAACCGTTGCTGGTCGGGTTTGGGCAGTTGCCCAAGAATTCTAAAATTATTTCTAATTCAGTAGACCCTAATTATTTTTAAAATTTATATGTAAAACCAATTTTATAGCCAATACCTATTGTATTTTTTAGATAATTATTTTCAAGACCTCTTCGAGTGGAACTTTTGAAAAATAAAAGTTGTGGTGAAAGTCCAAAATCAATACTTAAATTATTGAAAGTATTTGTAGAATATCCGTAATATATATAAGTGTTTAAGGAGTCTATAGCATCGCCATTAAAACTTTCATTATTATATGATTGAGGATTTAAATACTTAAAATCAAAAAAACTATATTTTAAGCCTAAAGATAAGTTTTGGTTTAAATATTTGTTAATTTTCTTTTCATATTTCTGTTCATAGCCAATAGAGAAAAATTTATTGCTCTTCGTCAATTTGTTATTCTCAAAATCACCATAAGAAATAATTATTAAAGCAGAAGGATATTTACCATTTTCTTCAAAACGCCACATACTATATCCTAGAGATACTTCTTTTGTATTCTCTAAATTGTCACCTAAAAAATAAGAGTTTTCATAGTTTAAACTTATAAAAGGAATTTCAGCTGAATAAATATTATTTAATAAAGGTAAAAATATTAAAATATAAAATAGATTTTTCATAGAGGCTCCTCAAATTAAATAGATTTTGTAATATTATACCATATATTCAAATGAAATCAATTACAACAAAAAAAGGAGGTTAAACTCCTTTTTTATATTTATAGGAAACTATTTTATTTTTCTAATTCAAGATTTTTAACAGATTTTCCAACAAATCTTAACAATGCCCAAACAGCAATAGTTCCAATACCTAAAGTAATCCATACATTTAATCCCATTGCAGTAGGAAGATATCCGAAAATAATGGCAATACTCGCTACAGAAATAGCATAGATAATTTGAGTTTTTGTATGAGCCAAATGTTCACAAGAAGCTCCCATTGAAGATAATATTGTAGTATCTGAAATTGGTGAACAATGGTCTCCAAAGATAGCACCTGTAAGAACAGCACTAACTGTTATAACAATATAATTATGTAGTGAAGCTCCTTCTAAATTATTAACTTTTGCTATAGCATCAGCTAAAGGAATTGCTAAAGGCATTAAAATTCCCATAGTACCATAAGAAGTTCCAGTAGAGAACGATATAATAGATGCTAAAATAAATATGATAGATGGTAATAATACTTTAGGTACTGAGTTAGAAAGCAATGATACTAAGTATGTTGAAGCACCTAATTCTTTTATTACAGAAGATAATGACCAAGCTAATAATAAAATAACTCCAGTAATTACAAGATGTTTCATTCCATGAATCCACGTATCTAAAGCTTCTGTGACAGAGAAAACCTTTTTAGCAACTCCCATTATTATAGCGACAATAGAAGCAAACAGAGCAGCTTCAAATAAAACTACAGAAGCATCAGAAGCACCAAAAGTCTCTCTGATTGCATACATTGAAAAAGGACTAGCTTTTACAGCATTTAAAGTATCTCCTTCTAAAGTTCCTAAACCGTTAAAATAGAAGCCAACTAAAGCACCAATTATTAAAGTAAGAATTGGAATTAAAGCATCCCAAATTGATGGAGTAATTCCTGCTTTTTCTTTTAACATATCGTCGCCAGCATCTTCATCAACTTCTACCTCAGTAACTTTTCCAGTAGTTCTAGCTCTTTTTTCAGCCTTGTACATTGGTCCAAATTCTCTTAACATATATCCAGATAAAACAACAAAGATAAGCATTAAGATATTATAAAATCTATAAGGAATTGTCTCCATAAAAATACCATAAGCATTTATTGAGTTATCTCCAATTATAGAATAACCATCTTTAATTAAAGAAATTTCATATCCTATCCAAGTAGAAACAAGAGCAAGTCCAGCAACAGGAGCAGCAGTTGAATCTATTATAAAAGCAAGTTTTTCTCTTGAAATTCTCATTTTATCAGTAATAGGCTTCATAATAGGACCAACAATTAAAGAGTTAGCATAATCATCAAAGAAAATGAAAAGTCCCATAAGCCAAGCAATAATTTGAGCAGAAGCAGGTGTTTTTGCTCTTTTACTTAAAGACTCTGCAATAGCTCTTGCCCCACCCATCTTAGTGATAACAGCAATAAGTCCACCAATAACAAGAACTTGTAAAATAATCCCTGCATTCCAAGAATCAGCCATTGAAGCAATAATTCTAGAGCATAAATCGGTAAAAGATTTAACAACATTTCCTGAGTTTATAAGCATAGAACCAGATAAAACTCCGATTATTAAAGATAATATAACGTTTTTTGTAATAAAAGCTAAAATAATAGCAATTAAAGGTGGTAATAATGTAAAAAATTTAAATTTTTCAACATATGGATTAGCATCTGCTCCAAATGTAAATATTGATAGACAAATAAATAAAAGTAAAAATAATCGAGATTTTCTCATGTAGCCTCCTAGTTTTTATAATAAAAAAAGCTAGATATGACTATCTAGCAAATTAAAATTATAATATCTACTAGATAGCTCAACACTAATAAAAATTAGTGACAGTTCTAAAGATATTATCTTTAGCCCCAGCTATGTTTTTTTAGGAAAAACATTACTTCGGCAAAATTTCCTTTTAATAATTATCATAGCTACCCTAATAGCTCCAATTATTTACTCTTAAACTTTGCAACCTCTATCTTTTTCTATTTTATTTTCTGAATAGAGTATACAGTAAAAAAATTAAAATGTAAAGAACTTATTTATAAAATTTATTCAAATATAGATTTTATATATTTTAAAAATATGTGTGTTAAATAATCAGCAAAGAATTACTATAAAAATAGGATATTTATAGTAAAATTTTCTGGAAACATTTAAATTGATTTGGAGTAACAAAGTCAATTTCTAAGCTAATTTCTCCTATAATTTCATATCCTAATTTTGAATATAGTTTTATAGCAGGTGAGTTATTAGTGTGAGTATCAAATCTTATGGCTTTGCAGTTTTTATTTTTTGCTAACTCTTCAGTAAAATTTATAAGTTTAGTGGCAATTCCTTTTCCAAAAACACTTGGTGAAATACAAAGAGTATGGATAACAAGAATTTCATTATTAGAAAAATTATTTTTCCAATCAATATTTTTATAGCTTACAGATTGAACGTGGTTAAGAATAACAGAACCAATAATAGAACCATTTTCTTTAATGATGTAGAGTTCTTTATTATTAATTGCTTTTTCAGCTGTATCTTTTATAGGATAGATATCTTTAAACCAACAAGGAAAATTTTCTTTATCCTCAAAGTAGGTAGAAGCTTCCTCATAAATTTTAGATACTTCATATAAATCAGAATTAATTCCCAAAGTTATAGTATAATTTTCCATAAGTTATGCTCCTTTAATATTTTTTAGCCAATTCTTCTAAATTTTTTCCTGTAACACGAAGAGTAGTCCATTGATCCATTAGAGAAGCACCTTGTTTTTTGTAAAATTCAAGAGAGGGAGTATTCCAGTCAAGACAAGCCCATTCAAGTCTTCCCCCTTCTTCTTTTATAACAATATTTGCTAAAAAAGATATAAGTTTTTGTCCGATACCTTTTCCTCTCATGTTTTCTTTTACATATAAATCTTCTAGATATATTCCCTGTTTACCTAAAAAAGTAGAAAAATTGTTAAAGAACAAAGCAAAACCTACAGGGATGTTGTCATATTCAGCAATTATTACACGAGCATAGCCTTTGTCAAAAATATTTTGTTCTAAGGAATCCCTAGTAGCAATAACTTGATCAAGCATATTCTCATATATAGCAAGTTCAGTGATAAAACTTAAAATAGTTTCGCAATCACTTCTTTCAGCAAACCTAATATTAATCATTAATTATCAGTCCTTTCTTTTATATAACTTCAAGTACATTGTAACAAAAAATTAAGAGTCAAACAACCTTTAGATAAATTTTATAGAATATATAATTAAAGTTGACTTTAATAAGTAAAAAATATAAAATATTAAAAAATATAAATTTATGAGAGGAAATAATAATGGAATTAAAAATGATTTTGTTAGCAATTGGAGCAGTGGGACTTGTGATATCTTTAATAAAAAAAGTAATAAAATTTGTAATTTTTTCAATATTCTTATTAATAGGTATAGGTGCTTATTATTATTTTTTTAGATAGTTAGTTTTATTGATAGAAAACAGATAAAAAGGGGAAAAATTTATGAAGAAAAAAATGTTATTATTTGCATTGTTATTATTAAATTTATCAGTGTTTGCAGAAAATGTTATTTTAAATGAGAATGATTTGTATATCTCTGCAGATACAAAAAAAATATTCACAGGGAATGCTACAGTAATTCTTAATGACGGATATAAATATGTTGGGGGCTTAAAAAATGGCTTAAGATATGGGGAAGGGAAAGAATTTGATCCAGAAGGTAAAATAGTGAATGAGGGGATATATAAGCAAGGAGAATTAGTGGAGGGAACTTTATACTATTCAGATGGGAAATATATAGGTAAATTTAAAAATGGGAAGAAGAATGGGGAAGGTAAAGAAATTAATGAAAAAGGTAATTTAATATATGAGGGAACTTTTAAGGATAATAAATATCTAAAAGGAACTTTTTACTACACAAATGGGGAAAAATATACAGGAACTTTTGTAAATGATTTATTTGAAGGTAAGGGAGAATATTCTTTTCCTAATGGTTCAAAGTATGTGGGGGAATTTAAACAAGATAAATTTGATGGCAAGGGAGAATATTTTCTCTCTGATGGTTCAAAATATGTGGGAGAGTTTAAACAAGATAGATTTGATGGCAAGGGAGAATTTTATTTTTATAATGGTTCAAAATATGTAGGCGAAGTTAAACAAGGTAAATTTGAAGGACAGGGAGAATTTTATTTTTCTGATGGATCAAAGTATGTGGGAGAATTTAAAAATGGTGAATTTGAAGGACAGGGAATTCTTTATGATAGTAAAGGTAAAAAGTATATTGAAGGAACATATAAAAATGATGAATTGAATGGTAAGGGTATTAAGTATTATTTAGATGGAAAATATGTAGGTGATTTTGTCAATGGGCTTAGAGAAGGACAGGGAATTTTTTATGATTTAGATGGTAAAAAAATAAGTGAAGGAACATATAAAGATGATGCATTTACTGGTCAAGGAATAAAATATTATGATGATGGGAAATATATGGGAGCAATAGTTGACTCAGTAGAAAATGGAGAAGGAATTTCTTATGATAAAAATAGTAATATTTTATACAAAGGTTTATTTAAAGATGGAGAGATGAACGGTAAAGGTACTTTGTATTTTGAAGAAGGAAAATATGAAGGAACTTTTAGTAATGGGAACCCAGTAGGTTCTGGAGAATATCATTATTATACTGGTAATATCATTAAAGGATTTTGGAAAAATAATGAGTTTATACAGGAAAAATAATTATTTTTTATGAAATTGTAGAGGATAAAAAATATTGGAAAATTAATGTAGAAATTTATATATATTTAAAAATTTTATATTTTAGTGGTTATACAAAACAGATGAAAAGGAGAAAGATTATGAAGAAAAAAATGTTATTATTTGTATTGTTATTATTAAATTTATCAGTGTTTGCAGAAAATGTTATTTTAAATGAGAATGATTTGTATATTTTTGCAGATACAAAAAAATTATTTACAGGTAATACTACTGTAATTCTTAATGAGGGATACAAATATGTTGGAGATTTAAAAAAAGGATTAAGACATGGTGAAGGTAAAGAATTTGACCCAAAAGGTAAACTAGTATGTGAAGGAACATATAAGCAAGGAGAATTAGTGGAGGGAACTTTTTACTACTCAGACGGGAAATATATAGGTAAATTTAAAAATGGAGTGAAAAATGGTGAAGGAAAACAATTTGATAAAAAAGGTAATTTAATATATGAGGGAACTTTTAAGGATGATAAATATCTAAAAGGAACTTTTTACTACACAAATGGAGAAAAATATACAGGAACTTTTGTAAATGATTTATTTGAAGGTAAGGGAGAATATTCTTTTCCTGATGGTTCAAAGTATGTGGGAGAATTTAAACAAGATAAATTTGATGGTAAAGGCGTATTTTATGATAATGAAGGTGAAAAAACAGAAGAAGGAACATATAAAAATGATAATTTGAATGGTAAAGGTATCAAGTATTATTTAGATGGAAAATATGTAGGTGATTTTGTTAATGGACTTAGAGAAGGTCAGGGAGTTTTTTATGATTTAGATGGTAAAAAAATAAGTGAAGGAACATATAAAAAAGATAAATTTACTGGTCAAGGAATAAAATATTATGATGATGGGAAATATATAGGAGCAGTAGTTGATTCAGTAGAAAATGGAGAAGGAACTATTTATGATGAAAAAGGCAATACTATATACAAAGGTTTATTAAAAAATGGAGAGATGAGTGGCAAAGGTACATTGTATTTTGAAGAAGGGAAATATGAAGGTACTTTTAGTAATGGAAACCCAGTAGGCTCTGGAGTATATTATTATAATAATGGTGATATTGTTAAAGGGACTTGGAAAAACAATAAATTTATAGAGAAGAAATAACGAATTTTTTATTTTTGAAAAAATCTCTAATCGTGTTATGATAGATTTATAGATTTTAAATAATTTACGATTATGAGGAGACCTTGTATGAAAAATAAAATTGTATTTATTAGTGGAGCAAGTGGTGGAATAGGAAAAGCATGTGCTGAATATTTTGCAAAGGATGGAGCGAATTTAATTATTTGTTCAAGAAATATGGAAAAATTAAATGATTTTAGAGATTTTTTAATAAATTCATATGGCATAAATGTTTTAGCTATTGAATTAGATGTAAAAAATAGAGAAAAAGTAGTTGAGACTATTGAGAATTTAGATGGAAATTGGAAAAACATTGATATATTAATAAATAATGCAGGATTAGCAAAGGAGTTAGAAAAACTATATGAAGGAAACTTGGATGACTTTGAAGATATGATAGATACTAATATAAAAGGTTTATTATATTTAACAAGACAAATAGTACCTTTGATGATTGAAAGAAAAGGGCATGTTATAAATATAGGCTCAACAGCAGGAATTATTGCTTATCCAAATGGAACAGTTTACTGTGCTACAAAAGCAGCTGTTAAATTTATAAGTGATGGATTACGTATGGACCTAGTTGATAAAGAAATTAAAGTTACAAATATTCAACCTGGAATGGTAGAAACAGATTTTAGTGTAGTTAGATTTAAAGGTGATAAAGAAAAAGCAGATAATTTTTATAAAGGGATAGAACCATTAACAGCAGAAGACATTGCAGATATTGTTTTATATACAGCAAAACAACCAAAACATGTTCAGATATGTGAAGTGACAGTTACGCCAGTACATCAAGCTACTGGGGGTTACATACACAAAGTCTAAATCATAAAGAGCTATTATATTGATACTTTAAATCAAGTAATAGCTCTTTAATATATTTTTTAAATTATAAAAATATATTATTTTTTTCTGATTAAAGTCAGGATAAAACAATCTTCACTTATATCAATATTATGTTTATCAATCATCATTCCTATTAAATCAAATTCTTTTTCGGACTCGTTAGAGCCATTTAATTGCCAATAGTACTCTTCAGCATCTCTTTGGCGAGGAATACTAAGGGAATCTTTTATTTCTTCTAATTCAGACTTTGAAATTTTAATTCCTTTTAATGTAAAAGTAATAGTGTATTCTGAATCATTACTTTTTATAAATATTTGAATATCTAAATCTTTTTTCATTTTATTCATGAAAAAAGTTGAAACTTCATCAACTATTCTATTAATTCTTTTAATTGATTCTATCATTTTTTAGCTCCTAACTTGAATTTATTTATTAGAGGAGCAAGGACACCAGCCACAATTCCTCCAGAAAAGCCATTATTATAAAGATTAACTCCACCATGAACAATTCCAATGTTATTGACAACGTGAAGATGTAAAAACCCAGCAATAATACCGGCTATTGGACCATAAGTTCCCGAAATAGGAGCAAGAGTTGTACCAAATAAAGCAGCTAATACAAGATTAAAATTATTGGTTCCCCATAGATTAAAGAATCCAGCAATTAAGACTCCAATGATTACAGGAAGACAGTTTAAAGGATTTTTACCAAAAGCGCCAAATCCAAATAATGTAAAAATACCAGCAACTAAAGGGCCGTTTAAGGGAGTCCCTATAAGTGAAGGGAGAGATATACCCAATAAACCTAAAATTCCAGCATTTATAAGAGTTATTCCAAATCCTTCTGAAAGAATATAATCAGTGACAAGACGTCCTGTACTAGACAATAATTGATCATATCCTTCAAAAGTATAGTTGTTTATATAGTACCCAATAAAAATATAGATTGAAAATAAGGCTGATAAAATAATTTTTATATGGAAATCATATTCTGATGAAAGAAAATAAAATCCTTCAAGAGGGATATTTTTTCCTCGAACAACGGAGGTAAAAATAGTTCCAATGATACCAGCAGTAAATCCAATATTATATAAGTTAAATCCATCATGAAATTTAATCATATGAGCAGATAATGTAGGAGTTATAAATCCAATAATTATTCCACAAAGTATACCTAAAAATAAACCAGTAATCCAAAATAAGTTAGTATGGAATATAAAGTAACTGGTTATTGGAGATAAGCATGTAGAAAATATTAAAATTCCAAAAATATTTTTAAATTCAATTTTTTCATACTTAGAATACAGAAAGCCTCCTAAATAAATAGGGATAATGTTTAAAAAATTTTTTCCAAAGGAAGAAAACCCAATACTTAAAAAAAAGGCTGAGAAAATAATCCCATTTATTGGTATTTTGAAAGTATATATAATAATTAAGTTGATAAGGCTTACAATGCCAATGTTTAAAAGATTAGAATAGAATCCTCCAACATCCATGTAATCTGTAATTAAAATACTTTGGTGATTTAATATTTTAACTAAACCAAGAATTAAAGAGTTTTGACCTAAAATTAATGGATAAATCAAACAAAATAGAGGGAAAATAGCTAAAATTAAAATTTTAGTCTTATATGAGATATTTTTTTCTTTTAGTTTTCTATTCAATAATGTCTCCTTTGTATTTTAATTTTTAGTTTGTTGCAAAACTCCAACACCTTTATTTTACTTATATAAAAAACTACGTTTTTTATATAATCCCCCCACCTTCGGTCTTCGGTGGGGAAAGGGGGGAGTCGGGACGGAGTCTGAACCCACGGCAAGGAAGTATCCTCGCCACTCCTCTACAACTAATAAAAATCTTATTTGTATTATTTTTAACTATGTACAATTATTTTTTTAGTTTTGCAACTAGCTAGTTTTAATTTTTAGTTTATTACAAATTTACAAAAATTATAAGGAAAAAGTTCTGTCAATGACTATTTAAAAAATCTAAGACTTATTAAAACTGATATTATTTATTTTGATTTGACTTATAGTTTTTTTCTAATTCATTAATTTTTAATTCTAAAGAACTAAGTATCCAAAACTGGAAATGATTTATTTTTTGTTGGTCAGAAATAAGCCAAATAATTTTAATACATGCTAAAAGTATGCCTATTTCTAAACCAAGGTTATAAGAAATAGTTTTAAAAATAGTACTTAATATAAAGACTAAAATTACTATTAATAAAAAGATTTGATTAGTAACTTTTTGATAATGAAGACCTTTTCGTCCACCAATTTGACCGACAATTTTTCTAACACGTTCTTTTTCTTCTTTATATTGTTCCAATTGTTCTTTTAATTCTTCATAGTTTTGATCGTTCATTTTTACCATCCTTAAGATTTTTCTTTTTTTTCTTCTTTTGAATCCTTATCTCCTGTTAAGGACTTAAAAAATCCTATAACACTATCAACTATATTTTCAGTAGAATCAGAATCTTTTTTATCATTGCTTATATTTTCTTTTTTTTCTTCTTTTGAAAAATTTTTAGATTTAAAACTTTCTAGTTCATTAAGTAGTTTGTCAATTTTTTCAGTACTTTCATTTTTTTCTTTTTCAAATTTTTCAATTTTTTTGTTTAAATCATCAATAACTTTATCAAGTTCTTCTTTAGAATCAACTTTATCAATGTTTTCTTTAGCAACTTTTTTGATAGGTTCAGGAATAGAATCATTTTCATCTATTGTTTTTTTAACTGAATCACTGGCAACTTTAATTGCAACATCTTCAGGTTCTAAAGTATCTTCATCAGAATTTTGAGAGAAATAAACAGTTATTCCCGCTAAAATTAAGCACACAAAAACAACAATAAAAATCCAAGAGTTGCTCTTTTTTTCTTTAGAGTGTAATTTACTAGAGTTAACAGAAGATTTTTCTTTGTAAAATTCTTTGTTTTCTTGATTAGGAATAGAATCTTCTTCTTTTTTAAAATCATCTCTAAGATTTTCTTCTAAAGAATTTACTTGAAAGCCACAAAATTTACAAAAATTAACATTATCATCAATTTCTTTTCCACATTTACTACAAAACATATCAAAACTCCTTTATATTAAAAAATATCAAACAAAATTAACCATACTTTAATTGATATCATAATTTTAGTATTCCTGCAATATATATTTAAAAAATTCCTATAAATATTTAGCAAGATATTTAGCAATACCATTATTATCATTTGTATCACAGCTTCTACCAACGACTCTTTTTAACTCTTCATCAGCATTTCCCATAGCCACTCCTTCACCAACAAGTTGTAACATTTCTAGGTCATTCCAACCATCACCAAAAGCAATGACATTTTCTTTGTTAATTCCTTCCATTTCAAAAAGTTTTAAAAGAGTTTCACCTTTATTGACAGTTTTGTCCATAATTTCTAAATAATGTCTCTTAGAAAAAGCTCTATGTACTTCTATGGGAAATTTTTCTTTGATTTTTTCATCTAAATCACACAAAATAGAATGTTCTCCAATAAAAAGAAGTTTTGTCATGTGATAGTTTTTAAATTCTTCAATTTTTCTTAATTCATAGTCAAGACCAGACATTTTTCTATAACTTTCAGCTTCAGGAGTAGCTTTTTCTACATACCAAACTTCATTTTGATAAAAATTAATGTGTATTCCCATTTCTTTAGCAATTTTTATACATTCAATAGCAATCTCTCCTTTTACAGGTGTTTCAAAGATAGTATTTTCGTTTTTATCTACAAGTTTAGCTCCATTAAAACATACGATAGGAGTTGCTAAACCGAGCATATCCTTATAGGGTTTAAGTGATGTAAATGTTCTACCAGTTGCAATTATTATTTTTATTCCTTTTTCTTTTAATTTATAAAGAGTCTCTCTAGTTTCATCTAAAATAGTTTCATTACTTGATAGTAATGTTCCGTCTAAGTCTAAAACGATAGCTTCCATAATTTTTCTCCTTTTTTAAAAACAAATTTTAGTTTTCATTTAATAATGACGATAAACTAAATATATTATACAAAAAAAAGGTGATAGTATGAAGAAAATTATAATTTTTTATTTGAGTTTAATTAGCTTAAGTTTTGGAGAAATATCAGATGTAAGTTTTGTATTAAAAGGTGGATTTACACCTTTAGGTTTTTATGAGCAAAGTGTAAAAGATGATACAACAAAAACTACGACAAAAGATAAAACTACTATGAGCAATGGATTAAATGTAAATTTAGAGTTTCAAAGTAGAAGCAAAACTTTTGACAATTTCTATTATGGTGTGGGATTAGGATACTTGCAATCACCAAGTTTAAAAGATGAAATAGGAGGAATTAGTGAATTAGGAGTAGATTATTTTCCTGTTTATTTTCTTTTGCAATATGAACCAGAATCAGAGCATTATTTTGAATTTTTAATGTATTTTTCTATGAGGGCTGGAATTTCTTATGAAAGGGATATTGGTAGATTAAAGGAAAGTACTAGTTTTGGGAATATATTTTCAGCCCCATCACCCTATTTAGGATTTTCTTGGGGATTTGAAAAAGAGAATTTAATGGTTGAAGCTTTTTATGATTTTAACGTGGGAGCCTCAGCAAATTTAACACCTATTGGTGATTATATTACGATGAATTCAAGAAGAATAGGGTTAAGTGTAGGGATGAGATTAAACGCATCTGATAGATAGGATGAATAAAATTATTGCATTGGTTTAAATCTGATTATTAACAAGTATAAAAAAAGTCTCATTTAATGAGACTTTTTTAGTCGTTATTATATCTTGGTTTGATTTCTTCAGCGTCATTATGAGGAACAATTTCATCATAAAAAGAATTTGCTTCTTTAAACTTTGGATCATCAATTTTTATATTAATATCAGCTGGAACACATAATTGAACATTTTTTGAAATTTCAAAAAGTTTAGCCCCTTTAACATATAAAGAACCACTAACAAAGTCAATAACTCTTTGAGCTAATTTAGTATCGACATCATCTAAGTTAAGAACAACAATAACGTCCTTTGCAATCCAATCACCTATTTTAGCACAATCATAAAGATCATAAGGTTTATAAACTACCATTTGATAATTAATATTTGAATTTTCTTGAGCCATCTTTACCTTCTTTTCATCAAGTTGAATAACATTAGTTTTTTTATTTTCAATATTCACAGGATCAACTTTAACTGGTTTTTTTTCCTTTTCTTTTTGAACAGGATTATTAGAATCTTTTTCTTCAATATTAAGGTCAAACATTTTTTTAAAAGAATTAAACATACCTACACCTCCTAGTTAAATAATTTGGAACCAATTCTTATTATAGTTGCTCCTTCCTCAAGAGCAATTTTATAATCGTTACTCATCCCCATAGATAATTCTGTTAAAGTACCTTTAAAAATTTTATGATTTAATTCATCCTTTAACTCCCTTAAACCTCTAAAGGTATTTCTTATAATAGAATCCTCTCCAGTATTTGGAGCCATTGTCATTAAGCCAATAATATTTAAATTAGAAAAAAATAATTTGTCAGAAAAGTTAAGAAGTTCTTCTTTTTTAAAACCATGCTTACTTTCTTCACCAGAAATATTTACTTCTAATAAAACATTAATAACTCTATTATTTTGAAGAGCTTTTTTATTAAGTTCTTCTAGTAAAGAGTACTCATGAACTGATTGGATTAAATCAATGTAATCTATTATATATTTAATTTTATTTTTTTGCAAGGTACCAATATAATGCCAAGAGAGTTTATTAGATAATTTTTTTTCATCTAAAAATTCTTTTTTCTCTTTCATAGCTTGAACTCTATTTTCTCCAATTGTCAAAACTCCTGCATTTATTAGATTTATAAGACCTTCGCCATCAGTATATTTGCTGGCACAAACAACTTTTACATTGTTGTTTTCTCCACAAATTTCTTTTATATCATTTAAAATTTCTTCATAATTTTTTTTTATTTTATCAACCACTTTAAGAGAATCCCCTTTCTATAAAAATTTCTCGAAAACACTATTTCCTAAAAATAATCCTTTTCTTGTTAAGATATATCTATTTTCATATTTTTTTAAAAATCCATCATTTTCTAATTTTTGACATAAATCTATAATTTTATTCTCTGTTGGAAGAATTCCTTTGTTTAGAAGCCTAAGCCCCAACATATATTCATATTCTTTCTTATCAAAAATCTCTTCTTTTTCTAGCCATGGTTTTTCAGAATTATCAATAGCTTCATAATATTTATTAAAACTAAGGACATTTTTTCCTCTAAAATTATTTACATAAAAAGAAGCACCAATACCTAAAGCTATATATTCTTTATTTTCCCAATATTTTGTGTTGTGCCGAGCTTCCATGTTAGGCTTGGAAAAGTTAGAAATTTCATAGTGTACATAACCCATTTCTTTTAAGGTATCTATAATTAACTCAAACATATCGGCTTCTAAGTCGTTGTCACATTCTTTTAAAATTCCTTTTTGTAGCATATCCCAAAATGGTGTACCTTCTTCCCAAATTAAAGAATATATGGAAATATGGTCTGGATTGAGAAGTTTGATAGTTTCCAAATCTTTTTTTAATTCATCAATTCCTTGACCAGGCACAGCAAACATCAAATCAATAGAGATATTATCAAAACCAGCCTCTCTGGCATTGTTAAAAGTATTAATGGCTTTTTCAGAACTATGTAAGCGTCCTAAAGTTTTAAGAATATCATCATTAAAACTTTGAATACCTATGCTTAGTCTATTTATACCATTTTTTTTGAAAGCTTTCAATTTATTTAAATTAGCTGTAGCAGGATTTAATTCAAGAGTTATTTCTGAATTTTTATTATAATTCATTTCTTTTAAAATTCTACCAACTTCGTCAGGGTCTAATAAAGAAGGGGTACCACCACCAAAGTAAATAGTATCATATTCATAGGTAGGCCAATTTTTAAAATCTTTTATTAAATAGTCAACGTATCTCTTGCTCTCATCCAGTTTTCCTTCAAATGAATGAAAATCACAATACGCACATTTTTTCATACAAAAAGGTATATGTATATATATTGCATCCATAATATTTCTCCTCTAAGAACTATATTGGTTCTAAAAAATTCGTGTATTTTGAAGATTAATTTCAAAAGTAAGCTATTTTATCATAAATATTCAAGTTTGTCATTAATATAAAGCCTTTGATTATGTTAAAGTCTTAGACAAAATACAAATTAAATAAAAAAAACGTTGACATAAAGTGTTAAATGTTGTAGAATTATTGAGGTTCGCCGCTTTAGCTCATCTGGTAGAGCAACTGACTTGTAATCAGTAGGTGATTGGTTCGACTCCGATAAGCGGCACCATAAATAAAATATTTGGTTGGGTTCCCGAGCGGTCAAAGGGAGCAGACTGTAAATCTGCCGGCTCTGCCTTCGAAGGTTCGAATCCTTCTCCAACCACCATTTTAACTACAAGTTTATGCTTCTACTTAACCTAAGTAAAACAAGCGTAAAAGTGTGGATTTTTTTTATAATGATTGGTTGACAACTTATATTTAATGATGTAAAATCACAAAGGAACGTAAAATATATTAGGAGGCGAAAATGGCTAAAGAAAAATTTGAAAGAAGCAAACCCCATGTAAACGTAGGAACAATAGGACACGTTGACCATGGAAAAACAACAACAACAGCAGCAATATCAAAAGTATTAGCAGATAAAGGATTAGCACAAAGAGTAGACTTTGCTAATATAGATGCTGCACCAGAAGAAAGAGAAAGAGGAATCACAATCAATACAGCTCATATTGAGTATGAAACAGAAGCAAGACATTATGCTCACGTTGATTGTCCAGGACATGCGGATTATGTAAAAAACATGATCACAGGAGCAGCACAAATGGATGGAGCTATCTTAGTTGTATCAGCAGCAGATGGACCAATGCCTCAAACAAGAGAACATATCTTATTATCAAGACAAGTTGGAGTACCTTATATCATAGTATACTTAAACAAAGCAGATATGGTAGAAGATGAAGAATTATTAGAATTAGTAGAAATGGAAGTAAGAGAATTACTAACAGAATACGGATTCCCAGGAGACGATACACCAGTAATCGCAGGATCATCATTAGGAGCGTTAAACGGTGAAGAAAAATGGGTAGAAAAAATAATGGAATTAATGAATGCAGTAGATTCATACATTCCAACACCAGAAAGACCAATTGATAAACCATTCTTAATGCCAATAGAAGATGTATTTACTATTACAGGAAGAGGAACAGTTGTAACTGGAAGAGTAGAAAGAGGAGTAGTAACTGTAGGAGAAACAATAGAAGTAGTAGGAATTAAAGCAACAGCAACTACAACTTGTACAGGAGTAGAAATGTTCAGAAAGCTTTTAGATAGAGGAGAAGCTGGAGATAACGTAGGAGCATTATTAAGAGGAATAAAAAAAGAAGATGTAGAAAGAGGACAAGTATTAGCTAAACCAGGATCAATCAATCCTCATACAGACTTCAGTGGAGAAGTATATGTATTAACAAAAGAAGAAGGTGGAAGACATACTCCATTCTTTACAGGATACAGACCACAATTTTACTTCAGAACAACAGATATAACAGGAGCTTGTAACTTACCAGAAGGAGTAGAAATGGTAATGCCAGGAGATAACATCGAAATGACAATATCATTAATACATCCAATTGCGATGGAAGAAGGATTAAGATTCGC
>RRZT010212706.1_pt1 | contig 26293 bp, 25 predicted proteins | sample 2165551 | NCBI WGS metagenome assembly RRZT01 (sample SAMN10456910, study PRJNA506462) | wastewater metagenome | biome: wastewater; feature: sludge; material: wastewater sludge; isolation source: wastewater sludge with Escherichia coli K12::gfp cells carrying plasmid... | place: USA: Moscow, Idaho... | reverse complement strand
GCGATGCGCCCGTTTTTGCGCATCTAGGCTTATTTTCGCGCAGGATGTGGGCAAAATAAACCACCTTGTATTTTATTGTCGCATCATGCGTTTTTAAAAATACAGCTTGTTTTTTAAGTGCACATGATGTGCATTAAAATATACCGTGCGTTTTTTATGTGCACTAGAACCGCTTTAAAATATACAATATGTTGTTTTTCGACACAATAAGCCTTGTTTTGCAGCAGATGAAGATAATTTTTTGCACGTAATACGCAAAGCTGTATTTTATATAGTACGATTTATCGCTATTTTATTTTTTGCATAACAATTGTTAAAATTATTTTCAGCTATCAACCGATTGCTTTTTAATGCACGCATTTTTTGAAAACCGTGCTTAATGAATTGCAGCAAGGCGTTTACCGCGCATTTGCGAAATGCACGCAGCAGTATGCAGCGAGCACGCGGTGCGTATGCCGTGAGCATTCGGCGCGGCGCTTTTTTGACAAAGTTGAAGATCAAAATGCAGGGTAACACTGCATCGTTGCCTGTTTATGAAAGTGGTTTTGGTGCCAAACGCAAAAAAGCGCCCCTTATCCAATGGCAAAAACCATAAAGATTCGGGGCGCTCGGTGTCCTATATATGCCCAGCACGATAAAACGCGGGCGCACTATCGGCACTTAACACTTGTTATTTTTTGCAATATTCTGGCAGGCAGCGCAGGGATATGCATGCACCGCCCGTTATTGTAACGGCTGGCCTTTTACGGCGTAACGCGATACACATTTGCTTCATATGGGCGCAGGGTTTCGTGCGGCGTGCCATAGTTCGACAGTACCAGCACCTGCTTTGCCTCTATGGGCACGGGCCGTGCTGCTGTGTGTGCGCTGAGATTGCACTCGATATAAAATTTTGCGCCCTCAAGGGTGCGGAAATAGCAAAACAGATTGCGCCGCCTGGCAAAACAGGGTGCAAAATCGCCATAAATGAGCGCAGGGCTTGCCTTTCGCAGCGCAATGGCCGCTTTATAGAACGACAGCGGAGAATCCGCGTCGTTTTCCTCGGCAGAAACGCTGATGCTGGCCTGTGTGCCACCCATGCGCAGCCAGGGCGTGGCATTTGTAAAATCGGCATGGCGGCTGCCATCCCACGGAATAGGCGAGCGCGCATGATCGCGCGTGCCTGCCAGTACCGTGGCAAAGGCTTCTTGCGGCGTTTGCGTTTTGCAAAGCTCGTCATACAGATTGCGGCTTTCCACGTCATTGATTTCGCCGATATCCTGAAAATCAATGTTCACCATGCCCAGCTCCTGCCCTTGATACAGAAAGGGCGTGCCCTTTAAGGTCATCAAAAGTGTGCACAGCAGCTTTGCCAGTGGCACGCGCACAGCGGGATTGGCATTCACCTTGCTTACCATGCGCGGATTATCGTGGTTTTCCAGCACCAAAGACATCCAGCAGCCATTGCCATACTGCTGCTGCCAATCGAGATAGTATTGCTTTAGCGCGTTCAAATCATAGGCGTAATCATCAAAGCGTTTTTTGCCCGGATTTTCAAAATGGTCAAAATTAAACACCATATCCAGCTCTTGCCGTTCTTCGCCCGTGAGCAGCTTGCACATTTCCATGCCAACACCCGGCGTTTCCCCCACGGTGAATACATCGCGGCCTTGCATCGTTTGCTCGCGCATTTCGCGCAGATATTCATGCAGGCGCGGGCCGTAAAAATAGTGTTCGATGCCGCAAAGCCCCGTGGCCTTGCCCAAAAGCGCGTTGCCGTCTGTGTAGCCGTCTTTGGAGATTAAATTGATTACATCCATGCGAAAGCCGTCGATGCCTTTATCAAACCAAAACCGCATCAAATCGTGCACTTCGCGGCGCACAGCAGGGTTTTCCCAGTTTAAATCCATCTGTTTTTTGGAAAACAGATGCAGCCCCCATTCGCCGCGCTCGGGATACCAGTTCCACGCGCTGGTTGAAAAAAAGCTAACCCAGTTATTCGGCGGCATATCGGGCACGCCCTTTTTAAAAATGTAATAGTCGTGCTCGGGCGCGTTTTCGTCGCGCATCGCCTCTTGAAACCACGGATGCTCGTCAGACGTGTGATTAACCACTAAATCCATAATCAGCTTCATGCCGTTTTCGTGCACGGCGCAAAGCAGCGCGTCAAAATCGGCCATTGTGCCAAATGCGGGCATAATGGCTCGATAATCGCGGATATCATAGCCGTTATCGTCGTTGGGGGAATCGTAAATGGGCGAAAGCCAAAGCACGTCTACGCCAAGCGCCTTTAAATAGGGCAAGCGGCGCAAAATGCCGGGCAAATCGCCCACGCCGTCGCCGTCGGTATCTTGAAACGAGCGCGGATAAATTTGATACACCACCGCTTCTTTCCACCATTTGCGCGTGATTTCGCCTTGCTTTTCGGCGGGAAAATCGCGCTCGCTGTTTGCAAGGCGCAAGATGGTGCCCACAAGCTCCTTGCCGCCCAGCTTTGCCAGCGCCGACAGGGGCAGTTTATCGGCAAGCAGATTATCCAGCATCACGGCGGGGATGCCCGCCTGCGCTTTCAGCGTTGCAATAATGTCGTGCCCGACGGGTGTTTCGCGCAATTGCTTGAGTGTGCTTTGTTCGGTAAGCATAAAATCCATTCCTTTCATTGTGCGCAAAGCGCGCAAATTAGCCTTTATAAAATGGTGTTTTGCGCATAGGCGGCCGTTTTGTGCAAAGCAGGGCGCTTTGCGCAAAAGGTGCAGGGCATCGCGTAATTTTCGCGCTATGCACTTTGCATCATACCACGCCTTACAGCATAAAACCGCAAGGCCACCTGCAAAAGCAGCCTTACGGTTTTGTGTGTTATCTGTTAAATTGCATCACGAGCTGCGTGCCCCAATCCTCACCTTTTGCAAGCGTGATGGTGTGTGGCTTGTCGGCCCAATTGCCTGTGGCATCGCTGCGATCCGGCACGCCGTGCCACGGCTCGATGCACACAAATTCCAGCGGCCCCGCCTGCGACCAAATCAGCACAAACGGGAAGCCCGCCACGTCCACCGTGATGCTGCGCCCCGTGCCTTTTTCCTGTAAAGTCATGGTGTTTGCCGTTAGGTTTTTAAAGCAAAGGCTGTCGTTTGCAAACAGCGTGTCTGTCAGCGGGATTACGCTTTCGTTTGTAAAATACGTATATTCCTTGCCCGACACAAGGCCGCCATCGCCCGTATCCACCACAACAGGGGTTTGCGGTGTATCAAAGCGTAGCTCATAATCCTCGGTTTGATGCTCGCAGTCAAACGGGCACATAAAGCCCGGATGAAAGCCCAGCGCAAAAGGCATATCCCAATCGCCCTCGTTTTCCACGCGCACCTCATGCCGCACAGCCGTGCCTTGCAGCGTATAGGTGGTAACAAGGCGAAACACAAATGGATATTTTTCCATGGTTACGGCGTTTGCCGCAAGCGTGAGGGTAATGCTGGTATCGGTTTGCTCTGTAACCGTATGCTCCAAATCACGCGCAAAGCCATGCCCCGCGCCCTCGTACTCGGTGCCGTTATATGTAAATTTACCGTTTTTCAGCCGCCCGCACCACGGAAACAAAATCGGCGCATGCCGATTCCATCCGCCCTCGCGCGCATCCCATAAAAGCTCCTCGCCCGTCTCTTTTTTCTGCACGCTGACAAGCTCTGCACCTAAGGTGTTTACCGTAAGTGCCAAAATATTATTTTCAAGGATAATCTCCATAATGTCCTCCTGTTTGATGTACTTTCTTTCAGTATATCCATTATAGTACAAATCGAATCAAATTGAAAGAGAAAACCGCAGTATCATATTGATAAAAAAGCGAATAAGGTGAGGCAGAGACAGAATTTTAAAAGCGCTGCAAAACTCTTTGCAGCACTGTTACTAAGGAGGCTTTGCCATGTCAAACTGCAATTGTCCCTGCCCATGCCCGCCCTGCCCGCCAACGCCGCCAGAGGAAATCGGCTATATACGCTGCCGCAGCCATACCGGCTCTAACAGCCTGCCCGTGCCCAATGTTGAGGTAAACGTGTTTCGCTCTGATATTGTGCGCAGTGCGGATAACGCCAGCTTTACCACAGGCCCTGAAGCCCTTTCGGATTTAATCCCTGTAAAATGCCCATCGCGCGCCTATTCGCTTGACCCAGACAACACCACCGTGCTGCCTTACAGCGTATATGAGCTTGTGGCCAACGTAAGCGGCTTCGGGCGCTTGCGCATTACTGGTGTGCAGGTGTTTGCCGGCGAGGTGTCGATGGTGGATCTTTCCATGCTGCCCCTTGAGGGCGAAGAAAGCGCCCTCGGCGATGACACCTTTAATGTGCCCGAACACTCGCTGTTTGCCGGAGATGGCGGCAGCGGCCGCCCGCCGATTGAAACAGCGCCTTTGCCGCGCGTGCTGCCCGAAGTGATTATCCCTAGCAAAATCACGGTGCATTTGGGCAAGCCCTCGTCCACCAGCGCGCGCAATGTAACCGTAAGTTTTCGCGATTATATCAAAAACGTGGCTTCCAGCGAAGTGTATCCCACTTGGCCCGAGCAAGCGCTGCGCGCCAATATCCATGCACAAATCAGCCTTGCGCTGAACCGCGTATACACCGAATGGTATCCCAGCAAGGGCTATAATTTTAACATCACCAATTCCACCAGCTACGACCAAGCCTATGTGCCCGGCCGTGATATTTTTGAGATAATGAGCCGTCTTACCGACGACATTTTTAACACCTATGTGCGCAAGCCCGGCACCGTAGAGCCGTATTTTACCGAATATTGCGACGGCAAGCAGGTAACCTGTAAGGGCATGAAGCAGTGGGGCACGGTGGATCAAGCCAATACGGGCAAAAACGCGCTGCAAATTTTGCGCGTGTATTACCCCAATGTGGATGTTATCCGCACAAACAATATACAGGCCATCCCCGAAAGCTATCCCGGCACGCCGCTGCGCGAAGGCTCTACGGGCGCATCCGTGCGCACCATTCAGCGCCAATTAAACCGCATTGCCAAAGATTATCCGTTCTTTGGCACCGTTACGGTAGACGGCGTATTCGGCGCATCCACCACAGCGATTGTGAAAAAATTTCAAAAACAGTTCAGCCTAACGCAGGACGGCATCGTGGGTCGTTCCACTTGGTATAAAATCAGCTATATTTACGTAGCCGTGAAAAAGCTTGCCGAGCTGACAAGCGAGGGCGAAAAACCCAATGGCGACCTTGTGGCAGGGCAATATCCCGGCACGCCCTTGCGCTTAGGCAGCCGCGGCGACAGCGTGGCCGAAATACAGTTTTGGCTGAATCAAGTGGGCCAGTTTGTCACCACCATCCCTGTTTTGGCCGAGGACGGCATCTTCGGCGCAGGCACCGAGCAGGCTGTGCGCGCCTTTCAGCGGCATTTTGGCCTATCGGTAGACGGCATCGTAGGCCCCAGCACATGGAACAGCATTTACGCCGAATACAAATCCATTGAAGTAGACACCACGCCCCCCGAAGTGAATCGCCCTGGCCAATATCCCGGCACGCCGCTGCGTCTTGGCGACACAGGCGAAAGCGTGCGCCGCTTGCAATTCTATCTGCGCATTATTGCGCGCTCCAACACCGCTATCCCCAGCCTTACCACGGACGGCATTTACGGCACAGGCACCCGCGCCACCGTGATAACCTTTCAAACCTTTTACGGCCTTGCCGCTGACGGCGTAACCGGCCTTTTAACATGGAACAAGGTGTATGAGGTTTACACCGACCTCATCAACGGTTTGCTTGCCCCCTCGCAGCGCCCCGGCACCTACCCCGGCACGCCGCTGCGACAGGGCGACAGCGGCATTAACGTAAAGGAAATGCAGTATTATCTTTATCTGCTTTCGGCTTATTTCAGCACCATCCCGCAAATTGCCTATGACGGACGCTTTGGCCCCGCCACCACCACTGCCGTGCGCGCGTTTCAAACGCTTGCGGGGCTTACGGTGGACGGCATTGTGGGGCGCGCCACATGGGATGCCCTATATGCGCGCTTTCAAACGCTGCGCAATATTGACGGGCCTACCTACGCCTTTAACCCCATCCCCTATCCCGGCCGCCCCATCGGCATCGGCTCGGGCGGGCAGGAAGTGTATTTTATACAATATCTGCTTTTATATATCGGCTTTTTCTACGATACGGTGCTGCCGGTAGCATTTACAGGCAGCTACACGCAAAACACGGCAGACGGCGTGGCCAGCTTTCAAGAGCTTTCGCAGCTGCCCATTACCGGCGAAGTAGACCAAACCACATGGGATTCCCTTGTGTTCACATGGTTCAGCCTTGCCGCAGTATCGGGAGAGCCAGTGACAGGCAATGTCAACGATTATCCTGGCTTTGTATTACAGCTTGGCAGCGCGGGCGTATCGGTGCGCCAGCTGCAAATCTTTATGAACGGCATTGCCGAGCGCTTCTCTGTGGTAAACTTTGTGCCTGAGGACGGCATTTTTGGCCCAGTAACCGAAGCCGCCGTGCGCGAATTTCAGCAGGGCTTTGGCCTGCCCATCAACGGCATTGTTGACAGAGCCACTTGGGACGCCATTTACAATTATTACAGCTTACCAGAATAAACGGCAATGGCGGCATCCACACGGCGAAAGGCTGTGTGGATGCCTGCTCCCATGCCGCTGCCGCGCCTTGTAAAAGGCAAACAGTATGCTGCACGGGATATCCATTCTTAGGCAAGGCGCTTTGCAGCGGCCTTTCTGCTCACATTCAAAGAAAGGAATGATTGTATGCCAAAAGTATTCGTGTATGACGAATATCTTAATAAGCTTTACACCTATCATCTTAGCGAAAACGACCCCATGCCCTACGCCTACGGCAACACCATGCGTGTGCGAGAATTTCGCGGCTCGTCTAAAAGCAATACACTGTGGACCACCACTGCCGCAATGGAAGCATGGAATTTAACGCGCCGCCGCTACGGCAAGGGCATTTACATCGGGTATGCGTTCAAACGCATTTGGGAGGGCGGGCACGGCACCGCCAGCCAGCATTATGCGGGCGTTTCGTTTGACGTAGGGCAAAACACCACACAGTCCGAGCGCAATAAAATCCACGCCGCCGCCGTGGCAACCCGCGCTTGGGGCTATGTGGAGCCGCTTTCCATGACACCCACTTGGGTGCATTTTGACCGCCGCTACGGCAAGCCCGCTTGCGGTGGCACCTCGGGCTATCCCACGCTACGGCGCGGCGCAAAAAGCACGTATGTGCTGATTTTGCAAGACGCGCTTAACGCGCTTGGCTATTCCACACGCACACTCGACGGCATTTTCGGAGCGAATACGGAATCTGCACTGCGTGGCTTTCAGCGCGCTGTGGGCCTTACCGCAGACGGCATCTGCGGGTGCAACTCTTGGAAAAAGCTTACCGCCGCAAGCGTTGGCATAGGGAAAACAAAAACCGTGATTGATTAAACAGCATGCGCAACAACAGGCTTTTCATAAGTGCCTTGCATTGGCATGCCGCTAAATCGCAAAGCACAGGACAGCGCGCAGCAAATCGCCGCGCGTGAAAAAGCAAGGCCGCAGAAAAGCCCCGCCCATCGGCAAAGGCCGACAGGCGGGGCATTTTTATTTTATATTATAACGATTGTTATAATGCGTATATTCGCAGGTTATAACAGTCGTTCTATTCGCCAAACAGCTCTTTTACGCGCTTTAATCGCTCGCGGATGGGCAAATCATACGGGCAGCGCGCCTCGCACGCGCCGCAGCCAATGCACGCGCCCGCCTTTGCGGCAAAGCTTGCATAGCGTGTGCGCGCCCAATCGGCAAGGCCATATTTTTCAAGATAGCCCTGCATGGTAAAGCAGGTGGGGATATCTATGCCCATAACACAAGGGGCACAATAGCCGCAGCGGCGGCAAAAATTGTCGCTAAGTGCTGCGCGAATGGCGGCAATTTCGGCGCTGTCCTCCTGCGAAAACCCGCTTTCTTCGGCGGCAGATATATTGTCTTTTGCTTCTTGCAGCTCCGCCATGCCTGGGATGGCCAGCGTGCAATTGTCGTTTGCTAAAATATAGCGCAAAGCCAAATTGCCGTTTGTGATATTGCCTCCCGCCAGCGGCTTCATGGCAATAAAGCCCACGTTTTGCGCCGCGGCACGCGCCATCAGCTCTTCGCCTTGATTTTCCACAATATTATACGGAAACATAATGCTTTCAATCTCGTCATATCCCAAAAGACGGCGAAATGCGTCCACGCCGTGCGCCGTTGCGCCCAAATGCCCAATTTTGCCCGCGCGGATTGCGTCTTGTATGGCGGCCACAGCGCCTTTATCGGAAAACGCCAGCGCAAAATCGGCATCTGTTTTGATATTGTGCAATTGATATACATCAATATAATCGGTTTGCAAATTTGCAAGGCTGATATCGATATCACGCGCCATATCCGCATAGCTGCGCGCCATCGATTTTGTGGCAAGCACAAATTGTTGTCGCATGCCAATCAGCGCCTCGCCAAGATATTCCTCGGACACGGTGTATCCGCGCGCGGAATCAATAAAATTCACGCCCGCATGGGCAAGATACTCCAAAAGTGCGCGCGTTTTCGGCTTGTCTATGCGCTGCACAGGTATGCCGCCTAGCCCCACGCGTGATACGCGCAGCCCTGTTTTGCCCAAGATTTTATATTGCATGATACCCCATCCTGTTCTTTGAAATTGCGCGCTTTCGTTTTGCCGCATACGCACGCTGCGCGCGCGGCGCAAAAACTGGCGTAAACAACGCCTTTGGCGCGCCGCCCCCTTGATATGTGCTATTATTGTAGCACATTGTGCCGCTTTGTGCTACAATAGCAAAAACAGTTTTTTTGCTTGGAGGGTATATGCAACAAACAATCAAACGATACTGGCCGCTATTTTTGATAATACCGACACTGCTTGCGGTGGGCGCATTATGGGATTTGCCCCTTAGCCAGCTTTTGTATCAGCCGCAAAGCATGCTAGGGCTTGTGATGGAGTGCTTTGGGTTTTTCCCCTTGTATCTTCCGTTGATATTTTTATGCATTTCTTATGGCAAAAACCCGCGCTGCAAAGCGCCCTTGCGCGTGCTTTTGCCTGTTATCGGGGCAGCGGGATGGGGCGCGCTTTGGTATGTGGGGCTTCATCATTTAATGAAGCGCAATGCGCTTTCCCCCTCGCAAACGCCGATGCTGCTTGCCTTGATTTTGGCTGGGCTGCTGCTTGGCGCGATGTGTATTTTGCCCATTTTGCGCGCGCCAACAGCCACTGTAAAAAAGCTGCAATTTTTGTTTTGGGTGGGCAGCGTATATATGATGCTAAATAATCTGCTGATTAATCTTTGTAAGCTGCTTTGGCAGCGCACGCGCTTTGACGATATGCTGCGCGCGGGCAGCTTTGCTGATTTTACGCCGTGGTACCTACCGCTTGGAAACGGCGGAAGCAGCTTTCCATCGGGGCACACCGCGGCCGCCTGCGCCGTTTTTGTTTTGCTGAGTGCGTGTGCGCTGTTTGCCCGATGGCGCGGGCGCGAAAGGCTTGTGTGCACGCTGTGCTGGGCATATGTGGCGCTGATGGGGGCTGGGCGCATATTGATAGGCCGCCATTTTTTAAGCGACACGGTAATCGCGGCGCTGCTGGGGTTTTTGCTGTATCTATGGATGTGCAAAACGCCCATTTATCAAAAAGCGTTGCAAAAGGCACTGGAATAGTGCATCGTGATGAACATGTCTAACAATAAAGACCGACAGGGGTGATATACGCCCCTGTCGGTCTTTTTTTATGCTTTTTCTTGGTTTCTTTTCTCTTGATTTTGTGGGTTTTTACTCTATAAACGCTATTTATAAATTGCGATTCTCTATGCGCAATTGGCTAAACCTGCTTTGTTTGCACGGAAAAATAATACAAGATGCTGCCGCGAAAGCCCCATCCTGCCTCCACCTTATATACATAAATACCCGGCACGCTGGGCGAAAGGATTTCGCCGTCCACCTCGCTGGTTATCTCGATAAAATCGGCCGAATAGCGCCCCTCAGCGCGGGAAATCTTCAAGCTTTTGGGGGGCTTTGTGAAGCTGATTTTCATGGGGATTTGCTGCTGCACATCCACGGGATATAGCGGAATATCCTCTGGCATCAATTGCGGCGACGTTTCAATGGTGGTTAAAAAGTTCCACGAATAGCCCGCCATAAACACGCTGCCCGCCGGCAGCGGCGCGCCGTTATAATTTACCTCAATATCGGGCAATGCCGATTGCGGGTCCTTCGTGTCAAGGCTTTCTTTAATAAATAACGCGCCCAGCGAAGCCAGTGTAATGAGCAACACGCCCAAAAGCACCTTGCGAATAATCGTTTTCGGAAATTTCATGAAAAAAGATTCCTTTCTACTATGCTTTGCATCTGCCTGCGCTGCATAAAGCATGCGGCTTGCCGATACAGAGCAAAGGGGCAAATTTATACATAAACCCCAAAAACTGTACTATTTAAACTGGTTATAGCTATATTATATACCATTTGCATATAAAAATCTACCCGCGATGGAAAGGATGGCATAATGATGCTTATGAACGATTATTTCCCTGCGCGCCGCGTTTTGCCCCATGATTTAGCTGCTGTTTTGGCGTTTTACACCCGCGCGGGGCGCGAATATTCGTTTGCGGATGCCGCCACGCTGCACTCGCTTTGGCAAAGCGGCGAGCTTTGGGCCTGTTTTGACGGTGCCGCCATTGCGGCTTTAGGCGGATTTGTGCGCCTTGACGCACAAAATCGGCTTTGCGATGCTGTGCAAAAAACCGCGTTTTTGCCGCATCAGACTCTACTGCTTTTGCCGCCTGTATTTGCCGAGGGCTTTCCCGCGGCGGGCCGTTTTTGCGATTGGTGCCGCCAGCGCGCGATGCAATATCTCAACGTGCACGGCGGCGGGGCGCTTGCGGCGCTTGTGCCTGTAAAAAGCGGCGGCACGCTTTTGCCGCTGTATTTTGCCATGCGTTTGCAGCTGGTTGCCATGCGTCCACTGGATAATTTGCGTCCTTATTTTATCTTTTTATCCGCAGGGCTGGACATTTGCGTAGATGATAGTATAATAGTACCCATAAGCGACACTTTTACGCTATCGAAATTACTGGAAACGGGCTATGTGGCTACGGATGCCTTGCTACAGGACGGAATTTTGCACCTGCGTGTGCAAGCAAAAAGGACGGAAACGGATGAAACTTGTCATACTGGATGGCTTCGCCTGTAACGAGGGCGATTTGGATTGGAACGGCCTGCGCGCGCTGGTGGATGAAGTAGTGCTATATCCGCGCACAAAATACGAGGACATTATTCCGCGCTTACAAGGCGCGGATTTTGCCGTGGTGAATAAAACCTATATCGACGAAGCCGTGCTGAATGCCGTGCCCACATTGCGCTGGATTGGCGTTACCGCCACGGGCACCGATTCACTAGACATTGCCGCCTGCCGCCGGCATGGCGTGCCGGTAGCGAATGTGCCGGGCTATTCCACACATAGCGTGGCGCAGCACACCTTTGCGCTGCTTTTAGACATTTGCCAGTGCCCCGCACGGCACGAAGCCGCCTTGCGCGAGGGCTTTTGGCAAATGCAGGTGCCCGCGCGTTTTGGCCTTACAAAGCAAACCGAGCTTTTTGGCAAAACCTTTGGCGTGATTGGCTATGGCGATATCGGCCGCCAAACGGCAAAGCTGGCCGCGGCATTTGGCATGCGCGTTCTTTGCCACACGCGTACTGTAAGGCCTGCGTATGAAAACGACGGCGTAAGCTTTGTTAGCTTTGCGCAGCTTTTGCGCGAATGCGATGTTATTTCGCTGCACTGCCCCGCCACCGAGGCAACCCGCGGCCTAATTTGCGAAGAAACGCTGCGGCAAATGAAGCCCTCGGCCATTTTGCTGAACACGGCGCGCGGCGCTTTGGTAAATGAGCAAGACGTGGCCGATGCGCTTTCACGCGGCGCGCTGTATGCGTATGGCGCGGATGTGTTTGCCCACGAGCCGCTGCCCAGCGAAAGCCCGCTTTTGTCTGCGCCAAACGCTTTTTTAACGCCGCATATTGCATGGGCCACAAGCGATGCGCTTTCACGGCTTTCAGCAGAAGTGTGCAAAAATCTGGCGTCGTTTTTGGAGGATATACCAAAAAACATCGTAAATTAGGTTTTTGGTTTGTTCGATACAGAAAAGGCGAAACAGATGCTTGAAAAAGGTAAAAATTAAGAGTATAATGTAGTTTCGGAATCAAAAAATGTTGCCGGGCGGTTTCCGGGGAAGGAAGGGTTATCACTATGCCACAGGGAATTGAGCAGATTATCCAAACCGATAAACGCGCGCGCGAAATTGTGGAAAAGGCACGCACCGGGCGCGATGAAATTATGGCCGAGGCTAAGATAGAGCAAGAGGCCGCACTGCAAGAAAGCGAAAAGCGTCTTGCAGATTTGAAAGCCAATTTAGACGGCGAAAATCAGCGCTTTGTTGCTGACGCACGAAAAGAAGCCGACGCGCTGCTTGCCGAAAAAACAGCGGTGCTGGACGAAATTTATCAAAAAAATGAAGCCGCTTGGTGCGACGAAATTTTTGCGCGCATTGTGAACGGGTAAGGCTATTACATAGCCCCCGTCCATTTTGCCGTTTGCCATATCTTGTTCCCCCGAACAGAAAGGAGGGGCTTTGCCATGATGGAAAAAACCTCGGCGCTCGCAGTGGTGCCCAAAGCGCGTGCGATTTTTTCGCGCCGCTTATCGCGCGGCGAATATTTAGAGCTGATGCGACGACGCACCGTTACCGAGCTTGCCAGCTATTTAAAAACACATCCGTATTTTAAAGACAGCTTAAAGCTGATGCCCACAAAGGATTTGCACCGCGCACAGCTGGAAAGCATGCTTACGCATGATATCTTTATTAAATACCACAGCCTTTTGCGGTATGATTTTTCCAAAGACAGCTTTTCAAAATATATTTTAACCGAGGCCGAAACCACGCAAATTTTGGAAGCGCTGCGCCTGATTGCCGTGGGGCAGCACGAAGATTATATCACAAAAATGCCCGCCTATCTGCAAAGCAAGCTTTCGTTTGATTTGATGCGCCTTGCAAAAGCCAACACCTTTAAAGAGGTGATGGAGGTTTTGCAGCACACGCCCTATTATAAAGTGCTGATGCCCATCTATCACGAGGACGAGCATTTAACCAATTTGCCCGCGCTGGAATGTGCGATGCTGACCTATTATTATCAAACCGTTTTGCAATTGATACACAAAACCTTTAAAGGCCGCGAACAAGAAGAAGTGAGCCAGCTGTTTTTACAAGAGGCTGAACTTTATAATCTTTCGCTGATATTCCGCGTTAAAACCTTTTTTCCAAATGAGTATACGCCCGAAGCGCTCTATGCGCTGCTTTTACCCATTAGCTATAAAATCTCTGCCCGCAAGCTCAAAGAGCTAACAAGCGCCGCAAACACCACCGCGCTGGACTCGATGTTTCGCAATCTTGGCTTGCCACGCTATTTCTCGCAATTGCAAAACGGCCACACAGCCCCCACCGAGTTTAACCCTTTGTACGGGCAGGCAATTTCGCTTTTGCATTTTACCACCTCGCCTGCGGCGGCACTGGCCGCCTTTATGTGCTTTGCAAAGCAAGAGCGCAATAATATCATCAATGTTATCGAGGGCGTGCGTTATGGCCTTGCTCCCGAGGAAATAGAGCGTTTGCTGCACATATAACGCACGCAGCATTTGCGCGTACATCCCAAGAAAGGAACGGTTACACAAATGGGCATTACCAAAATGAAATACATTAATGTTTACGGGCCCGAGCAGCAGCTGCACAGCGCTTTGCAAACCCTTGCCTCGCTTGAATGCTTTCATCCAGACGAATCGGGCGCAGAGCAATATCGCGTAAACATTGGCAACAACCGCTACGAGCCTTTGCTGGTAAAGGCAAACGGCCTTTTGGAGGATCTTGGCGAAAAGCCATATGAAACCCCGCCGGCCGAGCCGCTTTATCACACAGCGGAGGTGGCAGATTATCTTGAAAAGTTTGCCGCCGAAGTAGCCAGACGCATGTCGCGCAAGGCAGAAATTGAAGCGCAGATGTCGCTTTATTCGCAAGCGCGCGTGCAGCTGTTTCACCTGACGGGCCTTACCTCCAGCGTGGATGATATGTTCTCGTGCACGTTTTTAAAGGTGCGTTTTGGCCGCATGCCAAAAGACAGCTACAAAAAGCTGCCCTATTATGAGGACAAACATTTTACCTTTACGGTCTATGATTTTGACGGCGATTATTACTGGGGCGTGTATTTTGCGCCCAGCACAAACAGCGAAGAAATAGACAATATTTTTTCTTCCTTATATTTCGAGCGCATTTGGGTGCCCGATTTTGTGCATGGCAAGCCGCAGGACGCGCTGGACGAAATTGCCCGCAAAGAAAGCGAGCTTTCAAACGAGCTGGCAGAGCTGAAAAAGCCCGGCACCATCGCAAGTTCCACAGAAGTGCTGGAAATTAAAGCGATGCAATCGTGGCTGTATAAGCGCAATCAGCTGTTTGAAATGAAGCATTTTGCCACCTTGTTTAACCACACGTTTTACATCGGCGGTTTTGTGCCGCAAGAGGATTATCAGCATGTCACCACCGCGCTTGCCGAGGTGGACGGCATCAAATTTTCCGAGCAGCACGACAACGAGGATTTGCCCATTTCCCCGCCGATTCGCTTAAAAAACAATCGCCTCATTCGTCCGTTTGAAATGTATGTTTCGATGTACGGCCTGCCTTGTAACGGCGATATTGACCCCACATGGTTTGTGGCGCTGACGTATTCGATTTTCTTTGGCATCATGTTCGGTGATGTAGGCCAGGGCATTATCATTATGCTTGTGGGCTTTATTATGCAAAAGTATAAGGGCATGCAGCTGGGCGGCATACTTACACGCGCGGGCTTCTTTTCGATTATATTCGGCTTTGTATATGGCAGCGTATTCGGCTTTGAAGAAGCGCTTGACCCTGTATATCATGCACTGGGCATGGCCGGTAAGCCCATCGAGGTGTTCCATTCCATCACGCTGATTTTGATAAGCTCGGTTGTGATGGGCGCGTTTGTGGTTACCTGCGCCATCATTATGGGCATTGCGTCCAAGATACGGCGCGGCAAAATGGGCGAAACGTTTTTCAGCCCGAACGGCATTGCAGGCCTTGTGTTTTACTTAAGCGTGCTTGCTGCGGCGCTGGATATGCTGGTGTTCCACATCGGGTTTGTAACCGCGCCTTACATCATTATCTGCCTTGTAATTCCGTTTATTTGCATGTATTTATGCGAGCCGCTGGAGCATTTGGTGGATACGGGCAAGCTGCACATCGAAAAGCCGGGCGAGCTTTTACTGAACGGCTTTTTTGAAATGTTTGACACGCTGTTAAGCTACGTTACCAACACCCTTTCCTTCCTGCGCGTAGGCGGCTTTGTGCTTTGCCATGCGGGCATGATGAGCGTGGTGTTTACCCTTGCGGGCATGGTTGGCCCTGTGGCGTATTGGCCTGTTATTATCATCGGCAATCTGTTTGTTATCTGTTTAGAGGGCCTTATCGTGGGCATTCAGGCTTTGCGCCTTGAATTTTACGAGGTGTTCAGCCGCTTCTTTGAAGCAGACGCCGTGCCCTTTAACCCCCTCACATTAAAAATAAAGCAATAGCGTTTCACTTGTAAGGCACCCGCCAAAACCGGCGAGGGCAATCAATTTAATTTTGGAGGAAGTATTATGAAATCCACAAAGAAAACCGCACGTACCCTGTTTAGCCTTGCTTTAATGCTGGCTTTGTTCTCCGCGTTTGCCATGTCCGGCTTTGCCGCCGAAGCAGCGCCCGCCGCGGCTGCTGCCAGCAATACCAGCAGCGCCTTTGCCTATCTTTCGATGGCGCTTTCCACCGGCCTTGCCGCCATCGGCGCGGGCATCGCTGTGGGCGCGGGCGCGCCCGCCGCTATCGGCGCTTTAACCGAGGACCCGAAAAGCTTTGGTAAAGCTTTGATTTTCGTGGCGCTTGGCGAAGGTATTGCTTTGTACGGCATGCTGATTTCCATCTTGATTTTCACAAAAATTTAGTCGTATCATGAAATACTTTTTAATCAGTGACAATAACGATACGCTTGCGGGCATGCGCTTGACGGGCGTGTCTGGCATTGTGGTGCACGAGGAAAAAGAGCTGTATCGCGCTTTGCAAAACGCCCGTGCACAAAGCGACATTGGCCTTGTGCTTGTGTCTGAAAAGCTTTGCCGCCAATACCGCGAGCTTTTGCTCGATTTTAAAATGCGTTGCCCCTGCCCGCTAATCGTGGAGATGCCCGATCGCCATTCCGGTGACGATGTGGGCGAAGCATTGCGCCGCGAAATTGCCGAGGCCGTGGGCATCAAGATTTGAGGAAACCGATATGCAGGATATGAACAGTGAAGCGCGCTATTCCGACTTTGAGCAAGCAATCATCGAAGCCGCCGAGCGCGAGGCTGCCGCGCTGATTACTGGCGCGCAGCGCGAAAAGCTTATGATGGTGCGCGCTGCCAAAAACAGCGTGGCACAAAGCGAATACATCAAGCTGTCTGAAGCTGCGGAGCATTGGCGCTTTGGTGCCAAAGCCACCGAGGAGCAAAACGGACGGCGCCGTTTGCTTTTGTATCGCGCGCAGCTGTGCGCCCAATTGATGCAAAAGGTGAAAGACCGCCTTGTCGATTTTGTAAACAGCAGTGCATACGAGCAATATCTTGCCGATAAGCTGGCTGCACATAAGGCGCTGTTTAGCGCGCAAAGTGTAACGGTTTATTGCCGCGCGCAAGACGAAAAAGCTGTCAACGCGTTGCTTATCGCTTATGAAAACGCTGTGTGCGTTCCCGCCGCCGATATCGCTATCGGGGGCGTGCGCCTTGCTGCGGGGCGGCTTTTGTATGACGAAACAATGGACGCTGCTATCGTGGCCGAGGATGAGCACTTTTTGACTTATTGCGGATTAAAGGTGGTCTAAAGGCAAAGCCTTGCTTGCCTTTAACCGAATGCGCGGCAGTTTTGCACGGCGCAATTTGCCCTTTGGGCAAACCGGATACAATCCACCAGAAAGGAACGGGCAAATGATGAAAAACGATGTAATCTATTCCGTGAACGGCCCTGTTATCACTGTGCGCAACACCGACAGCTTCTCTATGATGGAGATGGTGCAGGTGGGCGAGGCAAAGCTGATTGGCGAGGTAATTGCCGTTAATGAAAAATATACCACCATTCAAGTATACGAAAACACCACGGGCCTCACGGTAGGCGAACCGGTATTTCCCACCGGCGCGCCCCTTTCCGCCACGCTTGGCCCTGGCATTATGCAAAATATTTTCGATGGCATTGAACGCCCTTTGCCCGGCATTGCCGAAACCTGCGGTGCATTTATTGCAAACGGCATGGAGATTTCTGCTTTAAACGAAGAAAAGCTTTGGGATGTTACGATGCAAGTGCGCGTGGGCGATGTGCTTACGGGCGGCGCGGTGATTGCCTCTTGCCCCGAAACCAGCGCCATTTTGCATAAAAGCATGGTGCCGCCGCACTTGTCGGGCACTGTGGTGTTTGCCGCCGAAAACGGGCAATACACCATCCGCGAAACGCTGTGCATCCTTAAAGACGCAAACGGCGCCGAGCACAAGCTTGCCCTTGCACAAAAATGGCCCATTCGTACCGCACGCCCTGTAACGGCGCGCGAAAGCATTTCGCGCCCGCTGATTACAGGCCAGCGCGTAATCGACAGCCTGTTCCCCATCGCAAAGGGCGGCACCGCCGCAATTCCGGGCGGCTTTGGCACAGGCAAAACCATGACACAGCATCAGCTTGCCAAATGGTGCGATGCGGATATCATCGTGTATGTTGGTTGCGGCGAGCGCGGCAACGAGATGACGCAGGTGCTTGAAGAATTTGGCGAATTGATTGACCCGAAATCCGGCCGCCCGATGACCGACCGCACCGTGCTGATTGCCAATACCAGCAATATGCCTGTGGCCGCGCGCGAAGCGTCGATTTATACGGGCATCACATTGGCCGAATATTACCGCGACATGGGCTATGACGTAGCCATCATGGCGGACTCTACCTCACGCTGGGCTGAAGCGCTGCGCGAGATTTCGGGCCGCCTTGAAGAAATGCCGGCAGAAGAGGGCTTTCCCGCTTATCTGCCCAGCCGCCTTGCCGAATTTTACGAGCGCGCGGGCTGCACGCAAAACCTAAACGGCAGCGCAGGCAGCGTAACCATTATCGGTGCGGTTTCGCCGCAAGGCTCGGATTTTTCAGAGCCTGTCACCCAAAACACCAAGCGCTTTGTGCGCTGCTTTTTGGCACTGGATAAAAGCCTTGCTTATGCTCGCCATTATCCCGCCATTAACTGGAACATTAGCTACAGCGAATATTATGACGACCTTGACCCGTATTTTGCACAGCACGCAGGCGCAGAATTTCCCACCTTACGCGCGCGCCTGTTAAGCCTGTTAAACGAAGAAACCAAGCTGATGGAAATCGTGAAGCTGATTGGCAGCGATGTGCTGCCCGATAACCAAAAGGTGGTTATTGAAATTGCGCGTGTTATCCGCACGGGCTTTTTGCAGCAAAACGCGTACCACGCCGACGACACCTATGTGCCGCTGGAAAAGCAGCTTTTAATGATGAAAATTATCACCTATTTGTACGATAAAGCGCAGGAGCTGGTGTCAAACGAAATCCCTGTACGCAAACTGACGGAAGCGGGCATGTTTGATAAGCTTGTTAAAATGAAATACGAAATCCCGAACGACAAGCCCGAGCTTTTCGACAGCTACTATAAAGAAATCGGCGATTTAGCCGCGAATCTCTTGGCGCAAAAGGCCGGGGCGTAACTGGCCGCTGTAGCGCGTGCAAGCAAAGCAAATTAAAAGCGGCAAGCCGCGATACATCGTGCTGAATGGGCATTTTGCATGCAATACTGTTTCACGCTCGGGTTTTGCAAAGGCGCTAAATTGGCATGCAGGCAGCAAAGCCAAAACGGCACAGTTCCCAAGAAAGGAATGTGATTTTCTATGACGATTGAATACTTAGGTCTTGAGGATATCACCGGCCCGCTGATTGCGGTGGACGGTGTAAAAGGTGCGGGCTATGAGGAAATGGTGGAAATCAAAACCGCCGGCGGCAACCGCCGCGGACGCGTGGTTGCGCTTGAGGGCGAGCGCGCGTTAATTCAAGTGTTTTCGGGCACTTCGGGCCTTTCCCTTTCCGGCACGCGCACCACGTTTAAAGGCCAGCCGATGCGCCTTGCCCTTTCGCCCGAAATTGTGGGGCGTATTTTCTCGGGCGCAGGCGAGCCCATCGACGGGCTTGGCAGCGTGTGCCCCGATAAATATGGCGATATTAACGGCAGCCCCATCAACCCCGTGATGCGCGCCTATCCGCGCAATTATATCCGCACGGGCGTTTCCTCCATTGACACACTGGTTACGTTGATTCGCGGGCAAAAGCTGCCCATCTTTTCGGGCAGCGGCATGAGCCATAATCGCCTTGCCGCGCAAATTGCCCGTCAGGCAAAGCTGGGCGAGGGCGCCGAGGGCGGCTTTGCCGTGGTGTTTTGCGCGATGGGCGTTACCAACGATGTGGCCGATTATTTCCGCCGCAGCTTTGAAGAAAGCGGCGCGCTCTCACGCGTGACGATGTTTATGAATCTCTCGTCCGACCCGATTATCGAGCGCATTTTAACGCCGCGCTGCGCATTAACCGCCGCCGAATATCTGGCGTTTGAATTAAATATGCACATTCTTGTTATTATGACGGATATGACAAGCTATGCCGAGGCATTGCGCGAATTTTCTTCCTCGCGCGGCGAAATCCCCGGCCGCAAAGGCTATCCGGGCTATTTGTACTCGGATTTTGCCAGCCTTTATGAACGCGCGGGCTGCATTAAAACCAGCGAGGGCAGCGTGACGCAAATCCCCATCCTTACGATGCCAAACGATGACATCACCCACCCCATCCCAGATTTAACGGGCTATATCACCGAGGGGCAAATTGTGCTGGACCGCTATTTGGATCAGCAGGGTGTTTATCCGCCCATCAGCGTGTTGCCTTCGCTTTCGCGCTTGATGAAAGACGGCATCGGCGAGGGCTTCACACGTGCCGACCATTCGGCCGTGGCCAATCAGCTTTTTGCCAGCTATGCAAAGGTGAGCGATGCGCGCGGCCTTGCCAGCGTGATCGGCGAGGAAGAGTTATCCCCCACCGATAAGCAGTATCTGCTGTTTGGTACAGCGTTTGAAAAGGATTTCCTGTCGCAGGGCTTTAATGAAGACCGCGGCATCGGCCTTTCGCTGGATTTGGGCTGGCAGCTTTTATCCATCCTGCCGCGTCAGGAGCTTGAGCGCATCGACGACAAGCTTTTAGACGAGCATTACGGCAAACACTAGCCTGTGGCAAACGATAAAAGCGGTGCATTGCTCTGCCCACGCAGCAACGCACTCCGTAGCGCCATCCGATAGCACGCCGATACATGTGCGCATAGGATGCAAAATGGCTCTATATCTCCCCTGTGCGCAGGGGCATTTGCCATAGCGCCAATCTTACAAAACCTAAGAAAGGAAGGCACACCATGTCGGAGCAAATTTTCCCTACAAAAGGCAATTTAATTGTTTGCAAAAAAAATCTTGCGCTGGCAAAGCTGGGCTTTGACCTTTTAGACCGAAAGCGCAATGTGCTCATGCGCGAAATGATGTCGCGCATTGACGAGGCTGCTGCCTTGCAGCGCGATATCGGCGACGCATTCAGCCGCGCATACAAAGCGCTTGAAAGCGCAAACGTAACCCTCGGCATTGAAAAAACGCTTGAAACCTATATGCCCGAGGAAAACGGCTTTTCTATGAGCAGCCGCAGCGTAATGGGCGTGGAATTGCCCACCACCAGCTTTGAAACCACTTCGCCGCCGCGCCCTTTATATGGCTTTTTTGGCACAAATATGCAGCTGGATTACGCCACGGTTTGCTTTGCCAATGTAAAAGAGCTTTGCGCGCGCCTTGCGGGCACCGAAAACAGCGTGTATCGCTTGGCCGCCGCCATTAAAAAAACGCAGCGCCGCGCAAACGTGCTAAAAAATGTGCAAATCCCGCGCAATGAAGCAAATGTGCGCTTTATTACAGGCGTTTTAGAAGAGCATGACCGCGAAGAATTTTCGCGCTTAAAGGTTATCAAAAAAAGCAAAAAGCGCAAAGCCGAAGAAATGGGAAAAACGGAGCCCGCGTCGTAAGACGCAGGCTCCGTTTTTTGGTTTTGTCTGTTTTTGTCTTTGCGCTATCATTGCGCTGCCTTTGCGGCCATCTTTGTGCTGCCTTTGTGCTGCCTTTGTGCTGCCCCTTTGCGGCCATCTTAGCCTAACTTTGCGCATGTGTGCTTTTGTTTACTGGTGCGCGCTTGGCGCCGCTTTGCCTTTTCTAAACCCTTGTGGTCATTCCGCCCATCTATTCGGCACAAAGGCGCGATGCCGCGCCCGCTAGCACCGCCAATTAATTTTTGCGGGGTTTGGCTCGTTTTTCACCGCCATCGCGCGCAGCGCCTCTTCCATCTTGGCGCATTCCTCGGCGGCAATGGCATCGTAGATTTCGGGCTTTTCCAATAGGCCCACCCTGTCGTATGCGATGGCGGCTGCGCCGTAAAAGGCCAGCCCCAGCGAATGCGTGGGCGTGTGAAAGCACGCGGCGGCCTGCCCGCAGGCACGGGCAGCCGCTTGGGCGGCGGGGTCGGCTTCAAGCGCCCTTGCGGCGGCGTGGCATTCGTTTAAAATAATGCCTTTCACTTCGGGCAGCTTCTTTTTGCCCGCAAACCAATCGCGAGAGGCGTCCAGCGCCATGCGCGGGCGGTTATCGCCAGGGCAACGCCGTTCAAAAATAGGCAAAATATGCGCCTCGGTGTAGGCAAGGCACCAGCTTGCAATCGTGGCTTTGCTTTGCGTTTCAATCAGGCGCATCAGCGAGAGAATATAGGGCGAGTTGGCACTTCCCAGCATTTTGCGCAGCTTTGTTTTCATGACAGTTCCTCCAAGCGGTATATGGATATTGTTCACCAAAAGGCGCCAAAACAGCGGTATGTCTATGCTCGGCCCATATCCGCGCCGTTTTCGTAGCTATAATGCCGTTGGCGGCGTGATCGCATCGCCCACAAGGTCAATCACTTTGGCAAAGCCGTCGCGGTTTGTTAGCGTGCTGCCAAGCGAGGTTACAACGCAGATTAATTTTTCCTTGCCTATCTCGTTTGCAAAGGTTTTTACAGCCGGCGGCAGCTCCCCCGCCCAAAGTGGGCACACAACGGCAATGCCGTCATTTACGTCCGGCTTTTGATAGTCTATCGGCAGCAATTTCCCCCGCATTGCCGCAAAAGCGGCTTTTAAATAGTTCAGCTTTCCTTGCCAGTTCTTATGGTCGTCAATGCGCCGCGCCGTGGTTTCATACTGCGCTGCAAGCTGCTCGGCAATCGCCTTGCTGCGTCCAGAGCGTGTAAAATAATAAATCTGCATTGTTTCATTTCCTTTCTGTGTGTTGGCTTTCAGATAATGATACCATTACAATGGTCAATTTCGTGCTGAATAATCTGTGCGGTAAATCCTTTAAAAGTCTTAAAGCGCACCGCAAAATCGCTGTTTTGGTAGCGCACTTTAATGGTTTTATAGCGCCTCGTCGGGCGCGTGCCCTCTAGTGATAGGCAGGCTTCTTGCGTTTCAAACGGCTCGCCCGCTTTGAGGATTTCGGGGTTAAAAAGCACCCGCTGCATCCCCTCGTCGTCCACCACGATGATGCACTTTTGCACGCCAATCATATTGGCGGCAAGGCCTACACAGCGCTCGGCATTGGCGGCGAGGGTGTCCATCAAGTCTTGCGCCACAGGCAAATCGGCAGCTGTGGCAGCTTTTGATGGCTGCGCCAAAAACGCCTCGTCATTGATAATTTCTCGGATCATCCCTATCCTCCAATACAATTTTTATGAATGTTCATCTTTTTTATCATATATTTGCAAAACGATTTTGCTTATTTTGCATTGCCATCGCGATATTTATATAAAATATCTTTGGGAATATGGCAATAGTCATCGGGGCATCTACTCAACCTGTCTTGATGTTCGTCTGCACTTTTTACATAATTTAAAAGTGGTAAAACCTCCACCACGATTTTCTCCCTGTCCTCTCGGCTTTTAATATACGCGAATGCGTCTGCCAAATGTTTTGCATTTTCGCTATAAACACCCGTGCGATATTTTTGCCCAATGTCATTGCCTTGCCTATTTATGCTATATGGATCAATGATTTCAAAAAAATAATCCATCAGCTGAGATATAGGAACAATATCGGGATTAAACGTCGTTTTTACACATTCGGCGTAGCCGTCATAATCGCTATTTACTGTTTTGGTTGTGCCATTGGCTCTTCCTGCTTCGGTTAAAATCACGCCCGGCAGCGTTTTGATAAATTCCTGTACGCCCCACAGGCACCCTCCCGCAAAATACATTGTTTCCATATTTGCAAATCTCCTTTTGCATCAATTACTGTATTTCATTATAGCACAGTTCAACGATAAAAAAAGGCCTATCTCTCTTAACGAAAGATAGGCCTTTTTATGTGGACACCATGGAAAAAAGATTTCTTATCTTTCCCCAAAGAGAGCGCCAAGTCCTCAAAATAAATCAGATTCTCCGCAACCACTTACCAATTTTATGATACCATAAATCCTCAAGCTTTTCATGGTCGTGTTCAAATATTTATGCGACTGTTTGCGCTTGGTGTACTTGCCATTGATAATTCCTGTCCTGCTTTCTGCTGAAAGGCGGCGGGAACTTCTTCGGTTGAACCATATCGGGCGGTGGCTTCAAATAGATGATTTGTTTCTGCGCCAATGTTTTCGACGAAACAGAACGTTCAAGAAACGGATAATCCCGCCAGCATAAAAAAGAATGTTTTCGCATATTTTTCATTCTTCTGCCGGTCGGAATCGTTGCGATGATTTCACTGTAGCCGCTGTCATTGCTTTGGAGCAGAGCATTCCCTTGGCGGGGAGGCTCACACGCTGTCGCAAACGGCCCACACGCCGTTTCAGCGATTGCGGTGGTGTCTACTGCTTCATCGGGACAGCTATCGTTTACAGGGGCGAAGCTGGGTTCCATTCCTTCAGAGCAGTTTTCTGTATAGAGGGCATCGGCAAAGGCACCCTCCTGAATGGCTTTCATGAGCGCCAGCTTGGAAAGGTTCCGTTCCGCCGCAAGGTCAATATAAAATGAACGCTGCTCATCGGTTTCACAACACTCCAGTATCACGGCATTTTGTGTCCAGCCAAGGGACTGTGCCCTTTCCATAAGAACCGGGTTGTTTTCATAAGTGCGGTAAAAATCACGCATCCTGCGGAGATTACGAAGAGAGAAGCCTTTCAGCGATGGAAACCGGTTGGCGAGCATTTCAGCCAAATGTGGGATAAATGCTTTTTCTCCCTGACGGCAGATACATTGACCGATCCGTGTATAAAGCTCCAGCAGTGCCCGATTGCAGGGCTTCTCGTCTTTTTCATAGCATTCAGCTACCGCAGAGGCAACCTGTTCCAGATACAGGGCGCTGTTCTTTTTCAATGCTTTCATAGACTTCTCCTTTCCGGCTCCGTGGGAGCCTGTTTTTTTATGTACCCGGCAGAGCAAGCTCCACCGGTGAAATGCTTGGAATTGTTAGTAGCTTTGTTTCATTTCAAGGCCGCCGTCTTGTTGTGCAGTTGCTTCATCCATATGAACGCCCAGCCGGTTGGGAAGATAATCACTCAGCCAAGTGCCGCCGAAGGCACTGTGTGACTGCAAACGCCATATGGCGAGCTTTCCCATATGCAAATCCACATTTTCCATGGAAAACAGCAGATTGGTGCAGCCGTCATGCTCAAAAGCGAAAACCTCCTTGAAGGTATCGCCGTTTTGCAGGATACCTTCCTGTGTCAGCAGCTCGTTAATACCATTTACCCATTCTGAAAGCTCCCCGCCGCAGCCTTGAAGAATCAATCCTTCACGGTCTGTCATGGTGCGAAGCTCATCTGTCGTAATCCGTTTCACGGTATGGCCTCCTTTCATTCCATCCTCATGCCGAACTGCTGAGTGGGGCTTTCCTCCGGCTCAGACGGTGCCGGACGTGAAAGCACTGAGAAGCCGTCCTCGCCGGGAACGACACCGAGGGTGCGTCCATTGTCAAAGGTGCAGTGAAGCGTGCCGATGTCATCCACAAAATTTACCGTCCCTTCCGTACCCGGCGCAATGGGGGCGTATGGGTCCTCCATGCTGTTCAGGCGGATACGGGTTCCGCTGGGATACCGCTCCTTCATCCGCTGTGCTTTTTGGTAATCAAAAAACATTTTCATTCCTCCTGATTCAAATTTTCTGCCAGTTCCATGCAATCGAGTAGGAGGCTGCCCATTAGTCGGGCAGCCGACCTCTCACACCACCGTACGTGCCGTTCGGCATACGGCGGTTCAGTAACTTGAGTGCAGCGCCTCATATCTCTTGGCTATGTCGTCATAGCCCATGGATAGGAGGCGTTCGTTTATCAGTGATGTAGACAGAATCCAACTGCCGGCAACTCGCCAGTAGCCCAGACGGCTATTCGCCCATTCCCAAGCTTTCCGGCTATCTACCCCTAGCCTCACCAGATTGTCATGTTTGGTTCCAATTTTCTTCCATTGCTTCCAGAAGATCTGTCGAATTCTTCTCCGTATCCATTCATTTAACGGCTTAATTCTTCTTCTCATTTCCGCAATGGCGTAGTAGCCTAACCATCCGGTTGTGTATTTCCTTAGGTTGGCCAGGATTACCTCAATGGAGTTAGCCTGTTTTCGACTGGTTAGTTGGCGTATCTTCTCCTTGAACCTCTTCAGGCTCTTTTCGTGTACCCGGATTCCCGTTCCCTTTCCGTCTTTGTACAGGGAAAACCCCAGGAATTTTAGCCTTAACGGACTTCCCGTCCGGCTCTTTTCCTGGTTTACCCTCAACCTCAATTTTCCCTCCAGGAATCTTGTACAGCTTTCCATCACTCGTTCAGCGGCTCTTTGGCTTTGCACGTAGATATTGCAGTCATCCGCATACCTCACAAACTTATGCCCTCTGCTTTCCAGCATTCGATCAAAAGCCGTCAGGTAGATGTTGCTCAATAGCGGAGAAAGCGGGCCGCCCTGAGGCGTTCCTTCTGTGGTTGGGCTTACCAGCCCACCTGCCATTACTCCGCTTTTCAGAAACTTACGGATTAGCTTGACCACTGCTCTAGCCTTTACTTCTTTGCTCACCATTCCTAAGAGTATGTCGTGGT
>RRZT010012263.1_pt1 | contig 26301 bp, 32 predicted proteins | sample 2165551 | NCBI WGS metagenome assembly RRZT01 (sample SAMN10456910, study PRJNA506462) | wastewater metagenome | biome: wastewater; feature: sludge; material: wastewater sludge; isolation source: wastewater sludge with Escherichia coli K12::gfp cells carrying plasmid... | place: USA: Moscow, Idaho... | reverse complement strand
GCGCGCTCGGTCACGAAGGCGATCCGGTTCAGCCCGGCCTGCTGCAGCTGGCCGATCAGCTCGGCCACCCGGCCATAGGCCACCGACTGGTCGGCGCGCAGCATCACCTCGGGCCGCTCGCCGGGCCGGCGGCCCGCCTCGGCCAGCCGGCGCTCGAAGGCGTCGGCCTCCAGACGCTCCTCGCCCCAGTAGAGCGCGCCATTGGCCTGCAGCGACAGCCGGATCGCCTCGGGCGCCTGCTCGGTGGGCTGCGCGCCCTCGGCCTCGGGCAGCTCCAGCTTCAGGCTGGAGGTCATCAGCGGCGCGGTGATCATGAAGATCACCAGCAGCACCAGCATCACGTCGATCAGCGGCGTCATGTTGATGTCGCTGATCGGCGCATCGGCCCTGCGGCGCTCGAGGCGGCCGAAAGCCATCTCAGGCCTCCCGGCGGGCGCGCTGCAGCGCCATCTCGCGCAGGTCGTGCGCCCAGCCCTCCAGATCGGCCTCGCACGAGGCGACCTGCTTGCCGAACAGGTTGTAGGCCAGCACCGCCGGAATCGCCACCGCCAGGCCGGCGGCGGTCATGATCAGCGCCTCGCCGACCGGGCCGGTCACCCTGTCCAGACTGATCGAGCCGCCCGCGGACAGGCCCACCAGCGCGTGGTAGATGCCCCAGACGGTGCCGAACAGGCCGACGAAGGGCGCGGTGCTGCCCACCGAGGCCAGCAGCACCTGGCCCGACTGCAGCTGTGCCAGCGCCCGGTGCAGCGCGTCGCGCAGCCGGCGGGTCAGGCGCGATTCGTCCTCGCTGCCGGCGTCGAGCGTGCCGGCCTCGGGGCGCTGCAACGCGGCCTCGAGCGCGGGCAGCAGCACCCGCTCGCGGTCGAGCGTGGCCAGGCGCTCGCGTCCGGCCTGCAGATCGGGCGCGGCCCAGAAGGCCGGCACCGCGCGGGCCAGATCGGCACGGACCCGCGTCAGCACCCAGGCCTTCCACAGGATCACCACCCAGGCCGACACCGACATCGCCAGCAGCAGCAGCGCCACCGCCCGCGACACGGCGTCGCCCGCCGACCAGATCTGAGCGAGCGTGTTCACGCGCGAGGTCCGTGGCGCCGGCTCAGAAGCCGAGCACGTCGTCCATGCCGTACAGGCCGCTGGCCCGACCGGCCAGGAAGCGCACCGCACGCAGGCTGCCCTGGGCGTAGGTGGCGCGGCTGCTGGACTTGTGGGTGATCTCGATGCGCTCGCCGGTGCCCATGAACATCACGGTGTGGTCGCCGACCACATCGCCGCCGCGCACGGTGGCAAAGCCGATGGTGCTGGGATCGCGCTCGCCGGTGACGCCTTCGCGGCCGTAGACCGCGCATTCCTTCAGGTCGCGGCCGATCGCGGCGGCGACGACCTCGCCCATCTTCAGCGCGGTGCCGCTGGGCGCGTCGACCTTGTGGCGATGATGGGCCTCGACGATCTCGATGTCGTAGCCCTCCTTCAGCGCCCGCGCCGCGGTGTCGAGCAGGCGCAGCACGACATTGACGCCGACGCTCATGTTCGGCGCCATCACGATCGCGATGTCCTTCGCGGTCGCGCCGATCTCGGCCTTCTCCTCGCCGCTGAAGCCGGTCGTGCCGATCACCAGCTTGACGCCCAGCTCGCGGCAGACCGCCAGATGCGCCATCGTGCCTTCGGGGCGGGTGAAGTCGATCAGGCAGTCGGCGTTCTTCAGACCCTCGCGCAGGTCGGAGGCGATCTTCACGCCGCTGAGCCTGCCCAGGAAGGCGGTGGCGTCCTGGCCGACGGCCGGGCTGCCCTCGCGGTCGAGCGCGCCGGCGAGCACGCAGTCGTCGGAGGCCAGCACCGCCTCGATCAGCATGTGGCCCATGCGGCCGGTGCAGCCGGCAATGGCGACGCGCAGGCGGGCGTCGGCGGAAGAAGCGGAAGCGTTCATCGGGAAACGGTCTCGAGCGGAGGATAGGAACGGGCGGGCCCGCTGGCGGCGGTGCCCGGCACCAGCGCGGCGGCACGCGTGGGTTTCGGGGGCGCGATCGCGCGCAGCTGCTGCTCGTCGAGCTCCAGCGGCGTGCGGCGCGGCTTCGGCGGGGAGACGGTGATCGAGTCGACGAACTCGCGCTCGCTCGGCGCCTCGCCGGCATCGAAGCGGTTCAGCCGGTCGCCGTCGAAGAAGACCGTCACCCGGCGCTGCTGCGGCTCGGTCCCCTGGCGGCGGATCGTGAAGACATAGTCCCAGCGGTCGCCGTGGAAGACATCGGTCAGCAGCGGCGAGCCGAGCAGCTGCCGCACCTGGTCACGGCTCAGCCCGGGGCGCAGCTGCGCGACCATTTCCCGGGTGACCACATTGCCCTGGACGACTTCCATCCGGTAGGGCGTGACCAGACCGAGCAGGCGACCGTCGGACGAGATGGTCGAACACCCCGCTCCCGCGGCAAGCACCACGACGGCCAGGGCGGGTCGAAAAAGGCGGGACAGAGCAGCCATGTCGTTTTGGGTGGAGGAGACCGACGAGAGACGGGATAGGCGCATCCCGATATGATCCGGGGATTCTAGCGAGGCCACCGAGGCCTGCACGACACAGGCGACCCCATGACCAACGCGGAAGAACTCAAGAGCTCGGGCCTGAAGGCCACCCTGCCGCGCATCAAGATCCTCGACATCTTCCAGCGCGCCCAGCAGCGCCACATGACAGCCGAGGATGTCTTCAAGATCCTGCTCAGCGAAGGCTCGGACATCGGCCTGGCCACCGTGTACCGGGTGCTGATGCAGTTCGAGCAGGCCGGCATCCTGAGCCGCAACCACTTCGAGAGCGGCAAGTCGGTCTTCGAGCTCAACGAGGGGCAGCACCACGACCATCTGGTCTGCCTGGACTGCGGCCATGTCGAGGAATTCTTCGATCCGCAGATCGAGTCGCGCCAGCGCATGGTCGCCCAGGAGCGCGGCTTCACGCTGCAGGAGCACACGCTGGCGCTGTACGCGCACTGCACCAAGGACGCCTGCCCGCACCGCAGCATCAAGTGATGCGGGCCGTGAGCGCTCTGGCGCTCACAGTCCCTGGTCGCCGCGCTCCATCAGCTCGCGGTGGCGCTTGATGAATTCCTTGTAGGTGTCGATGCCGCGCAGCTGCAGCACCGTGTTGCGCACCGCAGCCTCGACCAGCACCGCCAGGTTGCGCCCGGCATCGACCGCGATCACCGCCTTGCGCACCGGCACACCCAGCACCGTCTCGTGCAGCGGCTCGTAGGGCAGGCGCTCGAAGTCGCGCTCGAGCGTCTCCTTGCGCACCAGGTGCACGATCAGCTTCAGCCGCATCTTGCGGCGCACTGCGGTCTCGCCGAAGATCGCCTTGATGTCGAGCAGGCCGATGCCGCGCACTTCGAGCAGGTCGCGCAGCAGCTCCGGGCAGCGCCCCTCGATCGCCGACTGCGAGACGCGGAACAGGTCCACCACATCGTCGGCCACCAGGCCGTGACCACGCGAGATCAGCTCCAGCCCCAGCTCGCTCTTGCCCAGGCCGGACTCGCCGGTCAGCAGCACGCCCAGGCCGAGAATGTCCATGAAGACGCCATGCCGCGAGGTGCGCTCGGCGAAGTGCTGGCCGAGAAAGCCGCGCAGCACGTCGATGACATGGCCGGCCGAATCCTGGGTGCAGAACAGCGGAATGTCGGCGCGCTCGCACATCGCCACCAGGCGGTCGGGCGGGGTGCAGCCATCGGCCACCACCAGCACCGGCGGCTCGAGCGCCACGATGCGCGAGATGCGCCGCTCCTGCGTCTCGCTGTCGGACTCCTGCAGATAGCCGACCTCACGGCGCCCGACGATCTGCACCCGGTAGGGATGGATGTAGTTCAGATAGCCGACCAGGTCGGCCGCGGACTGGGCATCGCGGACGGCGACCTCGTCGAAACGGCGCTCAGGATGCGCATGACCGGCGATCCACTCCCACTTCAGCGAGGAGCGATGCGCATCGAACAGCGCCTCGGCGCTGATGACGGTCGGTTTCAACTCAGGCCACCGAGCGCATCGGCTCCCAGCGGGAAATCAGCTCATGCAGCCGCGCCGGATCCTCTTCGGTCTTCAGGCGCTCGCGCAGGTCCCGGTCGGACAGCAGTTCGGCAATCTCGGACAGGATCTCGAGATGGCGCTGTGTGGCGGCCTCGGGCACCAGAAGGAAGATCAGCAGGCTGACCGGCTCGTCGTCAGGCGCCTCGAAGCCGATCGGCTGCGCCAGACGGATCACGGCCGCCAGCGGATTCTTCAGCCCCTTGATGCGACCGTGAGGGATCGCGACGCCATGGCCAAGCCCGGTGGAGCCGAGTCGTTCGCGCGCGAACAGGTTGTCGGAGACGGTGGCCCTGGCAATGGCCTGCTGGTTCTCGAAGAGCAGGCCCGCCTGCTCGAACGCGCGCTTCTTGCTGGAAGCGTCCACGTTGACCAGCACATTGCCGGCGGGAAGGATCGCGGCGAGACGGTTCATCGGGATCGGGCGCCGACTCGGGCTGGAGGCCGTCGCAAACGCGCAGTCAGGTGTGTTCGGGGGACCGATTATAGGAAGTGCCGCACAGCTTGCGCGCACCCCGACGGGGCAGATGCAGGACCAAGGGCGTCTGTTGTATCGCGGACGCAGTCAGAGGGCAGTCAGAAGGCCGCAAGGATCGGCCAAATGAGCAGATTTCGCTTTTCAGGTCGATCGCAGAAGTGGCGACGGCCCCTTCGAGGGGCCGTCTTCCATGCGACCCGGCGGGGGTCGCGATACCTGCCGCGGCAGGTGAACAGGCCTCAGACGGCCTCGGTGAAAGCAGTGCTTCGCTTCGGCGATACGTGGTGGTGGTTCTGAAGTTTGTCCTTGTGGCGGACGACCTGTCGGTCGAGCTTGTCCATCAATTGGTCGATCGCGGCATACAGATCCTCGTGCGAACTCTCAACAAAGATGTCGCGGCCCTTCACATGCAGCGTGACCTCGGCACGCTGACGACGCTCCTTCTCCTTGTTCTTCTCCACGGTGAGCAGCACGTTGACGTCCACCACCTGATCGAAGTGTCGGGTCACGCGGTCGAGCTTGGTGAGCACATACTCGCGCAGAGCCGGGGTGACTTCCAGATGATGACCGCTGATCGTCAGATTCATGTGGCCTCCTTTCGAGAGGTAGGGGTGGGAAGATGCTGTCGTTGTCGGGAAAACGGCCTGGAGAGAGCGCTGCGGATGGCAGCGGGTTTCTCGCAGGCGGAAGGAATCCGTAGGTCTTTGCCTCTTGCTCTTGATGTCTGGCTTGGATTCAGTGTGACCCTTTCATGAAAGGCTGACAAGCCCGGGTCATCACACCCTGCAGGCACTGTGTGGAATTGCGCTGGTACCGCGAGAACGGGATTAATCTCCGGGTTTGCGCTCATTCAGGCCCGCATCCTGCGACGGTGCAATAATCGGTTCGCCCTGAACTCCCCTGCGCGCGCCGTTCCCGATGCTCAACGTCTTCACGCTGGCCAGCGGCCGTCTGTTCCAGGAAGAGGTCGACCAGCCGGACGCGCTGGCCCATGTGTCGCCGGTCTGGGTCGATCTGGAAGCCCCCACGCCCATCGAGAAAGGCTGGATCCTGGGGCGCTTCGGCCTGACGATTCCCGACGACATCGTCGACGACGACCTCGAGGAGTCCGCCCGCTTCTACGAGGAGGACAACGGCGAGCTGCACATCCGCTCCGACTTCCTGATCGACGACGGCGAGACGCCGCGCAACGTGCGCGTGGCCTTCATCCTGAAGGACGGCGTGCTGTTCTCGGTCCATGCGGAGGATCTGCCGGTGTTCCGGCTGCTGCGACTGCGCGCACGGCGCATCCCGGCGATGATCGAGGACGCCAAGGATGTGCTGCTCAAGCTCTACGACGCCGACGCGGAGTACTCGGCCGATGCGCTGGAGGGCATCTACGACGCGCTGGAGAAGGTCAGCGCGCGGGTGCTCAAGCAGGAGGTGGACGACCATGCCGCCGCCGAGGCGCTGTCGGCCATCGCGCACCAGGAGGATCTGAACGGCCGCATCCGCCGCAACGTGATGGACACCCGCCGCGCCGTCAGCTTCATGATGCGCAGCCGGCTCCTCAACGCGGAGCAGTTCGAGGAGGCACGCCAGATCATGCGCGACATCGACTCGCTCGACAGCCACACCGCGTTTCTCTTCGACAAGATCAACTTCCTGATGGACGCCACCGTCGGCTTCATCAACATCAACCAGAACAAGATCATCAAGATCTTCTCGGTGGCCTCGGTGGCGATGCTGCCGCCGACGCTGATCGCCAGCGTCTACGGCATGAACTTCCAGCACATGCCCGAGCTGAGCTCGCGCTGGGGCTATCCGCTGGCGCTCGGCCTGATGGCGCTGTCGATCGCCGCACCGCTGGTGTATTTCCGCCGCAAGGGCTGGATGCGCTGAGCGCGCCGCCGCCCTCGACGCTTCGCGCACTATGCACGCCAGAGCCCATCCTGCCCCCGCTAGACTGACCCCGCCGGACTCGGACCGAGGCCGGCGCCAGACCATCGAAAGCCCGGGCGAGCCCTCGTCACGGTTGCGGGGAAAGAAAGGCTGGCTGGCAGGGCTGCTGATCGGCATCACCCTGCCAGCCCTTGCCCAGTTCGACACGGCGCCGCCTTCGCGCACGCCCCGCCCTGCGCTGGCGACGATGGCCACCACCGAGGCGGCCTACCGGATCGACGGCGCCCGCCACATCTACCTGAATCACCCCGAGCGGATCCACGACGGCCTGCTGCCGCCCTTCCTGCATGCGATCGCCGGCGTGCGCACCACGATCGACGCCCACGGGCGGGTCAGCCGCATCGAGATCACCCGCGAGCCCGCGGTCGCCCGCGAGGTCCTGCCGTGGATCGAGCGTCTGATCCGCGCCGCCGAGCCCTATCCCCGCCCCCCGGCCGGACTGGACACGGTGCGCTGGGACGAGATCTGGCTGATCGACCGCAGCGGCCGCTTCCAGCTGCACACCCTGTCGGAGGGCCAGCAGCAGGCGCCGGACAGCCCGGACGACGACACCGACGACGAGGACGAAAAAGGAGCTGCTGGCGCGCCCTCGGGCCCTGGCCGCTGACCGACCCGCCTCAAAGCCCGGTCGTGCGGCGCAGCAGCGCGAAGGCGGCCCGATCGCTGATCAGGCCGAGCCCGCCCAGCAGCTTCATCACCCGGCTGAAGCGCTTCGGGAAATGGATCTCGAACTCGCCGCGCGCCCAGCCGCGCAGGATCTGGCGCGCCGCCTCCTCCGGCGAGATGAGCGCCGGCATCGGGTGGGTGTTGCCCGCGGTCAGCGGCGTGGCCACGAAGCCGGGGCAGACCACCGACACGCCCAGCCCGCGCGGCCGCAGGTCCTGCCACAGGCTCTGCGCCAGGCTGGTCAGCGCCGCCTTGGTCGGCCCGTAGGCCAGCGCCATCGGCAGGCCGCGGTAGCCGGCCACGCTCGACACCAGGCTGACATGGCCGGTGCGCTGCACCAGCAGCACCGGCAGCACCGCGTCGAGCAGCCGCCAGGCGCCGCCGACATTGATGTCCTGATGGCGCAGCGCCTCCTCCAGATCGAGCCGGTCGGCGCGCATCGGCGTGTAGTGGCCGGCGCAGTACATCGCCAGATCGAGCCGGCCCAGATGCGCCTGCACCTGCGGCACGGCATCCGCCAGCGCGCCCGGCGCACAGGCATCGAGCGGCAGCGCCAGCGCGCCGGCATGCCGCGCGGCGAAGTCCTGCAGCGGCCCGGCCTTGCGCGCCGACACCACCACGCGCGCACCCGCCACCGCCAGCGCCTCGGCGGTCGCCAGGCCGATGCCCGACGAGGCGCCGACGATCCAGACGCCCTGCCCGTGCCAGTCGCGCAGGCGCGGATTGAGACCGGCGCTGCTCATGGCTTGTGGAAGGCCAGCGTGACCTCGCCCAGACGGATGCCGAACTTGCTCATCGTCGCCTTGTTCAGCATCACCTTGCGCTCGGCGTCCATCAGATACATCCAGTCGTCGAACTGCACCTCCCAGACCCGGCCGTCGACCGGCAGCGCCAGCGTGTACTGCCAGCGCAGCGCGTTGCCGGCGGCCTGGCCGCGCGCCTCGCCGACCACATCGTCGGCGCGGCCGGTGTAGCGGCCGCCGCCGTGATCGGTCAGGCGCCAGACGCGGCGCTCGGTCTTGCCGTCGCTGTAGAAGAAGTCTTCCTCCAGCACGCCTTCCGGGCCGTTCCAGCGGCCGACCAGCTTGACGGTGAAGCGGCGCACGACCTGGCCGGAGCGGTCGGTGAAGACGCCATGCGCGGTCATCGGTCCGTCGAAATACTCGCGCAGCAGCAGGCGCGGCTGCTCGGCGGCGTACTGCTCGACCGCGGGCGAGGCGCAGCCGGCCAGCATCAGCAGCGCGCCGAGCAGGCCGGCGCCGGCGGCGCGGCGCAGCGGAAGGGACTGGGGTGTCATCGCGGATCTCCTTGCAGGGATGTCGGAGGCAGCGCGCCGGCCAGCCGCCACAGCAGCGCCAGCGCCATCAGCTTGAAGACGCAGGGCAGCAGCGCGTAGGTCAGGCCGAGCATTTCCAGGCCCTGCGGATCGCGCGAGCCCGGCTGGTAGCCGGCCCACTGCAGCAGCGGCAGCGCCAGGCCGGCGGCCAGCGCCAGATTGAGCTTCGAGGCGGCCGTCCACCAGCCGAAGAAGCGCCCTTCCGCCCGGCCGCCCAGGCCGCTGCGCCGCACCACCGCCGCCAGCAGCGCACCCGGCAGCGCCAGATCGGCACCGAGCGCCAGGCCGCTGGCCACGCAGACCAGCAGGAAGCCGCGCCCGTCGCCCTCGCCCAGCAGCACCGCGCCGCAGAAGGTCAGCACCGCCAGCACCATGCCGGCGCCCCAGGCGCGCACCAGGCCCAGGCGGTCGACCGAGCGCACCCACAGCGGCAGCGACAGCGCACCGGCCAGGAAATAGCTCGCCAGGAAGGCGCCCTCCCACTGCGGCAGCTGCAGCCGGTCGCGGATGAAGAACAGCACCAGCGTCGCCGGCACCGCGCTGGCGATGCCGTTGAGCATGAACACCGCCAGCAGCCGCCGGAAGGCCGGCAGCTGCCACGGTCCGGGCGAGGCCGCCTCGGTGTCCGGCAGATCGGGCTCCGGCACCGGTCGATCCGCCCGGGCCAGCGCCAGCACGCCCAGCGCCAGCGTCACGATGAAGACCGTCAGGCTGACCGGCAGCCCGGCCAGCGAGGGCAGCACGCTGGCCAGCACCACGCCGACCAGCGCCGCGCCCTCGCGCCAGGCCACCCGGCGCGCCTGGGTGGCGTCGTCGCCGCCCAGGCGCGCACCCCAGGCCTGGTGCAGCACGCTGGCCACGCTCCAGGCCAGACAGGTCGCCAGCAGCAGTGCCGCGCACCAGGCCAGCAGCGCCGGCAGCTCGCCGCGCAGCGCCGGCAGCGGGAAGAACAGCCCGGTCAGCCCGAGCATCAGCACCGCCGCCGCCAGCGCCAGCCAGCGCAGCGTGCGCGAGAACGGCCCCGACAGCAGCCGGTCCACCCGCAGGCCGATCCACGGATCGAGCAGCGCGTCGAGCGATCGCACCGCCAGCAGCACCCCGCCCAGCGCCGCCAGCGGCACGCCGAACTGCTCGGCGTAATGGTTGGGCAGCACCACATAGAGCGGCAATGCGACGAAGGCCAGCGGCAGCCCGAGCGCGCCATAGCGTAGGCCGGCGCCGATCGCGGCGCTCATCCGCCTGTCCCCAGCAGCGCGGCGCGCAGCGCCGGCTCGGCCCCGCGCGGCGACAGCCAGATGCCGAAGAAGAGCCGCGCGAACTCGGCCTCGGCCACCTCGCCGGTCGGGCGGCCCTGATGCAGGAAGCGTGCGCCCCGGCCCGCCCGGTTCACGCCCACCAGGCGCTCGCCGGACTGCACATCGGGAAACGCGGCGCGCATCGCCGCGCGCCAGGCCTCGGCGCGGGCCTCGTCGAAGCGGTCGAGCCGGCGCATTTCCTCGATCGAGCGGTCGGCGATGCCCTCGCCCGACAGGCGCCGGGCGTAGATCAGCTCGAGCGCGAAGTCGCGGCCGGCGTAGTCGTCGGCGCTCAGCGGCGCGGCCGCGCCAGGCCGCCACAGCCGGGCGTCATAGATCGACAGCCCGAGCCAGCGAAAGCGCATCGTGCCCTGTAGCCGCGGCTCGGGCAGCGCGGCACGCACCTCCGCCGGCGGCTCGGTCGCCCGGGCGACCGGCGCCAGCAGCCCCAGCGCGGCCGCCGGCGCGGCCCGCAGCCAGACTCGGCGCGTCGTCATGGCCGCCTCAGGGTGTACTGCACGACATTCGTGTTGCCGGTGTCGAAGGCCGCCTCGCAGTAGGCGAGATAGAAGTCCCAGGTGCGCATGAACGGCAGGTCGAAGCCCAGCGGGCGGATCTGCTCGGCCTGCGCATGGAAATCGGCGCGCCAGCGCCGCAGCGTCTCGGCGTAATCCGGCCCGAAGGCCAGCGTGCGCTCCACCTCCAGCCCGGCACGCCCGGCGGCCAGGCGGAACTCATGGTCGCTCGGCAGCAGGCCGCCGGGAAAGATGTACTGCTGGATGAAGTCGGTCGAGCGCACATAGCGGTCGAACAGGTCGTCGCGGATGGTGATGGTCTGGATGCAGGCGCGCCCGCCCGGCTTCAGGCTGCGCGCCACCGTCTCGAAGTAGGACGGCCAGTAGGCGCGCCCGACCGCCTCGAACATCTCGATCGACACCAGCGCGTCGAAGGGCGCGTCGGCGATGTCGCGGTAGTCCTGCAGCCGCAGCTCGGCCTGCCCGCCCAGGCCCTGGCGCGCCAGGCGCTCCTGGGCCCAGGCGAGCTGCTCGGTCGACAGCGTCACGCCGGTCAGGTGCGCGCCGCGCCGCGCCGCCGCCTCGGCCACCGCACCCCAGCCGCAGCCGATCTCCAGCACACGACCGCCTGGCTGCACGCCGGCCTCGGCCAGCGCGCGGGCCACCTTGGCGTCCTGCGCCTCGGACAGCGCACGGCCGTGATCGCCGTCGAACCAGGCGCTCGAGTAGTTCATCGTGGCATCGAGCCACAGACGGTAGAACGCGTTGCCGAGGTCGTAGTGCGCGTGGATGTTGCGACGGCTGCCCTCGCGGCTGTTGCGGTTGCGCCAGTGCTGCAGCCGGTGCAGCAGCGAGCCCCACCAGCCGCCGAAGATCAGCCGCTCGATCGCCTCGCGGTTGAGCAGCAGCAGGCGCAGCAGCGCCGGCAGGTCGTCGGTGTCCCAGTCGCCGGCGATGAAGGCCTCGGCAAAGCCGATGTCGCCGGACTTCAGCGCGGCCGTGAACACCTTCTGGTCGTGCACCACCAGCGTGGCGCGCGGCTCCAGGCCCGAGCCCAGGCGCAGGTGCGAGCCGTCAGGCCAGCGCAGATCGAGCGTGCCGTGCTCGATGCGCTTGAGCAGGCCCAGCACGGTGCGGGTGGCGGCGCTGGCACCCCGAGGCAGCAGCATCTCGGTCGGGGTCGACGAGGACACGGACGGGCGCAGCGGCAGGCCGGGCAGCGCGGCGGAACGGACAGGCTGGTTCATCGAAGATCTCGCTCGGTCAGGCTCATCGGCTCACCAGCGCCGCAGGCGGCACCGGCTTGTGGAAGAAGGGAACACGGCGCCACCACAGCTGCAGCGCCTGCCAGTGGATGCGCGCCATCACGCCCAGCGTCAGCAGCGGGTGGGCGGTCCAGGCGCGGCGCAGCGCCTCGGGCGTCAGCGGCTCCAGGCGGCCGCTGACGCTGGTGCTGATCAGCTCGCGGCCGTCGGCGTCGTCATGGTCGATGCGCACCACGGTGCGCTCGGGCGTGCGCAGGAAGCGGAAGCGGTAGGCGCCCTCGACGCGGCAGAACGGCGACACATGGAAGACCTTGTCGGCGCGCAGCTCGCGGCCCCAGGCCGGGCGGTCGAGCAGATAGCAGTGGCGCTCGCCGAAGGTGTTGTTGACCTCGGCGACGATGGCACGCAGCGAGCCGTCGGCGCGGTGCGCATACCAGAAGCTCACCGGCTTGAAGGCGTAGCCGAGCACCCGCGGGTAGGTGTGCAGCCAGATCTCGCCGTCGGCGTCCGCGATGCCCTCGGCCGCCAGCAGACGCTCGAACCAGGCCAGCGCGTCGTCGCCGCCGTCGCCGTGGTCGCAGTCATGAAAGCTGACCCGCGCGGCGCGGTTGCGCGCCAGCACCGGATCGGGCTGCTGGCGCAGCGTGCGCATGGGCAGCAGCAGAAACCAGGTGTCGTAGCGGAAGGCGCGGGCCACCGGCCGGCGTCGCGCGTGGCGCACCGGGCCGCGGCCGATCAGCGCGCGCGGCGGGTTCATGCCGCCTCCGCCGCCGACACCGGCCGGACCAGCTTCAGATGCGGGCCGGCGTCGGCCGCGCGCTCGCGCAGCGCCGCGACCACCGCCAGGCCCGACTTCAGCCCGTCCTCATGGAAGCCGTAGCCGGTCCAGGCACCGCAGAACCAGGTGTGGCGCCGGCCCTGGATCGCGGGCAGCCGGCGCTGCGCCTCGATCGCCGCCAGGTCGAAGACCGGATGGCTGTAGTCGTACTCGCCCAGGATGTGCTCGCGCCGGATCTGGCGCACCGGATTGAGCGAGACGATCACCGGCTGGGTCCACGGCATCGGCTGAAGCCGGTTGAGCAGATAGTGCAGGCACACGCCCGAGCGCTCGCGGCCCGCGTCGCCGGCGTGCTCGTAGTTCCAGGCGGCCCAGGCCTTGCGGCGCTGCGGCAGCTGGCCCTCGTCGGTGTGCAGCACCGCGCGGTTCGGGTGGTAGCGGATCGCGCCCAGCACCGCACGCTCGTCCGCGCTGGCATCGGTGCCCAGCAGCCGCAGCGACTGGTCGGAGTGGCAGGCCAGCACCACCTCGTCGTAGCGCGCCTCGCCGTCGGCGGCGGTGACGATCACGCCGCCCTCGGGCAGGCGCCTCACCGCATGCACCGGCGTCGACAGCCGCACGTCGGGCAGCCGCGCGGCGATGCGGTTCACGTAGTGGCGCGCCCCGCCCAGCACCGTGTGCCACTGCGGCCGGTCGCTGACCTGCAGCAGCCCGTGGTTGTGGCAGAAGCGGATCATCGTCGCGATCGGGAACTTCAGCATCTGCTCGGTCGGGCAGGACCAGATGCAGCCGATCATCGGCAGGAAGTACCAGCGCCGGAAGGTGTCGGAAAAACCCTCGGCATCGAGAAAGTCGCCGATCGACTGCGCCAGCTGCGCCTCGCTGCCGCTGCGGGCCAGCGCGGTGGTGCGGCGGTTGAAGCGCAGCAGCTCGCGCAGCATGCCCAGAAAGCGCGGGCTCAACAGGTTGGCGCGCTGCGCGAACACCGTGTCGAGGTTGCAGCCGCTCCACTCCAGCCGCCCCTGCTCGGCCTGGACCGAGAAGGACATGTCCGAGGGCGCCGTGTCGACGCGCAGCTCGGCGAAGAGCTTCAGCAGCTCCGGATAGGTGCGGTGGTTGAAGACCAGGAAGCCGGTGTCGACGCCCTGCGTGTGCGCCCGCCCGTCCGGGCCGGGCAGCGTCACGTCGACGGTGTGGGTGTGGCCGCCGAGGTAGTCGCCCGCCTCGTAGAGCGTGACCCGGCAGTCCGAGCCCGGCGCCGACAGATGCCAGGCGCTCGACAGGCCGGCGATGCCCGAGCCGATGATCGCGATGCGTCGCATGGCTCAGGCCCTCCCGGCGGCAAAGGAGAGACCGAGAAGCTCGGCGCGGCCGGAAAGAAGAGACGCCGTGCAGCGCCCGGAGGGGAAGAAGGGAGGGAGGGAGGAGGAGATGAACCGCCTCCGGGGGTCTGCCGGAACGCGGGGTCCGGACAGGCTGCACGGCGTGAAAATCGTTGCCCGATCGGCGGGAGCGGCGAATTCGGTGTTCATGAGGACCGGATACGCAGGCCGAGGCCGATCGGATGCACTGGCTGTGAGCCGGCCCGCGCGCGGAAGTTCCCGGACGGCAGCGGCCGCGAGGGTCGAGATGTGAGCAGACATGTCCGGGCTCCGGTGGGCAGAAGGTGTGGGGAGAACGCCGCTCAGCGGCGGGCCAGCTCGGCGCGGATGTCGCGCAGCAGCGCGCCGTCCTCCGGCGTGGTGAAGCTGGTGTAGGCCTTGACGGTGCGCCCGTCGCGGCCGATCAGGTACTTGTGGAAATTCCACTTCGGCGTGCTGCCCGAGAGCCGCGCCAGGTCGGCGTAGAAGGGATGCGCCTTGGCACCCGTGACCGGCGTCTTCATGAACATCGGGAAGCGCACCGCGAACTGGTCCTCGCAGAAGGCCGCGATCTCCGTGTTCGAGCCCGGCTCCTGGCCGGCGAAGTCGTTCGACGGAAAGCCCAGCACCACCAGGCCATCGCCCTGGTGCTTGCGGTAGAGCGCCTCCAGCCCGCGGTACTGCGAGGTGAAGCCGCACTGGCTGGCGGTGTTGACCACCAGCACCACCCGACCGGCGTACTGGCACAGCGACTGCGGCTTCTCGTCCTGCAGCCGCGGCACCGTGCGGTCGAGCAAGGCGGGACAGGCCGCAGCGCCGGAGGGCGTGGCCGTGGCAGGCGTGGCGGCCTGCGCCGGGGCCATGCCGATGAACAGTGCGCACAGCGCTGCAAGAAGAGTTGCCTTGAACATGATTTGTCTTGGGCAAACAGTGGATGTGGTTCTAATATTAGGCATGACAGACAAAAACCACAATGTTTGTCCAGGACAATTTATCGACGAAAGCGCGACATCGCCGGCCCGGTATCAAGGCTGGCGATGTGCGGCACACTCGGAGCCCCCTGATGAATGACCGGGCACCCACCGCACTGACCATGTTCACGATCGCCGCCGTCGAACGCGACACCCGCCTCGGCAAGGACACGCTGCGTGTCTGGGAGCGCCGCTATGGCTTTCCTCGCCCGCTGCGTGACGACAACGGCGAGCGCCTCTACCCGCCCGAGCAGGTCGAGCAGCTGCGCCACATCCGCCGCCTGCTCGATGCCGGCTGGCGCCCGGGACGCATCGTCGGACTGTCGATGGAGGAGCTGCAGCGGGTGGGCCAGCTCTCGGGCAACGAGACGGTCGCGCCGGCCGAACCGGCCCTGAAGGCCGAGCCGAAGGCGCTGTACGAGCTGCTGCGCGCGCATGACGTGGCCGGCCTGCGCCGCGCGCTGATGCAGACGCTGCTGCGCCGCGGCCTGGCGCACTTCATCAGCGAGGTTGCGCAGCCGCTGCTGGTCGAGATCGGCGAGGCCTGGTCGCGCGGCCAGCTCGAGGTCTTCGAGGAGCATCTGTGCAGCGAGGCGATCGAGACGGTGCTGCGCACCGCGATCGCCACTGCGCCGGAAATGCGCTCCGGCGGCACGCCACGGGTGCTGCTGACCACCTTCCCCGGCGAGCTGCACGGCCTGGGCCTGCTGATGGCCGAGGCGCTGTTCACCCTCGAGGGCGCGAGCTGCATGAACCTGGGCTGCCAGACGCCGATGCCCGACATCGTCGCGGCCGCCCGCGCGCATCGGGCCGACATCGTCGCGCTCGGCTTCTCGATGGTCAGTCCGGCCGGCGCCTCGCTCGACCATCTGGCCGAGCTGCGCGCCCGGCTGCCGCAGCCGGTCGAGCTGTGGGCGGGCACGCCGCAGGCGGCGATGCTGCGTCGTGGCGTCGAAGGCGTGTTGATGCTGCCGACGCTGGGCGAGATCCATCAGGGCATCGGTCGCTGGCACGCGCGGGCCGGCAAGACCCGGCAGAGCGACGATCGTCATTCAAACGATTGATACGCACGCATCAAGACCCGTGAATCCGTCTGAACGGAGGGCCCTCTAAGCTGTGCACCAGCTGACCCGAGATCCCTCCGCCATGAGTTCCACCGCTTCCCCCTCGCGCTACGGCGCCACCGCGATCGCGCTGCACTGGCTGCTGGCCGTGGGCATCGGCGGCGCCTTTGGCGTCGGGGTCTACATGACCGGCCTGCCCTTCTCGCCGGCACGGCTCAAGCTCTACAACTGGCACAAGTGGGCCGGCGTGACGATCCTGGCGCTGTCGGCCGCGCGGCTGCTGTGGCGGCTGGCGAACCGCCCGCCCGCGCTGCCGGCCTCGATCGACAAGGCCATGCCGGGCTGGCAGCGCGCCGCCTTCCACGGCACGCACCACCTGATGTATCTGCTGTTCTTCGCCGTGCCGCTGACCGGCTGGGCCTACAGCTCGGCGGCGGGCTTCCCGATCGTCTGGTTCGGCGTGCTGCCGCTGCCCGACTTCATGCCGGTCGACAAGGCGCTGGCCGAATCGATCAAGCCGCTGCACGAGCTGAGCGCCTTCGGCCTGGCCGGCCTGGTGGTGCTGCATGTCGCCGCCGCGCTCAAGCACCAGTTCATCGACCGCGACCGCCTGCTCGGCCGCATGGGCCTGGGTCCGGCGCCGCGTTGAGCCGCGCCGATCGCCCCCCGCCGTCGCCCGTCCCACCTGATTTCCGGAGTTCTTCCATGACCGTCATCCTGCGCACCGCGGCCCTGGCCGCCGCCTCCTTCGCCGCCCTGGTCGTCGCACCGACGCCTGCGCTGGCCCAGCAGAAGCTCGACGCCGCCAAGAGCGAGATGCTCTTCGTCAGCAAGCAGATGGGCGTGCCGGTCGAGGGGCGCTTCCGCAAGTTCGACGCCCAGATCGCCTTCGACCCGAAGAAGCCGGAAGCCGGCAAGGTCGCCTTCACCATCGACATGGGCAGCGCCACCTTCGGCTCGCCGGAGGTGGATGTCGAGCTGCCCAAGGCCACCTGGTTCAACGTGCCGAAGTTCCCGCAGGCCACCTTCCAGTCCAGCGCGATCAAGGCGGTCGGCGCCGGCAGGTTCGAGGTGGCCGGCAAGCTGTCCATCAAGGGCAGCAGCCGCGACGTGGTCGTGCCGGTCGCGCTGACCCAGGTCGGCGGTGGCACCACCGCCACCGGCGCCTTCGCGATCAAGCGCCTCGAATTCAAGATCGGCGAAGGCGACTGGGCCGACACCTCGATGGTCGCCAACGACGTGCAGGTCAAGTTCAAGCTGAACCTGAGCGGCGTGCCGGCGCTCTGAACCCCTTTCCTTCCTTCTCTCACCCAACCCTGACCCCCTCCACGGAGACCCTGCCATGAAGAAGACCCTGCTCGCGCTGACCGCCGCCTCGGCCCTGTTCGCCACTGCCGCCCAGGCCCAGTCGGCCACCTACGCGATCGAGCCGACGCACACCTTCGTGACCTTCGAGATCGACCACTTCGGCACCTCGACCAACCGCGGCCGCTTCGACAAGAAGGAAGGCACGGTCCAGTTCGACCGCGCCGGCAAGACCGGCAAGGTCGACATCACCATCGACGTCGACTCGGTCAACACCGGCACCGGCCCGTTCAACAGCCACCTGAAGAGCGCCGAGATCCTGAATGTCGCGGCCTACCCGACCGCCCGCTTCGTCGGCGACAAGTTCGTGTTCGAAGGCGACAAGGTCAAGGAAGTGACCGGCCAGTTCACGCTGATGGGCAAGACCCACCCGGTCACGCTGAAGGCGACCAAGTTCAACTGCTACCAGAACCCGATGCTCAAGCGCGAGGTCTGCGGCGGCGACTTCGAGACCAGCATCAAGCGCAGCCAGTGGGGCGCCAGCTACGGCCTGAACTACGGCTTCGCCGACGACATGCGCCTGGTGATCCAGGTCGAGGCGGTCAAGCAGTAAGCGAGACGCGGCACACGGCCCGGCCCGGCGAACTGCGCCGGGTCAGCCGGCGGTCCGGCGCAGCAGCACCCGCAGCGCCACGCCGGCCCGGTGCCAAGGCGCACGCGGCTGGCGGTGGGTCAGACCCACCGTCGACAGCAGCCCGGCCAGCACCGCGACCAGCCCCCCGGCCAGCACGGCCAGCAGGATCGCGGGCATCGCCAGGCAGAAGAGCACCAGCTGGGCGCACGCAACCAGCACGCGCTCGGACAGGCTGCGGTGAGAGGAGCGATGAAATTTCATGGTGCGAGGCCTCCTGCCGTCTGCAGGCATGACAAGCCGCTTCCACGAACCTGCCACGCTTCACGAAACCGACACATATTATTCATTTCAGTGAATTAAATCACGAACTGAAGGCTTGTGTCGGCCATGGTCTGGCCCCGGCTTTTTCAGCGCGTCAGCGCTTGCGGTCCATGCGCAGCGCGAAGGCCAGACCACGCGAGTGGCTGTCGATGCGGCCGTAGTCGAAGGTTTCCTGCTTGCGGCCCTTGTCGGTCTGGCGCTCCTGCACCGGCAGACGGCGCGGGGCTTGATGTTCGATGGTGCGAAGGAAGTGCTTCATGGCAGTGGGACGGTGCTTGTGATCGCTCTCGGAGCCCCCACAACGGCTGAAGGCTGACGCGCGATGACGCGTGCACCGCGCGCCTTCAGCTTTCCTAAACAAATCAGCAACACGGCATCATGACCCAACCCCTTCTCGCCCCGCTGCAGCTCGGTGATCTGCATCTGCCCAACCGCATCGTGATGGCGCCGCTGACGCGGGCCCGTGCGGTCGGCGCCGACCGGGTGCCCAATGCGCTGATGGCGCGCCACTATGCGCAGCGCGCCGGCTTCGGCCTGATCCTGAGCGAAGCGACCGCGGTCACGCCGCAGGGCGTGGGCTATGCCGACACGCCGGGGCTGTGGAGCGAAGCGCAGGTCGAGGGCTGGCGCGGCGTGACCGAGGCGGTGCATGCCGCCGGCGGGCGCATCGTCGCGCAGCTCTGGCATGTCGGCCGCATCTCCGACCCGGTCTTTCTCGAAGGGCAGCTTCCGGTCGCGCCCAGCGCGGTCGCGCCGGCCGGCCAGGTCAGCCTGGTGCGCCCGAAGCGCCCCTACGTGACGCCGCGTGCGCTGACCCTGGACGAGCTGCCCGGCATCGTCGCCGCCTACCGCCAGGGCGCCGAGAACGCCCGGCGCGCCGGCTTCGACGGCGTGGAGATCCATGCGGCCAACGGCTACCTGATCGACCAGTTCCTGCAGGACCGCAGCAATCAGCGCACCGACGCCTACGGCGGCCCGATCGAGAACCGCATGCGGCTGCTGCTGGAGATCGTCGACGCGGCGATCGAGGTCTGGGGCGCGGGACGGGTCGGCGTGCATCTGGCGCCGCGCGGCGACGCGCACGACATGGGCGACTCCGATCCGCAGGCGCTGTTCACGCAGGTGGCGCGCGAGCTCGGCCGGCGCGGCGTGGCCTTCCTGTGCCTGCGCGAGCACCTGGGCGCCGGCCGGCTGCTGCCGGTGATCCGCGAGGCCTTCGGCGGCGCGGTCATCGCCAATGAAGGCCTCGATCCGGACAGCGCCGAGGCCCTGCTCGGGCGCGGCGAGGCCGAGGCGGTCGCCTTCGGCCGGCTGGCGATCGCCAACCCCGATCTGGTCGAGCGCATCCGCCAGGGCGCCGCACTCAACCGGCCCGATCCGTCCACCTTCTACGGCGGCGGCGAGACGGGCTACACCGACTATCCGGCGCTGGGCTGAGCGGCCAGCGTCTGCAGCATCGTGCCCACCTGCCCGACGGCACTGCCGTCCGGGTAGGCCCCCTGATGGTCGATCGCGGCGGTGGCGATCACCAGCAACAGGCTCAGCAGGCAGATGAGCGGATAGATCCAGCGGGCAAGAGCGTCCATGGCGGACTCCAGGTACAGGGGCAAGAACAGGGCATGGGCCTCACTGTGCCGTGGCGCCCGCTGGCCGGCTGCCATCCGGTAGCGCAGGTGCGTGCAGGACAATTCCTACGTCAAGGTCCGCGGAGGGCCGAGGCCGCAACCGCCTGGGCCAGCCGCTGCAGCGCGCGGCGATGGGCGGCGACCAGCGCCTCGGCCGATGTCTCGCCGGCCAGCGGTTCGGCCAGTTCGAGCTGGCCGGAGCGGGCCGTCTGCCGTCCGGCCGGATCGGACACCACCCAGATCGCGGCCAGCCGCACCCGGCCGGCGGCCAGATCGGCCTCGAGCCGCTCGATGTCGATGCGCAGGCGCAGCGCGGCGCTCAGCCCGGCCGGCAGCGCGGCGCCCCAGACCTGGACCGGCTGGCCGGCCTCGGTCGCCGCACGCGCCAGGTCGCGGCGCAGCAGGCGCGGCACCGCCTCGGCCAGCGGTTCGGCCCAGCGCACCTCCGGCAGCGCCTGCAGCGAGCCCGCCCCCTGACCGGCCAGCACCAGCTCGCGGTCGAGATAGGCCGGCAGCTGGACGCGCTGCAGATGCCAGACCGGTGCGGCCGACAGGTCGGTCGCGCCCCCTGGCTCGGGCCGGGGCTCGGCCTCCAGTCGCAGCAGGCGCGGCACCCGGGTCGGCGCGGCGGCGCAGCCGGCCAGCGTCAGCACAAGGGGCAGGCTCAGGCCCAGGCCGGAGAGCATCCGGCGGCGCGAAGTCGTCATGGCAGCTCCTGGGGGCGGCCGGTCAGCAGCGAGCGAGGCTGCTGCTCCAGCGTGTCGGACAGCGCGCGCAGCGAGCGAGCGGCACGCGAGAGGTCATCCAGCGTCTGCTCGAGCTTCTGCTGCAGCGCGCTGTCGGGGCCGGCGGCCTCGGCCGTCTCGCGCAAGGCTGCGGCGGTGCGGGCCAGTTCGTCGGCGCTGCGGCCCAGGCTGCGCATCAGCGGCGCATCGGGCTGCAGCAGCGCCTCGGCGCCCGAGGCGGCCGCGCCGACCCGCGCCGCAGCCGCCGACACATCGCCCATCGAGCGCCGGGTGTCGCCCAGCGCCCGGTCAGCGGCATCGAGCAGCGGGCCGCTGCGCCGGTCCAGCCGCTCGGCCAGCCGGTTCAGGCTGGCAGCGGTCTGCTCGACCTGGGCCAGCGTCGACTCGATGCGCGGCGAGCCCACCGTCTGACGCACCGAGCGCGCGATCGAGGCCAGATCGTCGACCATGCGGCGCAGGTCCATGCCGTCGACCTGGTTCTTGATGTCCTGGATCGCGGTCGTCACCGTGGGAATCTCGATCACACCGCTGCGCGTGCCCAGCCGCGAGGCCTGCCGGTCGGCGCGGAAATCCAGGTCGACATAGAGCTGGCCGGTCAGCAGGCTCTGCATCTGCAGCTGCGCGCGCAGACCGCGCTCGACCAGCGTCTCCAGCCGCAGCCCGGCGCGGGGCGTGCCGCCGGCGCCGACCTGGTCGATCAGCTCCGGGTCGAGCTCGGCCACCACCGGGATGGAGAATCGGTCTTGGCCGGCATCGTAGCTCAGGCCGATCGAGGTGACGCTGCCCAGCCGCACGCCGCGAAAGACCACCGGCGCGCCCACCTGCAGCCCGAAGATCGAGCCGCTGAAATGCATCACCACGCTGTCCTTGCGCGCGAAGAGCCGGCCGTCGGCGCTGGCCAGCACCGCCGCGACGATCAGCACGATCGCGCCGAGCACGAAGGCGCCGATCAGCACCGGACGCGAGGCGCGGGAGGGTCGGGAAGGCGGGCCGTCGTTCATCGGGAATCGCTCCGGTCGCGGCGCAGGAAGGCCCGGACCTCGTCGGGGCCGTGCTCGCGCAGCGGGTGGGGGTTGTCGAGCGCGGTCATGGTGCGTTGGCGCGCGTCGAGGAAGAGCGCGCGGTCGGCGACCGCAAACAGGCTGTCGAGCTCGTGCGTCACCATCACCACGGTCATGCCGAGCGCCGCACGCAGCTGCAGGATCAGCGCATCGAGCCGGGCCGAGGCCAGCGGATCCAGCCCGGCCGAGGGCTCGTCGAGAAAGAGCAGCGGCGCATCGGCGCACAGCGCGCGCGCGATGGCGGCGCGCTTGCGCATGCCGCCGCTGAGTTCGGCGGGCAGGCGGTCGAAGCTGCCGTCCAGCCCGACCAGCGCGAGCCGGAAGCGCGCCTGCAGCGCCAGCTCGGCCTCGTCGAGCGGCCGGCGCAGCCGGCCGTCGTCGTCGCGCAGGCTCTCGCGCTGCGCGAACATCAGGTTCTCGCCGACGCTCATCGAACTCCACAGCGCGCCGGCCTGGAACATCACGCCCAGGCGGCGGCGCAGGCGCCGGCGAACCCGCTCGTCGGCGTCGTTCAGGTCCTCGCCCTCGAGCAGGATGCGCCCGGCCGCCGGCGCCTGCAGCCCGATCATGTGGCGCAGCAGCGTGCTCTTGCCGCAGCCGCTGCCGCCCATGATCGCCAGGATCTCGCCGCGGCGCACCGCGAAGTCCAGGCCCTGCTGGATGACGCGCCCGCCGTGCGCCATCGTCAGGCCCTCGACCCGCATGATGTCGGCATCCGTCGCCATCACCACCCCAGCCTTTGGAAGACGATGGTCGTCACCGACGCGGCCACGACGATCCAGACGATGGCCTGCACCACCGAGGCGGTCACCGCCCGGCCGACGCCCTCGGCGCTGCGCTGCGCGTTCAGGCCCTGGCGGCAGCCCGCCAGCCCGACCAGGCCGGCGTAGAGCGTGCCCTTGAACAGGCCGATGCCCAGATGCGCGGGCGTCAGCGCCTCGCCGGCGCGCTGCAGGTACTGGAAGGAATCGACGCCCTGCACCCCGACCGCGACCACCCAGCCGCCGACCATGCCCAGCAGCGCCGCGTAGAGCGTCAGCAGCGGCGCCACCAGCAGCAGCGCCAGCAGCCGCGGCAGCACCAGGTGCTCGACCGGATCGAGGCCGAGCGTGCGCAGCGCGTCGATCTCCTCGCTGGCGTTCATGCTGGCGAGCTCGGCGGCGAAGGCCGCGCCGACCCGCCCGGCCAGCAGGATGGCCATCATCAGCGCGGCGATCTCGCGCACGCTGCCGATGGTGACCAGATCGGCGATGAAGACCTGCGCGCCGAAGCGGCGCAGCTGCTCGGCGCCCATGTACGCCAGGATCATGCCGACCAGCACGCTGACCAGCGAGACGATCGGCAGGCTGCGCGGGCCGGTCTGCTCGACCTGCCAGACCAGGTCGCGCCAGCGCAGGCCGCTGCCGCCGCGCGGCACGCGCGCCAGCGCCAGCAGCGTCTGGCCGAAGAAGCCGAGGCTGACCGCGAACTGGCCGTGGCCGTCGAGCACGCGCCGGCCGAGGCGCTCCAGCCCTCGCCACCACACGGCCGGCTTCGGCGCGGGAGCGGCCGCGGGCGCGGGCGCGGCCGTCGCGCCCGCCTGCGCGATGACCGCGCGCAGGCCCTCGGGCAGCGAATCGTCGAGCTGCACCTCCATGCCGGACGAGGCCGAGCGCAGCAGCCCCCAGAGGCGCGCGGCCAGGCGCGCGTCCCAGCCCTGCAGCGCCTCGGCGCGCAGCCTCAGGCCGGCCGCGGCCGACCGCGGCGGCCAGTCCGGCAGCGCCGCGGCGCGCCAGTCGCCCGACAGCGTCCAGACGGTCATGCCGCCGGGTTCGCCGGCGGCATGGACATGGGGCGCGGACCCCGGCGAAGGAGACGGGGCCTCATCCACTCGAGCGGGATCCGGTGGTCTTCATGATGCGCGGATCATACCCGGCGCCGCTGCGGCGCAGCAACGCACCCGCCTCGCTGGCCTGCAGAGCAGGCGCCGCCAGCTCCGGCGGCGGGTCGCCGTCGAAGAACCAGTGCATCAGGCGCGCCAGATCGGCATCACTGGCCATCACGGCGCCGTGCCGCAGCAGGACCGGCGGCAGGCCCGTCGAGGCCATCAGCACATCGCACATCACAGGCTCCGGCGGACGGGTGGGCGCAGGGGCGTCAGACCGCGTCGCGGCGGCGGCGGCTCGACATGGCGCCGATCAGTCCGACCAGCGCGGCACCGGCCGCCGCGGCCATCAGCACCGACTTGCCCGGCTCGCTGCGGATATAGCCGACCGCCTGGTCGCGCTTCACGCAGGCCTGCTCGCGCACCTTGGCGCCGGTGTCGCGGCATGCGGCCACGCCGCGCGTGTGCATCGACTCGATCCTGTCGGCCGCGCGGTGCAGCGCCGAGCCGCTTTCGGTGCGTGCGGTCTCGACCTTGTCGGCCAGCGTGTCCAGCGCCGAGGCAGCGCCGTCGCGGGTCTTCTCGATCAGCGTCGAGGCGCTGTCGGCGGCCTTCTGGCCGGCGGCGTCGATGCGGTCGGCCACGTCGTGCAGCTTGGCCGAGGCGGTGGTGTCGGGGGTCAGGGGAAGCTTGTCGTTGAACATCTGGATCTCCTTGAGTGAGGGGGGCTGAACTGCGATGGAGTCACTTTAGGAGCCGCCCGGGCCGCTGCCCATGAGCCGTCGCCGCGTCGGCGTGTGGGCCGGATCCGGCATCGCTGTAGGACGATGCCGGCGGGATCAGCGGCCGGCGCCGCGGCGGTCGCTGGCCGTGCCCAGCCGCGAGGCCAGGTCGCGGCAGCCGGCATCGCTGCCGCCGTCGCCCGGGTCGAGCAGCGGCAGCAGCGCCGCCGCCGGCGTCACCAGCGCCAGCAGCGCCGAGGGCAGCAGCCGCTGCACCAGGCCGCGGGTGTCCAGCGAGACCTTCGGCCGGGCCAGCGTGCCGCGCACATCGATGGGCGTGCGCAGCGACAGCGGACTGAAGTCGTGCGGCCGCACCCGCGCACGCAGCATCAGCTGCTCGGTGGCCAGCGACAGCGCGCCGTCCACCACCACCAGCGAGTCCGGCGTGTCCACCAGCATCACGCGCGGCGTCGCGGTGCCGTCGCGCACCTGCAGGTCGGCCACCGCGCAGCGCAGCGGCAGCCCCCGGTCACCGACCAGCAGCAGGCCCAGCGCCTGCGCGACATCGATGCCGGCGGCCTCCAGCGCCAGCTGCGACATGCGCCCCTGCGTGATGCCCAGGCGCAGCCGCCCGTCGGCGCTGGCCAGCAGCTCGGCCGTCGAGCGGCCCTGCCCCTGCATGATCAGATCGCCCGACAGGCGCCCGCTGATCCAGGGCCCGGCACCGGAGGCGCGGGTCTGGCGCAGCCAGTCCTCCAGCGGCACGCCGGTGGCGCGCAGCGCGGTGGTCCAGCGCGCCTGCGCGCCGCGTGCGTCCAGGCCGATCGAGCCGGTGATCTGGCCGCTCGAACCCACCCGTGCGGCCAGCTCGTCGATCGACAGCACCGCCTGCTGCAGCCGCAGCCGCGCCTGCAGCGGCGCGATCGGCCGCGCAAAGGCCTCGCCCAGCTCGAGCCGGTCGAGCGAGACGGTCAGCGCCGCGTCCATGCGGTCCAGCGAAGGCAGATCGAAGCGGCGGTCCGGCAGGATGCGGCCGTCGGCGGCCGCGGCCTGGCGCTCGACCGCCTGCGCCGGCACGCCGATGGCCGGGCCGAGATCGGCCAGCCACAGCGCGCGCCCGCGCAGCGTGCCGCCGAGCTGCGGGCGTGCGGCGGCGGTGTCGAGCACGAAGTCGCCGCTCAGCTCGGAGCGGCCGATGCGGGCCTGCGCCAGCTGCAGCCGCCACGGCGAGGCCTCGGCCGGCTCGCGCAGGATGCGGCCCTGCGCCCGGAACGACGCGGTGGTCGGCAGCGTCAGCCCGAGCGGTTCGCCCACCCGCGCCAGCGACGGCCCCGACAGCGTGAAGCCGGTGTCGAGCCCGCGCAGGCCCAGCAGGTCGCGCACGCGGCCTTGCGCGCGCAGCAGCGTCGCGCCCGCCTCGAGCGACAGCGCGAAGCCGACCGGCGCCGCCGCACCGGCCGCGATCCAGGGCAGCGGCGAGCCGGTCTCGAGCGCCAGCGACAGCGGCTGCTGGCGCCAGCGCCCGCCCGAGCGCAGCTTCACGCCGCGCTCGTCGAGCGAGAACACCGCGTCGGCCTGCAGCGCCAGCGGCCGGTCGTCGATCGCCAACCGGCCCTCGCGCAGCCACAGCGTGCCGATCTGCACCGCCGGCCGCGGCCGTGCCGGCGCGTCGGCGGCACGCTCGAGCAGCCAGTTCGCGCGGCCGTCGGCCTCGCGCTGCAGCCGCGCGGCGATGTGGCCGATGCCGACCTGCTCGATGCGCAGCGGCTCGCCGCGACGCCAGGCCAGCAGGTCGCGCCAGCGCAGCCGCAGGTCCAGATCGCGGGCATGCAGCGTCCAGCCCGCCGGCAGGCCTGCCGGCGCCGGCGGCCGCGCGGCGGCCGCACCGGCCGGATCGGCCACCGCCAGGTCGGCCGCCTGCAGTCGCAGCGGGCCGATCAGCGACAGCCGCCAGCCGGGCGCGCTGCCGGACGGCGCCTCGGGCGGGCGCCAGCGCAGCTCGCGGCCGAGCTGGCCCGACAGCCAGCCCTCGCTCCAGCCCGCCAGCCAGGGCCAGCCGCGCCATTCGCCCCAGGCCAGCGCGGCCGCAGCCGCCACCAGCAGCGCGGCGCCCCCGGCCGCCATCCGACGCACAAGCAAAAACCGCCGCGAAGGCGCGGCGGTCGGCGTGCGGACGGCGGGATCGGCTGCGATCCCGTCGTTCATCATCACATCCGGACGACGATCTCGTTGCGGACTTCCTTCACCCCGTTGACCGAGCGGGCCAGCGATTCGGCCGAGCCCTTTTCGGTCGCGTTCTT